>Ga0123335_1001589_pt1 | contig 36410 bp, 24 predicted proteins | sample BiotimSIPDNA_2_FD_89707 | JGI IMG/M metagenome (GOLD analysis project Ga0123335, IMG submission 89707) | Anaerobic biogas reactor microbial communites from Washington, USA - Biogas_R2 time_0 SIP DNA | ecosystem: Engineered > Bioreactor > Anaerobic > Unclassified | place: Washington, USA... | reverse complement strand
GACGGCGCTTGGGATAGCTCAGCCGCAGCCATGCGATCAGCAAGCCGTGGCCCCTGCTCGCCAGACGGCCAAGGTTCCGGCAGCGGCTTTAGAATCGTAAGAACCCCACGCTAGCACCCCTTTCCCCCACTGTGGGATGGCGTGTTATCCACGACTGATTGGGCCGTCGCTCCGCCGGCTCCATGGTACCTAGCCGATCGGTCATACGACGACCCGTGAGTCAGGCCGGATGGCGAAGGTCTACGGACAGGGGTCAGGGACAGGAGGCGGGGGCAACCTAGGGCAGCGACCTTGCTAAACGGAAGCCAACGTTATCGGCACGGTGAGAAGGTGGGTTCTTTATGCGTATCGCTGACCGCACACGCCCTGCATTGGTTGAAAAACCACCACCACGATTAACCCGATTATCACCACTCTCTGGCCCTAACGGATCAATGCAATTCTCAAGACAAGAGCCATAGAAATCAGCAGCATACAGGTCATTTACCCACTCCCAAACATTGCCGCTGACATCATACAAACCCCATGGATTAGGCAGCTTTCCCTTAACCTTATGGGTTTTACCACCTGCGTTGTGGGCATACCAGGCAATCTCTGGCAACCCCGTTCCTTTAGGATCAGCAGAGCCACACACCTCTGTACCATCGGTCCCAATGTTGTCCCCTATCCAGAATGCAGTCGTGGTACCAGCCCGAGTTGCATATTCCCATTCGGCCTCAGTCGGTAAACGATAACCTTTACAATTTAGACCTTTAAAAGTTACGGTTGCAGAATAGTTGCCAGTACCTGCGGTGCCCGTTTGATTGGTCAATACGTAACAAGTCTCAAGATTCTCCTTCTCGGAAAGCTTGTTCGCATAATAGACCGCGTCAAACCAACTGACCTTTTCCACAGGACAGTCGTCACCACAGGAACTAAACCCAGATGGATTGTTATTAACAACATCGCGCCACTCTTTCTGGGTCACCTCGGTCTGCTTCATGTAAAAAGAACGCGAGATCGTGACAACATGAAGTGGTCCTTCACTGGCAGCTTCGCGACATGCCTCGTCATCGGGAGACCCCATCACAAAGCTACATGGCAAGATCAGACAATAGCCGTTGGAACAGACACTTGAAGCCTGACATCCTCCGAATTTCACACAGTTATTACCATAACGGCTGAAACCTTCGTCACATACACATATGGCCTTATCGTCGCCAGTAACCACGCAAGAACCATTGTTACTGCATGTAATGCCTGTACAAGCTGAAGTACCAGTTTGATCTTCCACACATTTATCACCATCAGAGTGATAACCAGGGCGGCAGTGACAAACGGCGGTATTGTCGTGTGCAACAGCGCAGACACCGTTGCCAGCACATACGACATCCTGACATGGGTTACTTGTGGGGGACTCCTGGCAGACATCGTTTTGTACCGTATATCCTGGGTCGCAGATGCAGATATGGCCATCAGCACCAAGCGCACAACGCCCACCAACACCACAGTTGACTTCTGCGCATGGATTGGGAGTGGCAACACAATTATTACCTTCGCGATGGTAGCCTTCATCACAGACACATAAAGGAGTATTGTCGCCGGCAGCCACACAAGAACCATAATCACCGCAGGTAATGCCCTTACAAGGTGACTCCTTCACTGTATCTTCGAGACATTGGGCGCCATCAGAATGATAGCCGGGACGGCAATGGCAAACGACCGTGTTATCATGCGCAATTGCACAGACACCATTACCGGCGCACTCGATATCCTCACAAGGGTTATCCTCCTCTGGGACCTCGGTGCAAGCCTCATCTTGTAGGATAAATCCCGGGTCACAGATACACATTGCCCCCTCAGCGCCAAGTGCACAGCGCCCATGCTCACCACAGTCGAAGCCTAAACACGCATTGGTGGTGAGGACACAGTCATCGCCTTCACGATGGTAGCCTTCGTTACAGGAGCAAAACGGCTCATTGGATGGCGTAACTAAGCAGGATGCATTATCACCACAATCGAGATCGGAACATGGGCCAAGTGTGGCAACACAATTAGTGCCATCCCGATGGTAGCCTTGGTCACAGGCACAAAAAGCCTCGTTCGATGCGGTGATGATGCAAGCGCCATGACCACCGCAGGTGATACCTTCACAAGGATCTGCCACCTGGGATTCTTTGCAGACGCCATCTTGAACGATAAACCCATCGTCACAGATGCAGATTGGCCCGTCAGCGCCAACCACACACTGGCCATTGCCACCACAGTCAACATCAACACAGTAGTTCTCGAATTGATCGCCACCACTACCGCAGGCAATGAAAAGCAGTGCAATCAAAGGCAAAACTTTCCTAAACATGAAGCCCTCCAAGCAATCGGCACTCAGTCCAAACAATCACCTAACGAATCGAAATATAACGAATCAGCTGGAAAACCTAGCATAAGCCTCGTCAACATAAAACCCTGGACAGGGACGGCCTGTTGGCCATCTATGGCAATGATCTCGCAAGGCGAAAACCGACACTCATGAACCTCCTTTCAGGTGGTTCGACTCTGCGTGCAGCCGACCGCAGGATGCCAACGTTATCGTAATTAGATCCACCACGCAAATGCCGAAAGCTACCTCTGTCTAGTCCCACGGGGTCGGTGCAACCAGCTAGGCACGTGCGGTAGATGTTGTTGTTATCACCCCAGTAACCTTCTTGCCAGTCATACACCCACTCTAAAACATTACCGATAACATCGTACAACCCCCACGGGTTTGGTAGCTTCTGCTTAACAGGATGAGTATCATAATTTGAATTGTATAAATACCAAGCAATCTCTCCAATTCCCGTTCCATTGGGGGCACCAGAGTCACACACCACATTCCCATCGCTCCCTAAGTTGGTTCCTATCCAATAGGCAGTCGTAGTCCCTGCTCGGGTAGCATATTCCCATTCTGCTTCAGTGGGTAAACGATAACCTTTACACTTGAGCCCCTAAAAAGTTACTGTGGCAGAATAGTCTCCAGTGCCCGCAGAGCCAGTTTCGTTGGTCAGTGTATAACAAGTTTCAAGGCCATGCTCACCAGAAAGCTTGTTCGCATAATAAACGGCGTCATACCAGCTGACCTTCTCCACGGGACAGTCATCGCAGTTTTGCTTGTCGGATGGGTTGTTGCCAATCACATCCCGCCACTCTTTCTGGGTTACTTCAGTCTGTTTCATCAAAAAAGGACGTGAAATCGTGACAGGGTGAGCTGGCCCTTCTTCCTTCCACCGGCATGCCTCATCTGCGGGAGCCCCCATTTGAAAGGTACCAGCTGGAATCAAACACCAACCGTTGGAGCAAACATTCATTTTGACAGAAGTATCAACGTCGCCCTTCACACAGTTGCTACCCTCGCGACGGTAGCCCTCGTCACAGATACATAGGGGTTTATTAGCAGCGGTAACTACACAAGAGGCATTACTGCCACAGTTGAACTCCGCACAGGCGGAAGCAGTCACTTCGCCCTTTACACACTTGGCGCCGTCTGAAAAATAGCCGGGACGGCAGTAGCAAACGGCGGTGTTGCCATGCGCAATTGCACAGACACCTTCGCCGGCGCATACAATGCCCTCACAGGGGTTGTCATTTGGGGTCTCCTGGCAAGTATCTCCTTGAAGTGTGAATCCTAGGTCGCAGACGCAGAAAGGTCCATCGGTACCAACCGCACAGCGCCCGTGATCGCCGCAGTTGACTTTAGAACATGGACTGGGCGACGGAACGCAGTTGTTATCATCGTGATGGTAACCTTCATCACAGATACATAAAGGAGCATTGTCGCCGGTGACTACACAAGAACCATTACCACCGCAGGTAATGTCTGCACAAGGCGCCCCCTCCGCAACACCTGCTATACATTTGGCCCCATCAGCGTAATACCCAGGACGGCAATAGCAGACAGCGGTGTTATTATGCGCGATAGCACAAACTCCAGCACCAGCACACTTGATATCTGCACAAGGATTGTCCCCAGGAGTAGGTACGCAAACGTCATCTTGCAACGTAAATCCAGGGCTACAGACGCACATTGGCCCATCAGCGCCAAGAGCACAGCGACCATTTTCACCACAGTCAAAGCCTACACAAGGATTAGCAGTGAGGACACAATTGTCGCCCTCACGATGGTAGCCTTCATTACAAACGCAAATGGGTTCATTGGTGGGGGTGACTAGGCAAGATGCATTGGCGCCACAATCGAATCGCAAACATGGCTCAGGTGTGGCAACGCAATCAGTGCCATCACGGTCGTAGCCCTGCTCACAGTCACAAAGGGCCTCATCAGAGGCGGTAACTATGCAAACACCATGACCACCACAGGTGACTCCATCACAGGGGTTGTCCACCTGAGATTGCTTACAAACTCCATCCTGCTCGGTAAATCCTTTGTCGCAAATGCAGACAGGACCATCAGCACCAACTGCACACTGGCCATGGTTACCGCAGTCAACACCAACACAGTAATTCTCGAATTGGTCGCCGCCATCACCACAGGCGATGAAAACCAGTGCGACCAGGGGCAAGGCTCTTCTAAACATGCAACACCTCAAGGCACTTAATAATTGGCCGAACCCAAACAACCAACTTAAAAACCGGAATGCAGAAAGTTCACGGCTTGAAGGTAGCACCACCCGGAATGTTCGTCAACAGAAATGCTAGGGGGCGGGGTCAGGGGCAGGAGGCAGGGACAGGGGGCAGGAGGCAGGGACAGGGACAGGAGGCTGAGACAGGGACAGGGGGCGGGGACAGGGACAGGAGGCTGAGACAGGGACAGGAACAGGGGCAGGAGGCTATGAATCCTCTTCCTTCATTTGCATTTTGGCGCCCCATTTGGCCAGGACGAAGGTTATGACACCAAGGCCTACGAACATCAGGAGGCCCAGTAGTTGACCCCAGATTCCGGTGTACCAAGCTGCAGGGGTATCTCGTAGGACTGTCACGCCATCAGCCACTGTTTCAAGGTTGAATTCTTTGCCGATGCTGATGAATCGAATTGCAAATGAAGTCCAATCGAGACGTAGCACCGCTGACACAATCCCAATGATTGCAGCACCTGCGATCATGCCTGACGCGATCAAAGTACCCTGATTGGCACGAGCTTCCTTCTCACGCTTCGAGCTGCCACTTCTAGCAACCAACCATGCAGTAAAACCACCAGCCAAAACCGCGGCGTTGATACCAATTGGCAGATACATACCAAGTGCAAATGCCAGGGTCGGAATCTTCAACAAGGTAACCACAACCGCAATCAAAGCACCTATGCCATAAAGCAGGTAAGGCTGCTGCCCGCCAGTCATCAAGCCCTTGATGACTGCCGCAATCATGTTGGCCTGTGGGGCAGGCAAAACGTCTTCGTTAGAAACCATCACACCGTTCTTTTCCACCAGGAAATGGAAGGCTTGATCCATGATTGGAATAACAAAGGCAACCACCAAGGCTGCAATCGCAAGCCCCAAGAACTTCCAGACCTGCTGCTTTCTTGGGGTAGCACCAATCCAGTAACCAACTTTAAAGTCCGAGATCAAGGCCCCAGCAACCGAAAGCGCAGTACAAACGGCGGTTCCAATGACCAGCGCCACAAAAATGCCAGTCTGGCCAGACAGACCAACTGCCATCATCACCAAAGATGAAATGATAACCGTCACCAAGGTCATCCCTGAAACTGGGTTTGTTCCAACGATGGCAATCGCCTCGGCCGCAACTGGAGTAAACAGGAAGCAAAGCAAAAACGAGATAACCATTCCGATTAAGGCGTACAAAATGGACTGTCCAACGGTAAAGTCCTTGGCCAAAACGCAGACTACGAAAAACAAAATGCCCATGCCCAGCGTGGCAAGAAGCTGAATCAAAAGGACATTGGCCGGTTTCATGTCCAAGTTGGTTCTGGCGACATCTGAAACGCCGCCTTTCTTACCAATACCTTTGAAGCCAAGCACTACGGAACTGGTTATTATCTTTCGCATTCTGATAAGACCAATGACGCCAGCGGTCGCGATAGCTCCAATGGCGATTGGCTTGATGAAAGCACTAAAAATCTCGCCAGCGTTCATCTTGGCAATGTCGTAGGAAACACCTGCATATACCAGGGGTTCTGGACCGCCAAATATCACACCCATTAACGGCACGAAGATCATGTACGCAACCACAGAGCCAGCAAAAATGATGGCCGCATACTTAAGACCAATGATGTAACCAAGGCCAAAAAGCGCAGCGATGGCGTTTATCTTCAGTTCAACCCGGATTTTGCCCAGCCATTCACCGACTGGCCCCAAAACTGATGTGGTGGAAATGCCAGGATTCCAAGCATTTACTGTTTCCGCCAAAAAGTCGTAAGCGGCGCCCAACCCAAAGGAAGTCAGCAGGATTTTGCCAGCGCTGCCACCAGAAGACTCACCTGAAACCAAGATTTCATTGATGGCAGTCGCCTCTGGGAAGGGCAATTCCCCATGGCGGTCAGCCACAAAGTACTTTCGCAAAGGAATAATCAGCACCACGCCAAGCGAGCCGCCAAGGAAGCAGGCCAGGAAAATCTGCCACCACGTTGGTTGAATGGCGTTGAGGTAAAGCGCCGGAATAACAAAGGCAGCGCCAGCAGCGACAACGCCTGACGCTTGGCCGATGGACTGAACCATGACGTTTTCGAGGATGGTCGATTTCTTGGCCCTCATCCTGCCAAAAAATATCGCTGCAACCGCAATTGGAATGGCTGCCTCGATTCCAGAACCAGCCCTTAGAGCGATGTAAAGGCAGGCTGCAGAAAAGATTAAAACCATCACCAGGGCCATCAAAACAGACCACACTGTGATTTCAGGTATGTTTTGCCCAGCCCCGATTATTGGACTGTAGGACTCGCCTGGCTCAAGTTTTCGATAAGCATTGGCAGGTAGTAACCTACTACCCTTAATTGGAGCGTTCATTCGGCCTCCTAAGGTCAAGTTGGGCCGATATTAGCCTGATTCGGCGACTAAATAAACCTAAATAGAGGATATTTGCGGGGTATATTTGTCATGTACTGGAGTTCAAGGGCCAAAATCAGCGCGTAGTTGATGTGTAAGGCTCGTAATACAGGCTGGGTTTTGGGGGCAAGGAGCAAAACAGGAGTTTTAGGGAGCATATTTGGACAAAAGGCTGCCACTGATGTGTTGGATTTGAATGTCTGCCTGTGCCAAGTCAGTTTTCGCCCGCTCTACTCGCAGCTTGGCTTGGCGCCATGCATCTTCAGCCTGCTCAACTTCTATTGCTATTGCAGTTCCAATCTCGTAACGACGCTTGGTGGCCTGGACTTGCTGGGCTGCAAAACCTAGGGTCTGTTCAGCTAGTTTCCAACGTTGCTGGGCCGAATCTAGCTTGCTGAACGCAGATTCCACGTCAGTTCGAATCTGCTGAGCAGCGGCCATCAAATTGGCCTCTGCAACTTCAACGGCCATAGCCGCCTGGGCCCGCTGCGCACGTTTCCGGCCGTTAGTCAAAGGCATCTCAAAGGTAAGGCCAACAAAGGCACCACCTGCTTGCGCCTTTCCAAACTGCTCAAAGGCTGGAACCATTGACTGGTTGCCAAGCCCTTCTCCTTGAATCCAGGCCAACAGGTCGAGCTTTGGTCGCAGCGCCTCGCCTGCTATCTTGGCTTGGTCCCTGGAAATGTCTACAAGCACCGTCAATTCGCGAATCCTGTAGGAATTTTCCAAGGCCAATTCAAGGACTTTTGTTAAATCTGGCTTCAAATCAAAAGGAATCAAGGCTTGCGCCTGCGCTTGGTCAACCGACACATCCGCACCGCCAGGCTCACCTAAAAGCCGCGTCATTTCAAGTGATTGCCTGGTCAGACTATCTATTGCTTGTGCCAGTTCTTCTTCCCTTGAGGCCATCGCTGTCAAAAACGTCAAAGCCTCGACTGGCGCTACCGTCCCCTTATCGATCCTCGATTGAACCTCCGCCAGCGATTTTTTTGCCAGTTCAACTGCCTCCTTCCTGATTTCAACAACACCCGAGTTGTAAGAAAGCTCCCACCAGGCCATCAAAACAGCCTGCAAAGTCTCGCTGGCAACGCGATCTGCCTTTAACTGCGCGGCGGACCAAGAAAGCCTGGCCTGGCGCAAGGATGCCTCCCCAACCGTCTTACCAAGGCCTCTAATCAACGATTGTGACAAGGTCAATCTGCCAGAAAACCCATATCCTGGCCCCATTTTTCCACCTGCGATCCCGGTTGAGGAGGCCGTAAAATTCTGGGCGTTGATCGACCCAGCAAGGTCTAACGCAATGGAAGTGCCAGTTGAAAACGCCTTTGATACTCCGGCTGATAGGTTGAAAGAATCCGAGGTTGAAGTCGCGATACCACCAGCTGCCAAGCTTAGACTTGGTTTCGTCTGACGGCCATAATTTGTGTCAGCATAGAAAATAAACGGGTAAAGGTCATCTTCAGCCAAAACAGACTGATGTGCCTGCTTTGCCTCAATCATAGCGGCAGCCAAAGTTGGGTTTGCAGCCATCGCCCGTGCCACAGCGTCGTGTTGGCTCAAAGTCTCAGCGTGTGCCGCCCCCGCAATGAAAAGGGAAACAAGCACAAATATCCTGCCATTCATAGTATTACCTCTACTCGTATCTAAGCGCTTCGATTGGCTCCAGTTTTGCGGCCTTACGAGCAGGTAGATATCCAAAAACCACCCCTATCAACGCAGAAACGGCGAATGCCACCATTATTGATTCTGGCGAGACTACAAATGGGACTTTTAAACCTTTGGATACGCCCCAGGCGCCTAATACCCCAATAATTACCCCAATTAAGCCCCCCAAAACGGACAAAACGACTGATTCGACCAAGAACTGAAGCATCACTTCACGCCCCAGCGCACCAATGGCAATTCTGATACCGATTTCCCTGGTTCGCTCGGTGACTGACACAAGCATGATGTTCATGATCCCAATACCGCCTACGATAAGGCTGACCGCGGCGATAGCGCCCAAAAGGGCGGTCATTGACGATGTTGCGGCTGTAACAGCTTGTGCAATTTCAGCAGTATCACGCACCACGAAATCGTCATCAGCGTTAGGTGCAATGCGACGTCGTTCACGCAGCACAGACGTTATGCCGTTGATTACCCGGTTGTTATCCACACCATCTGCGGCAGACAGAAAAAACATGGAAACATCAGGAACTCCAGCTACTCGCCTTTGAAAGGTCAGCAACGGCATCAAAACCAACTTGTCTTGGTCCTGACCACTTGAGGCCTGCCCTTTGGAGGCCAGCACCCCAATAACCTCGCAGGACATTCGCTTAACCCTGATCGATTCACCAATCGGGTCATGACTACCAAACAGGTCATTTTTGGTGGTTTCCCCGATTACGCACACCGCCAGACCTGAGTGTTCTTCAGAAGGCGAAAACATGCGCCCAGAGCCGATCTCGTATTCGCGCACCTGCAGGTAATCTGCAGTAGTACCAGTCACCATAGTCGTGTCGTTTTTGTTTCCATGCACCACAGGCAGGTTGCTTGAGGCAACTGGGGCGATAGCCGCGACACCTGGGACTTTGGCCAGCGCGGCTGAATCCTCGTTCTTAAAAGGCGGGGCCACCGTTGCAGTTCCACCACGACGGGAACCAGAACCTGGGAATACCATTAGCAGGTTTTTGCCCATCTTGGCGATATCAGCAGTAACCTGAGCAGTAGTCCCCTGCCCTACTGACACCAAGGTAATCACGGCCGCAACTCCAATGACCATTCCAAGCATCGTTAAAAACGACCTCAACGCGTTGCGCCTGATTTCCTGCAAGGCCATTAACAGGGTGCTCCAAAACATCAGTTCACCCCCTTGATGCCAGTATCCCTAATAATTCGGCCGTCCTTGAATTCAACAATGCGTTGGGCATATTCAGCCATTTCTGGCTCGTGGGTAACCATGACAATGGAAATACCTTCATTTTTGTTGAGGCTGACCAACAAATCCATTATTTCGACGGTCGTCTTGGAATCTAGGTTTCCAGTCGGCTCGTCAGCCAAAAGCAGTGACGGCGTAGTAACAAGCGCCCTTGCAATCGCCACCCTTTGCTGCTGGCCACCTGAAAGCTCGCTTGGCAGATGATGACCCCGATCACTAAGCCCAACCTTTTCAAGGGCAATTGATGAGAGTTCACGACGTTTGGCGGCCGGCATCCTGCGATAAATCAAGGGTAACTCAACATTTTCCCTGGCTGTCAAGCGCGCCAACAGATTAAACCCTTGAAACACAAAACCTATGAAATGGCGCCGCAGCAATGCCCTTTGATCGCCATCCAAAGTAGAGACGTCTACGCCTCTAAAGTAGTGTTTTCCAGCAGTTGGGGAATCCAAAAAGCCCAACATGTTCATGCAGGTCGATTTACCAGAACCGCTAGCCCCCATCACAGCCAAGAATTCGCCCTTGCTGACCTCCAGATCAATGCCGTCTAAGGCTTTCACCAAGGACTCACCCTTACCATAGTGCTTTGACATGCCTTGAAGTTTAATCAGGGGCGTTTCGATGACAGATGACATCACTTTGCCCCCGTTTTCAAGGCCAGATCTGTTATAACAAGCTCGCCAGGCTTAAGGTCGCCTTCTAAAATAACCGTGTTATCTCCATCAGTTTCACCCCTGATGATATTGACTGCAACCGGCTGACCATCGACCAGCCTGTAGACTTCCCCTGGAGAGCCAGCCACCGAAGGACCTTGGTCCCTTTGGTCACCCCGCCTACCACCCCACATCCCTGGGGGAGGTCCCATCCTGAAGGGGTTTCCAGAAGGCTTGCTCTTTTGGGCCAATTCAGGTTTTGGTGGCTTAAAGCGAAGGGCCTCGTTTGGGACCAAGACCGCGTCTTCAACCTTGGCAGTGATAATCGTAGCTGTGGCAGTCATACCTGGGCGAAGGGCTTGGTCATCGTTATCGACTGATAAAATGGCCTCGTAAGTAACCACATTCTGGGTTAACACTGCAACATTACGAACGTTCAACACTTTGGATCGAAACTTTCTGCCTGGATAAGCATCAACTGTAAATAAGGCCTCCTGACCTTCCCGAATGTCACCAACATCAGATTCATCAATGGCTGCCTTAAGCTCCATCTCACTTAGATCGGTAGCCAAAACAAACAGTTGGGGCGTTTGGAAGCCAGCGGTCACTGTCTGACCTGCTTCGACTTTCCTGTCCAAAACAATGCCTGAAATAGTTGATTTAATGACGGTTTTTGCCAACCTAGTCGCGGCGGCATCCTGAGCGGCCATAGCCTCGGCCACCGATGCCTGGGCAGACGCAACCGACGCCTTTGCCCTTTGAGCCGCCGCCCTGGAAGAATCCAGATCCTGTCTGGAAATCAAACCTTCAGCCGCCAGCGATTCAAAACGTTGCAGATTCTGACGGCTTTCTTGCTCGGTGGTCTGGGCCGTCAACAGGGCTGCTTTGGCTGACTGCATCCGTGCCTGAGACTGGGCCACGTCAAGCTCAAACGGCGTTGGATCAATTCTGGCCAGCACCTGACCAGGCTCAACGTGGTCATTAAAGTCCACCAAAACTTCCACTAAGCGGCCACTGACTTCAGCGCCTACTTCGACCTTGTTTCTGGCATCGACGGTACCAGTTGCAGACACGACAACTTCCAAGCGGCCTTTAGTTACCTCGGCTGTCTGATATTGCGATGCAGGATCTGGGGCCCTGTTTCCGATGACCTTATAGATGACAAAGCCAGCCACTAACACCAGGACAATAGACAGTATGAAGATCAATCGCTTACGACGGCGTCCTTTACTATCGTTGGCCAACACATCACTGACTTCGACGTCGCTCATTAGCACCTCCGATGCAGCCCGCCCAATTGGGCAGTTTATCTTGTCAATTTAAGAACTATGTAACAAGATGCAACAGTCGGTTATGAAAATGTTTGTTGCCGTGGGCGGGGACAGGGGCAGGGACAGGAGCAGGAGCAGGGACAGAGGCAGGCTAGGTGGGGTGGTTTGGGACTACGGCTCAGGGGGCTGACACACGTACCGGCCTGGGATATTCACACAAGTAGTGCCTTCCGGGCAGTCGTACAGGTTCCTTTCGCACTCGTCGATGTCTACGCAGGCGTCACCATGTTGCTCGTGACCGAAATCGCACATGCAACCACTGATGCCGTCCCAGATTAAATCTCCCTCACAGAGACACGTATGGCCGCCGAATACCACGTAATTCTGGCAAGTAGCATCAGGACCACATAAGTCTGCACCACCCTCTGAGCCACAGACATCATCCAACTCACACCCATCCTCATTATTCTTGTGTGAACCCTGCGGACAGCCACACTGGTAACCATCGCTTGTATTTACGCACACCGCTGCCCCAGCGCATGTCTTTCGGTCGCAACCACTGCACGCAACCTCATAGTCATCGCAGCAGTCGCCCCATAACGCACAATCTGCGTCGCAGAAGCACTGCTGATCGTGGCTGAAGCCAGCTACGTTAAAGCCTCGGATGGCGAAAGTCTCAAGACAAGCACCAACACAGCTAGCCGTTCCTTCCAGTACATTGGCTGGGGTTGTATTAAGCGGTACCCTAGCCAAACTGGTGACTGCACCCGGCGCGGGAACGCGTTTTACCACAAACGTATTCAGATCGACCAAGGAAACGAATTCGGCGGAGTTATCATGCCCCACAAATACATTGAACGAGTATCCAACAAAGGCCTTGTCATCACGAACCACCAGCGAATTAAAGTTCAAGCCTAGGCATGGTAAGTTAGATTGAAGCTTGGCACGACGACTTGCGTCGAATGTAAAGACCCCAGGAGACTCAATGTTACCCACCATAAGCAGGCTGCTCACGTCCTCTTCTTCTGGCCCCTTATTCCCGGAACCACCAGCCATGGAACCGCAACCGAACATATACGCACGCTTACCAGCCCTATCAAAAGCAACTGAATGAACCACACGTGGAATATCCGGGAGCACGTTTTTTATCTCAAGCTCACCTGGAGAAGTGATCTCAAGCACCATGAGCTGGTACGAGGAAATGACAGGTGCCTGGGATGGGTGCTTGGCAGGAGAAGCAACGTCTGCTATTCCAGAAACTAACACTGTTTTGCCATCAGGGGCAACCGCTATATCCCTGGGAGTAAACGAGTGTTCCGTCAAATCAAGAGACCCACTAAAAGTTAACTTTCCATTCTCTGACAGCACAAAGACTTCAATGGATTTCTGATTAAAATAGCCAATAATCACGGTTCCATCAGGAGCGATTTCACCAAAACTGAAATTCCCTTTGGCCAGATCGAAAAGGTCTACCACACCCATGGCTTCAATATCAATAACTACAACGAGCTGACCATACCCGATGACAACTGCGTATTTTCCATCTGCACTAATCGCGATACCTGAGGGATACATAGGTACAATGACATTACCCTTGATGGACGGCTCCTTCGGGTTCGATATATCAACAAAGTAGATGAACCTATCTTCTGTGGCGGATATCAGTGCCGTTTTACCGTCTGGAGTTACCACCACATCGGTGTTCCCTTGGAATCCAAGCTTCCCCTGCAGGAACGGACCATGAAGAATCATCGTATCCGTGTCAAGCATGCCAATACCGCCACTGTAATACGCGACCACAACCCATTTTGCTGCATCCACGCATGCACTGCCGTCCCAAACAAAACCTGCCGGGCATTCGCATTCAAAGCTACCATCGGTGTTCTTGCAGACCGCATCTGCCGGACAGTTATGGGTGCCAAGGACGCATTCGTCGATGTCGACGCAGTCATCTCCTTCCAAGACGTAGCCGGTGTCGCACTCCTGAGGCGTCACTTCATCAGATGTAACTTCATCGGACGTCACCTCATCAGAGGTAACTTCATCAGAGGTAACTTCATCAGATGTGACTTCATCTGACGTCACTTCATCGGACGTCACCTCATCGGAGGTAACATTGTCGGGCCTTACACTGTCATCGGCCACGTCATCAGAGGTAATATCATCGGACGCTACCTCATCTGGCGCAACGTTGTCAGTTATCACATCATCGGGTGTGTCGTCACCACCACCGCAACCGGCCAGCACAAGCGCTGTGCCAAGAATGACGGCGATGCCAAACCGGGCAACGCATGCCCCAACCAACTTTGAATTGAGCATGTCCAAACTCCGTAAAAGACAGTCTAGGAAACCGTGGAGAGTTTACAGGATTTTGGGAACTGAGAAAACAGAATTTTGGGAGACAGGGGCAGGGGCAGGAGCGGGGACAGGGGGCCAATTACATTAGGAAAACTATGTACTGGAGGACTTCGGCCATGTCGCTTAGATCTCCGCCTGAAATCACCTGTTCTTCGTTGTGGAAGTTTGTATAGATTACCCTGCCGGCATCGATTCCGTTGGGTTGGAATGAGATCATGAAGGGTTGAACTGCATTGCCATAAGCACTGTTGGGACCTTCTAGGTGAATGTTGGTGCCAGCACCTGGAGTACCAACAATTGACGTCAGCGGACCAAGCCTGTACTCAATGATCGCAGTGCTCTTTTTCATGTATGCTGCTAAATCCGCATCTACGATGTTCGCGGGAACTTGCCTACCAGAGCCACCCAATCCGGAACTACCAGGAAAATCCTGTGGGAATGAACCATTCCAAGCCGAGGGCCAAGTTCTATAAATGTAAATCGAGGCATAGTCAGATGCATAGACAGAGCCGCTTTGTTCAACAAACTGTCGAAGTACTGGAGAGATCGCATTGCCAAATTCGGTCATCATCCGGTCGTTACTTGGACTACAGTTGATAAACACTACGTCAAAATCATCCAACAATTTAAAGGTTCCGCCACCAGAAGTCTGGGTCCTGGCCTCTTTACCAGTTAACAGCTTGACACCCTCGTTTTCGCCTTCACTTTGACCATCAAACAGCTTGAAATGGAAACGCAATTGAACCAGGATGGCCTGAATTTGGTCCCAATCACCAGTAACAATCGCGATACGAAGGGCGGTTTTTGGCATACAGGCATCGCCAGATGTTGCTATCGTTGTCATGCCTTTATCAACCCACCTGATGAAGGCGTGCTCAAAGGAGCCTTTCTTCATCAAGATGGTCTGGGTGCCACAAGGGACATTGTCCAACCTATAGTTTCCACCAGCGTCTGAATATGTTGATATTACGACGGGATTACCCTCACAGTCGACTGTATCAACCCAGACTTTAACATAAGGGATTGCTGCAGTTGCGTTTGGCGCACAGGTCATGCCCGCGATTGACCCATAGCCGCATGGATCACAACCGCCAACCGCGTCATCGTCTGGCTCCTTCTGTTCAGGAGTCCATGCCTCGCCTGGGTCCCACACTGGGCCAGGATCGTCGTCTTGAGATGGCTTATCGTCTTGAGATGGATCTAGCGTCTGCCCTTGGTCCTTTGGAACATCAACATTCCAGTCTGCCCATGGGTCCTTTTGGTCGGTAGCGTCACTAGGCCGGTCACTGGTTTCGTCTCCCGTATCATACGTCAGGTCACCTATTGGCTTCACATCACGACCACCACCACCGGTAGCATCTGAGTCAGTTTTGCCGCCCCCACAGCCAAGAACCAGCGAAAACACGCCCAACAAAAGCCAGAATCTAGTCTGCATGACGCCTCCATTCTTGAAGTAACCCGGACAAGTCTACACTTTTTTATAATTGTATCCAAGATTTGCAAATATTTTTGAATCACCGCTCTAGTCGCCGGCGAACCATTGATTCTTGAGGCTCAGCAAGTCATTTTTTTGTTTTGTAAGGCATTCTTGGGTGTGGATATTTCCATCCAAAATCTTCACACAGGCCTTCCTTGACCATGAACGCACCATAATCACTGCCGTCTGGTAGGCGGACATAAGCCAGCACTCGACCATATCGATCCAAGCTTATGGGGCCTTCCAAGATTACCTGCTTGTGCTTTGCCAATTTAGCAGCAATCCTAGCGGCCTCTAAGCCTAGTGGGATTTGTTCATCACAGCCCTTTCGCCCCTGCTGTCCGTCTCGCTCGCATTTGTCATTTCGATGGGATTCTGGGCAGTCAACCCCTCGCACGCGAATTCTAAACGAGTTGCCGTCAGCTCCTCGAACCCTAAAGGTGTCTCCGTCAACGACTTTATCTACATAGACTTGTGACCCAGCCGGCACACCAGGGACGGTTGATTTTTCGGCGTCCTGATTGGCTATCTTTGGTTGTCGTCCACTAAAACGGGCCAAAGAGTAGCCTGAAAAAAAGGTTATCAGACAGGTAACCATCAGTAACGCAACCCATTTTCCTTGAAGATGCAGTTTATACTGTAACAACGACGCCCTCCTTGCAGGTCGATGTTAGCATCACTTGCCGAGATCTATTAATAGAAGGCTAAGTCTTGGAATTTTAAGATTAATCCTGAGCCCTACAAACCAAGCACCTTTTCAGGTATCCCCAGGGCTTGGCCAAGCAGTTGAGGATAAAGCATCAGAGGCAGGCCCATGTCCTTGGCCAGTTCCTCAAAACGCATGTGGCAATATGGACAGGCAGTTACCAGCAATTCGCTTCCAGACTCCAGCGCACTGGTGATTTTGCCACGAGCGATTCGCTCTGACAGGTCCGGATTTGAGGCGCTGACAGGCTCACCACAACAATCTATGCGCCTTGGCCAAATAACAGGTGTGGCCCCAGTGACCGCCACCAAGTCTTCGAAGATAGTTGGGGCCATTGGGTTGTCAAAGCCGGTAACCGCCGACGGACGCAGGGCGTGACACCCATAGTGAGCAGCCACCTTAAGGCCGGTCCTAGGCGCGGTCACGTGGCTGTGAATAGCCTCAAGGCCCACTTCCTTGGACAAAACTGTCAACAGGTGGTCAACCTTTACCCCATTTGGAAAGGGCAGGCCCTCATGCTGCAAAAACGCTGACACCCGCTCGGCCAGCTCTGGATATTCCTCCAAGAAGCGCTGAGCGTGGCGCAGCTGCCCAAAACAGCATTTGCAAGGGGTAAGGATTGCTAGCCCGGCCTGTTTAGCCAAAGCCAGATTGTGTGCAGCAGCAACCACTGATGCGTCCAAATCCAGACTTCTGGTGGGATACCCACAACAGGTAAAGGGCAGATCCTGTAAACCGACTTTAAGCTTGCCGAGCACTGCTCTGGTGGAGTCCTCGTAAGCTGGCACCATGGCCGGAATTTTACAGCCTAAGAAAATGGCATAGTTCATATCGACCGCCTCCGATCACGGACGGGCCCCAGCTGACGCCAGGCTGCGCCTCGCAGTTCGAGCATGATATCTGTCACTCTGATGCCTTCAGGACAGTTTTCCTGACACTGATAGCATGTAGCGCAGTCCCAGACCATTTTTGAACCAAGGGCTAGGTCATTCATCCCAAGGCGTAGCAAGTTCATCACCTGCTGAGGGGCCAGATCCACGCGATCCTCGCCGCTGTTGGCCACTACTGGACACACATTGGTGCACGTTTGACACTGGACACAGGCTGAAAACTGGTTGCGGTCCGCAGTTAAGGGACCTGCAGGTGGGACTCGCCCAAGCTCGGCTCCAAGTGCCTCGGCCCATGCAATCGCTGGCTCTTCTTTGACCCACACTGCTGGCGCTGGGAAGCCCTTTGAGGACAAATCACCACGACCAGCATCCCAGAGGTCGGCCAAATCAAGCCCAACTGGGCATCTGTCAGTGCATCGACCACAATCTGTGCACAGATGGGCTCCAACAGCCAAGCGTTCTGCCTGGCCGGCCTTGATTTCACTTTTGCTGGCAACCAAACGCGTGGCCTGAACCTTTCTTGAGGGCAACAGCTCTTGATTGTTCACCCACTTGGCGATTGGTCCGACAGAACAGTCGAAATCGCAAAGGCCGCACCTAATGCAGGCGTCCATGGCCAAAGCACGTCGGTTAACCCGCCCAGCCTTGCTAAGTGGCGCCGAGCTGGCTGCCCCGCGAACCACCAGGCTTATCGGGTCGGCAACCACGTGGAAAACCCTGGTAAAGGGCAGCAAAGCAATGGCAAAAAAGCAAGCGAATATGTGGATGTAGAGCAAGCCTTTATCAACGTTAGCAGCATCCGTGGAAGTGGCCATCAGGCCGGCGGCTTTAGCAACTGGATAAGACACAAAGGCGTGTTGAGGCTTGGAGTGGCAGCCCACACAGTAATCTTCGTTGTATCCACGCCCCTCTTCGAAGAGGTCAGGGTCTGGCTCCCCTTTTAGATCTGGGAAAGCAACGCCATAATCAAGCTTCCATACCCAACGAAGCCCCTTTATCTCGTCCTCGTCAATACCGTACTCCTCGGCCATCCTGTTGAAGGCCTTTGGAGATGACATCTTTTGGGCTTCCAATAAAAAGCCAGTTACTACAATTACGACCACCAGAATGCCAAAAAGCGCATCAATTGGCAGCCTTGCAGGCCTTACCTTACCCCAGTCCTTCTTACGACCACTGGTCATCAGGACTACTCCAACCAGTGTGGCCACCCCAAAGACGTTTCGAAGCAGCAGGAATGGATTCAGAGTGGCTTGGTAATCTGAAAACAACTTGTCGGCTAACAACACGTGCAAGGCGTGCATGACAATCAGCACCAAACAGCCATAGAACAAAAGCATGTGGCCGAGCCAACGCTTTTTGGATACCTTGAAAAGCCTGCGTTGAAGCAGAGAGTCCAGCACAAAGCCGCCGATAATGCCAGGCAAACGCTTGCTGAAGATGGCCTTGATTCCACCAATGATGGCGGCACCTAGGCGCTGGAAAAAGGACACTTCCTTGGCGTCAGGTCCGATCTTTATGACGAGCCATGACACAAGACGCCAAAGCAAGCCAAGGCAGCACACTCCCAAGGCAATCCAAAGTGCCTTTGTAAAGAAGCCCCCATTGAAAACGGTGTCTTCCATGTTACACGCCCCCTACGCTGCCAAAATCGTCAGACATCGCGGATACTGCGGCCCAGGCGGTACCAATGGCCAAGCCTGAACCACTTTTTTGCCGCATCCAGTCCTGACGAGCAAGAATTGAACCGACCGCATACAACCTGGGCCATACAACAGCTCCAAAGGCATCAGTTGGTCGCCACTTTGAATCAACCAATAAACCGCAGCGATTAATCGCGTGGCCTGATTTGGCGAAAAAGTCGCGACTGTGCCAGTTTTCGCGACTTTCAGGTTGCTCGACAAACAGGTCCAAAAGCGGCTCGCGCACCTTCTCACGGTCGGCAAAAAGGCCACGCCCCATGAAACGACCGGTGGCCAAGATTACTGCTTTGGCCTGGATTTCCTGGTTTCCGGTGGCGTCTTGCAGCGTTAAGGTCGCAATATCGTTATCGAATTTGACACCTGTGACGACTGATTGCACTCGCCTAGACACACCGGCAGCAGCCGCAGCGACTTCAAAGGAGTGTTTCAGGCGCAGCCCTGGAACCGAGGTAGGCATCGTTGGGATCTCAAAAACGGGCACGCCAAGGGCGTCTTCAAAGGCTTTATGAACCGCCGTGCTTTCAGACAAGCCCAAAATTGCTGGAAATCCAACGGCTTTAGCGTCACCAATCAAAGGACGCACAACATCAATGACGGCCTGACGCGTTTTATTTGTCTCAAGGGCTGTGGCCAAGTGGGTCGCATAAAGCTCAAAAACGCCCTTAGAATCGGGGAATTCAATCTTTTCAAATCGCAAACTAGGCCACTTGTCGCCCATGGTATGAACCATCTGAGCTGCTGAAAACTCGCGTAGCCCTCGGATTTCAATCAGCAAAGTCGGCCACTTGTTTTCAAAGGCCTTTGCACCAGAGGTCATAGTTGTCGGCACTCCAAAGGTCCCCTTCAGGGTGCCCATGGAGGTTGGGACAAAGTGATTCGTGGTGGAGGGTTCATAAGGCATGCCGGCCTTGCCAAGGGCCTCCATGATTTGGTTTACAGCGACTTCCATGGCTTTTGGCCCAACCAACGCAAGTGGGTTACTAGGCTCATCCTTGCGCAAAAGTTCGATGCCGTGCCATGGGTCTTTATGGACCGTGCTATCTTTGACAGGATGCACGGCCAAGACATCCAACAGGCCGCTTCCGAACACAAGGCCGCTGCCGTTACCAATGTGCAAGACTGACAGCCCCTTTGATACCGCAAATATGGCCGCAGACATGCCAGCAATCCCAGCTCCGACAACGGCTACGTCCCACAGCTGATCTTGGCTATTCATTTTAACTCCTCGCCAAAAAGGCCGCAGTGAAGAGCTTCCATCAATTCAGCCTGAGCCAGTTGCTCACCCCAAAGGACCCCGTGCTGACCGCCCCAACGTTCGTCAAAGAAATCAACGATTTGGTCCAGCCCCTTACGACCTTGGAAGGCGCCGTGTTGGTACAGATGAGCTGCAGCTCGCACAGCGCAAAAAGCGCCTTGGCATGCGCCCTTTCCAACTCGACTCCTAAGTCCGATGTCTGTAAAGGTTGGGTTATCACCGGCTTTAACAAGTTGGTTGTAAAGATTCCTGATGACTGCCCCTGAGACCATTTCGCATTCACAAATCAGGGGGTCGTCTTCGTTGGCGCTTCTCATCCAGGCCTTTGGTGCGTGGCCGGGTTCTGTCCAGCGGCCTTCGTAGGCGGAAGGCAGTGGCACAGAGGCTGTGACGCAGGGAGTGGTGACCCCGAGGCGTTCACAGACAAGGTCAGCGGCCTTTTCCGCCATTAATCTGCAGGTGGTCAGCTTGCCACCTGTGATGGTTGCGAAGTTTTGAAGGCCGGACTCTTCGTGTCCCAAAAGGGCGAATCCACGAGAGACCGAGCGGCCGTCACCGCCACTTGCGCCGACTAGGGGACGGACGCCTGCATACGCCCTGATGTATCTAACTGTGGCGAGGTCTGGGACCATGGCCGAGGATTCTTCAACAATTTGGTCAACTTCGGCAATGGATGGATAAACGTCATCAAGGTTATCGATCTTGACTGATGTCGTGCCGATAATCGAGACAGTGCCGCCTGGCATCAAGATATCAGCATTCGAAGGTTTGCGGAGCCGATTAATAGCTCGATGGGCAAGGCGATTGTGGGTTATCAGCAACGTGCCCTTCGAGTAGAGCATGTCGATGTGAACATTTGCCAGTCCAGCTACTATTTTGGCCCACGCCCCTGCTGCGTTGATAATCTGGTCGGCAACAATCTCGCGTTCTTCGCCAGTTACCCGGTCTCGCACAGTCGTGGATGTAATCCGGTTGCCTTCGCGTTTGAAGGCAACTACTTGGCTGCGGCGCAACAGGCGGCATCCAAGGGCCTTAGCGTGGGCCACAGACTCCAGCGAAAGCCTGAATGGGTCGATCGAGGCGTCTGGGACTTCATAGACGGCTATAGCCTTTCTGGATATGGCTGGTTCATTGGCAAAAGCCTCGTTGAGGTCGATCTTTTTCCAACTGATGCCAGCTCTGTCGCAGTGGCCGGGAAAGTCGGCAATGAAGTTTTCATCGTCGCCTTGTACAGCGACGAAGTAGCCTCCTGTAGCCTGAATGGTTTGACCTGCCAAGCGTTTGAGGATGTCACCTTCGATTCTGCATTCGACTGCGGCGTCGTGGTCGTTCGAGACATATCGAGCGCCGCTGTGTAGTAATCCATGATTTCGACCGGAGGCTCCAGCGTTAAGGTCGTCTTGTTCTACGAGGATGCAATCCACGCCTCGTAGAGCTAAGTCTCGCATAATCGAAGTACCGGTCGCGCCACCACCAATAATGAGGACTTGGGTTTCCACAGGCCCCTCCAAAAAATCGCACTGAGTTTACCCGCATTAGACAATTTCAGCCATGACAAAATGATGCATTGCACGATATTGACGCAGGCGGGTCCCCTGCCCCCGCCCCTGTCCCCTGCCCCACTTCCCCAGCCCCCGTTTTTCTCATAAACTGGGGCCCAGCACTTTTGGGGGAGCCTGTGATGGCGGATGCGGATCTGATTGTTGTTGGTGGTGGTATCAGCGGAGCGTCGCTTGCCTACCTTTGCGCTAAAGCAGGGCTTTCAGTTACCGTCCTGGATTCCAATAAAAAAATGGGGGGATGCCTTTGGACCCACAAATCCAAGGCTGGATATTGGCATGAGCTTGGTGCCCACACATGTTATGCTTCTTATGGTGAAACACTTAAATTAATCGAAGAGTTACCTGATGGCCTTAAATCCTTGGTTGCCAGGCAAAAGGCTCCTATGAAGTTGGTGGAAGGCGGCCAAATAAAATCGCTTTTTTCGCAAATCAATATTCCCAGCCTGCTTTTTAATGCAGTTAAGCTTCCGTTTTTAAATAAAGATCGCAAAACAGTGAGGCAATTCTGGGGACAAGTAGTCGGGGCCAACAACTGGGAACGAGTTTTTAGTCCTGTTTTTGCAGCTGTGCCGTCTCAGCCAGCCGATGATTTTCCGGCTTCAATGCTGTTTAAGTCGCGTAAAAAAAGAAAGGATGTTCCTAGAAGCTTTACCATCGAAAACGGGCTTCAGGCTCTTGTTTTGGGTCTTTTGGACCATCCAAATATCAATTGCATCACTTCAACAACGGTCAAAAGCGTGACCAAAGACGCCGCTGGCAACTATGTTGTTGCAACCGGCGAATCCAGCTTTGTTTCAAGGCTACTCGCACTAGCCGCCGCCCCGGATTCAGCCGCAAACTTGCTGGCAGATGTAAACCCCAAGCTGTCAAAGGCAATAGGCTGCATCGAAACGTGTAAGGTCGAAACCATCGGAGTTGTGGTTAATTCTGAAAGCACACAATTGCCTAACGCTGCTTTCTTCATCCCCACCAATGATTCCTTTAGATCATGCGTGACCAGAGACGTGTATCCGCATGAAAAATATCGAGGATTTGCCTTTCATCTTTCCCCCAAGGTCAGCGACTCGGACGCCATCGCCAGGATCGAAGAATTCCTGGGCGTTCCCCGTGACAAATGGCTTGATGTAAACCGCCACCAAGTGGTCCTCCCCTCGCCTAAATTGGGGCATGCAGAGATAGTCAAAATCGTGGATCAGCTAATTGCTGGCAGCACCATTGCGATAACTGGCAATTGGTTCGCGGGCTTGGCCATTGAGGATTGCGTGCAGCGCAGCCAGTCGCAAGCAGACAACCTAGTAAATCTTTTCAACGAAATGTCGGCCCCCCAAAATCAATCAGGATCTACCGACGGCAAATAAACGCTGAAAGTCGAACCAATACCCAATTCAGACTGGACGGTCATCACACCACCCTGCTTCAGAACAATACTGTAGGCGGTGGTTAACCCAAGCCCAGAGCCAATGCCCCTAGGCTTTGTAGAAAAGAACGGGTCGAAAACCTTTTCTTTAGTCTTTTCATCCATCCCGACCCCAGTATCTGAAACCTGAATCAACCACCATCCACACAACGCGGAATTATTAACATCCAGAAGTGCTCGGACATCTCCCTCACCCTTGCTGACAGACACGGTCAACTTTCCATGTGGCTTTTCAGGGGGCTCTCTCATCGAACTCATAGCGTGGCCTGCATTTATAATCAGGTTCAGCAGCACCTGTTCCAATTGCAAAGGATCAGCAAAAACCACAGCAAGCCCTGGACTTAGCTTCTTCTCAACCACAATTCCATCTGCAAGCGAGGCTCGGCCCATTGCCATCACACGCTCAACAACCGAATTGAGATCCACTTTAACAGCAGCAGTGGTGCCGGATCTACCAAATGAAAGCAGCCTTTTTACCAGCTCGGCCGCCTGACTGACTGCGCTATTCATCATGTCGGTGATGGTGGTAAACGGAGTCCGATCACCGTGTGGAAGAGCCCGAATTTTGTTATCCAACAGGTAAAGGCCACCTGTAAGCGTAGTCAAATAGTTATTAAAATCATGGGCTAAGCCGCTGACCATAGTACCGATGATTTCCATTCGTTGAGCGTGGCGGACCATCTGCTGAACCTTTTCAAGCTCGGTTATATCATCGAGACTGATCAACAATCCTTCATGGCCTTTAGCTTTAATAACAAAGGCTTGTACCTCAAAAACCTTGTCTTCAACTGAAATCCTTTTGGCAAAGGCGTTAGGTGCCGTGGCGCTTCCGTCCGTCTCTACAATGGAATTGACAAGCTCTTGCTCCAGAAATGGGAAAACCACCCAGTATGGCTTGCCAAAAAAGGAATCGCCAGCAAACGGAAGCAGCCTCTTACATGCAGCATTTACACGAACTATGTTGCCCTCAGGACCAACACCAATCATGACCGTAGGAATCGAGTTGAACAGTTCGCTCAAATAATCCCGAGCATGACGCAGTTCATTAGTGCGTTGATTGACCAAAATGCGTAAAAGGCGGTTCCAAACAAAGACAAATATCACTATGAGTACGATTGTTCCAAGGATTCCAAGGATAACGGTCCAGATGACCCAGTTCATCCTGAACCATCCTTGTGGGGCAATCGTCCACTTGGTTGCAATTTCAGCTCTTTCTGCGGGGCTAATTGAAGCCAACGCCTTGGAAAGTATGGAGTTAAGCTCTGGCCAGTCATTTCTTGACGCAAAGGCAAGCCTGACCAGATGGTTAGTGTTACCAACTATGTGCAGACCTGTAAGACCTAATTTTTCTTGCATATATTTATAAACGTCCTGATGGACCACGAAATAGTCAGCTTTGCCCTCAAAAACCATAAGAAGGCCGGTCCCGGCATCCGGCACTGGCGTCGTCGCGATGTGGCTCAGATTCTGCTTTAAATACTCTTGTACTGCATACCCTTCCAGCACCAGCACACGAGCATTACTGAGATCAGACAGCTCGATTGAGGAAGATTCCTTTTTACGTCCAACTATGACCGTGGGAACCTCAATGTAGGGTTCTGTAAAAAGCATGTATTCCTGACGCTTGGTCGTGAACGTCATCGCTGGGACAACGTCAACCTCACGAGATTCATATGCTTTTACCACATCTTCCCAATGCCCTTTGCGAACCACCTCAACCCTGATATTCAGAATTTTTTCAATCCGCCTGACGTACTCTTGAACCACACCCTGGTAAACGCCTTCATCATTGAAAAACTCAAATGGGGGGAAATTAGGGTCTGGGCCAATACGAATCGGCCTGTCAAGAGCTTCCAACCACGCCCGCTCCTGGGGGGTTAAAATCTCAAGGTTGGGGTACACCTGATCGGAGTGGTCACACCCAAGCGCCACAGTCACCAGCGCAAGCACGATACTCAGGAGCACCAGCTTGCCACGTCCTTGTAAGATTAAGGCCTTCAACATCTCGGGTATCTTAGCATGTTCAGGCAATAGGCAAGTAAAAAAATGAATCTGGTTTTAAATCGAAGCTCTAGGGCGATGGCTCTGATGCGCCAAAACACTGACGCATAGTGTCAAAACCCTTGAAAATCCAGTCAATTACAGCTGCAACTGGGACCAGCGCCGGAAATGCTTGCTCCACAGGAATTACATACATCTCTTTATCAAGCCAGCCGCTCTTCAAAGTCGCCTGCATGGCATTGTTTGTAGCCAACACCCCGTAAAGCGATAGAATTACAGACAAAGGCCAAGTTTTGGGCCATCCAATGGCCAGATCCCTTGACACGGATTCAGCAAGGCTGGTCGCAATCATGTGCATGCCACCGGTAGCAGCCCGCAAGGCATTCCAAAGATTTGCGATGGAAACTCCCTTTACAAAACCGGCTGTTGTGCAGGCATACTCAACATCCAGAAGCCGGCGTCTGGACTCGATACCAAGCTCGTTATAAGTGTCGATTGGGACACAATTGGACTCATCGCCTGCGTAGTCCTCGAAAACACCCTCCAGTTCACCGCTGAAGGACGAGCCTACCAAGAATTCACTCCAACCGGCCCCAAGATTGGCCAACACATGCAGCTCCCAACCAGTGACCGGACCCAAGTGGGCTTGCTCTAACACTATCGCAGGAGGCACCCCTTGTCCAAGTGGCAGTACTCGCCAAGTGCCACGTGAAATCCCAAAGAAATCATCCTTGTGTAAGGGGACTCCATCAAACACCGATGTAAACACCCCTGTCAGCTTTTCGCCAGATGATAAAAGCTTCGAGGCCTCCATGTCTACGAAAGTCCAAACGTCCCTGGAAACGACCATATAACCGCCAGGAAGCCACTGCCTATATGTGTAGACCAAGTCCAAGACCCCGTCCCTGTCCACATCTAGCAATTCCATAGAAACGCCCTCGCCTTGACGGCTTACATACCAGGCAAAGGCGGGTTTATCTTTTTTCGATATGCGGTCGGTGCGAAAGACCAAAACGCCGTGTAAGGTCCCAGAAGACAAGGCGCTGGTATCGGACTCCATGTCAACGGCGACTATCTTGTTGCGAGCCAGATGCCCTGAAAGGCCCCCTACCCTAGCCTTGCCAATCACGTTAATCTTCGATGGTGCAAAGCGAAATGCCCCACAACGAACGGCGGCCACTCCATCTAAAGGACAGGATCTACCAGCGATTAGCCCGCTTGTGGTAAATGAAAAGCCTTGGGGTGTCTCGACCGAATCTTTGATAATAGCCCCGAAAATTTCGGCAACAATTACGTCGGCTTCAGCGGCAGTTAACCGATAATCCGCTGGTGCAGGGGCGGCAGGGACCACCAAGCTAGCCCGAGCTTCAACGGCCATAAACGAAAGCAGCAATAATACCGGTATGATAGCTTTCATAGGTCAGCGTCCCAGACCCCAATGGTTCCATCCAGCCCAACTAGATACCAGATGCCATCAAGCGTTTTTGAGGCCACTACATCTCTAAACACTGGATAAACCCCTGTATCCAAGGGCGTTACAGGTCCATCTACGGTTTTTGTCAAAATCAAACCAGCCCATCCAACCATCACTGCAAAATCTTGATGGCTGTGGACTCCATAGATAAAGGTCAAGGGATCCTCGAACAAACGGACGCATTCCCCACTTTTGCAATGGGCCACATAACCGTTATCGCCAACAACAAGTACTCCACCATCATACGGATGACAGGCGTGCAGTTGAAAGGCTCCATCGGTTGGCAAAAGCCGCTGACCGTACCGGTCTTGCTCTTCTAATCTGCCATCTAAGCCACCTATCCATACAGTTTCTTCGGTCGCACAGACTGTGCTTAAGATATTTGGCCTTTGGGTTATGACTGAAAGCTGACCATTTTCAAGGCCATACAAAGCGCCATCTTCAGAGATCACGTAAGCCTTTGATTCCAAAGCCCAGACATCGACAAGGTTTGCAGTCGTATCGGTAGGTATGACTGCGACTGGGGTTTGGCTTAAATCCAGTAAAGTGCCTTTGTTTCCGACTGCATATTTGCCAGAGACAGCCACAAGGTTTTCATCGGTAGGAACTTCGATGGAACCAAGGCGGCCGTTTTGATACTCCAAAACTGTGCCTGATTCCCCGACTGCTATGAATCCACCGTGAGAGGCGGCTTCCACACCAAACAAATCGCTTACGATTCCAAGAGGTAGGTCCTTCCAAGAACCTTTATCATCCCTGGCTATCGCAACCGAATCCATCCCGACCGCTATGAATTCGCCTTGGGAATTGGCTGTAATCGCCCTGAAATTGCCATTTGTATTAAAGGGCCCTACAACTGGAACCACCTTCCATTTTTTGTTCTCGTACTGGAAAACAGCGCCATCGCTGCCCACTACGACAAATTCAGTGCCATCAACTGTAGCTACGCCAAACAAATCCCGAGGCGGCTGATGGGTTTCTGTGGTCAGCTGAAGCCTCCAGGAAGTCCCCTCATTCATTAGGATATTTCCCTTCGAACCAACTGCGACCATAGTTCCATTAGGTCCACGAGCTATGGAGCGCAAAATAACCCCAGGCGCAGCAATTTGACTGTATTTCCAATCAGTTCCATCGAATTGAACCACACGTCCCAAGGCCCCAACTGCGAACACCTCGCCATTAGGAGCCGCCAAAACCCCGTGCAGGTCCGAGTCCATTATTGTCGTAGGCTCTGACCACTCGCCATCATGAAAATGCAGGATTTTTCCAAGGCGACCTACGAAATAAACACTGTTGGAAGATGCGGCCCCCACCGCCATCAAGTCGGCGTCTGTGGGCGCTTGCAGATCGTGCCATCCAGAACCATCCAATCGCCAAGCAGCCCCCTTTGGACCGCAGACAAAGATCACCCCATCCGCACCAGAGATGCCAGTCAAATCAGTTTCAAAAGGTGGCATTGGGGCAGGCAAGAACTCGTGCCCCTTGGAACGCAAAATCAGCCCATCATCACCAACCACCCAGATTGGGCCTTCAGGGTCGGCCCAGATCCCGCGAACGTTTCCAACTTTGTTGAAGTCCAACAGGGTAAAGGCCTTTGGTTCAGGATCCGAGGTCTCGTCCGGCCGCGATAGATCATCGGTGGTGGTCTCGTCGTTGATTAAGTCGACCTGCAAATTGTCATCAAAAGGGTCTGGAACATCACTGAGAGTGTCCTGGATGGGGTCTTGTTGAGGATCTTGTGAGACATCCTCGCCATCACCAGACACATCAAGAAAGTCATTGGCAGGTGCATCCTGACCAGGATCAGCAGTCGCATCCAAAGGAGATGGATCGTTGGTACAGGCGAGCAGAAAAATCAAACCAACAAGCCCAAGCCATTTTTTCGACAAAAGCACGGCCAGCCCCAAAAAAGGTGGACGGGGTATTGTAACCGGAAATCAGGGACAGGGACAGAAGCAGGGGCAGGGACAGGAATAGGAGCAGGATCAGGGACTGGGGACAGGGACTGGGGGAACAGTGCTTAGGAAAGCAAGACTATGGCAGGGTTTCGAAGCGGGCCTGGAAGAATCTTAGGCTTTCTGGTTCGTAGACCATTTTCAGGCCCTTGATTTGTTCGCGATGTTTGTAGAGCTCGATGCAGCTTTCAGCCACTACATCCATGTGAAGATTCGTGTAAACCCGCCGCGGAATAGTCAGTCGAACCAATTCCAGCTTTGGCTTGTTGTCTTTGCCAGTCTTGGGGTCACGACCAGCACTTACAATCCCACGCTCCATTGAACGTACGCCGCTATCAACGTACAGCGCCGCCGCAAGGGCCTGTGCTGGGAAATTCTCTTGCGGGATGTGAGGCAGAAATGCAGTCGCATCCAGGAAAACCGCATGACCACCAATTGGCTGCATCACTGGAACACCCGCGTCAATCAGCCTCTGGCCAAGATATTCGACCTGACGGATGCGGCTGGCGATGTATGCATCATCCACCATCTCGTGCATACCCTGGGCCATTGCCTCAAGGTCACGACCTGCCAATCCACCGTATGTTGGCATTCCTTCAAAGACAACAACAAGTTCCCTGGCCTTCAGAGCATAATAGTCATCGTTGGTGGCCATGAAACCACCGATGTTCACGATGTTGTCCTTCTTCGCAGAAACGGTGCAGCCATCAGCCAAGGACATCATTTCACGGAAAATATCCTTGATTTTCTTGTCCTTATAGCCCTCTTCCCGCTGCTGAATAAAGTAGGCGTTTTCAGCTGCCCTAGTCGCATCATAGATTACCGGCAGCTTGTACTTATCAGCAAACGCCCTGACTTCCTTCAGGTTTTTCATGGACATGGGCTGACCACCAGCCATATTGACGGGTGGAGCTACGTTTAAGTAAGCGATGCCCTCTGGACCAACTTCATCAACCAACTTCTGAAGCTTTGCAATATCAACATTTCCCTTGAATGGGTGCAGAATCTTGGTGTCGTGCGCTTCGTCGATGATGCAGTCATAAAAGATTCCACCAGCCATCTCAACGTGAGCCCTAGTCGTGGTGAAATACATGTTCATGGGCACATACTGACCAGGCTTGACACGAGTAATGCTGGTCAGATGCTCGGCGCCACGCCCTTGGTGGGTGGGGATGAGATGCTTAAACCCATATATCTCCCTCATCGCCTCTTCCAGGACGTAGTAGCTGCTGGCACCAGCGTAGGACTCGTCGCCCAAGAACATCTTTGACCATTGAATATTAGACATGCCGTTGGTCCCAGAGTCGGTCAAAAGATCGATATAGACATCATCGCTGTGAAGCAGGAAGGTGTTATATCCTGCCTCCTTGATTGCGTGTTCACGCTCTTCACGGGTGGTGGTCCTTAAAGGTTCGACCATCTTAATCTTGTATGGTTCTGCGATAGTACGAGACATAAATCCTCCTTGAACGTTTAACAAACAGGTACGCAGGGAAGCCAGACCCGCCCCTGCTAAGTCGCAAGCAGTATGACCCACCAAATTTATGAAGGCAATGAATTTTTAATGGTCATTTACGATTATTTATGAATTTTCGTTGTGATCTTGCGCCTGTTGCGCCATTTTTCTTTCCCTGCGCCCCTTGATGGTAAACCTGTCCAGCCAGGAGTAAACCACCGGAACAACAAGCAGTGTCAAGAAGGTAGATGAAATGACACCACCAATTACAGAAACAGACATCGGCATCCTGAATTCGCGACCAGCACCAGCCCCTATCGCGGTGGGCAACATCCCCAAAACCATGGCAGCTGACGTCATCAAAATGGGGCGCAACCTAGTAGGACCAGCCTCCAGCAAGGCCTCGGTGATTCCAAGGCCACGTTCCCGCAGTTGATTTGTGTAATCCACAAGTAAGATGGCGTTTTTAGTAACAATGCCCATCAACAGCACAACGCCTATCAAGGCAATGATGTCAAGATTAAGATCCAGCATGAACAAGGTCACTATCGCCCCAACCATTGCCAACGGAAGCGACAACATGATTGTAAACGGATGAATAAAGGACTCGAACTGAGAAGCTAACACAAAGTAAATAAACACAATGCCCAAAATCAAGGCGATACCCATGTTGGCAAAAGTTTCATCCATCAACTGAGCGTCACCGCTAAAGGAGATCCGATGCCCTTCAGCCATTTCAATCTTTTCGAGACGTGGCTGTACTTCATTCATAATCGCCCCAAGGGAACGACCTGCAACGTTGGCTGTAATCGACACATAGCGCTCGCGATTTTGGCGCTCAATGGTTGCTGGCAAAATAGAATCCTCAACGTTTACAATGCTTTGCAGCGGCACCATCCCTCCACGATTGGTGGGGACCTGCAGTTGCAACACAGAGTCAAGCGTCTCCCTATCCTCAGGCCTTAGTTGCACGTGAACATCGATGTCGTGGTTGCCGTCACGATACCTGGCAACAGCGTGCCCAGTCAGTCCCAACCTTAGCGTCATGGCAGCCTGCGCAAAAGCGACCCCCATGTCACCAGCTTTAACCCTGTCAATTACCAGCGCTTTTTCGGGCATCCCAGGCTGCAAAGAAAAGGCCACGTCACGCACCCCAGCCGTGCTTTCGACGATCTCAAGGGCCTCCCTTCCAATTCTTTCAAGCTCTTCATAGTCGGAGCCACGAATCAACATGGTGAACGGAGCCGTTAAAATCTTATCGGACTGGCCAAAAATATCCGCGTCGTTAAGGCTGTAAATCAGGCCAGGAATGGTGTCCATTTGCGGCCGCAGGTGCTCCATGATTTCTGTAACTGAGCGTTTTCTTTCCTCTCTTGGGACAGTCAGAACGTCTATCTTTGCCTCGTTTACCGCCTCATCAGGGCCAACCACCGTTGAAATGGTTGTAACTTCAGGCACTTCGTTCAGCAGCCGCTCGACATGCCTGGTCACCTTGTCAGTTTCAGCCAACGAGGTACCGGCGGGCATCTGCAGGTGAACCAAAAATGCAGATTGGTCGCCCCTGGGGATAAACTGGGAGCCCATCAGATAAATCAATCCAAAACTGCCAATAAACAACGCAATCGCGGTAAAAACAACCTTTTTGCCGTGCCTTAAGGTCCACGCAAGCACCTTGCGGTAGGTTGCATCAAGAGCCTCATAGCTTCGAACAAATCCTCCAAAAATCTTGTGGTTGCGGCGCTTTTCCTGGAAATCGGGGCCAATTTTGTGAACCAGCCTAGCTGAAAGCATCGGGTCGACGGTCAAAGAAACAACCATCGAAAGCAAGACTGCCGCCGCAACGGTAATACCGAATTCTTTCAAGAACTTACCAACGATTCCGCCGGTAAAGGCTATTGGCACGAAGACGGCCACGATGGTGAATGTAGTCGCCATAACGGCGAGGGCGACTTCCTCGGTCCCCCGTCTGGCCGCTTCAAAAGGCTCCAGCCCCCGTTCAAGGTGGCGAAAGATGTTTTCTCGTACAACTACCGAGTCGTCAATCAACATCCCGATAGCCAAAGACAGTGAAATCATTGAGATCAAGTTCAGCGAAAACCCAAGCTGCCAGATGATAAAAAACGAACCAATGACAGATATTGGCAAGGCAATAGCGGTGATAATCGTTGAACGCCAGTCCAGCATGAACAGGAAAATCACGAACACGGCGAAAACGGCACCCAAAAATAGAGCTTGGCGCAATTCAAGATAAGTGGCCTCAGTAAAGGCAGAGTTATCAACGATTTTTTGGACCTTGATCCCAGGTGGTAATTGGGTTTCTACAGTCTCCAGCGCCTTGTGGACTTTCTTAACAACATCAACGGTGTTCGCAGTTGCCTGCTTGTAGATGACAAAAGCAACCCCAGTCTGGCCGTCCACTCGGGCGGTGGTACGGACCTCTTTAACGCCATCGACGACCTCGGCGACATCGCTAACGCGAAGCTGCGCACCATTTGGCAGCCCCATCACGACGACTGAGGCGATGTCCTCGACGCTTTTGTAGTGGCCAACCGCCTTAACGCTAATCTCACCTTCGTCAGAGCTGAGCCTACCCCCAGGGATATCGATTCCCTCGGAACCTAGCAACTGCGCAAGCTGCAGGATGCCAACAGGCGACGAATCAAGCTTTGTGCGGTTGACTTCGACTCTGATTTCACGCTGGTCACCACCTGCTACCTCGACGTTACCAACACCCTCAACCCGCTCTAGGGCTGGGGCAATAAGGTCCTCGACCAGCAAGCGAATCTCAGCTGATGTACCACTGCCTGAAACGCTGTAAGTCAAGACGGGCGAAGCGTTAGGGTCAAACCTAGTCACAATGGGGTCCATGATCTCCCTTGGCAGCGAACTGCGGACCATCGCCAGCCGGTCACGGACGTCATTTGAGGCCTGCAGGGGATCGGCCGTCATCTTGAACTTGACGATAGTGGTTGAAACAGAATCCCTAGATGTACTGTTTACTTCGTCAACATCGTTGATACCGTAAAGAATGTCTTCAATAGGTTTTGTAACTTGAGACTCGACCTCTTCAGGGCTTGCCCCTGGATAGGGAACGACAACAGCAACGATGGGTAGCGTGATTTGCGGGAAAAGCCCCAGACTTAATCTAAAAAAGGCCAAGCCACCTAGAACTAAAACGGCCAACGAGACCATCGTTGTGAAAACAGGGCGCCTTATTGCTATCTCAGAAATCTTCATAGGGACATCCTAGATTTCATCTTCACCTGATGGCGGCTGAGTGTCATCGCTGTCTGCAGTTTCTTCATCAGGACTTGCTTCATCAGGGCTTGGGTTCTGCTCTTTTGCATTACCGCCATCGCTTTGGCTTTCAACAAGCGCATCGGCCTCTATGTGGTCAACGATTTTCACCGGATCGCCATCCTTCAGAGAGCCGTGCCCAGAAACAACGACCACATCACCTGGTATTAATTCAGATTCTACAGCGATAAAGTCCAGGTCAGAGGAGCCAAAAACAGGTTTCACTCGTACCGCTTTGCCCTCTTTGACTACAAACACTGCCTGCTCGGCGCCCACCCCAACTATCGCCTTTTTCGGGATGGCCACGACGTCATCAAGGTGCAAGGCCTCCACGACGGCTGTTGCAAACATGTTGGGCAACATGCGGTTTTCGTAGTTGGCGATGGTTATTTCGACACCTGCGTGCCTTGTCATGGGATTCAGGCTGGGGCTTAAAGTCTCGACCTCGCCTGGAAATTCCTGGCCTGGAAGGTCTGGTACTGTAACTTTGACCTCTTGGCCGACCTTGAGCATGGCAAATTCCTTGGCTGTAACGTTGGAATCCAACTTCAGTTCAGCCAAATCCTGGACCATAAAAACGGGCGTTGTCTGGCCTGTGGGGGAACCTACGTTTACAAACCTATGGGTGACAATCCCATCTATTGGCGTGGTAACATTGGCATTTTCGACCATCTGGTTGGCCAAATCACTGGCTGCCCTTGCGGTTGCGACCCCAGCTTCAGCAGCCAGTAAAGAGGCTTTGGCATCCCTTAGGCCAAACTCGATCTTTTCAAATTCGGCATCAGGTATAGCCTCGTTTTGTTTAAGCTCTTGCAGTCTGTTATAGGCAGAAGTGGCCGCGGCAACGCCATTTTTGGCACGCTCAAGCTGCGCTTCAGCCACTTTCACACCGGCTTTTGCCTGATTTGCCTGTAGTTCAATCTCTCGATGCTCAATAACCGCTAATACTTGTTCAGCTGTAACTTCATCGCCAATGGCGACATGCACTTCCTGAACGCGACCAGGTACTTTTGCAAAAATCGGGGCCTCAAGGCGAGGCTTGATAGTTCCAGTCATCGTCACGTTCAGTACGATGTCCCTGATTTCAACCTCGGTAACAGAAACGGGGGCAATGGCGGCTTCAATGCCCTTTTCAGCGGCTCGTTTTTCGAGGATCGCGCTAATCAAACGCCATCCAAAAACCGCAACAAAACCAACCACCAAGGCGCCAAGTAACACCAGCCAAACTTTCCTAGTCATCGCCACTACACCCTTAGAAGGGGGAAACAAGCCGCTATATGCTCGGATAGCTGGCCCAAAGTGTCAACAAAGCAAAATCCGCGAAACATTGAATTTATGCGCCGCAAGCGCTGTTTCTGCCTGGCCAAGAACTTGATTTGGATTGGTCCCAGCGTTGACTAGCTATGGTTAGATCGCGTATTCTGCGACCGTGGCGATCTTTGTTTCCAAAACCATCGCCCTGCTTTTACTTGGGTGTGCTAAAAGGGCTTCATGACGACAAATCCTCCTTACGAGTTATATCCGGATTATCTGAATCAGGTTTTTGATGAATTTGGTAAGAAGAACATCGAGGCATGGTTAATAGGCCCAAGGGCCAGGGATTTGGCTGCTGAACTATCTATCATTGATGCTGCTTCCTTTGATTTAACCGTGGATGCTGCGCTGGCAACTATCGAGTCAATATTTTTTGAGCTTTTTTCTGTGGAACCTCAAACTTCCAAGGATGATCGCCCGAAGCTTTTGACCTTTAAGGTGCCAAAAACTGACGATGATGGTTATGTGACCTTTAACGTCGGGCCATTTCGCAACTATTTACCCCCTTTACGATCACTGCGCGGCCAGAATCTGACTGGAATCATTCTGGATTTGGCCACCCGCGAGGTGACAGTTCAGGCTTTTGCGTACGATAGTCAGGGTGACATGATCGATCCTTTTGGGGGCGCCCTGGATTTTGCAGACAAGCTGATACGCCCAGTTTTTCCAGTAGATACCCTGTTTCGAGAAAGCGCTTCTTGGCTACTTAAGATTGCTCGTTATGTGGGCAGATATGGTTTTGACGCGGCAAAGGAAGTTCGAACGGCAGCTGACCGGGATGCGGCCAACATTTTGGACGTACCGCGTGACATCTGGCGCAAAGAAATGGACAAAATCCTTTGTGGGGCCCACCCTGGAAAAGGATTGCAGTTCCTGGCCGAGTCAAGGGTGCTGTCATTCATACTGCCTGAAATTCAGGCGATGTACGCCTTTGGGGATGGTGGCAGCCAGCACAAGGATATCTGGGCTCACACCAAGCAAGTTGTTTCAAATTCTGATGCGACCCCGGTTGTGCGCTGGGCAGCTATGTGCCATGACATGGGTAAGGTATGGACAAAGCAGGTTTTTAGGGACGACAAGATTCATTTCTTCAGACACGAGGACATGAGCGCCCTGCTGTTCGAAGGCATAGCTAAACGCTTTGATATCGTTGGCGAAGATTATGAACGGATACACTACATAGTCAAAAACCATGGACGGGTAAATCTGTACCGCGACGACTGGACCGATTCTGCAGTTCGCAGGTTGATCAAAGATGTCGGAGATGCGCTGGATGACTTGATAGCCTTCAGTAAGGCGGATTTGACGTCAAAACGTGCGGATCGCGTTGAGATGATTCGCGCACTATTGGCGGATCTCCAGATAAGGGTCATGGATGTCCGGGAGCAAGATGCCTTGGTGCAGCCTCTTCCCAAGGGGCTTGGCACGCAGATCATGGAGCGTTTTGATATCCCAGCAGGCCCAAAAGTTGGGCAATTGCGCAACATGCTGATACACGCAATCGAGATTGGGAATCTGGAACCTAACCAGGATGCAGAGGTTTATTTGAGCTACTTGGCAGACTTGCTGGTCGATTCAAATCAGGATGATTGACCTAGAATCCTCGCGGTTATTTCCAAAAAAGCATCACCAACACGTCGTACATGAAGTGGGTGTAAGCAGCTGAGGCGAAACCTCTGGCAAGAAAGATCGCCCCGAAAATAACCCCGGCCACCACGCGGTACCAAAATTCATAGGCGATTGGT
>Ga0123335_1001586_pt1 | contig 36439 bp, 34 predicted proteins | sample BiotimSIPDNA_2_FD_89707 | JGI IMG/M metagenome (GOLD analysis project Ga0123335, IMG submission 89707) | Anaerobic biogas reactor microbial communites from Washington, USA - Biogas_R2 time_0 SIP DNA | ecosystem: Engineered > Bioreactor > Anaerobic > Unclassified | place: Washington, USA... | reverse complement strand
CGAAGAATTAAAAAAGAACGGTTTAAGTTTCGAAATAAAATAGACTTATACAAAAAGGGCAAAACAATAATCCAATTCTTTAAAAAATAAAAATTATCTGCCGATAATAACTCTTGTTCAAAGTTAACCATAGATAATAGGAATATTTATAATGAGGAAATCTACCGTTGAAAAATCATCGGAAGAATATATAAATGACTGTTCGGACGAAATAATTGAATGTTTTAACGAATGCATAGCTATTATTGATGTTAAAGGAAATTTACTTAAAACAAACAAAGCTTGGAAAGAACTATCAGAAGAAACCTCTAAAAAATATTCGGGAAAATGGAGAACGAAGAAATTCCCAGGATTGCTGGAACTGGCGTCAGTAGAATTCGGCGGTAAAACGATGACCTGTTTAGAAGTTGTCACCAATTTTACAGCGAAATTTAAGAACGGAATTGAAATAATATATTTCTGTCCGTTATGTAAAAACAGCAAATGGATGGAGCTTAAATCTAAAGTATTTGAAAAAAACAAAAATATTTTTCTTGTAAGGTTAAATGAAGTTACTGAAAAGCGGACTTTAGAGCAGGAATTCTTTGATAATCAGCAGAAATTATTTCGCGTTCTTGATATTGCAAAGTTAGGTTTTTGGGAACACGATTTAATAAATAACGAATTATATTTTAATGATCAGTTCTATAAAATGATGCGCACAAATGCCAGTGAAATGGGCGGTTATGTTATAAAATCGGACGAATATGTAAAAAAATTCCTATTACAAGATGATAGGGATAATATTTTAAACGAAATTGAAGAAGCAAGAAGTGCATTTAATGGCTATGAACGAGAATTGGTACATAAGGCAAGATTTGGTGATGGAACTATCGGTTATATAATTGTCAGGTTTTTTGTATCTAAAGATGAAAATGGAAAACCCATTAGGGCGTACGGTGTTAACCAAGATATTACCGAGAGAGTAATAGCAGAAGAAACTCTTCGTTTTTCTGAGGAAAGATTTGCAAAGGCTTTTATTAAGTCTCCCGAATCAATTATTCTTACCTCTTCAGTTACTAGCGAACTGCTGGAAGTAAATGATACATTTCTCAAAATTACCGGTTACAAAAGGGATGATGTAATTGGTAAAACAACTTTAGAACTTAATTTATGGTTAAAGCCGGAGGATAGAGAAAAATACATCAAAAAACTGATTTCAGGTGGGAAAATAGTTGATTTTGAAACGCAGTTCAGAATTAAATCCGGTGAAATACGCGATTTTAGAGTTTCGGCAGAAAGCATTGAGCTGGCAAATGAAAAATGTTTTTTACATTTTATACTTGATATAACAGAAAACAACAAATCGAAATACCAATTACAGGAAAGCGAAGAAAAATACAGGCTGCTTTTCGAAAACATTACACAGGGTTTTGCTCTGCACGAAATAATAACTAACTCCGAAAATAAACCTGTCGATTACAGATTCTTAGTGGTCAATCCCGCTTTCGAAAAAATTACAGGATTAAAATCAAATAAGGTTTTAGGAAAAACAGTAAAAGAAATTCTACCCAAAACTGAGAACTATTGGATAGAAATCTATGGAGAAGTAGCATTAAAAGGGACAACCAAGTTTTACGAAAATTACACAGTTGAGCTTGATAAATATTTCGAGGTGAATTCATTTTCACCAAAACCAGGTCAATTTGCTGTTGTTATTTCGGACATAACCAACAGAAAAAAAGCAGAAATTGCACTTAAAGAAAGCGAAGAAATGATAAGACAATTTGCAGAAAACGTTGATGCAGGGTTTTGGATAATTGACATTGCGACCTTAAAATTTGTTTACATAAACAAAGCATATCCTGAAATATTTAATGTATCGCGTAAAAGACTTTATGAGAACCCATTAGACTTAGCCCCTAATATTCATCCGGATGATAGAGACAAAATTATTAATATTTTTCAGAATCTTAAATTTTTAGATAAAACATATCTGGATGATAAGTTCAGGGTAATCAGCCCTAGTGGAAATATTAGATGGATCCGGGTTAAATCATTTGCAATATTAGATGAAAGCGGAAAAGTATGCCAAAGAGCCGGAATTGTTACAAATATAACCAAGCAGGAAAAAATTAACGAGGTTTTAAGTTATGTAGCCGAACTTAATCAGATACAGGATGAACTTACTGTTGAAGGAATGGTAAAGAATACTTTCAAACAGTTCGAAAAAACATTTCAGAATGAAAGCTTTTATATTGTGTTTGTTGAAAAAAAGAATAACATCAATACTTTTAAAATATGGATATCAAATAAAAATAATTCAGAATTAAATAAAGAAAAATTTATTGAAAAAGAAGGTGATATCCCTGAAATTTGGAAAGAATGCATTAATAAAAGAAAAAGTATCTGGAAGAGTAATATTAAGGAAAATAGAACCAGTTATTTAGGTCAGAATATTGAAGTTTACAATGAACTTGTTATTCCTATTTTTGAAAAGCGCAGGATGAAGGCAATAATAGGATTAATTAATAAAAAAGGAGAATTTCTTAAAGAGGATGCGGAAGTAGTTGAGTTATTGATAGATAATTTTTGGAAAATACTTCAACGTAAAAAGATTGAAGAAGAACTTAAATACAGCGAAGACAGGTATAGAAGTATATTTGAAGGAAGTTCGGCAGTGATGCTTTTATTTAATCCTGAAACAGGAATAATTACCGATGCAAATAAAATGGCTTGCAAATATTACGGATACCAAAAATCTGTTTTACTTAAAATGAGTTACTTCGATTTGAACATATATCCAACACAAAAAATAATGGATGAAATAATAAAGCAAAGAGATTTTGCAAGAAAATATTTCTTAGCAAAGCATAAAACTTCAAACAATGCAGAACGCGACGTAGAAATATTTGCCGGAAATATTATTATCGAAAAAAGACCTTTTATTTATTGCATTGTACACGATATTACGGACAGGCGTGAAGCCGAAAAAGAGTTAAACAAATACCGCTCGCAACTTGAAATACTAGTAAAAAAACGAACTGAAGAGCTTTTCCAATCTGAGGAAAGGTTCAGAAAACTTTCCGATACTTCAAAGGATTATATACTGAGAATTGATAAAGATTTTAAAATTCTATATGGAAATCCGGAATTTGCCAATATGCTTGGACTAGATGTAAAGAGAATTGTTTTTTCATCTTTAAGGGATCTAAATACATCAAATGTTCTGATTGACTTTATTGACAATTTAATTGAAAGTACTATTCGCAGTAGAAAAATATCCCGCACAGAACTTGAATATCCCTCAGGGATTTATACTGATTGGATATTTATGCCCGAATTTGAAGATGAGGATGAAATTTCCTCGGTTATTGCTTTCGGGCGGGATATAACAGAAAGAAGAAAACTTGAAATAAGTCTCGAAGAATCACTTGAAAGAGAAAAAGAACTGGGTGAACTTAAAACAAATTTTATTTCGATGGCATCGCACGAATTCCGTACGCCGCTAACTGCAATCCTTTCATCGGCAGATTTGCTTGAAATGTTCGGACGGAAATGGAACGAAGACAAATACCTTGAACATATAAATAAAATTCAATTTTCTGTACAGGAAATGACCTCGCTTATTAATGATGTTCTTGTTTTATCAAGCGGTGATTTTAAAAAGAATAATTTCCATCCTCGAATTACTAACTTAAAGAAAGTTTGCAGCGAGATTATTGAAAATTGTAAAAACGATCCGCTGTTTGATCATGAACTTACTTATATTTATGATCCGCAGAAAGAAGAATACTTGATAGATGAAAAACTAATCAGACAGTTAATAATAAATCTGATTTCAAATGCCATTAAGTATACCCCAAAAGACGGAAAAATTTATCTCCGAATTAAAGAACTTATAAGCGGTCATTTAGAAATTACAGTTGAAGATAATGGATATGGAATTGATACTGAAGATCAGAAAAGAATATTTGAGCCTTTTTTCCGAGGAGGAAATATTGGGGATAAACCCGGCACCGGTCTTGGTTTAGCAATTGTGAAAAAAGCAGTGGATGCCCATAAGGGTCTGTTCGATTTTAATTCGCAAAAAGGAGTTGGAACGAAATTTACAATTTTAATTCCAATAGATTAAATAAGCCGATAAAAAATTATGGACTGACTTTTGAAAAGTAAGTAAATTTAAAACAACTAAAAGTATTAACCTTGTTTATTATAGTTGCAAACCGGCGGTAAATGAAAAAAGAAAAAATACTTATTATCGAAGATGAATACAGCATCCGAACCAACTTGTTTGAGTTGCTTACAAATTACGGTTACCTGGTTTTTACTACTGCAGACGGGCGGGAAGGCATAACGCTTTCTAAAGAAATAAAACCAGACTTAATTATTTGCGATATAATGATGCCTGGTGTTGACGGTTATAATGTGATAGAGCAGATTAATAATTCCAATTCTTCTGGAATTCCGTTTATTTTTCTTACTTCAAAATCAAATCCCGAAGATTTCAGAAAAGGAATGACTTTGGGTGCTGACGATTATATAACAAAACCTTATAAGGCTTCGGAATTGATTAATGCAGTTGAAACACGACTTTCTAAATACAGGAAACTTAATAAAACAGATAAAAACAACACACTTGGTAATAAGCAAAAAAATATTGAAGATAAAATTCTTCTGAAATATAATAATACAACTCAAATAATTTCTTTCAACAGCATTAACTGCATAATAGCCGAAGGCGAATATTCAAATGTGTTTACCGATTCTAAAAAACCAATGCTTGTAAGACGTGTGTTAAAGGATTGGGAAAAAATACTTCCCAATTCAGCATTTTTAAGAATTCACAGATCATACCTTGTTAACATCAATAAAATCAGCAGCATTGAAAAAGGCTGTAAAGGTAATTTTTTTATAAAAATTCAAAATTATCCCGAAACTCTTATATCCAGCCGCCGCTATCTTTCAAAAATAAAAGAAAAATTATCAGCTTGAAACAACCGTTTACTGCAAAAACAAACCGTCAAGTTCTAAAAAACGCCATTCATTTAATATCTTTTTAATACCTGAATACAATTTCGAAAATACTTTTGTAATTATTTTATTTCAGGTTCAAATGGAAACAATTTTAGTTGTAGAAGATGAAATTTCGGTAAGAAGCGGTTTAATAGATTTGCTGTCGAACAGCGGTTATTCGGTTTTAAGCGCTTCAAACGGCAATCAGGCAATCGATATTCTAAAAACAAAAACACCCGATCTTATTATCTCGGATATTATGATGCCGGAAGTGGACGGCTATCAATTAATGGAAAAAATAAGTCAAAACGATTCGGGGTATATTCCTTTTATTTACCTTACCGCCAAAGCTGATTATAATGATATCCGTATAGGAATGAATAAGGGGGCTGATGATTATATAATCAAACCATTCAGAGCAAAAGATTTGCTGAGCGCTGTTAAAATACGGCTTGAAAAAAGCAAAAAAAGAAATGCGAAAATTGACGAAATTGCTTCAAATATTTCCTTTTATATTCCTCACGAGCTTCGTACCCCGCTTGTTTCTATAATAGGTTTTACGCAGATGCTATTAACCGAATTCGATTCTTTTAAACAAAATGAAGTTATCGAAATGTTAAAACTTGTTGAAGAATCGGGGTTAAGACTTTATAACCGAATTGAAAAATTCATAATATTTTCCGAAATAACGGTTAAAACCGAAAAGGATAATATTCTTCAGGATAAAGCATATCCGGTTTCCGAAATATTCAATAATGTTTTTGGGAAATTCGATTCTGCCAATATAAATACTTTGCAAATTGATGAAACCTATCTGAAAATTAACAAAGAATATTTCAAGTTTTGCATTTCGGAATTAATTGAAAATGCCTTAAAATTTTCGGAATTTGGAGAGAAAATTAATATAGAAGCTGCAATAGCGGATGGTTTTTATAATCTGACTGTTACAAATAAAAGTAAAATAGATTTCCCGGTAAAAAACGGAAATGATATTGTCCCGTTTGTTCAGCACGGCAGAGAAAAAATTCAGCAGCAGGGTAACGGACTTGGTTTGGCAATTGTGAAAAAAATTATGAGTCTTTGCCACGGAATAATAAAAATAGAATGCAGTATCGAGAGAAATGTAATAATAGTACTTTCGTTTCCAATTATTTCTTAATAAAAAGATGGTAAAAATTTGAATTCTGCCGAACAGAAAAATATAGAAAACTGGATAAGCTTGATTCTAAGTGCAAATGAAGAATTAAGAAAACTTAACAGCATTTCTGAAAGTGAATTTTTGGAAACAGGCGAATATCTGAGAAAATTTTATAATAAATCAAAGGATATTCCAGGAATTTCTTTGCAATTATCCGAATTACTTTCCGGTAACGATATAACAGAAACAATAAAAAACTTGAACCTGTTTTTAATAAATCTCGAAAAATATTCTGCCGAAACTGACGGACTGACTGCAAATGCCAATTCTACACTTTTGCAGATTCGTAAAAATATAAGCGATATTTATTCACCGCTCGAAGGATTCAAAAAAAGCGTGAAACTTTTAAATATTCTCGGAATATCGATACGAATTGAAGATGCAAGCCTTAATTCGGATAACAAAGAATTTAACATTCTTGCCGAGGAAGTAACAAAACTTTCGGAAGTTATAAGAAGTAAGCTGGATATAACTTTTAAACTTACTCTTCAGCTCGATAAAATGATTGAAGATACTTTAAAAAAAGTAAATAAGGTTATTTGTGAAAGGAATTCGAATAAAGATGAAATAATAAAGAAAGTTGAAGAAGGACTTTTACAGCTTATCGAAAAGAAGCAGGAATCGGCTCAAATTGCTGAAATGATTCCTGGAAAATCGGAAATCATAAGTAAACAAGCCGGAAAAATTGTAACCGCAATTCAATTCCACGACATTACAAGGCAGCAGATTGAACATATTCAATCTGCTTATACAGAGCTTGCAGACAGATACCAAAATTTGGAAGAACCAAATCAGGAAAAAATAGTTGAATCAGCATCTGTAATAAATGAAATGATGCGCCTTCAATTGAACCAGCTTTTTCAAACACGCGAGAGTATCCGGAAAGCTTCTTCGGAAATAAAGAACGGATTGGGCAGTCTCCAGCAAGATGTTACTGATTTTATTTCATTTTCGCAGTCGATTACCGGAATTACAGGGAATCAGAATTCTACAGTTTTAACAGAGATTCAGCAAAAAATAAAAACGGTAAATCTTTCGCTAAAAGAAAATTTGCAGACAAATAAAGAACTTGTGGATGCTGTAAGTTCCAGTGCCGATACGATTGAAAAAATTTCTTCACTTCTGAATGATATTAAAATGGCTGGACTTGAAATTGAACTGATTTCACTAAACGCAATTGTTAAAACAGCAAAACTGGGAAGCCGCGGAGCTGCATTATCGGTTTTGGCGAGTTCGATAAGGGAACTTTCAATTGATACAGCCGAGCAAATAAAAAATATCGACGAAACAATCTTAGGAATTACCGAAATATCTCAATCCTTAAGAAAAGGGATTTCGAATGAAACAGAAAAAAACACAAAAGAACTTGATGAGATGACGCTTGTTCTGGACAGACTTACTGGTAAAGCCGAAGATGTAAACTCGAGCATAAAAATAATAAATCAAAATCTTAATTTCGAAGTTAAAGAGCTTAGTACTGAAATATCAAAATTGCTTGGAAACCTGAGAATTGAAGAATTATTTAATTATTCGTTAAATGCAGTTGAAGAAATAATGAAGGAAGTTATAAGCCAGACAGGAAAAAATGCCAACCTGAAATTGACGGGGGAAAACAAAGCATTTAATTTTCTCGAAAAAAATTATTCGATGAAATCCGAGAGAGATATTCATAAATCGTTCTATACTAAAAACGGAAATAGCGTCAATTATAAAGAGCATATAAATGATAACGATACAGAATCAAACGAAAGCAATATAGAGTTTTTTTAGGAAATAAAATGAAAAACAAAGAAACAAAGATTACAATAAACTTAGAAGGGCAGCTCACAATAAGCAGAGCAGAAGAAATTAATAAGCAGCTGCAAACGGTTTTACCCGAAATAAATGAGATACATTTAAATATTGAAAATGCCGACTTGATAGATGTATCCTTTTTGCAGCTTGTTTATTATGCAGATTTATACTTTAAGAAGAATAATAAAAAATTGATAATCAATGCAGGTAATAGTCCGGTTCTATCCGAAACAATATCCCAAGCAGGTTTTGAAAATCAGCTTGAATCATTAACTAAATTATAAAGGTTTTTATGAAAAAAGTAATCTTGACAGTTGACGATTCGGCAAGTGTAAGGCAGATGATAAGATTTACGCTTGAAGATGCAGGATATTCAGTAATTGAAGCAACCGACGGAAGAGACGCTATAACAAAATTAGAAAGCAATATTGTAAACCTGGTTTTTACCGATTTAAATATGCCGTTTGTTGACGGAATACAGCTGATAAAGCATATAAGAAGCAGCACGGCAAATAAATTTCTGCCAATAATTATGATAACAACCGAATCTCAGAATGATAAAAAAATGCAAGGCAAACAAGCCGGAGCAACCGGCTGGATTGTTAAACCTTTTCGTCCCGAACAGCTGGTGGAAGTAACAAAGAAAATATTGGGTTCTTAAAATAAAGAGTACTTATGGATATTCACAGTGAAGCGTATATAGCAGAAGCCGAAGAATTGCTTTCAGAATTGGAAAGTTCACTCCTCGAGCTTGAGATATCTCCCGAAGACACTGATCTTATTAACAGAGCATTTCGTGCTTTGCATACTATAAAGGGCTCGGGAGCGATGTTCGGGTTTGAGGATATTGCCCGTTTTACGCACGAAATAGAAACGGTCTTCGATTTTGTAAGAGACGGGAAAATAAAAATAACAAAAGAACTTATAAATCTTACTTTACAATCTTGCGATATTATTAAAATTTTTCTTAAAAATACTGAACAGACTTCTGCTGAAGATGAAATTAAGGCAATCCAGATAGTTAACAGTTTTCGCAAAATGGTAAAAGAGTATTGTGAAACTGAGATTGAAAAGAATAACGAAGAAATTGCTAAGGAGATTTCGAATGAAAAACTTATAAATATATTCTTTAAACCGGAACAAAATATTTTTCTTACCGGAACTAATCCTTTATGTCTTTTGGAAGAATTAAAAGGAATGGGTGCGGCAATTATTTTTGGCGAAATAAATAGTAAGATAAATCCGGATGAGTTTAATCCCGAATATTGCTATGCTGAATGGAGTATTATTTTAAGAACTGACCGAACAGAAAATGAGATTAGAGATGTTTTTATTTTTGTTGAAGACCAGTGTGAACTGAGATTTGAGAAAATAGCAGAAAAAGAAGAAAATGTGCCGGATGTTAAATTTGAAGAACTATGTGAATGTGTTTTCAGCTTGTCCAATAAAAACATTTCCGATATTGAAAACTGCATAAGTAAAATTAGAAAACAAAGCGATTGCGCTATCACCGAGAAAAATGAAATACAGCAATCGGCTGCTGAAAAAGAGACAGAAGTAAATAAATCTAAAAAGGAAAAGAATAAATCAAATTCTGCTGCAGGATCAAACCTTAAAGTTTCCAGCGAAAAACTTGACCGTCTTGTTGATCTAGTAGGCGAACTTGTAACTGTTCAATCTCGGCTTACACAGATTTCAGCAAAATACAATCTGCACGATTTAACATTAATTTCCGAAGAAGTTGAAAGATTGACCACAGATTTGCGCGATAATGCAATGGGAATAAGAATGATGCCGATAGGAAATACCTTTGCTAATTTTTCGCGGTTAGTAAGGGATTTATCGAATGAATTAGGGAAAATGGTAGAACTTCAGACGGAAGGAGCAGAAACTGAACTTGATAAAACTGTGATAGATAAATTAAATGAACCGCTTGTTCATTTAATTAGGAACTGTATAGATCATGGAATTGAAATGCCTGAAGAAAGACGAAAAAAAGGTAAATCGACACGGGGCGTTATTAAATTGAGCGCAGTACACTCGGGCGGTGATGTTTTGATAAAAGTAAGCGACGACGGTGCAGGATTAAATCCTGAAAAAATTAAAAAGAAAGCTGTTGATAAAGGAATTATTTCCAAAGATGCTGAATTAACGGAAAATGAAATTTTCCAACTGATAACAAAACCTGGATTTTCCACAGCCGAGAATATAACAAATATCAGCGGAAGAGGAGTAGGTACAGACGTAGTTATCAAAGCAATCGAAAATCTTCGCGGATCGCTCGATATTAAAAGTGAGGCAGACAAAGGTACAGTAATTACTCTTCGCATCCCCTTAACTTTAGCAATAATTGAAGGACTTTTAGTTAAGATTTCCAGCAGCTATTACATATTTCCGCTTTCAACAGTTAAAGAATGTGTTGAGCTTACAAAAGATGAAATTAAGAAATCGGGCGGAAGAAAAATGGCAAATGTAAGGGGAAGTTTAGTGCCATATATTAATATCCGAGAAAAATTTAATATTGACGGGCAAGTACCCGAAATACAGCAGGTTGTTATTACAGAGGTAAACGAAAGGAGAATAGGTTTTATTGTTGACCAGGTAATCGGAGAACACCAGACTGTAATTAAATCTTTAGGAAAAGTATATAAAAATATAAAAGAGATTTCAGGGGCAACAATTTTAGGCGACGGAACTCTTGCGCTTATTCTTGATTTGCTGAAATTGATTGAGTGGGAAGAAAATGATTCTGTAAACAATTACGGGAGATTACAATGAAAACTCTTATAGTAGATGATGAGTATTCAATACGACAAGTACTAAAATACATGCTTTCGAAAACCGGAAAAACAGATCAGGCTGTTAACGGAGAAGAAGCAATTCGGTTATTTCTTCAGGCATGGATTGAAAAAGAACCTTACGACCTTATTTGCATGGATATAATGATGCCTTTAATGGATGGTAAGGAATCCGTAAAAGCCATAAGGGAACAAGAGAAGCTTATGGGATTAAAGAGCTCGGAAGAAGTGAAAATAATGATGATTACAGCTTTGGGAGATCCTAAAAATGTAGTTGAATCATATTATAAATCCGGTGCCGATGCCTACGTTGTTAAACCGTTTGATAAACAAAAATTTTGGGAAACAATTGAAAAATTGGGACTAAAATTACCGAATAACGAAATTTGATTAAGTAATATAAAAGGAGAACTCAAATGAGTATACCTGCAATCACAGAAACAAAGCCTTATTTGTCTTTCAACCTGGATGAGGAAATATTTGCAGTTGATGTTGCTAAAGTCCACGAAGTTTTGGAATTCACAACAATTACAAAAATTCCAAGAGTGCCCGATTTTATGAGCGGAGTAATAAACTTACGAGGAAGCGTGGTACCTGTTATAGATTTACGTATGAAATTCGGCTTAAGCAAAACCGAACGCACTATTGATACCTGCATTATTGTTCTGGAAATATCGATTGAGGGTGAAAAAATAGTGATAGGCGCACTGGCAGATTCAGTTCAGGAAGTATTTGATATAGAACCTCATCAAATTGAGCCGGCTCCGAACATAGGCAACAGATATAAAGCAAATTTTATTATGGGAATGGGTAAACGCGATGAAAATTTTATAATGATACTCGATATCGATAAAATATTCTCTTCAGAAGAACTGGAGGTATTTCAGGAAGCTGGAAGCAGCGAATTATCTGGAACTTCCGAAACGCAATCAAATAATTCATAATTAAAAATTAAGAATTCAAAATTGAGTAAATATGGCCTTTACATTTTTCTTCAGAGATTTATACACGCTTGAGCATGCAGTAAATGTGCTTGTTCCCGAAGTTACAGGACGGAGCAGAATAAGAATTTGGGATGCCGGCTGTGCAATGGGTCCCGAACCTTTTACCATGGCTATTCTGCTGGCTGAAAAAATGGGCAGTTTCTCATTTAAGAATTTATATATAACAGCCACAGATATTGATGAAAGCGAGCAATTCGGAAATATTATAAAAGATGCTGTTTATTCAGACGAAGAAACTAAAAGAATTCCTAAAGAAATTTTTAATAAATATTTCAAAAAGGCTGAAACAAAGCCGGAAGCTTTTCAGCTTATAAATCTTATCAGGGACAGAGTCCAATTTCAAAAACACAATCTTTTATCGCTCAATTCTATTGGTGACGGGTTCAGTTTAATTTTATGCAAAAATGTGCTTTTACATTTCCAGCAAAATGAAAGAATTGAAGTAATTAAAATGTTCCATAAATCGCTTTCTCCCGGCGGTTTATTTGTTTCGGAACATACTCAGAAAATGCCCGAAGAATTATCTCATATGTTTCAACAAGTAGTTTCCGATGCTCAACTATACAGGAAAATTGAAATATGAAGATTATAAGCTTAAAGACAAACCCGCAATTATACAGCGGTAACAGCTACATGCTTTTGGGTGAATGGAATACACTTTCGGACGTTAACGCCGTAATTGATACAGGCAGCGATAATTATATTGTTAAAGATATCGAAGAAACATATACAGGTGTTGGAAAAAACCCTGTTGATAAAGTAATTTTAACACATAATCATTTCGACCATATAGGCGGAGCAATGGCGTTAAAGAAAAAATATAATTCCAAAATATATTCGTTTATTAAAACTGTAGGATTAACGGATTTGACTTTACAAGACGGAGAAATAATTAAACTTGCGGATAAAGAATTCACAATAATCCACACACCGGGTCATTCTGCCGATTCAATCTGCATATATAACGAGGAAGAACAAATACTGTTTACAGGAGATACAACAATTCAAGTCAGGGATATTTTAGGATCTTACACACCGGATTACCTGGAAACCTTAAACAAACTTTCACGACTGAAAATTAAGACAATCTACCCCGGACATGGAAAACCCATTACCGAAAATCCGGAAGATATAATTAAATACACAATAAAAAATGTTCACAGAAGCATAATAGTTTACTAAAAATGAAAATACTAAACATAGGAGTATAAAATGAAAATAGGAGTTAAACTAATACTAAGTTATGCAATAATATCTGTTGCAATGCTTATAATTATTGTCATTTCGGTTTCTAATCTTGCAAACTTAAATGAAGAAACTGTAAACATCACAACCGATAAATATCCTAAAACTGTATGGGCTAACGAAATAATTATAGCCATAAGCGATGTCAGCCGCTCGATGCGTAATTTGGTTATATTAAGAGATTTACCACAGTTTGCCAGCGAGGTTGAAAAAAATAATGAAAGAATTAAAAAAGGTGCAAAAACTGTTGGGGATAATATCGATTCGCTTAAAAGTAAAGTAAAAACCGAGGAAGGGAAAAGGCTTATTGCCGAACTTGAAGAAGCCAGACAGAAATATTATGATGCCAGAGCTCCGTTTACAGAAATGATAAATGAAAAAAGATATAATGATGCAGGTATATATCTGATTGAAAAAGTAAGAAGTGCTCAAAACGAATATACAAACGCTGCAAATAAAATTATTGAATACCAGAATGAATTAATAGATCAAGCTGCTTTTGCTGCAGAAGATACATACTCTTATTCAAAAAATCTTATTGTTATAATATCAATAATATCGATGCTTGCCTTAATTGCTGCAGCATATTATATGATTAAAAATATAACAAATCCGTTAAAAATTGCAGCAGAAAGTTCAGAAAAAATTTCGAACGGCGATTTGAATATTGACCTTTCAACTGAACGGAAAGACGAATTCGGCGTACTGCTTAATGCGATGCAGAAAATGATAAATAACATTAAAGAACTTGTAAAAGATGCAAATATTTTATCGAAAGCAACTGTTGAAGGAAAGCTTGCAGTTCGCGCCGATGCATTAAAACATCAGGGTGATTACAGAGCAATTATTCAAGGCGTAAACGATACGCTGGATTCTGTAATAGGTCCGTTGAATGTAGCAGCAGAATACATTGATCGTATAGCTAAGGGAGATATTCCTAATAAAATTACTGATAATTACAATGGCGATTTTAACGAAATTAAGAATAATTTTAATGTATGTATTGATGAGCTCAATGTAATGGTCAATAGCCTTGATGAAATGAATAAGTCTCAAAAAGAAGGCGATATAGAGGCACGCTGTAAAACTGAAGGATTATCAGGTATATATAAAACTTTAATAACTGGAACCAATGAAGCTTTAGATGCTGTTACACTTCCTGTTTTAGAAGGGATTGGACTAATAAATGAATATGCCGAAGGTAAATTGTCCAAAGAAATGAGAGATCTTCCTGGGAAACAAATAATACTTACAAAAGGATTGAACAGCATTAGGAACAATATAAAAATGTTGTTTAGTGATACTCAAATGTTATCGCAGGCTACTGTTGAAGGAAAACTTGCCATCCGTGCCGATGCTATGAAACATCAAGGCGATTACAGAGCAATTATACAAGGTTTTAACGACACTTTGGATGCTGTGATAGGACCTTTGAATGTTGCTGCAGAATATATTGATAGAATTGCAAAGGGAGATATTCCAAACAAAATAACTGATAATTATAACGGAGATTTTAACGAGATAAAAAATAATCTAAATAATTGTATTGACGGATTGGGTGGATTAGTTGAGGCTTCCAATGTTCTTGAGAAAATGGCAATTAACGATTATACTCAAAAAGTTGATGGTAAATATCAAGGTATCTTTAATCAAACAGCATTATCTGTAAATCTTGTAAGAGAGAGAATTCTTTATGTTATCAACATTGTAAATAACATAAGCAATGGAGATCTTAAAGACTTAGAAGAATTAAAAAAGGTTGGAAGAAGAAGTGATAATGATAAACTTGTGCCATCAGTAATTCAAATGATTGAAGCCTTAAAAATGATGGTACAAGATACATCGGATTTAGCCAAAACAGCAATCGAAGGGAAACTTGATACACGCGCTGATGCAACAAAACATCAAGGCGATTTCAGAAAGATTGTTCAAGGTGTAAACGATACTTTAGATGCTGTAATAGGTCCTTTGAATATGGCAGCAGAATACGTTGACCGTATAGCAAAAGGTGATATGCCCGAAACAATTAAGGATAAATATAACGGCGATTTTAACTTGATTAAAGAAAACATAAATTCACTTATTGCTGCTCTTAATTTAATAATTGATAAAGCTTCCTTGGTTGCTAACGGAGATTTAACTGTTGAACTTAAAAAACGTTCGGAAAATGATTATCTTATGCAATCACTTACTGAAATGGTAAAAGCAACGGCTGAAATAATTATGGAAGTTAAAAACGCTGCTGAAAATGTTGCAACAGGAAGTCAGGAAATGAGCGCAAGCGCTTCAGAAATGTCGCAGGGTTCTACTGAACAAGCAGCCGCTGCCGAAGAAGCTTCTTCCTCGATGGAAGAAATGGCGGCAAATATAAAGCAAAATACCGACAATGCACAGCAGACAGAAAAGATAGCACTTAAATCTGCCGAAGATGCAATTGAGGGCGGTAAAGCTGTTGCTGAAACTGTTGATGCAATGAAAGAAATAGCCGGTAAAATATCGATAATTGAAGAAATAGCCAGACAAACAAATCTTCTTGCCCTTAATGCAGCAATTGAAGCAGCAAGAGCGGGCGAGCACGGAAAAGGTTTTGCAGTTGTTGCAAGCGAAGTAAGAAAACTTGCAGAAAGAAGCCAGACAGCCGCTGCCGAAATAAATAAACTTTCAGCTTCGAGCATTGATGTTGCCGAAAAAGCAGGAGAATTACTCAAAAAGATTGTACCGGATATTCAAAGAACATCGGAGCTTGTTCAGGAAATTACAGCTGCAAGCAACGAGCAGAATACAGGAGCAGAGCAAATCAACAGTGCAATTCAGCAGCTTAATCAGGTTATTCAGCAGAACTCTTCGGCAACAGAACAGATGGCTTCTACTGCCGAGGAATTGTCCAGCCAGGCAGAGCAGCTTCAAAGCGCAGTTTCTTATTTCAAATTGGATGAATTAAGGTCAAACCACCAGATTAAAAGGATTGCACCAGCAATGCAGAAATCAAACAGCTATAATGAAGTAAAGGCTTTAAACCCGGCAGGAAAAAATAAACAGGGGAAGCCAACTGCTTCGGTAAAAGCATCAAAATCAAATCAAAATTCGCTGAAACAAAATGGCTTCACAATAGATATGGGAACAGATTCCGATAAACTGGATCAGGAATTTGAAAAATTCTGATAATATTAATTCAAAGTGCACCCAATGAGGTGCACTTTTTTTAAGGAAAAAAATGAATCAAATTAAAGCGGAAACGCTTTCTAAAGAAGATTTTTTAAAACTAAGCAGATTTATTTATCAGCTGAGCGGGATTAAGATGCCCGAGTCAAAAAAAATTCTTGTAGAAGCAAGATTGCGTAAAAGGCTAAAAGATTTAAATATTCAATCTTTTAAAAAATACTGCGAATTTCTTTTTTCGGAAGAAGGCAGCCGTAATGAAATAACCCAGATGGTTGATGTTATAACAACAAATAAAACAGATTTTTACCGCGAGCCTAAACAGTTCGAGTTCTTAAAACAAACAGCGTTAAAAGAATTAAGTATAGTTAACGGGGCCGGAATAATAAGACCTGTAAATATTTGGAGCGCCGGCTGCTCTACAGGCGAAGAACCTTATACTCTGGCTATCGAACTTCAGGAGTATGCAAATTATTCACTTGGATTTAAGTTTAATTTAATTGCAACAGATATTTCTACAAGAGTCTTGGAAGCAGCTTGCAGAGGAGTTTACGAAGAAAGTAAAATATCGGAAATTCCGCCGCAGATAATTAAAAAGTATTTTTTAAGAAGCAAAGACCGTTCAAAAAAACTTGTACGGGTAACTCCATTAATAAGAAATTCGGTGCGATTCAAATGGCTGAATTTTATGCAGGAAGATTACGGACTTGAACAAAAGTTTGATATAATATTCTGCCGGAATGTGATTATTTATTTCGACAAAGATACACAGGAAAACCTTATCAGGCGTCTTTTAGACTACATAGTTCCAGGTGGTTATTTGTTTCTCGGGCATTCGGAATCGATAATTAAAAGTAACTTTCCAGTAACCCAGGTAATTGCAAGCACTTACAGAAAAATATAATGAAAAAAATACTCGAAAATAATACTGTTTTGTATCTTCATCCGGGTGAATTGCATTTCAGCAATAAACCGTTAGTAGTTACAACAGTTTTAGGTTCCTGTATTGCAATAACAATGTATGATCCCGTTTCAAAGTTCAGTGCAATATCGCATTGCCAGCTGCCAAAATGCAACTCAAACGGATGCAATTGCAAAAATTGTAATTCGTCATATAAATATGTTAATTGTACAATAAAAGCTATGATTGAAAAATTCGAATCGAGAAAAATTAAAATAAGTGATTTGGAAGTAAAACTGTTTGGCGGATCGGATGTGTTAAAAAAAACAAACGATAACGATTATACAGTTGGAAAACAGAATATTGAAGAAGCAGAAAAAGAATTAAAAAAGTTAGGTATTAAAATTAAAGCTTTCGATACCGGAGGAACACGCGGAAGAAAATTACATTTTGTTACGCATACCGGCGATGTATACTTAACAAGATTAAAAGGCAATGAAAAAAATTAAAGTTTTAATAGTAGATGATTCGGCAGTAGTGCGAAACACATTATCGGAAATTCTTTCGTCCGATAATGAAATTGAAGTGATTGGTTCAGCTTCGGACCCTTTTATTGCTGCAAACAAGATAAAAGAAGTTATACCGGATGTGATAACTCTTGATATCGAAATGCCAAAAATGGACGGGATAACATTTCTCCAAAAAATAATGAGCCAGTATCCTATTCCTGTAGTTATTTGTTCAAGCTTAACTAATAAAGGTTCCACAACCGCACTAAAAGCTTTAGAAAGCGGCGCCGTAGAAATTATCACTAAGCCCCAGCTTGGAACGAAAAAATTCCTCGAGGAATCTCGAATACATATTTGCGACACAATAAAAGCTGCGTCTTTGGTTAATCTTAAGAATTTTGTAAATAAAAAAACGGAAATAGCTCCTAAACTTTCGGCAGATGTAATCTTGGCAAAAGCAAATAATAAAGCTATGCTCCGGACAACCGAAAAAGTAGTAGTTGTTGGAGCTTCCACCGGAGGTACTGAAGCATTGCGAGTTTTCCTCGAATCATTCCCGTTGGATTCTCCGGGAATAGTTATTGTACAGCATATGCCCGAAAATTTTACTCGTTCTTTTGCAGAAAGATTAGACTCGTTGTGTAAACTTTCTGTAAAAGAAGCCGAAAATAATGATACTGTTATTAGAGGCAGAGCCTTAATTGCGCCCGGTAATAAACATACACTGCTTAAAAGAAGCGGAGCAAGATATTATTTAGAAATTAAAGACGGTCCGCTTGTCAGCCGCCACCGTCCTTCGGTTGATGTACTTTTCAGATCGGCTGCAAGATATGCAGGGAAAAATGCTGTTGGTGTTATTATGACAGGTATGGGTGATGATGGGGCAAGAGGAATGGAAGAAATGAAAGCTACAGGTGCTTATAATATTGCACAGGATGAAAAAACTTGCGTAGTATTCGGTATGCCTAATGAAGCAATCAAGCGGGGAGCTGTTGATAAGATATCTCCTCTTGGTTTAATTCCTTCAATAGTTTTAAAAGAATGTAAAATGGCTTAACAAAAAATACTGATTAAAAATTCTTTAAATTAAATAAATATTGGAATAGAGAATGAAAAAAATTAAAGTTCTTATTGTTGATGATTCAGCCATTGTTAGGCAAACTCTTTCAGAATTATTATCTTCAGATCTGGAAATTGAAGTAATTGCCACAGCCGCTGACCCCTATATTGCGGTGAATAAAATGAAAACGCAAGTGCCCGATGTTATCACTCTTGATGTAGAAATGCCCAAAATGGATGGAATAACATTTCTGAAAAAAATAATGACTCATCATCCTGTACCTGTAGTTATATGCTCCAGTCTAACAGGAAATGAATCGGAAACAGCATTGAAAGCGTTGGAATATGGAGCTGTTGAGATAATCACTAAACCCAAAATGGGTACAAAACAATTTTTGGAAGAATCCAAAATTCATATTTGCGAAGTTGTTAAAGCAGCCTCAAAAGTTGATGTAAAAAAATACAACAATTTAAAAAGTGCAGCTACTTTGCCAATTTCATCGGAACAAGAAGTTGTGAACGACACAGCTATGCTGCAAACAACTGAAAAAGTAGTGGTAGTTGGGGCTTCTACCGGAGGGATTGAAGCTTTAAGAGTTTTTCTTGAAGCGTTTTCACACGATGCCCCGGGTATCGTAATTGCCCAGCATATGCCGGAGAATTTTGTGAAACCTTTGGTAATGAGACTAAGCAGAACGTGTAAAATTTCAATTAAAGAGGCAGAAAATAACGATTCAATTTTACGCGGCCAAGTTCTAATAGCTCCCGGGAATAAGCATATTTTAGTGAAAAGAAGCGGTGCCCGGTATTATGTTGAAGTTAAGGAAGGACCCCTTGTTAACAGACACAGACCAAGTGTTGATATACTTTTTAGATCTGCAGCAAGATATGCGGGGAAAAACAGTATTGGTGTTATACTTACCGGAAACGGAGATGACGGAGCAAGAGGAATGCTTGATATGAAAAATGCGGGGGCTTACAATATTGCTCAGGATGAAGCTTCATCGGTTGTATTCGGAATGCCAAGCGAGGCAATAAAACTAAATGCAGTTAATATCGTTTTATCTCTTCAGCAAATTGCAGAAGAAGTGTTAAAAAAATCAGAGTAAGTATTTTAGAAATTCTTAAAATTCTATTATATTTGGACAATTCTTTACTATAAATTCGGGGTGTAGCGCAGCCCGGTTAGCGCGTCCCGATCGGAATCGGGAAGGCCGGGAGTTTAAAGCTCTTAAAAATAGTGAAAGAAAAGGAATAAAAATTTACAACATTCGGGGTGTAGCGCAGCCCGGTTAGCGCGCTTCGTTCGGGACGAAGAGGCCGGGAGTTCAAATCTCCCCACCCCGACAATGGAATTTTACACTTATATAATTCAAAGTAAAAAAACCGGTAAATATTATATCGGGCATACCAACAATTTAGAAAGAAGACTAAAAGAACATAATTCAGGACAAACAAAATCAACCCGAAACGGCGGTCAGTGGGAACTGGTTTATGTCAAATCATTTCCGAATTCAACCGAAGCTGTAAATTTTGAAATGAAAATCAAGAGAATGAAATCAAAAAAGTATATAAACGATTTGATTTCAGCATCCTGTTAGTGCGTCCCGATTTGAAACGGGGGTTCATCCGGCATATAAAATTCAAATAAAAAAAAGGCTGAATAATTTTGTACTCAGCCTTTTTTTACTTTCAAGAATATAAACTTTAATAACTTATTGTATACTCTCGCTTGCCATCGGCACTGCTTTCAATAATTGTAATTATTACAGTATGCGATTTGCCTGTTGAGCCGGCAGTGTATTCAATCAAATAACTGTTTGAAAGGGCACCTGCAACTGGAAGATTTGTTAGATCGAGGCCGGTAGCATAAGAATCAATAAACTTAATCGTACCTCCGGTACCTTTGCTCATTTCCCAAGGTCTTTCTGCGGATTCATCCCAGTAGCTGCTGTAATACGTAGTGTCTTCACTAAAAACTGTATGCACTGTAGCTTTTCCGCCTATTGTTGAAATAAGTTTTGCTGTATTCCAATAATAGTTAGTTCCTGTAAAGGTTGGTTCATCTGTAAAGTTTATAAAAATTCTCTGAGCGCCGGCTCTCCAGTTATAATTTGCGTCGGCAAATAAAACAGCTACAACACCATTTTCATCAGAAACTTCGCTGGCATAACCGTTTGCTTTGTTTTCTATTGTTGCACTGTCGCTGCCAAAGAAGCCTACTGTTCTATTTGTACCGGAAACAGTATATCCATAATAACTTGTACGTTTATTTAAGTAATGGTCAATCTGCTCTGCAGATGTAAAATTAACACCTCCGGCTACCTCACCGTAAACATCATAACCTACAACTGCAAAACGGACATTTAACCCGCTTGCCTGCAAGTAAGCTGCAAATTTTGTAATACTTGCAGCAACAGAATCTGCTTCTTCGTCCATACTTCCGGAATTATCAACTGTAAATACAACATCTGCATTCAATACATTTCCGGTACTTACTTTTGTAACTTTCAGTCCTTTAACAACTCCGTCTTCAGTTATAAAAATATTAGATGCACCTGGATTTGCTGCGTTATAAAAAAGGTTAATAGGGTTTTGTGTTGCAGGATTGATTAATCCGGTTAAGTTAACTTGAATTCTTCCCGGGTTATTTGCAGCCGGAGTTATGTTTGCCGTAGGCTGTATGTTATTAATTGTCGGTTCCGGAACAGTAATGTTTGAGGGGTTAGCTGGAATATCTGTGTTGGATGTGTCTTCTGCTTCTGGGGTGTTGCCGCTGTCTTTGCTGCAACTCGATAAAAATAAAACAAGCACGATTCCAAAAAGTGTAATTATTTTTTTCATTCTGGTTCTCCTAATTTATAAATTGAATTATACATTATAATCGATTAATTAAAGGCAATCTTAAGTAAAATGAACATTAAAAAAAATGATATTGAACACAATATTAATAGTTTGTAAGAAATATGACTTATTAGAACAAAATTAGATTAAAAAAAATCCGGTAAATAAAACCGGATTTTTAGGATTTATTATTATTTGAAGTGGGGACTATTTTTGTTAATCAATTTGTCTGTTTCTGAATTTTCTGCTTTTTCCCAGATCCCGCAAATATTTTCTTTTATCTAAATGTTTTTTTATCCATAATTCTTTTTGCTCAGGATTCAATTTCCCAGAAATTTCAAACGTCATATCGATTCTTGTTTCTCTTATTTTTGTAAGCAGTTCAGCATTTATTTTCATGAATCTTTTTATTTCTTCCAAGTCTATTTCCTTTGAATTCAGAATTTTCTCAATCTCAATTTTGTTCTTTTCGATCTTTGTTTTAATATCTATCACTTTTTCGCGGTAATTTAACTTTATATCCTCAATTGCTTGTAGTTGCTCATCGGTCAAGTCCGGCACTATGCATTTCCCCTGAAATCTATAATTGTTTTCACAATCATTACGTTTCCCAAATTTCTGGCTAAATGATGATACTGTAAATAAAATCACAAAAAAAGGAATCCACGTTTTAACTTTCATTTTATATTCTCCCAAATTGTTGTTGTGCAAATTATGACATAAAAATCCTTTAAATAGTTTAAAATTAAATCTTTAAACCTTTTATGAATAAAATTTGTCATATTTGCGTAGTTAAAATCCGGATTGATGTGAAAGACGCAGAATTAATTGAAAGTTTTAAAAAAGGTAACAGATACGCATTTGAACAATTAGTTAAGAAATATCAAAAAAACATTTATTGGCATGCTCGAAGAATGACAGGTAATCATTTTGATGCCGACGAAATTGCGCAGGAAGTAATTATTACAATTTATAATAAAATAAGTTCTTTCAGATACGAATCGGAATTATCAACTTGGATTTATAGGATTACTGCAAATAAAACTATAAATTATTTGAGGAAAGAATACATTAAAAAATTTTTCTCTATAGAAAATGTTACTAAAAAAGATAGCAATGATATTGTTAAAAATCTTGAGGATAAGCAAAAATTGGAAAAACTAAATGAAGTGCTTGGCGGATTGCCGATAAAACAGCGCGAGGTTTTTCTGCTGCGTCATTTTGAAGGAATGAATTACAATGAAATATCAAAAGTTACAGGGAAAACGGAAGGATCTCTAAAGGCAAATTATCATCATGCAATAACTAAAATATTAAAACGGATGAATTATGAAGTTTATTAAAAAAGAAGCAGATAAACTTGGAATTCAGCAAGAATTCAATGGTAATAAACAGAAAATATCAGAAACTGATGAAAAAGTATTTGATAAACTGAATTTACTTAAGGATTACAATTCTATCGAATTAAAGGAAAACTATTTCGATTCTTTGATTGGAAGAAGTCTGGAAAAAAATAGAATTAAAGTTAAGCATTATAAATATGCCATTGCCGGTTTTTCATCTCTTTTTATTGCCGCTTTAACAGTTATTTATAGTTTATCAGACTTTAAAGATTATTCAAAAAATTATGATATGGCATATTTAAATTACTACGATGAAGTTGTACAGCAGGACGAATACAATTTTGCTGCAATATCGGAAAATTCAATTATTGAAAAAACATATGAAAACATAAAAATAACCTCAGCTGTCGATTATTATTTAAATAATGCGGCATTTGCAGAAATTGAACAGATAGCTGACGATTTTCAAATTACATTAGACATAAGATAGGTGATAATATGAAAACAACATTAAAGTTATTATTTACAGTTCTGATTTTATCAAGCATTAATTTTGCTCAAACAAATCAAAAAAACAACATCAGTCATGAGAAAATTGAAGAATTAAAAAACATCAAACTGATTGAATATTTAAAAATTGATGAAGAAGCAAGTATTAAACTGATAGCAAGAAAAAATCAGCATAACAAGAATATATTAAAATTAATAAGCGAGAAAGATTCGCTGCTTGAAGCAGCCAGAAATCTTATGTCGAATAAAACTGCCAATATCGCAAAAATAAATGATCAAATCCTAAATATCGATCTTTTAATTGTAAAAGAAAGGTTGAACTATTTTAATTCTTTATCAGATATTTTGAATAATGAAAAAATACTTAAGTACCTGTTGTTTGAAAAAGATTTTAAAATGGAAATAAGAAAGATGATGAAAAAACGCGCTGGTAAAGAGTAATTGGAACAAAAAAAAAAGTGAGATTGTATACGAAAACAAGTTTTCGAGCAATTTTTTTTTGATTTAATAACTTATTATGTTGATTTTAACATTATTGAAGACTATTTTTCGACAGTTTTTTTGCGGAAGTGGTGAAATTGGTATACACGCTATCTTGAGGGGGTAGTGCCCGGTAGGGCGTACGGGTTCAAGTCCCGTCTTCCGCACAAGCTTTTCACGAATAAAAAAAGGTGCTAAAATGACAAAAACTTTAATGAAAGTGATGCTTTTATTTTTCTTTACAATTGCAATGATTGCGCAAGATAAAGAAATGGATCCTGATGCTAAAAAATTTTATAACGAAGGCAACAACCTGTTGAAAGCCGGAAATTTTCAAGGAGCTTTAGGTAAGTATAGTGAAGCATTAAAGACTTCAAAAAATTACAGAGTTTATTATCAGATGGGCGTTACATATAAAAAACTTTACAAATTAAATGAAGCAGAAGCAGCATTTAAAGAATGTGTAAAACAGAATCCTGATTTCCCAGAAGGATATAATGGTTTAGGGGGAGTTTATTTTTCATCAAATCAATTTCTTCAGGCAATTGAAAACTATGAAAAATTTGAAAAAATGAGTAACAATAAAAGTCATAAAAATATGGCTAAAGATAACATTGCAAAAGCATATACAAGCTTAGGGCATGAATCCAAAACAAATGGGAATTATGAAAAAGCTGCTGAATATTTCCGTAAAGCAGTTGAAGTTTCAAAATTTGATAAAGCTTATATTTCGTTAGCAGAAGTGTATATTGATCTTGCCAAATATGATGAGGCGATACAAGCTGCCGATAATGCTTTAAATAATCTTGATAAAATGCCTAAAGCAGCAGCGCTTTACTATAAAGGATTGGCATTCAAATTTAAAGGTCAGAATGAAAAGGCAAAAGAAAATTTCAAAGCAGGTTTGAATGACAAGGCTTACGGTCAGCTTTGTAAGTATGAATTAGATACAATGTAAAAAAAATAAAGTTTAGCCCCGCAGATGCGGGGCTTCTTTTTATAAGACATTAAATAAAACACTCAACGAAACATTTGCAGTATTAAAACTTTCTTCTCCGTCTTCTTTTCCAATCAAATTATGTAATGCGTATTTTACAGAAAGATCGAGATCAACCATTGGTAATATTTTGATATCTACTCCAGCTCCAAAACCGATGCCGAAGCGTCCGTTTGATTCGGATAAAGATAAGTTTGAAGTTTTAAATTCGCCAAATGAAGTATACATTAAATCAAGCGCACCGTAAGGCTGTATCGGACCTGGAATAAAAGCAAACTCACCTCCGGCAGAAACAACATAAATAGTCTGCTCGGTACTAAGATTATTAAAGCTTCCGCTCAATTTTGCATACTGGAATCCTCCTGTAATAGTAACAGGCAGCATTGGCAGGCCTATTTTTAACTTTGCACCAAAATGCATATCCCCATCAAATTCCAAAGATTTATCAATTACACTTTGAATGTCTAAATCCTGACTATTTGGAAATGTGTAACCTACAGTCGGTCCGATTCTGATAGACTGAGCCGAGGTGTAAGAAATAAGAAATATGATTGCCAAAAAATACGATGTTTTTTTCAAAGCCTCCTCCTATATTTGTTGTTAATTATTATAAAACAATATGTTAAATATATTACTTTAGAAATAACTTTAACTTAATATCACTTTTTATTATATTAAAATCAATTAAAAAAAATAATAATTATTCTACTTATATGCCTATTGGCAGATTATTATTGAAACAAAAATCTTATAAGAATGTTTTACTGATTCTTTTAGTTTAACTTAAAGTCGGAAAAAAAGATGATAAAACCATATTCCCTGATGTTCTTACTTCTTGCAGAATTGATATTCCCGCAACAGAAAATTATTTCATTCGCGGAAGGTGAAAAGTTATTATTAAATAAAAAATATGCAGAAGCTCAGGAAATATTCCTGAATATTTTATCAAATAAATATGAAAATGAAGAACTGCAATCGACTGCCTACTATTATTACTCGAAATGCTTTTTTGAAATGGGAATGAAGGATGCAGGAGTTGCAGCATTCGAAAATTTCACAAGAAAATATCCACATTCTGCTTTTAGTGAACCTGTTTTATACGATTTGGTAAAAGGTTATTTCGAAAGCGGGGAGAATGAAAAAGTAATTCTTAAAAGCAATGAATTTTTAACCAAATATCCTTACAGTTACTATGCCCCAGAAGTCTATTACTATACAGGAAAAACTTACGATTTCCTGTCCGAAACAGAAAAGTCGGAAACTATGCTTGTTAAATCAATTTCATATGGCAAGAAAAACCAATTGATTGAATATGCAATATTTTCGGCTGCTGAATTGAATGAGAAGAAAAAAGATTATTCATCTGCTATTAAATATTACGACCAGCTTTTATCATATTATCCTGAAAGCGAGTTATGCCCAACTGCCCAGCTACGGATAGGATATTGTTATTACCGCTCGGGACGTTTTGAAAATACGGTTCTCGAATTAAGCGATCCGCGAATTAATGAATTGGATAAAAAAAATAAAACGGAAGCAGATCTTGTAATGGCTAATTCATACTTCCAGCTGAAAGAATATAATGAGGCAAAAGAAAAATATTCGGAAATCTTAAAATCGGCACCAGATTCAGTTACAATTGAAATGGTAAACTTCGGGATAGCCAGAGTCTATTTCAGTACGGCAAAATATGATGAGGCATATAAAATCTTTGAAGAGTTAAAAACATCTGCTTCTGATTCGATTGCGATTAATTCTTTTTATTTGGCGGCAGAATCAAAGAGGATGGCACGGGACAGTAAAGCTGCAATTAAAATATACGAGTCATTCCTCGAAAAATATCCCGCAACAGATCTTGCAGAAGTTGCGCGGATAAAACTCGGTTTGATATACCTTGAGAATAATCAAATACAGAAATCGCAGCAATATTTAACAAAGGCAAATGTTACTGAAAAAAAGCAGACAAAAGCTGCAGCTTTAATAATTCTTGGGGAAATGTCGTTGCAAAGAAAAGAATTTTCTCCGGCGGCTGAATACTTTGACAGTGTTCTGGTTATAAAAAAACTTTCCGATGAGTTTAAAAACAGAGCGCTTGCAGGAAAAGCTATATCACTTTTTTATTTAAACAAAATGCTCGATTCGAAAAAAATCCTTGAAGGATTACTTTCTTCGGGAAGTAAAAACGAAAATATCCCTTTCTATCTTGCCGAAATTAATTTTTCCGAAAAAAAATACAGCGATGCATTAAAATATTACAATCTTGTAGATTCAAAAGAATTAAAAAAGAAACTTGATGTTTTATACGGGAAGGGGTATTCCAATTATAATATTAAGAAATATGCCGATGCGATGAACTTTTTTAGTGAATTTGTTAAAAACGGAAAGAGCGATAAGAGAATTATTGATGCAAAAGTAAGGCTGGCAGACTGTTATTTTGCGCTGAAGAAATTTGATGAAGCTTCGGCTCAATACAAAGAAGTTATAAGAGAAAATGTGAAATATAAAGAATTAGACAATGTTCATTACCAGTATGCGCAGGCATTATTCAACAGCGGAAACTATGATGCTGCAATAAAAGAATTCAGCGCTATTCAGCAGCTTTATCCGCAATCCCGTTATCTGGACGAATCGCAATATTTTATCGGATGGATTTATTTTAAATCTGCAAAATATAACGAGGCAATTACAAATTACAAATTTCTGTTTTCAAATTACGGAAATTCAGCTATCACTCCTTTAGCTTATTATTCAATTGGCGATTCGTATTTTAATTTAAGCCAGTACGATTCGGCAATTGTTTATTATAAGAAAATTCTGGAAAAATATCCTTCGGCAGGATTTTTATTTGATGCAATTAACGGAATTCAATATTCATATCTAGCAAAAAATCAACCTGAACAAGCTGTAAAACTGCTGGATGATTTTTTAAATGATAACAGAAATTTCGAATTTACCGATCAGATTATTTTCAAGAAAGGCGAAATCCTTTTCAACTCAAACAAGTATGCCGATGCAATAAATAATTTCAATATGCTGATAACCCAGTACTCAAAAAGCAAGCTGGTTCCCGACGCATATTTCTGGAAAGGGAAATGTTATCTTGAAACAGGAGTAAAAAAAGAAGCGCTCGATAATTTTAATTTCGTAATTAATAATTTTCCCGGAACAGAATTAATGGTTTCATCGGCAGTAGAAGCCGGAAAGATTTATACAACTGATTCGGATTTACAGTCGGCATTAAATATTTACAATAAAGTAACAGAAAAAATGCCGCTGTCCGAAAAATCGGCCGAAATTTATTATTTGAAAGCTTTAATTAATATTGAGCAGAATAATGTTGCATCCGCATATGATAATCTAAATAAACTGATAATGTATTACGACGGAAATGTGTTTTCGGATAAGGCAAGAATAGAAATGGGAGTTCTTGAATTGGCGCGAGGGAAATACGAGTCAGCTGAAGATCTTTTCAGGGAACTGGGCGAAAAAAAACTGGATGATGTAGGAGCCGAAGCTCAGTATTATTATGGAATCACATTAATGGAACAGGATAAAATAAACGAAGCCGTTTCGGCATTTGTAAGGGTTCGTTCGGTTTTTTCAATTTACGATGAGTGGTACACAAATTCGCTTTTAAAATTGGGTGAGTGCTATCAAAAACTTGGCGATAATGCAAAAGCCCGCGAAATGTATTCTGCTGTTATCAGCAGGCATAAAAACGATGATTATGGAAAACAAGCTACCGAAAAAATAAAAGAGCTTAAAAAATGAAAAAATATTTAATCGCATTATTATTTGCTTTATCTGTATTTGCGCAGACAAACGACGATCAGAAAATTGAACTTCCTGATTTTGTTATTACCGGCATAAAAGAAATAGATTTTCCTGCAAAAGATAAAATTAAACCAGAAATTTCAGTAAAGGTTGATAATATTGAATTGCAGCAGGCAGAAGATAAAGATCCTTCGATACCTGATGTTATAAATTCAGATGCTCCCGAATTACTGCCTCCTGTTTTTAAGCCAAAGGATTTTATAAACGGAAGAATAAAACTGGGTGCGGGAATTTATACCTTACCCGAAGGAATTTTTCAACTATCCGGGAATACCGAAAATTTTATAGTCAGCGGAAAAATTTACGGGCAAAATGTAACCGATTATGTTGACAGGGCAGGAGTCACATCATCGGGGGCAGGACTTTTATCCGAGTATAATTTAGGTAACAACAGTACTTTTTTGCCGGGATTAAAATTAAAATTCTCCGGTAATTTAGAACGTGAAAGCGCAGGCTTTTTTGCCTCCGATACGGTTTCTTTTAAAAGATTAAAAGAAACTGGTGATGTATCTTTCGGAGTATCAAACTTTCTGGATGAAAACATAAATTATTCGGCCGATTATCAAAAATTGATTTCACGTATTAAAGAAATAGGATTAAAGGAAGACCAGGATAATTTTAAAATATTTGTAAGCGGAGGTATCAGCGAGTTCACAGTAAAAGGAGATGTCTCGTTTTCTAAAGTGAAATATTCGAACGATACAATCAGTAATTCAGTAAATTTCAATAAAGTTTATGCAGCAATTGTATCCGATTTAATTCCGCGCCTTATACTTGAAGGAGGAATAAATTATTTCTGGGCAAACGATGCTTCGAGAATTAAGCTAAATCTGTCTGCCGAATTTTATATTGGAAACGGAATTACGATTTACGGAAGGTTTAACCCGAAAGCATATTTACATACAAACAGAATGCTTTTATCCGAGAACAGATACTTCTTACCCGATGTTCCGCTTGTTCCTGTTGTCAACGAAAAAAACAGTCTGGAATTTTCAGCAAAATATCAATTAGCAACTTATGTTGAAATAAATGCCGGATATGGGCTGAAAACTTTTTCATCTAAACCTTTTTATCTGAATGATAAAGGAATATTCCGGCTTGGATTAATGAATTCGGTTAAGGAGAATTATTTATTTGCAAATTGTCTTTTTCATAACGGACCTTACGGTAAATTTTACGCAGGTGCGAAAATTAACAGTACAACATTCCCCGGCGGAAATAAACTGCCGTATTCGCCTTCATTCTTTTTGAATTTAGATTATACGTATTCTTTCTTGTTTGATCTTGATGCCGGAATTAATTTGAAATATACGGGAAGTTCATATTCTGATATATTAAACACAATTGAAAATCCTGCATTTGCAAAAGTTGATATAAGCTTATTATATAAAATCAGTCCGGAAATTGACGCGCTCCTGCGATTTGAAAATCTGCTGAACCGTAAAAATTATATTTGGGGAATTTATGAACAAAAACCCGTTGACATAATTGCGGGTGTTGAATATCACTGGTAATATATATTTTTAGAAAAAATATGATTATAATTTGAAATTAAATAATTGCCGGTTCTATGAATAAAGAAGAATTAATAAATCTTATTTCGGATAAATTATCAATAAAAGGCCCCGAAGAGCAATTGGCTTTCAGCATTTTTGTTGATAAGTTAAGTGAAATGCTTAATAAAAACGAAGCTGTCAGGATTAAAGGGACAGGGGTATTTCAATTAAAACAATTTTCAATTCCCAAAACCGACAGCAATACTGGTAATAAAATATTCGAAAGGAAATTCTCGCTGATTTATTCGCCTATGACTGAAGAATTTGCCCAAGATTCGAATACGCTTTTCCTGAAAATTGATTTACCCAAACTTCGTATTTCTTCCGATTTTGACGATTCCGTTTTCAGCATCGGGATTAATAAACCGATGATTCCTTTTACCGAAAATATGAGCGGCAATTTGGATACAGAAACTTCTTATCTGCTTTTACGAAAATCGATAGAAGGAAAAGTTAAAAAAATACTCGGAGAAACTGAAAAACTTGAAAACTTTGACTTATGGGAAGATTACATAAACGTAAAAGAACCCGATACCGAAGAAAGCGGACTTTTAGAAGAAAATGAATCTGTAAATGAAGAAGATGAAAGTGAATTCGAAAGCAGCGAAACATCCTCTACTGAATATCTGAAAGAAGAAATTAAAAATCTGGAAGCAATAGAAGAAGAACAGGACGAAATTGCAGATTTGCGTGAACAGGAAAATCACGTTGATATGCTTAATGAAATTTTATCGGATGATTTGGATTCTATTCTGGAAGATATTGATGAAGATGAACCGGATGAAAATAACAATCTTGTTGATGAAGAAAAATTAACACAGGAAGACATTAAATCTTTGATTACCGAAGAGCCTGAAAGTGAAGGATTAAATGATACTGTTACTCCTGAAGTTGATTTGCTTGATGATATATCTTTTAATGATATTGAGGAAAAACCCGAAAAAAAGAAAATCGAATTACCCGAGGAAGATTCATCTTCAGCCGGTGAGCTGGTAAAACAAACTGTTCCTGTTCCGCCTGCTGAAGAAGAATTCGGCAAAATACCGGTTATAAAAAAGAGAAAATTTACTTTTGGCAAGATGCTTTGGTTTATTATCGCCGGAGCTGTAATAGTGAATGCAGCATTGGTTTATTTTATTTTCTTTTCGGGGAATAGTTCTGAAAGCGAAGATGAAAATGAGAGAATAAAAAAAGAACAGATTTCCGAAAGCGATAAAGAAGCTTCTGATGGTAAACCAAGCGAAGATCTTGGGAAATACAGTTTATCTCTTAATCCACAGAAGAGTGCTGATGAAAAGATTAAACAAGATTCTTCCCTAAACCCTGACGATAATTTAAGAAATTTAAATGCTCCGGCAGAAAATTCTGAAAAAACAGTTAATCTTAAAGATATATACCAGGATTTACCTGAAGAGACAAGAATTCCGAATACAAATATATTTTACGACGGGAAACGATACAATTTGCAGATTTCTTCGTGGAAGAAAATGGCAATAGCTGAGACAGAAGTAAGAAAACTCAGGGAAAAAGGATATAATGCCTTTATCACAAAGGCTTATCTCGAAAAATTCGGAGGAACTTGGTACCGTGTTAAAATAGGATTTTTCAATTCAGAAAAAGAAGCTAGCGAATACGAGAAAAATTTGAAATAAATAAGGATTATTATGAGTTATTTAGAAATGTTTTTAAAAGGCGGCTATATGATGTGGCCTATTCTGCTATGTTCAATTATTGGAATAGGGATAATAATAGACAGGCTGATTGCAGTTAGAAAAGCTAAATTAAATGTTCCTGCATTTATGGTTAAAATACGAGGATATCTTAAACGAGGCGATGTTCAAGGTGCAATAGGGTATTGTCTTGAGGATAAATCTTCTGCCTCAAATATAATCCGCAAGGGATTAAAAAAATATAGATTAGGACATGAACGCGTAAAAGAAGCAATTGAAAATGCCGGAAAACTTGAAATCGGGAAACTTGAAAAAGGACTTTCGATGCTTGCAACAATTTCGGGAGTTGCTCCGCTAATAGGATTTTTAGGTACGGTAACAGGAATGATTCAGGCTTTTGTGCAGATAGAGGATTTGCAGGGCTCTGCTAGTCCGAGCGACCTTGCAGCCGGTATATGGGAAGCTTTAATTACAACCGCTTTCGGATTGGCTGTAGGAATAATTGCATACACATTTTATAATTATCTTGTTTCAAAGATTAGTAAAGTTGTTATTGATATGGAAGTAATATCAAATGACGTTGTTGATATAATTGAAGAAGCTACAGGCGCAGGACGCGATGTTCAGGAACCTGAAGAAATAGAAATGTAGGTAAACAATGAAATTTCAAATGACAAATCAAAAACTGCAGCTTTTCAGTTATTCATCATTAACAGATATTGTTATGCTGCTTTTAATATTTTTCCTGCTAACTTCGCAGTTTGTTATAAATACAGGCGTAAAAGTACAGCTTCCGGGAGCTAAGCAGAATGAACAGACAGTCCCTTCAAAATTAGTTGTAACAATAGATTTAGATGGAAATATTTTTGTTGGCAGCGAAGGAGTATCAATTGACAAGCTTCCCGGGAAACTTGAGGAAATAAAAGCTGTGTCAAACGAATCGATGTTAATAATAAGAGCAGATAAGACCGTTGCATTGGATTTTGTTATAAATGTTATTGATGCTGCCAAAGGTGTTGGATTGGAAAAATTTACTATTGAAACTGAAAAATTGAGCTATTAATGAACGGAAAAACGCAAAACAGATTTTCGCATTTAATTTCTCTGATAATCCATGCATCAATATTTTTAACGTTTATGTTTTTTACATTTGAACCTGAACAGAAACCCGAAGAGTTTGTAACAATCGGGTTTGGCAACTTTGCTGGAGGTAATTCAGGGAAATACGGTAAAATGCTGCCTGAAGATGCTGTTTCGCAAAAAGAATCTGTTTTACCGGAGGAAAAAGAAAAAACTATTGAAGAAACCAAAGATGTAAATCTTCCTGTAGTTAAAAATAACGACCAACAATCGGTGAATAAGAAGAATGAAGATAATAAAAAATCCGAAACAAGTTCAGACAAGAAAAAATCGGAGGAAAAGCAGAATGAAACTACCGATAATTTTGCTTCGGGAGATGGAGAATCAGGTGACGGAGCAGGTTCTTCCGGTTTTGAAATTGCCTGGGGCGGAGGCGGAAAGCGTAAGATTTACAGCTATGAACTTCCGGCATATCCCAATGGTGTTTCGAAGGAAATAGATATAAAACTTAAGTTTTCGATTTTACCAGACGGTTCAGTTGGCAAAATCATTCCGCTGATGAAAGCTGATACACGGTTGGAAATGGCAGCAATAAACTCATTGAGAAACTGGCGTTTCGAGCCTCTCAGGACCGGACAGAAAAAAAACGAGCAATCTGTAGTTATTACTTTTCCTTATCGTCTTCGCTAAACAGATTTTTGTAGTAAATAATGTAAAAGAATAATTCTGCTACAGTAAGAAGCACTAACGAAAAATCGTCTGTAGTAAAATTTTCACCGAATCCTTCAGCCGGCAGAATAATACGCGAAAAAGAAGTTGATATTGTCCAGCCGATAACGAAAACAAGTATTATCAAACCGGCATTAAGAAAAGCTTCCGACATTGATTTGCGCAATTTAACAAAAAAGATAAAAAGCAGAAAAATAAGATTGATAATGAAAAATATAAAAGAGATCATAACTGATTATCGCTTATTTTAGATGAATTATTTCTGTTAACTAAATTAATTCCTGCAAGACCGGCAAAAAAGCCAAGTATTACATAAAAAGTAAAATTATTTACAATCACAGTAAGAGCATAAAAAGGGGAGAATCCTGTATTTTGAATATCCACCGCCATTTCTCCCATCATTGTAAGAGCTTGTTTGAATAAATGACTTTCCGAAAAATCGCTGAAAGCTTCTTCAATTTCCGGTAAAGTCTGCACAAGCTGATTTGTATGCGAAATAAATGTAATAAAAATATCAAACATACTGGCAAACAAAGCAGCAAATAATCCGGTAAAAAGACCTAAAAGCATTCCTTCTTTAGCTGTAATTTTTCTTTCAAGTCTGTTTCCTTTCTTAAAAAGAAAAAGAGAAAAAATTGCTGCTGCAGGTACAATAAGACAGCACATACTGTTATTTAAAAAAGGTACTACAAGAAGCACTCCCGCCGAAAAACCGCAAATCAGAGAAGGCATAAATTTATTCAGAAATTACCTCGGACTTAATTCAGATAATAATTTATTGAAACCGATGCAAATATAATAAAATGTTGAGTATCCGAACAGAAATCCGGTTAAAAAAGAGAAAACTTTGTTGTACGAATAAAATCCTGCAGTAACTGATAAAACATCAACCGCAAGCAAAATCATTACAAAAAATAATGCGTTTAGATTTTTAAAGAAGATTTTGGCAGTAAAAAAAGAAATAAGAAAAGCGCTGAATGCTCCCAGGTAAATCCCGGTGCAACGGCAGCATACAGGCATTTTTATGCCGTCAACAAAAAAAGATTTTGCCTGCTCTTGGTGGCAAATAGTGGAACAGCTCTTTAATAAAAGCAGATATAATCCGGGTGAATTACAAAAAAAAAAATTGATGAAATATTAAAAAGGTTAAAAGTATTAATGGGAAAAATAAAATGATTTTTACTGCAGGTTTCAATTTACGCGTTCGAAAATTAAGATTTGTTCTTGTGTTAAAATGTATATTTTATTTTTTATTACAGCCAGGTCTGTTAAATCATCAATTTTATCAAATCCTTTAAAACTAATTTTTTTTATTGAATAAGAATGTTCAGCAGAGTTGAAAAAATAAACATTGTTATCTGAAATGAAAAAAATAAAATTTCGGTAATTTCGGATTTTTTTAACGGGCTTATCCATCTCAATGATATTAATCCCGTTCCCGAAATTATCGAAGCAGACGATATTATTCCCGTCGGCAGCAAACAATTCCGAGCGGCTGTTAAGGGCAACAGAAGCCGGTTTGGAAAGCTGGTAAATACCTGCATCGTAACCGCCGATAGAGGATTGATAAACGTGCATAAAATTGAATTTAAGTATTCTGTTTTCTTCGGAATCGATAACAAATAAATCTCCTAAGTCCGAAACACAGCAACTTGCCGGATAATTAAAAACAGCCATATTATCAATTTGTTTATTACCCGAAAGACTTGTTAAAAAGTTTAAGTCCTTATCAAATATTTTCACAGAGTGATTATTCTTATCGGTTACAAAAATTTTAAGGGCACTTATGCATATGTCAGCAGGAAAATCGAAACCGCTGTCATCCCAGCCGTATCCGCCCCACGATTTTTGAACATTGCCGAGGGTATCAATTTTTGTAATTTTATTGGTGTGAAGATCAGAAACAACAAGGTTCCCGGATTGGTCTGCCGCAACTGAGACGGGTGAAATAAAATCACCGATTTCACCGAAGAAAAAATAAGTCTGTCCGTTTATCAGACTGGATAAAAATAATATAAAAATCACATTTTTCATATATCCTAAAATAGCAAGATGAATACACATATAAAAGAAGTATATTTTACAAGGCTGATTAAATGATAACAAAATTAAAGCCATAAGTTGACTTTTAACCAGTCAGAACATATATTTCCATTCTTAAAAATTGTCCTGTGGTGTAATTGGCAACACGTCTGACTCTGGATAACCCGCTTTTCTTTTAATTTACTTCAAAAACCCACTTTTTATTGATAGTGTTTCCATTAGTGTTGCTAAGTTTTCGGGAGATGCTACAATGTATATCACAAAAAGAAGCAATTCACCTTTCTATCAATTAGCATATTTTGAAGACGGCATTAAGAAAGTTAGAAGCACCGGAGCCAAAACAAAAACGGATGCTTTAAAATATTTACTTACCTATAAAGAGAATTTAGAGAAAGAACCGAAAACCGAATTCATCACGCTGAAGAAGTTTTCAGAAACATATCTTGAACATATCAGATTGATGCATTCACAACACTATTATAAATGCTGTAAGTCCACGTTTAAGAAGGTGATTGAATTCATCAACAATAAACCGCTTAAGGATATTAAACCAAACGAAATTGAAATGTAGGCATAAAATCAAATTTAGTTGAAATTCAGACTCCCCATAGTTTTAAGCAACCATAGTATGTTCAATTTTTAATTCTGTTTTCAAAGCGCATCTAAGCAAATTAAGTTGTTGATAATTGTT
>Ga0123335_1001583_pt1 | contig 36475 bp, 49 predicted proteins | sample BiotimSIPDNA_2_FD_89707 | JGI IMG/M metagenome (GOLD analysis project Ga0123335, IMG submission 89707) | Anaerobic biogas reactor microbial communites from Washington, USA - Biogas_R2 time_0 SIP DNA | ecosystem: Engineered > Bioreactor > Anaerobic > Unclassified | place: Washington, USA... | reverse complement strand
GAGCCGGAGAAGGACGTGAAGCCGCTGCCGGGCGGGGAGACGATGCCGACGCCCCAGCCTGCCAAGCGCCCCACCCTGTACAAGGGCGCTAAAGGCGAGTATGTGAAGGAAATGCAGCGGTATCTGCTGATTCGCGACGAGAAGGCCCTGCCCAAGTACGGCGTTGACGGGGACTTTGGAGCCGAAACGCTTACAGCGCTTAAGCAGTTCCAAAGGGCCGCCGGGCTGGAAGTGGACGGCATCTGCGGGCCCTTGACCTGGGCCAAGCTGGCGGTGGATACGGAGGAAGAGGCCGGGGAGCCGGAGGAAACGGAGCCTGAACCCGAAGGGTATCCGGTACATGGGTATATCGTGGACATCAGCGATAACGACGGCAAGATAGTTTTCGACCAGTTGAAAGACAGCGTCGACTACGTCATCGCGCGGGCGGTCGAAGGGACGAAAGTAGACAAGAAGTTTGAAATCTACGCCCAGCGCATGGAGAAGTTCGGCATCCCGTATGGCGTGTACGTTTTCACCACCGCCCAGAGTGTGGTGGCGGCGCAAAACGAGGCGGTGCTGTTGTGGAACACCTGCAGGGGGTTCAAGCCCACCGCGTATTTTGTGGACGTCGAAGCCATCAAGAACAACACACTGAAGCCCAAGGAACGCCGGATAATGGTCAAGACGCTGGTGCTGAAGCTGCGGGACTTAGGCGCGCAGAAGGTTGGCCTGTATTGCGGCCGGGTGCGGTTTAATAACAGCCTTTGGCGCATCAAGGATTTGTTTGATGTTCTATGGATTGCCGACTGGGGCAAGAACGACGGCTATCTGCGGCGGATTCCCGGCATCAAATGCGAGCTGCATCAGTACACCAGTTTCGGGAACACCAAGCCGCACAACAGAATCGCCGGGCTGTCGATACGTGCAGACCTTAACCGGGTGTGCAGGCCCGGGGTGCTGGAGAGCTTGACCGGGCGGAAGTACTTGGAGGATACGTACCTTGGCGTCTTGCAGGTCAAGATGCTGAACCCGACCGACTGCGTGGTGCGGGCAGAGCCGAAGAAAAGCGCCAAAGCACTGGGCGTGCTGGCGCGGGGGACGTACCTGATGCGGCGTGATGCGGATGTTGAGGGCTGGTACGCTATTCGGTCGGAGCACGGCGACGGCTGGATACCGATGGAGCAGGCCAAGGAAGTGCCGGAGGGATAGGACGAGGAAGGTGTGATGGCGATGGAGCAAGTTACTAATGCAATGCTCCCGGGATGGGTGCAGTGGATCCTTCTGCTGTTCGCGGCGATTGGGGTGATCGGGGCCGGGTTCAGCTACATCGGCAAGCTGGTTCAGAAGGCCACGAAGCCGATAAGCGATTTGACGTCAAACCTGAACGAATTGGCATCCAGTCTTGATGAGTTGGCCAAACGCGGCGAGAAGCGGGATCAGAGGGTCGACGAAGTAGAAAATGCCATCGAGCAAACCAAAGAATACCAAAAGAACATATGCTTATTGGCGTTATTGATAGCGGACCACCTTATACATGGCAACGGCACGGAAGAACTGAAGAAGGCCAAGAAGCAGATGGACGAGTTTCTGGCCGACAAATAAGAGAGAGGGGAGAAATTATGAAGGCTTCATTGACGGTGTTCTTGGTGGTACTGCTCTTGATGGTGCTGGCGGTTTCAGTCCTGTTCATGCTGCCCATGTGGGCGCAGGCGGAGGATGTGGGTTGGGTGGCGGTAGCAGACATCCCGGAGGCGGTGAGTACCGCAGAAGAAAAGCCCCCTGACGGGGCGTACAGCTGGATTTACTTGGCTACGGTGGCAGGGGCAACGGCAGCGACGCTGCTGATTGTGCAGTTTTTGAAGGTGCCCTTGGACATGGTTTGGAAGATACCCACCCGGCTTTTGGTGTACTTTATCGCGCTCGCCATCATGTTGGTGGCACAATATTTCGTAGACGGATTGACATTGGAGAAGGCCGCGCTGGCGGTCGTTAACGCCTTTGTAGTGGCGCTGGCGGCATACGGCAGCTACGAGCTGACATTCTCGAAGATTGACAGGGCCTGACGCTGGCCCGATACGGGGCATGACCCCAGGGCGCGAGAAACAATAGTGTGCCAGATATGCGCAGTATATCCGGCACGCGACCTCCTTTCGCTCGGGCCCGCCCGCCTGTCGCCTTTCTGGTTTTAGAAACCGCGCTTGACCAGGGCGTGGTGGAGTTTCCCCAGGACGGCGATTCAAGGCGGGCTATTTTGCATGAAGAAGGCCGGGGCTTATGTGCCCCGGCCCTTTTGCTTATTCTTTTTTCTTTCTTTGCCCTACGTATTTTCCTGATGTTATGCGGCGGTCTACATAGGGTTCATTTTCATCTATGAACCAGTCGCGTCCAAGCTTCTGAGCGGTTTTCAGCGTGCCCCGCAGGGCTTTTTGCCGCACCACGTCAGGGTTTTTGCCCAGGCGCAGCGCGTATTCTTTCAGCGTGATCATGGCCATGTTTATACCTCCGCTTCTGCCGGGATCCATGCCCGGGAAAATTCCTGGTCCTTGAACAATTCGGCGAGGCCGGTGATCTGTTTCAACCGCAGGATCTCGTCCTGGTCCATGCCCAGGTGTTTGGCGATCCAGGCGTCCGACCTGCCGATCTTGTGCAGCTCTGCGATGATGTTGCCCATCAGGTCCACGTCATGGGATCCCCTGGCCCGGTTGTGGCGGATTGTGGATGCCATGCGCTCGTCGATGGGCTTGTCGACCACGCTGACGGGGATGCATCCTCCTTCGCGGTCGTAGATGTCTTTGTTGTCCAGCATGATGCGATATCGGTGGAAGCCGTCCACGATGTCGTACATGTCGGCCTCTGCATCGTAGAAGCACACGATGGGCATGGTGTATCCGTCGCATTTTATGCTGTCGTAGAGCAGGCGCATTTCCGGCGGCGCCACGCTGTTGGGATTGTATTCGTTTGGCCTGATTTTTCCGATGGGCACGGGGCGCACCCCGTAGACGGGCGATGGGGATTTCTGTCATGGCTGCCTCCTGCACAAAGTCGAGTTGCCGCCCCCGAAGGGGCGGCGCTGTTCTTTGGCTGCGCTGGCTTAGCGCGGTATGACCTTTATCCTGGTTTCTGCATCCTTTTTCGCAAGAACGATGCCGCCTGAGTTGTTCGCATATACATCTACGGGTCCGCTGATTTTTACGGCAAGTCCCTGGTCATCGTAGACCTTTGCCCAGTCGTTGAATGTGTGGGCGAGTTCGAGGCCGACCGGCGCCTCTTCTTCTGCCTCGAAAACATACGCGGTGTAGCAGCCATCTTCGCCCATGCGGAGGATGCTGGCCGTGATTTGGCCGTTGTGGCATCCGGTCAGCGTCAGCGCTGCTACGTCGCTTTCGCCGAAGGGGATGGCTTTGTGTTTCCAGATTGCTTTCTGGCTCCAGAATGGCTTCTGGTCTTCGTTGCTGTTGCCCGTCGTTGTGCCTTCGATCCCGTCGCCCGCCATGATAACTACGATGTCCTTGTAGGTGTAGATCTTGCCGGAATTGTGCTGGCTGAGCAGGTCATCGGTTGCTCCGTCTTTCTCTATCTTCGCCCAGTTTTTTTCAAAAAGAGCGAAGAACTCGTTCAGGTCCTGGCAAACGGTGATTATTGGGCGGGCGCTGGAGTAAACTACGTCCTTGGGTACCGGTCCAACGGTGGCTTCCCATTTGTAGCTGATGAGGTTCTTCCTGATTACGATGGTGGTTTCCTGTGTCATGGTTATTCTCCTCTCTTTTGTTGCGGTTGCTGTGCTTTCCTTCTGTCTCCTAATTACGATGGTGGTTTCCTGTGTCATGGTTATTCTCCTCTCTTTTGTTGCGGTTGCTGTGCTTTCCTTCTGTCTCCTATTATACTACTTCCCCGTAGTATTGTCTACCCTTTTTATCAATTTTTTTTGTTAAATAAATATGAACACCCCACCAAAGTGCAAATAATGCACATTGGAACGACGGAGAAAGGCAATCCCGCCCCGTGATATACGAGGCGGGCTCTTTTTGCTGGATTTCGTGTGCACTTTCGTGTGCACTTTTTTCCTTAAATCTCTTTTTAATCGCTTATAATTCAGCGATTGAGAAGCATTTTTTAGACACAAAATGTTCGTCCTGATGTCGTTATTGTTCATGGTCACCCCCTCCTTCTTTTATTATTGTGACTTTATTTTACATCATTAAATCCATGTAGTCAAGAAAAAAACTTCAGAAAAAGTGTAAAAAAGTGTTGACAGTTCAGATATACTGTAGTATAATGCAAATTAGTTAAGGGATACTGAAGGAAGGAGGGAGCGCGATGGTATACAAGGCCGTGAGCAAAGCTATCCAAGATAGCGGGCTAAAGCAGAAGTACATAGCGGAGCAAATCAATGTGACCGACCCGGTCATGAGCGCCATGGTGACCGGAAAACGAAAGATAAGCGCCGAGGAATACTTTGCAATCTGCAAAGTGCTCGGGCGGAACCCGGACGAAGTGTATCAGTTGATGGACGACCAGACCAAGGAAGTATCTTAGGACACACCCACCACGAAAGGAGGAACCCCATGGCCCCGAAGGCGAAGCCCCTATTCCACAAGCAGGACGCCCTGGTCCGGGGCACGACAGCGAAGTACCTGGAGATGGACGAAAAGACCAAGGCGTTTCTGGGCACGAACGTACTGATGTGCTGCCCGGACACGGTGCGGCGTAAGCTGAAGAACCCCGGCATCCTGACGCTGGACGAGTTCCGGCGGCTGGTGAAAACGCAGGGGTGGACGGCTGATGAAGTACTAAAGTCGGTAATGTGAGGCCGACGAAGAAAGGAGCGGAACCCATGGAAAGAATGTCACCTAACGAATACTGGGTCCGGGAGATGGAGAAGGACTTTTACCACGAACGGGAGGAGCCGCCCAAAGAGCCGCGGGTCATCTGCACCGACTGCGGCCAGAACGTACCCATGAACGGCGCTACCCTTGTCAACGACGTTCCCGGCGGTCGCTGGACGTGCGCCATCTGCAAGCCCTGGTGGGCGTGACGGGAGGAGACAGAGCCATGAAATACAAGGAGATTTTGCAAATAAGGGGAAAGCGTGCTGCCCTGAACACTATCCTCGTTAACCTTTACGCTGCGCTGTACACAGCGAAAAAAGAGGAGGACCAGGAAATCCAAGAGATCGAATGTGGGGTGCAGGCGCTGATCCGGGAATGCGGCGCGGACAAGCTGAGCGCCGTTGATCCTAGCCGGTACGCTGACCTGAAGGCAAAGGCGGAGGTGTTGTAATGGCACCGCGAACACACGCGATCCTGTCCGCTTCGTCGGCGCACCGTTGGCTGAACTGCAGCCCCAGTGCCCGGTTGGAGCAGGACTTTGCGGATCGGGAAACGGAAGCCGCAGCCGAAGGCACAGCCGCCCATGCGCTAGCTGAGCATAAGCTGCGGAAGGCGCTGAAGCTCCAGACAAAAAAGCCCATCTCCACTTATGACAGTGATGAGATGGACGGGCACACGGACGGATACGTCCAGTATGTGTTGGAAACCTTGGCGGAGGCGAAGAAGCGCTGCCCGGACGCAATCCTGCTGATCGAGCAGCGGCTGGATTTCTCCTGCTGGGTACCCGATGGCTTCGGCACTGGCGATGCCCTGATTGTGGCCGACGATGAGCTCCACATCATCGATCTGAAATATGGTCAGGGCATCGTTGTGGAGGCGGAGCGCAATCCGCAGATGATGCTGTACGCCTTGGGTGCCTTAAACATCTTTGATGGGCTCTACGATATCCGCACGGTCAGCATGACGATCTACCAGCCTCGCCGGGAGAACATTTCCACCTGGTCGATCTCAGTAGCGGATCTGAAAGATTGGGCAGATAACACACTGAAGCCCCTGGCGGCCCTGGCCTTTGAGGGTAAGGGCGACTACCATCCTGGCGCATGGTGTGTCTTCTGCAAGGCAGCAGTGCGCTGCCGGGCCAGAGCGGAAGCGAATCTGGAACTGGCAAAGCTGGATTTCGCCCTGCCTCCGCTGCTCACCGATACGGAAATCGGCGAGGTACTGGGCAAGCTAGATGACCTGATCAAATGGGCAGACGAGCTCAAGACCTATGCGCTGGACGGAGCGCTTCATCCGTACCGGATGGGCAAGAACCCAAACAGGAAAGTGAGCGAAGAGCGCCGGGAAGCGCTGGCGAAGCATCTTGAAAAAGCCCGCGCTCAATTGCGGGAAAACTCGAACGAAGCCAAAGGGTAGGGAAACCCCTTGGGAAGCTCCCAGACGCGAGAAATCGCGAGTTGAGAGAGAGAAAATCACGAAAAACGACCATCTGCGCAAAGGAGGCAGGAAACATGACAAGAAACCAAGTCAAGAAGCTCCGCCGCCGCCAAGAGCGGGAGGTCTACCGCCAGTGGTTCGTGCTTGGATTTGCCACGGCGGGCATCCTGTGCAGCGTACTGTTCTGGCTGGTGTGCAGAAAGGTGGGGATGATATGACATGGACGGCGGCGCTGTTCGCCTTTATCGCCGGAGCTGCTGGCGGGGTGTGCGCGTGGTTCGGTGTCCGGGCAAGGTCCCGGAGGCAGCTGCAAGAGTGGCTGCAGGAAATTGTGAAGGAGATAAACAGCAAGGAGGGGCGCAAGTGATCGTAACGATGGACCAATTTGAGTACGGGAAATTTTTGACAAGAAGCGCGGCGCTCGCGGCCGTCGAGGCCGTTCTTGCTACCGAAAAAAGCACGAACTTCAAACTCAGCACGATAAAGGGCTTGCTTTATGAACAAAGCAAGTGGGAAGAAGGGCTGCTGGTGCAGGCTGCCGAGGCTGAAAACCAAAGGCGGGAAATGAACAACAAGCTGGTGCAGGAAGAGAACAAGCGAAAGCTGTTTCTCGAAAGGAAAAAGAACGGGGAGCTGTAGCCCAAACTACAGCCCCCCCTGGGGGTGAAGTGGTGTTTTGCACCTCATGCAGATTATACCACTTCCTCCCGGAGAACGCAAGACACGCGACACAAAAAAGGAGGAAGAAACCATGCGGATGACCTTAGAGAGAATGACTTTGACCAACTTCAAAGGCATTCGAGATCTGACTATCGACTTTGGCATTACCACACACATCAGCGGCGCGAACGGCACCGGCAAGACCACCATCCCGGATGCGTTCTGCTGGGTGCTCTATAACAATGACAGCCGCGGCAATGCGCCTGGCAGCGACAACTTCCGGGAGAAACCGGTCGACGCTAACGGCCAGGAAATCCACAATCTGGAAACGTCGGTAGAGCTGCGCTGCCTGCTCGACGGAAAGGCATTCAATCTAAAGCGCACCCAGCGCGAGAACTGGGTCAAGAAGCGCGGTAACGCGGAGGCCACTTTCCAGGGGAACACGTCGTTCTACTGGATTAACGACGTGGAAACGGCCCTGAAAGACTTCAAGGCCCGAATCTCCGAAATCGCCCCGGAAGAAATCATCCGGCTTGTCGGCACCCTTTCGGCTTTCAACGCCCAGGAATGGAAGAAGCGCAGGGAAATCCTATTATCCCTGAGCGGAAAAGATGTTGACGCAGAAATGCTGTCAACGGAAGAATACTCCACTATCGCATCCGAATGCGAGAAGCGCAACATCGGCATCGACGATTTGCGGAAGGTGCTTGCGGATCAGCGCAAGCGCACGGCCAGCGAGCTGCAGATGATTCCAATCCGCATCGACGAAGCCCGGAAAGCGCTCCCGGACATTTCCGAGCAGGAAATCAAGGACGCAGAATACATCATCAAGGACAACGAAGCCGCCATCGAGCGGCTAAACGGAATGATTGCCGATGCAAGGGCGGCAGACCAGACCGTCAGCACGAAAGCCCAGATCGCGGCGTACAACCAGGAATACGTCGCCTTGACCAAGGCAGTAACGACCGAATGGCAAGCCGGCAGGCGGGAACCGGAACATGATTACAACAAGGCAACCGACGACCTGTCCCTCGCCGAGGCCCAGGTGAAATCCGCCAAGTGGAAAGCGGAAGCTACCCGAGGGCTTCTCAAACGTGCCGAAGAAAAGCGGGACGCGCTTCGGGAAAGCTACACCACCGTGAAGTCGAGCAAGTTCCAGTACGAAGAAGGAAACCCGAATTGCCCGGCTTGCGGACAGCCCATCCCGGAGGAAACCAAGAAGGCGGCCAGGGACAAGGCAGAAAAGCTCTTCCTGGCAGACAAGAAAAACAAGCTCGATGAAATCACCCGGCGCGGCACCGACGTTTCGCAGGAAATCGAGGACGCTGACCGAATCCATCGCCGAGCGGCAAAGGAACTCGAAGCCGCGGAAAAGCGCATCAAGGAAGCTGCGGAACGGTGCGACGCGGCAAGCGCCAAGCTGCAGGAATATCCGGCGCAACCGGATTATTCCATCAATCCCCGCATCGCGGAAGTGAGCGCCCTCATCGCCGAACTGCAAGCAAGCGTCGAGCAAGCGCCGGAAGACAAGGTGGCGTCCCTGATGGAACGGCGCGTAGAGCTGCAGATGCAGGTCGACAAGAAGAAGGAGCTCCTGGCCCGGCGCGATGCCGGAAAGGAAACCGAGAAACGCCTCCTTACCCTGGAGCAGCAGCAAAAAGACGTCGGCGTTGCGCTTGCGGAGCTGGAACAACTGATCGCACTTGCAGAACAGTTCATCACGGACAGATGTTCTGCGCTGGAAGAGAGTATCAACGCCCTGTTCCCCACCGTCCGGTGGAAGCTATTCGAGCGCCAGATAAATGGCGGTATCACGGATGTGTGCAATGCACTGATCAGCTGTGAAAGCGGCCTGGTGGCCTACGAGAGCGCCAACACGGCGGCCCAGATCGCGGCAGACATTGAGATCGTAAACGTCCTTTCCCGGCACTACGACGTTTACATTCCCATGTTTCTTGACAACGCGGAACGCATCAATCGCATCCCGCCAACTGACACCCAGCTCATCACGCTCAGCGTGAGCGAGGACCCGGAACTGAAAATAAAAAAGGAGGATGCATAACATGGCACGCACTACGAAGGATACGAAGACCCAGCAAGCCCCGGCAACCCAGCAGGAACTCCAGGCCGCTGGACAGCAGCAGCCAGCCACAACCGAGAAGAAGCCCAGCGCGAGCGAGCGATTCACCGACATGGTGATGAAGCAGTACCAGAGCATGGGCGCGTACAACTTCACCAACAGGGAGCGCCAGCTCATCCGGAACTACTTCATCTGCATCGACCAGATGCTACAGAGGACCGAGGCGGAACGCCTCCGCAAGAACGCGAACAACAGGGACCATAAGTATGACAACGATTTGCCGTACACCTGGGCCAATCTCGATTTGCCCGAGCTTGCCCAGGACCTTGCCCATTACGCCCGCGTTGGCCTTGACATGATCGAGGACAACACCCTGTTTCCCATCCCGTTCAAGAACAACAAGGGGAACCAGTACACCATCACGCTGATGGAGGGCTACAACGGCATCCGATACCAGGCGGAGAAGTACGCGCTGGACCCCTTCCGCAGCGTGACCGTCGAGGTCATCTTTGAGAACGACGAATTCCGCCCTATCAAGAAGGACAGCAAAAACCCGGTTGAGGGCTACGAATTCAACATCCCGCAGCCGTTCAACCGGGGCGAGCCCATCGGAGTGTTCGGCTACATCGAATTCGATGACCCGGCTAAAAACAAGCTGCTCATCTATTCCAAGGATGACGTTCTCAAACGCAAGCCGCGGTACGCTTCCCCCGAGTTCTGGGGCGGCAAGAAGAAGGTGTACGAGAACGGGAAACCGGTCGAAGTCGAAATCGAGGGCTGGGTGCCCGAGATGTACGAGAAAACCATGAAACGCGCCATCTACGGCAGCAAGATGATTCCGCGTGACCCCGCGAAAATCGACGAAAGCTACCAGTACATCCGCAGGCGCGAAGCCCAGTACACCGAGATTGCCATCGAGGCCGAGGTGCTTGAAAACGGCAATCAGGAACCGCTCACGCTCCCGGAACCGGACCGCGTGCTGGAAGAATCGCCGGAACCCACGGAAGCGCCCCCAGCCACGGTGCCGGATGAGCCGCCTTCAGACCTGCTTTCCGGCATCCAGAAAGAAGCCGACACCGACGATACCGACGAGGTCCCGTTCTAATGGACCTGCAAGTAATAGCGACCGGCTCCGCCGGCAACTGTTACGTTCTGCGTGCAGGGGGAGCACACGGTCAATCGCTCCTCCTGGACGCGGGACTGCCGATAGCGCAAATCATCCGGGCGGTAAAGGGATGGGACCGCATTGTTGGGTGTCTCATCACCCATGAGCACCAGGACCACGCCAAGAGCGCTGTCGAGATAGCCCGGCGCGGCATCTGGACCTACGCCACGAAGGGCACCATCGAAGCTATCAATCCAGCGAACGGTCCATTGAAACCGGCACAGCTGCGCAGCGCCAAGTGCCTGCAGAGCATTACCATCGGTGATTTTACCGTTATAGCATTTCAGACGGAACATGACGCAGCGGAACCCTGCGGCTGGTTGATAAGATACGACCCGACCGACGAAACAGTGGTTTACGCCACTGACACATACTATCTGCGGCACACGTTCCCCGGCGTCCATTATTGGATTGTGGAGTGCAACCACACAGACACCATTCTTCAACAGCAGCTTGAGAACGGAGACCTGGACGCTGCCCTGCGAACCCGGTTGGTAAAAAGCCACATGAGCCTGCGGCGTTTATGCGACGCCTTGGAAGCAAACGACCTGACGGAAACGCGGGCCATCATCCTGGTCCACCTGAGCGACGAACGCAGCGACGAAAAGGCAATGGTGGAGGCCGTCAAGGAGGTAACGGGCATCGACGACGTATGGGCGGCGGAAGCCGGAGAAACATATCAGCTGCGATTGACCCCGTTTTGATAAAAAGTTGTCCGGCCTCGGGTCGCCGGGCAGCAGGAAGGAAAAGAGGCTATGGCATGGATAGAGCTGCACCAGTCACTTGCGACGCATAAAAAGACGCGACGGCTGGCCCAGGCGCCCCAGGACCTGGAGCCGGAGCGGGTACGAAAGGAGCCTGAACCGCCCACGGCCTGACGCTGTGGCAAATACGACCCGGGGGCGCAAGCCCCCGGGGGGAGGGAGAAGGAATCATGACATACGTGAAATGGATCAGGATTATCGGAGACGCTTTTAGCGATGAGAATCTGAACGCGCTCGAGGCCCTGAACGATGATGAGGTCATCGTGGTGTGGTTCAAGCTGCTCTCTATGATGGCGATCAGCGTTGAAAACCACGCCTACTTTTTCCAGAAGCGGATGCTTTACACCGACCGATTGCTGTCAAAGGCTTTTCGCATGGACGAAGACACCGTGAGGAGGGCCCTGGCGATATTGTGCGACCGGGCGATGATCGAGATCATAACCGATTCGGTCACCATCCCGCCCGCGCTAAAGGATGTGTAGCACATGGCAACCGGCAAGCGCTATTACTGGATCAAGCTGAAAGAGAGCTTCATGACCTCCGATACGGTGGACTTCTTGATGAGCCAGAAGGACGGGGCCAACTATGTGGTGCTGTACCAGATGCTGTGCCTCAAGACGATCAACACCGGGGGCAGGCTTGCCCGCCAGATCGGGGAGATCATCATCCCGTATGACGTGGAAAAGATCCAGCGCGACTGCAAGTGGTTCACGGCGGACACCATCCGGGTGGCGCTTGAGCTGTTCGCCAAGTTCGGGCTGGTGTACCGGGACGACGATGGAACGCTGGTGATGGCGGATCACAACGGCCTGGTGGGTTCTGAGACGGATTACGCCGTAAAGAACCGCAGAATCCGGGCAAATAAACCGAAACCGCTCCTTGAAAGTGGACACCGTGTGTCCAGTGATGTGTCCGATCGTGTGTCTGAACCCGTGTCTGAACCCGTGTCCGAACCTGTGTCTGAATCTGTGACTACAGATATTAGAGATAAGAGATTAGAGATTAGAGATAAGAGATTAGATACCAGAGTAAGTAACGCCGTAGGGGCCGAGCTCTTTGACAAGAGCTCTTGCCCGGAGGAGAAACCGGCGGTTTTTACCCTGCCGCTGAACAACGGAACCCAGCACGAAGTGACGCAGGAGGACATTGACGGCTATTCCGAGCTGTACCCCGCGGTGGACGTTCCGCAGGAAATCCGGAAGATGATCGGCTGGCTGGATGCCAACCCGAAAAAGCGCAAGACCAAGCGCGGGGTGAAGAATTTCATCAACGGCTGGTTGTCGAGGGAGCAGGACCGGGGCGGCAAAGGCAAGCAACAACTGCCAAGGGGCCAGCCACCGCCGCCTGTGTACGCCGACGAGGAGGATTTTTATTGACGAGGAAGGGAGGAACCACCATGCAGCACATCAGCAGCTTCATCCCCAAAGCGCTAGACATCATAGCGCCAACCGACCGCGTGAAAGCGGAGCCGGGCGACTACATGGGCGAGGACGGACTGCTGCGCTGCGGCGCGTGCGGAGCGAGGAAGGAAACGCGCCTGCCCATCGACGGGCGTTACTCCCGGTGCAGCTGCCTGTGCGAGCTTGCGCGGATCGCCGAGGAAGAAGAAGAGCGCGAGCGCCGTAAGGCCATGGAGAAGGTGCAGGAAATGGCGGCCTGCTCCCTGGTTGATGCGAAGTTCAAGGAATCCACCTTTAGCCGGTTCGTCGCTGAAACCGAGGAAGATGCCCGCGTGCTGCGCATCTGCCGAAACTATGTGAAGCGGTTTTCGGAAATGGCCGAGAACAATACCGGCCTGATCTTCTTCGGCGGGCCCGGCACCGGGAAGACATTTGCGGCAAGTTGCATCGCCAACGCCTTGATGCGGCTGGGCGTCCCGGTCCTTGCGACGAGCATTGTGCGGCTAACGGCCAGCGCCTTCGACGGAGACCTGAACGCCCTGCTTAACCGGATGAACGCAGCGGAGCTTCTGGTGCTGGATGACTTTGGGGCCGAGCGGAACACGGAGTTCAAGGCGGAGCAGCTTTTCGCCGTGATTGACGCAAGATACGCCGCCAAGAAACCGATGGTCATCACCACCAATCTGACAGACTTCAAGACCGAAACCGACGTGCGGCGGAGGCGCGTATACGACCGGGTTTTCGAGGTGTGCATCCCGGTGAAGATGGACGGGGAATCCAAGCGCCGTGCGGCGGGCCAGGAAAAACGAAACGCCATGATGGCGGTATTGGAGGCGTGAAAACATGGACAGCATAGTGGCGTGGGAGCGAAGCATGGGCATCCGGCGCTGGAAAGGAGAGAACGGCATGGAGTACATCTGCAGCCCGGACTGGGAATACACGAATATGCTGATGGACAGGGCGATGCGCGAACAGGCAGCGCGGCAGATCGATCAAGAACGCCTGGCGTCCCTGGCAGCGAGGGCGGCGAAGGAAGGAGGGAGAGCATGAGAGCCAGCTTCACCGTTGACGGCCCCCCGGTCGGCAAGGGCCGGTCAAGAAGCCGGATCGCAACGACGAAGGATGGGCATCAGTTTACTACGCATTACACCCCGGCGAAAACCCGACGCTATGAGCAAATCGTAAGGCTGGAGTTTGAGCGACAATGCCCCGGGGTACGCTTCCCGGACGACCGGGCGCTGGCCATGACGGTGAAAATCTACAAGCCCATCCCCGCCAGCATGACAAAAAAGAACCGGGCAAGGGTGGAAGCGAAGGAGCTGCGCCCCGGAAAGAAGCCGGACATCTCGAACATCATCAAGTCCATCGAGGACGGGCTGAACGGTGTAGCCTACAAGGACGACAGCCAGATCGTCGCAAGGAACGACGAGGCGTGGTACGACGAACGCCCCCGCGTTGAGGTAGAAATCAGCGTGGTGGGGTACAGGGTTTAACGAACGAAAAGGAGGATTGCTCAATGAAAATTAAGCGAATTATCAACCAACACCGGAGGGACTTCGACGCCGAGTACGAGTGCGAGCACTGCGGGCATATCAAAGTTGACTATGGGTACGACGACGCGAATTTCCACAACAACGTAATCCCCAAGATGAAGTGCGAAAAGTGCGGAAAGACAGCCGGAGACGACTACAGGCCGCTGGCCACCAAGTATCCGGAATGGATGCAGGTTTGAGGAAAGCGACAAGGAGGGAACGACAATGACGGTATATCTATCCGGGCCGATGACGGGCCAGCCGGATTTTGGCAGAAAAGCATTCAACGACGCGGAGGCGGCTTTGCGGGAAAAGGGTTTCAAGGTGCTAAACCCGGCCTGCCTGCCCACGGACTTGGCCGAAAGAAGTTATATGCCGATATGTTTGGCGATGCTGCGGGAAGCAGGCGCGGCGGTGGTGCTGCCTGGATGGGAAGATTCGAGGGGCGCACAACTGGAAATAGAGTACGCGACATATATCCAGCTACCCATCATGGTTCTGGAAGAAGCGCTCAAATGGGGGGAGGAACGATCATGTACCGCCTGCACATCGACGACCACCGCCACGGCAGGATGTGGCTGATGGGATGGGTCGAGGCCGGAGGCATCGGGCACCCGCAGTTCAGCCGGTTCGCCGGACAGGCGATGAGGTTCAAGAGGTTTGAGGATTGTTTCTTGTTCAGCAGGAAGATAGCGGCGATGGGGTACACGGCGCACATGGGATAAGCGACGGAATTGACTGGATTGGGTCCGCAAAGGCTTGGAAGAGATCTGCGCAGCACAGCAAAGGAGCCGCAGCGCAAAGAGTCGGGCTGACAAGCAACGGCTTGGATCAGATTGGACCAGATTGGCAACGGCAACGACAGGAAAGGAATCGGTTGGAGCTGACCGGCAGCGGCGTTGAGTTGTTGCGATTGGGAAAGCAAGGGCACAGCTTAGCGTAGGTTTGAAAGGCGAAGCGACGGGATAGCATAGATGGGAGTTGATACGAGAAGGCATCGAAGAGGGAGGGGCGGAAGCGCAACGGCGAAGGCAAGAACCGGCGGGAGCGGCAAGGAAACGAAGAGCAAGGGCGTTGGTTAGAGGCGGCTGGCAAGGAAAAGCGACGGAGCCGACCGGGGCGGACGCGAAGCGCAAGGAACGACAAGGCAAGGGCAGAGGTTAGAGAAGAGCGACAAGGCAACGGAGCCGAAATGAGGAACAACGAAAAGCGACGGAAATGAATGGCGAGGCTGTGAACAGCAAAGGCATTGGATAGTGCCGGCCAGAATAGGACCGAAAAGAAAAGGAGGACAAGACCATGACAATCGAAACCAGAATCTATAGGTTGACCGGGAGAACCCCCACGCTGGGCAGCCAGCCCGCATCCAAGCAGGTGCGGCGGCAATGGATCGCGGAGCGGGCCGTCAACAAGAAGGGCAAGACGCCCGAGGAAATCCAGGCGCTGATCGACGAGGAGAATAAGCTACTTGGCGTGACGGACCAGAACAATGATTTGCGGGAAGCGCCGACCTGTTTCCTGCGCGACGACCACAACGGCGGGAGGATATTTATTTATGACTATGTGGTCAAGGGTTTTTTCAAGGGCGCCCTGGAAGCGCTGAAAGGCGAGCTGGGCGTAGCGGCTTACCGCGGAAAGGTCGACCGGCTGCTGTTCGTGAAGCCCCGCATTCTGTACATCATGCGGGACGGCGAGCCTCTGATCGACGAGGACGGATTCTGCCAGCGGTCGCTGAGGGCCGACACCCCGCAGGGCCAGAGGACGGCGCTTGCCGAAAGCGAGATGGTCAACGACCCGTGGGAGATCGAGTTCGAGCTGGCGCTGATCCCGAATGACGGCACGGCCCGGTCCAAAGCCCTGACGTGGGAGGCGATAGAGACTTGCCTGGATTACGGGAAGCTGAGCGGTTTGAGCCAATGGCGCAATGCCGGTTACGGGCGGTTCATTTGGGAACGCCTGGAGAAGCTGGACCCCGACGCAGGGCGCGAGGCGGGCGGCAGTTTCCTAACGGACCAGACCGACAGCGCGCTGGAAATGATGTGTTGAGGGAGGAGCGAAGCATGGAATGCGCGGAGAGTATGGACTTCACGGAGAGCAGGAGTGAGAAGCTGTACCGTGAGGACAGGACGGTCAATCTGGACAAGGCGATGGAACGCACGAAGAAAGCGCTGGACGGGGCCTTGGTGGAGTATGAGATGCGCTGGTTTGATAACGGCCCTGTTATCGCCGTACCGTCGTTTGAGGCCGGGCGAATTGCCAGCATCGTGCAAACACGCATCAAGCAGGGCAGCAGGTTCTTAGAAGCTGTAAGGGTCTGCAAGGTGAGCGAGCCGGGCGAAAGCGCAGTATGCAAGCCGGACGAGGCGGCAAAACTGGTACAGCGGTATCTTGTGGACGCGGGGAGGTATATCGCGAGAGCGTGATATATACAACGACCCGGCCCGGCGGAGGCATACGCCGGAGCCGGAGCGGGGGCGGGGCGCGCTGGCTTCGCCCCCGGGAAGGAGGCGGACGATTGAGCGACGTGAAGCGGATAGCAAACCAAATCGGATTCGAGGATGTCAATCCCGAATACGCGGCCTTTGTCGAAAAGTTCAAGCCGCGCAAGACGACGGATGACTGCTACACGCCCGAGCCAATCTTTGGCGTGGTTAAGGAATACGTCATGGAGCGTTACGGCATAAAGGCGGAGGACATCCTTAGGCCCTTCTGGCCGGGCGAGGACTACCGGCGGCGCGATTATCCAAAGGACTGTTGCGTCGTCGACAATCCCCCATTCAGCATCATCACGCAAATCGTCAAGGACTATCTGGCGCACGATATCTGCTTCTTTTTGTTTGCGCCGAGCCTAACAAATTTCTCAATCTGCAGAGACGAGGCAACGCACATCATAACGAATTGTAGGGTGACATATGAAAACGGCGCCGAGGTCGCAACCTCGTTTGTGACAAACATGGAGCCGGATGTGGCTGCAAGGACAGACCCCGAACTTGCGAGGCGAATTAGCGAGGCGGACGAAGAGAATTCAAGCCCGACAAAAAGACCTGCACTTCCGAAATACGAATATCCGCAGCACATTGTTACAGCCGCAAAGTTAGGGTACTTAGCAGGCAAAGGCATAGAGCACACAATCCTAAAACAGGACGTTCAATGGGTGAGCAGCTTAGACAGTATGCGGGCAAAGGGGAAAGTCATATTCGGCGGCGGCTTCTTGTTGTCGGAGAAGGCAGCGGCAGAGAAGGCAGCGGCAGAGAAGGCAGCGGCAGAGAAGGCGGCGGCAGAGGCGGCGCACGTTTGGGAGTTGAGCGACCGGGAGTGGGAGATTGTACGACAACTGCCAAGGAAGGAGGCAGAATGATGGAGTTCCCGAAGCACACAGCCGAAGAATTTCTAAGGGCGGCCGGGCTGCATGACCAGGCGGATGAGCTGATGGAGCTGATGGAGAAGCAGGAAGCATTGGAGGTAAAGGACGATGGAGCAGGAGCAGAAACGGAATAACGCCGCCAAAAAAATACCCCCCCGGGGTCGACCCTCCGGGCGGGCGGATGCCCCCCTGTCAGACAAGGAGTATCTGCTCCAGCTGCAGGCGGCAGACCGGCGCATCAAGATTGCGTTAGAGCGGATACAGCGCTACCGTGACTTGGCGGAGCGCTGTACCGCCACTTATTCCGCCGACCGGACAGACGGACGCTCTGTCACCGTTTCGCGCATCGAGGAGAATGTGGCGAAGATTGTGGACACGATGGAGGAGCTGTCCGATGACCTGGCGGAAGCGGTGCGCCTGCACGAGGAAATCAGGGGCGTGATTGATGCGGTGATAGACACAGAATACCGGGAGCTTCTAACCCTCCGGTACGAGGCGGACAAGTCTTGGCAGCATATCGCAGACGCGCTAAAGGTGGATTTGCGCACGGTGTATCGGATGCACGGCAGAGCGCTTTGCGCAGTCCACGCGGTGCGGAAAGAGAGGAAATTGCTATAATTAACAAAAGATTAACTGCAACCCCGAGGTTAGCTGTCACTATTTGTCACTGTTTGTCACTATTTGTCACTTTACAAAGGTGGTATACTGTAACCAGTAGAGCTGTGCCAAGGACCGGCAAGGAGAATAAGCAATGCCGAAACTGCCTAAACGCTCCGTACCCAGAAAGTCTTGGTCAAGCTGTGAGCGGATGAAAGATAAGGCGTATAAGCAGGGTGAGCGAATGAGGCATACAGCTGCTTGGCTCAATATGCGCAAGAGGCACTTGGCCCTTAATCCGCTCTGCGTACACTGCCAGCAAGAAGGACGCTATACACAGGCTACTGACGTCGACCATATCATCCCACACAAGGGTGATTATAATTTATTCTTTGACACAGAGAACCTACAGAGCTTGTGTAAGTCTTGTCATAGCCGTAAGACTCTGACGGAGGATATGAGTGCTGGTAGGTATGTGCCTGATGTAACTTACAAGCGTGAAAGGCTGTAGGCTAAGGGGGTAAGGGGGGTCTAATCCCTGGGGGCTTTTAACCCTGGGCGCGCAGCGGACCTCAGCGCGAGAAAACCCTGAGAATGGCCGGAATCATGTTAACCAAAGCTGATAAAGAGACAGACAAGAAGAGCGGGGAAACGGAAGGGAGGGACGAGCTGGATGAGCAGATACGCAAAGTCAGCCGACGTGCTGCGCCTGGAGCGTAAGGCGAATGATTACACGCTGAAAAGGATTGACGAGCGCGAGCGCAACCAGGCTGCCAGCTTCACGGGCCTCCGCATGAAGGAGTCTCCGCTTGTGAAAAGCGACCCGGCAGCGCACGCCATCTGGCTGCGAACGGTGCGCAAGTACCGCGCCATCGGGAAAGACGACGCCCTGTTCGAGGCGGCGCTGAACGACTACTGCCTGATCCGGTCGGAGCTGCTGCAGCTGACGAAGCACCGGGGAAAGCTGGGCGAGCTGGCGGACAGCCTGGAAGACCTCCGGGAGATCCAGGGCGTCGTTCGCCAGATCATCGAGATCGACAAGCAGATCAACGCGAAGCGCAAGTCCTGTCGGGACATCGAGGACCGGTACGCCATGAGCGTCAACGCCACCATGCGGGTGGTCCCGCCGCGGAGCGAGAAGAACACGGAGGATGCGGACGACCCGATGGTCGCGATGCTGAAGCTGCGGGCGTGATCGGACGGAGGAAGGCGGGGGAGATGAGCCTGTGCATAACCGGGAGCGGGGCGAGTTCGTGTGCGACTTCCTGGAGCTGCTGACTTTGGCCGACGGGCGGTTTGCCGGGCAGAACCTGCGCCTGATGGACTGGCAGCGCGACGCCATCACGAGCTTCTACGGGGAGACGAAGGAGAACGGGCTGAGGCGGTATCAATATCTTTATTTAGAAATAGGCAAAAAGAACGGAAAATCAGCGTTAGCTTCTGGTTTAGGATTGTATCACACCTTTGCCGACGGAGAGCGGAACGGCGAGGTGTATGTGTGCGCCGCCGACCGGGATAATGCGTCCATCGTGTTCAACGCTTCGCTGGCGATGCTGAACGCGAGCCCGGCGCTGCTGAAGCGGGCGCGGGTAGTCGAATCGCAGCGGATCATCAAGGACCAGGTGTCGGGCACGGTGTACCGGGTGCTGTCCAGCGAGGCGTACAGCAAGCACGGGTACAAGCCCAGCTGCGTGATCTTCGACGAATTGCACGCCCAGCCCAACCGGGAATTGTGGGACGTGATGACCTTCGGGGCAGGCGCCGCCCGGCTCCAGCCGGTGTGGATCGTGCTGACCACTGCCGGGGACGACCCGGACCGGAAGTCTATCGGCTGGGAAATACACGAGAAGGCCAAGGACATCCTGGCGGCCCGGGAGGGCGACGCGACGAAACACGACAATCCTGCCTGGCTGCCCATCATCTACGGCTACGAGGGCGAGGATATCTGGTGCGAGGAGAACTGGTTCAAGGCCAACCCTTCCCTGGGCGTGACGATCGACATCGACACGGTGCGGCAGGAAGCGCTGGACGCCAAACAGTCCGAGGCGGCAGAGCGCCTGTTCCGGTGGCTGCGGCTGAACCAATGGATCGCGGTCAAGACCGTGGGCTGGCTGCCCCTGACGCTGTGGGACAAGACCGAGCGGGAGATCCCGCGGGCGGAGCTGCTGGGCAAGCGCTGTTATCTGGGCATGGACCTGTCCTCGACCACCGACATTACGGCGGTGGTGCGCCTGTTCCCGCCGCAGGACGGGCTGGCGCACTGGTACGCGGCCTTCGACGCGTGGATCCCCGAGGAGAACATGAAGGAGCGCGAAAAGCGCGACCATGTGCCCTTCCGGCTCTGGGTGAACGGCGGCTACATCAACGCCACCGAGGGGGACGCGGTGGATTACGGCGCGGTGGAACGCGCCATCAACGACATGAGGGCGGACTACAGGGTGCAGGCACTGGGCACCGACCAGTGGAACAGCCGGATGCTGACGCAGCGGCTGATGGCGACCGGCCTGCAGACGATAGAAATTCCCCAGACCATGGCGGGATTGAGCCCCGCGATGAAAGACATGGAGCGGCTGATGCGCATCGGCGAAATGATGCACGAACCCCATCCGCCCGGGCGCTGGTGTTTCGGCAACGTGCGGATCGCGACGGACGGGAACGAGAACATCAAGCCGGTGAAGAACAAGTCCATTGAGCGCATTGACATTACGGTGGCGTGGATCAACGCGGTGGCCACGGCGCGGCAGTTCATGAGCATGGTGCCGAACCCATACGCCCAGGCGGAGCCGCGGATGATACGGTTTTAGGACGGTGATGAGAAGATGAGCGTTATTAGCCGGATGCGCAGCGCGTTCCGGGAACTGCTGGGGCAGCGGCAGCCGGGCGGCGGGATGTACGGCATCTACGCGCCCAGCGAGGCGGGCATCATGGTGACGGACGAGACGGCCATGCAGTACCCTGCGGTGCAGGCGTGTGTGCGGGTCCTGTCCGAGGACGTGGCGGTGCTGCCCCTGCACGTGTACAAGCGGCTGAAAGACGGGGGCAAGGAGCGGGCGCTGTCCCATCCGCTGTACCCGGTTTTGCGGGAGCGGCCAAACCCCGAGATGACGGCGGTGGCCTTCAAAGAAGCGCTGATGGTCAACCTGCTGATCGGCGGGAACGCGTATGCGTATATCGAGTACGATAACAGCGGGAACGTCACCGGCCTGTGGCCCCTGCTCTATTCCGAGGTGACGCCGGTCCGGGAGGGCGGGCGCATCGTGTACAAGATCGGCGGCAAGACCTTCCTTGCCGGGGAGATATTGCATATCCCCGGCCTGTCTTATGACGGGCTGGTGGGGATGTCGCCCATCGAATACGCCCGACAGTCCATCGGCCTGGGGGTAGCGGCGGAGCGGTACGGGGAGACGTTCTTCTCCAAGGGCACCCACCTGGGCGGCATCATCGAAATGCCTGCCGGAGTTCCGGCGCTGACGGATGAACAATTTGAGCGCACCAGCAAGCGGTTTGGCGATATGTTCAAGGGCCTGCAAAACGCCCACGGCATCCCGTTCCTGGAGGGCGGCGCCACCTACAAGCCGGTTGGCGTAGCGCCCGAGGACGCGCAGTTCCTGGAGACGCGGAAGTTCCAGCGCAGCGAGATCGCCGCCATCTACCGGGTGCCGCTGCACATGATCGGGGACCTGGACCGGGCCACCTTCTCCAACATCGAGCATCAGGACCTGGCCTACCTGCAGCGGTCTCTTCTCCCATGGCTGACGCGCATCGAGCAGGGCATGAGGAACAAGCTGCTGCTGCCGGACGAGCGGGCGCGGTTCCTGATCGAGCATGACACCGGCAGCTATATGCGCGGGGATACCAAGTCCCGGATGGAGGCATACTCCATCGCCATCAACTGCGGCATCATCACGCCCAACGAAGCGCGGGCCAAGGAGAACCTGAACCCGCTGGAGGGCGGGGACGAGATCCTGATCCCGCTGAACATGGTGCCGGGGAGCCAAGCCAGCACAATTCCCGCCCCGGAGCCGGAACCGGCGGAACCCGAGCCCGAGCCCGAGGAACCGCCCCGGCGGTCTGTGCGGGCGACGGACGACGAAGGGCCCCTGAGCTGGGCCAGCGAGGAACACCGAACGGCACTCCGGGCGGCCTTCAAGGCGTGGCTGACCGAGGAGGCCGGCATCATCGAGCGCATCACCCAGCGCGTGCTGGGGGAACGGGCCGACACGGACGAAGAAGAAGCCCTGCTGGACGCGCTGAACGGATATTTTGACGAGCCGGTGCCCATGCCGGAGGACGTCAAGGCGGCGGTGAAGGAAGCCGCCGAGCCTGCGAGGGCGCGGCTGCGGTCGCAGATCCCCAAGGCCGAGGATATCATCACCCCGGCCTGGGAGGCGGGCTTCTTCGGGCGCTACTACAGCGACATGGGCAAAAGGCTGAACGAAGCCAACCGGGCCGACATGGCCAAGTGCGTGAAGAAAGCCGCGGGCATCGGCCTGGCGGACGCGGTGTACAAGCGGCTGAAAGCCTGGCGCACCACGCGGCCCGGCACCATGGCGAACAACGAGATCCCGATGCTGGCGAACGAGTACCTGTTTGCCGGCTACCGGAAATGCGGCTACCAGATCATCTGGAGGGCGGGCGTGGCCGAGTGCCCCGCCTGCCAGAACATGAACGGACAGACGGTGACCACCCTCAAACCCCCGCTGCACAAGGGGTGCAACTGCTGGGTAGAGCCGAGATTGGAGTGATCGAATATGACCAACAACCGCGAAGTGCGGGCCATGCACGGCGAAGTGCGGGCCTCCGCCCGGGGAGCCGAGGACAAGGGCCTCCGGTTCGAGGGCTACGCCGCGCTGTTCAACGAGTGGTCCCAGAACCTGGGGGGCTTCCGGGAGCAGATCGCCCCCGGAGCATTTTCAAAGACCGTCGCAGCGGACGACATCCGTGCGCTGTTTAACCACGACAGCAACTATGTGCTGGGCCGGACGCGGTCCGGCACATTGAGGCTGTGGGAGGATGAGAAAGGTCTGGCTTTTGAGCTGGACGCGCCGGACACCACCTGGGCACGTGACCTTCATGAGTCTGTGACCCGAGGCGACGTGAGCCAGTGCAGTTTCGGCTTCGAGACCGTGACCGACGACTGGCGGCAAGTGGACGGGCTGGATGAGCGGACGCTGAAAGAAGTCAAGCTCTTCGACGTGTCCATCGTCACCTTTCCCGCCTACACGGCGACCAGCGCCCACGCCCGCAGCGCGGCAGAAGTGCTGCAGGCGCACCGGGACGCGGTCGCCAAAGAGGGCCAGCCAAAGGGCGTGCCAATATCGGTGCTGCGCCGGAAGCTGGACCTGATGACGAAGGAGAGTGAGCAACATGGCGTATAATTCCCCGAACTATTTTGAGCAGGGGACCGGCAAGCTGGTGATCGGCGGGAACATGGAGATCAAGGACATTTCCAAGGTCTCCGGCCTGCCCACCTGCCCGACGGTGCCAGAGATCCCCGTTGCGGCCAACGTGGCGGAATGCACGGCCACCGACGTGGCCGGGTGCGTCGCGTCCATCAACGCCATCATCACGGCGCTGATTGAGGCCGGGATGATGAACAGCGGCGGCGGCGGGCCGGCCGACTAACCCAAAGATTGACAAGGAGTGAATGAGCATGACTATGATTATCCGCGAGCTGCGGCAGAAGCAGACCAAGCTTTCCGCCGACATGAGGGCCCTGCTGGACGCAGCCCAGAACGAATCCCGTGACCTGACCGCAGAAGAGCTGGGCCAGTTCACCAAGATGGAGGCCGACTACGCCGCCCTGGGCGAGAGCATCGCCCGGGAAGAACGGCAGGCGGCAAGGGAGGCCGCCCTGGCCGGGACCGCATCCGGCGGCAATCCCGCCGTTGAGCGCGGCCTTGGCGGCGCGAAGCGCACCGCCGCAGCGCCCAACGACACCGACGAGTACCGGAGCGCCATGTTGGCCTACATGGTCAACGGCAGCATTTCCCCCGGCCTGATCCTGGACGGCGGCGAGAAGCGCGACATCCTGGGCGTTTCCCTGACCGGGATCGGGGCGACCGGCGCTGTGCTGGCCCCCGTGGCCCTGGAGCGCAGCCTGATCAACGAGATCACGGCCCAGAACGCCATCCGCCAGTTGGCGGACGTGCGCAGCTCCGTCTCCGACGTAGACATCCCCTACGTGAACACCCACACCACCGCCTACCTGGTAGGCGAGGGCGTGGCCGTCACCGCGTCCACCCCTGCCTTCGCCAAGCACAACATGAAGGCGTACAAGGTGGGCGCCCTGTCCTACATCACCCATGAAGCCCTGCAGGATATGTTCATCGACATGGAAGCCTGGGTGCGCGACGACTTCGCCGCGGCCTTCGCATCCCTGGAAGAGACCCATTTCCTGACGGGCACCGGCGGCAGCAGCCAGCCCTCCGGCGTCATCACCGGCGCTTCCTCCGCTGTGACCACGGGCTCCAGCACCGCCATCTCCGGCGACGAGCTGATCAGCCTGATCTACGCGGTGGACGCCAAGTACCGCCAGAACGGCTCTTTCGTGATGAAAGACTCGACGGTCGCCCTGCTGCGCAAGCTGAAGGACGGCCAGGGCCAGTACATGTGGCAGCCTTCCCTCGTGGCGGGCCAGCCTGACCGGCTGTACGGCTACCCCATCTACACTTCCAGCAAGATGGACGAGGCGACCGCGGGCAAGAAGTCCGTGCTGTTCGGCGACTTCAAGAAGTTCCGGATCCTGGACCGCCGGGGCCTGTACTTCCAGCGGCTGAACGAGATCGCAGCGACCACCGGCCAGGTGGGCTTCCTTGCTTTCCGCAGGTACGACAGCAAGCTGCTGGTTTCGGACGCCATCAAGTACATCACCCAGAAGTCCTAACGGAACGACCTGACGAATGGGATAGGAGTGAGAGCACATGGACCCCATCATGACAGCGGCGGAATTTGAGCGGTTCTCCGGCCGGTCCGGGATGCCCCTTGACGACATAACGGCATGGATCGCCGTTGGGCAGCAGGCGGCGGACGACTATACGGGCAGGACGCTGGGCTACGGCGCGATGGCCGAAAAGCTGGTGATGCGCGGCTCCGTGGCGCTGCTCCACTCCTATCCCGTGGACGAGAATGAACCTGTAACGGTCAAGGTAGACGGCGAGACGGCGGCGGATGACAGATACTTCCTGAGCCACAAGGACGGCCTGCTCTACCTTGACCGGGCAAGCGAAAGCGACGCGGTGGTGGAGGTGGAGTAGCATGGCGGCTACAAGACTGCCGAGGTACCGCCCCCCATCAAAGTGGCCTGCGCCATGATCGCCAACGCCATGCTGACCAAAAGGGACAGCGGCGGCCAGCAGATATTATCCGAGAAGCTGGACGGCTACGCTGTGGCCTATGTGCAGCAGTTCGGCGGCACCGGCCTTGAATCGGTGGCCCCGGCGGCGGCGGCGCTGCTGCGCCCCTACGCCCACAAGGCGGGGGTGGCGGTATGAGCATCATAGAGCGGGCCCGAAACCACATCGCGGACATCAAGCGACGTTTCCCAAGCGAGACCGCCGTATTCACCCGGCGCGGCGTAGACCAGTACGGCCAACCAACCGACGCGACGCAGCCGGTAGGGACGGCCACCGTGTGGCGGCGGCTTCCGGAGCTGCCGGAGAAACGCACGATAGACATCAGCGGCCAAGTATACGCGGACGACAAGGACATCTGGATCGAGGCCATCTGGGCCCCCGATTTGCCCGACGTGCGGCGCGACGACGTGTGCACCCTGGAGGACGGGGTGCCCCGCATCGTGCGGAACATCCAGAACCGCATGAACATCCGCGTACTGTGGCAGCTTTCGGAGGGGGTGTGACCGTGGGAGCACCCGGAGGCATCAATGTAGACATCAGCGTGTTCACGAAGGCCACCGATGATCTGCGCGATAGTGTGCGAAAGAACACCATCGCCTTTGCCAAGACGGCGGCGACCAAGGCACAGGCCGAGATGCGCAGCGGTGCGAGCTGGACGGACCATAAAGGCGTAGCCCGGCGAGGGCTCCACGCTTCGGCGAAACAGACCAGCGACAGCACGCAGATCCGCATCGGCGGAGCCGCCCCCAACTACAAGCGGGGCAAGCGCGGCGCGGCGGATTACATGGAGTTCCTGGAGTTCGACCACGGGAAGCGCTACGGCATCATCTTCCCCACGGCGGACGCCCTGGTGGACAGCATCCGCGAGGAATTTGGCAACGCGACGCTGTACGGAGCGTACAACATCGACATCCAGCGCGACCGGGCGGCCCACCGGATGCGCGGCAGAAAAAAGAGGTGATGAACGCCAATGAGTTCAATGCGCGAGACCATTTACAACAGCCTGAAAGACGCGGGGCTGACGGTGTACCTGCCGGGGCAGGCAGAGGGCAAGTGCACGGCGCCGTACTGCATCGTGACCGACGCGGGCACCATACAGACCGGGCGCACGACCGGGCGGCGCGTGTACATCATCACCGGCTGCGTCCCCGAGAGCAGGCCGCTGGACCTGCGGGTATTGATGGGCCAGATCCGGACTGCGCTCATCGCCAACAAGCACATCCGCGCAGACGGCGGGGTATCGGAGGAGCATTTCGACGAGGACCACGAAGCCATCTGCGCAGCCATTGAATACAGCGCCCTGTGCGCTATTTGACCAAGGAGTGAGAGATTATGCCTAAAATCGAAGCGGGCAACATCGCCAACGTGGAGCGGATCAAGATCGCAACGGAGGAGACCACGCCCAAGACGTTCGTGTTCGAGACGGCCACCAGCGCCAGCTTCACCGCTGTGAGCGACGAGGGGACCGAGAACACCCTGCGGATCAAGAACACCATCCACGGCCTGATCAAGACCGACACCCTGGTGAAGGGGTACGATATCGAGTTTTCCGACCAAACCCTGATCCTGGAGATCATGGCCCTGATCGACGGCGGCAGCTACACCGGCACCCTGGACACCGCCGGGGAAAGCTACGAGGGCCCGGTGGCAGGGTCTGCCGTGACGCGGAAACCCTTCACCCTGACCCTGTACACGAGCGACCGGGACACCGACGGGTCGGCGGTGGCCTACCATCAGTGGGAATTTCCCACCTGCAAGGGGACGCCCATCAGCGGCAGCTTCAGCGACGGCGAGTTCGCCACCAACGCGTACAAGTGCGAAAGCCGGCCTGCAAAGGGCGAAAACACCATAACGGTTGAACGCATCGCTGACCTGCCAACTGTGACCTGACCATAGCTAACCATTATTGACCGACCAACGCCCGCCTTGGCGCTTATGCCTATGCCGGGGCGGGTGTTCTATGAAAAGGAGGTGCGCCGGCGTGGAGATCACCGACCTGAGCGCAGTTGCCGAGAAACACGGCGCGGTACAGACCATCACCCTGCCCGGCTGGGGCGGGGACGACGCATTCATCTGCAAGGCCAAGCGGCCCAGCCTGTTCAACATGGCGGCCACCGGGCTGATCCCCAACCCCCTGCTGAACACGGTGCAGCAGCTTTTTACTGCCGACACCAAGAAAATAAATGCCATCGAGCTGGACAAGCAGGCCAAGGCTTTGATCGCCATGGCGCGGTACGCGCTTGTCGCGCCGACATACGACGAAATCATAGAGGCCGGGCTTGTGCTGACCGACGAGCAGTTGCTCGCCATCTATTCGTTCGCGCTGGGAGGTGTGGCGGCACTGGAGCCGTTTCGTAAAGCACTACGCGGCGGACCTGATGCTGATGGCGGAAGTGTACAAAGCCAAGCCAAGCGAAATCGTAAGAGTGGATGACCCCTTCGAGGCGTGGTGCCTCGACCAGGCGATAGCGATTTACACGGCGCGGATACGCAGGAAAGACAAGCTGCGGCCGCCCGTTACGGAAAATAACGACGCGCTTCTGGCGAAGCTGTTGAAGGAGAAGAAGGAGTGATGGAGGCATGGCGCTGGACGCGGGCAAGGTAGTAGCCGTACTGGAGCTTGACACCACGGCCTTTTCGGGCGGCATCAAGACGGCCCAATCGCTGATGAAGCAGCTGCAGGACAGGTCGCTATCACTCTCTGGGAAGATATCTGCCGTGGGCAAGACCATGGAGAACGTTGGCAAGACCATGTCCAAGACGCTGACCTTGCCCATTGTGGCAGCGGGCGCAGCGGCGACGGCGGTGTTTACTTCTTTTGACGACTCCATCCGGCAGGTTTATGCCACCATGGGGCTGACTGCCGAGAGCGGCGCTGCCGACATGGAAGCGCTGGGGCAAGCGGCCAAAGACTTGGGCGCGACCACCCGGTACACGGCGGGAGAAGCCGCCAGCACCCTGAACTATTTGGCACTGGCCGGATACGACGCATCAAAGGCAATCGCCACCCTGCCCACGGTTTTGAACCTTGCGCAGGCGGGCGGCCTCGACCTGGCCCAGGCGGCCAGCATCGTGACGGACAGCATGGCGGCGCTGGGCATCGAAACGGAGAAGGTCAACGGCTTTGTTGACGAAATCGCACGGACAAGCCAGAAATCCAACACCAGCGTGGCGCAGCTGGGCGAGGGCATCCTGACTATCGGCGCGACGGCGCGGTATCTTGCGGGCGGCACAGCAGAGCTGAACACGGCGCTGGGCATCCTGGCAGACAACGGCATCAAGGGGGCAGAGGGCGGCACCCATCTACGGAACATGATGCTCCGCTTGCAAACGCCTACCACAAACGCGGCGAAGGCGCTCAAAAAGATGGGCGTCGATATCTACGATTCAGAGGGCAGGCTTCGTGCGCTGAATGAGATTTTCCGCGACCTGGACGAAGCTATGACCGGCTGGACCGACCAGCAGCGCAATGCCCTGATGTCGAACCTGTTCAACAAGACCGACCTTGCGGCGGCGGGCGTCATGATGGCGAATTACGGCGACCGCTGGGATGAGCTGAGCGGGTACATCTCCAACGCGGACGGCGCGGCTGCACAGATGGCCGCCACCATGGAAGGCGGCATCGGCGGCTCTTTCCGGAACCTTGAAAGCGCCGTTGAGGGCCTGGCTATCGAGTTTGGCGAGAGCTTCGCGCCGACCGTGCAGAAGGCCGCAGACTTCATCTCCGATCTGGTGAACGGCTTCTCTGCGTTGTCGGAGGAAACACAAACAACCATCGTCAATGTGGCGGCGGTAGCGGCTGCGTTCGGGCCTATTGTTTTGATACTGGGCAAAATCGTATCGGCGGCAGGGGTGCTGATCCCGATACTGACCGGCCCGGTCGGAGTTGTTGCGGCCTGCGGCATCGCGGTTGCGGCGCTGGCGACTTTTACCCGAGAAATCGACGGGTTTAAGGAATCGCTGGATAGCGTAGATCCTGAGATAGCCGCTAAGTTTGACAGCGCGTTTGCCGAGGCGAAGGTGACCCTTGACGCTACTGTGACGGACAACGCGACGTCGACCGTAAACGACGCGGTAATGCGGCTGCGCAGCGTGCTGAACAGCATCAACATCCTGACGGACGAAGAGCGCGACGCTATTGTCGCCGGGATTGGCCAGGATGTGGACCCCATTCTGAAAGCGATCAACAACGCCGGGATCGATACATCCACCGAGGAGGGCGCGGCTGCCGGAGCGCCTATATTGGCGGCAGCTACGCAGCTGGCAGTGGCTATCAAGTTGAGCGAGGGAGCTATCCGTCTGCTGGACGCTAAGAGTATCGCGAAACTGATCAACAGCGACAAGGAAACGATCATCAAGGCGCTGGTGGAGAAAGGCGCGGAGCCGAAAGAGGCGGAGACCGCGGCGGAGCAGATCATAGCGGCCCGTGAAACGCTGGCCGAGGCGTGCGACGTGACCGGCATCGTGCCGGATGACATTGTGCAAATCGTGCTGGGCGAGAAGTCCGCGCTCGTATCGGCCTTGCAAGGGCTTGGCCTGACGACGGACGATATCGCGGATATTGTGGCGGCCTATACCACCGCAAATCAGACCCTGGGCGCGAGCGTGGGCAGCGTGTACAAGACCATCAAGGACGCGCTGACGGACGGCAAAGAGGACACCGAGGAACAGAAGCAAGAGCTCATCGACAACGTGGCGGATTACTTTGAGGGACTGCTAGCGCGCATCAAAGTATCCACGGACAGCAAGCTGGTAGAACTTCAAAAGCAACTCGACAGCGGCAAAATCAGCATTGAGGAATACAATACCGAAGTTGAGAACATCATCGCGAAGAACGATGAGCTGGTAGCAAATGTGGAGAGCGTGATGGGAGCGTCCGCCCAATTCGTTGAGGAATGGAGCGGCAAGCCAACATCAGCGTGCAAGGCTGCCATGGATGAACTGGACGCTGTCGCAGACCGCGCCCAGCAAGTATCCGCCGACATTATGGCGTACATCGGCGAGGCAGAGGCCGCCATTGATAATCTGGCTTATCGGAAGGTAGCTGCCGGGGTATCGGTTGAGCCGGAGGATATAGCCGAGGCGTACAGTGCTGTGCGCGGGACCGCGGAGCAGCAGCGACAGGCATCGGAGCAAGCGTACCAAAAGACCAAAGAGGAACTGGGAACCAAGTGGGACACCGAGCGAAAGGCCGCCACGGAGAAAGGCGAGGATACAACGGCCATCGACGCGGCATATCAAGAGGGCATGAAGCGAGCGGAGGAGCTGCGCGAGGCCGGGGGACAGATGGCGGACGAAATCCTGGAGAGCGGCACAGCGGCAATCCAGGCCGGCATCGCATCCACCCTTTCGCCCGAGATCGTGGAGCGGATGCAGGAAATGCTGGCGGAGATTAACCTGGCTGACCTGCTGTACGAGGCGCTGCAGGCGCAAAGCCTGGTAGAAGAAACCGGCGAAGGCGTATTCAAAGGCGAGGACTGGTTCACCCCTGCGGTGTTGCAGGCGCTGGGCTTCAAGGATGCCGAGTTTGACCCCGAAAGGCTGAACCTCTACATGGATGCAGCAGCGGCGAAAGTCCGCGAGGTATATTTCGGCAAGATGCAGGACATGGAGCGCGAGTTCGCCGCTATGGATGTTGGCCCGCTGGCCGTAGCGCTTAACGAAGCTATGGAATCTGGGTTTATTGACGGCATCGACACGGACAATCTGGGCGCTACATTGTCGGCATTATTGGGCAACATGAGCGTTGCAGCGCCGGATATGACGGACTTAGGCGTAACGGCGGGCCAGCAGGTCATCAGCGGCGCTGAAAGCACAGTGAAAGGCATAATCGACGCCGGGCAGGATTTCATGCAGGGATTCATCGACGGCATGGGCGACAAGCTGCAGGCCATCATCAACAAGGCAAAGCAGCTTGCCCGGGCCGCGATCACGGCGATTGAGCGGGAGACCGACCAGCAGTCACCTTCAAAGGTGGCGCACCGGCTGGGCGCTTTCTTCGGGCAAGGCTTCGAGGAGGGTATCTACAGCAAGGTGACCGATGTGATGGCTGCATCCGCGCACATGGCCCGGGCGTCGGTGAATGGTTTGAGCGATTACCGGGCGTCCACAGGCGGCATGGCGAGGGTAAGCCCTGCGGCTGCGGGCGGCGCGGCAGGCGGCGGCAGCAACATGGCGGTGACGCTGAATGTGAACAACCCGGTCGTCCGGGACGGTAACGACGTGGCGAGGCTGAGCCGGGACATCAACCGGTACACGGCGCAGCTTGCGCGTGGATACGGGGGGCGGTAAAGAATGGGCGATATGCATTTCACCTGGAACGGCGAGCACAGCGACGCCTATGGCATCATCGTGAAGTCCCTGCCCCCGGTGTATTCTCCCGCGCTGCGGGACGACAGTTACATCGTGCCGGGGCGGCACGGGGCGCTGCACATGAGCGCCGGGGACTACGACGAGCAACTGATGATGCTGGAGGGGTACATCCCCTACGAGCAGGCAGGCTCCAATCCTGCGAGCCTGGAAAGCATCAAGGCGTGGCTGCGGGGGAGCGGTATTCTGACCCTGTCCGACAGGCCGGGCAGGGCGTACAGGGGGCGCATTACCGACGAGATAGCGTTTGCCCAATGGGTGACGGCCTTTGCGGACCGGCTGTTCAGCGTGTCCTTCTGGTGCGAGCCCTTTGCCTACGACGACGACCCTGTAGATATCGAAATAACAACGAGCGGGACCGATATCGTCAACCCCGGCACATTCCCGGCTTCCCCCATCATCAAGGTGGAGGGGTCGGGGGACGTAGTGCTTGCCGTCGGCGGCACGGCGGTGGGCTTGACGGGATTGACGGGAACGGTGACCATCGACTGCGAGGCGCGGTTTGCTTACGCGACCGACGCGACGGATCAGGTGGCCATCACCTTGGCCGACCATGTATGGCCTGAATTGGCTGTTGGAACGAGCGCGGTAAGCTGGGTGGGCACCGTCACCAAGGTGACCATCACGCCGAATTGGAGGTGGCTGTAATTGGGCAGCGTGTATGTGTATGACGCGGAGGGCCTGGATACTTCCACCACCGGCTTGTGCGGTGAGCTGGTGCCGGTGCGCTGCGAGCACGAGGAACTGGCCGGGGGCTTGTCCACCGTCACGATGCAGCACCCGTTCGACGAATGGGGCAAGTGGCGGCATCTGGAGGCCGGCAACCTGCTGAAGTGCGACGTGCGGTGCAGGACGGCCCCGGCCATCGACGAGAACGACCTGCTGATCACGAGCGTGGAGCGCTGGACGGTAAGGACCACCCTGACATCCACCCAGCGCAGGGTGTTCAAATCGAAAAAGGGCTCCAAGAAGAACGGCTCCCTGATCATGGGGCGCGAGGTTTTTGTTCTGCAGCAAGTCACGACCGGGAGCCTGACCCGGTGGCAGATAAAGTTTGAGGTGCAGCGCAAGCGGAAGAAGAAAATCATTTACACATGGAAGACCGGCTGGATCGAGAACAAGGACAACATCCTGGACACCAAGCTGGAGGATGTGACCACCCCCGGCGGCGACATGGAGGCCGTTTGCCCCAGCGTAGAGACAGCGCCGCAGCTTTTCCGCATCAACCGGATCGAAAAGGACGCGGAGCGGGGCGTGAGCGTAACGGCGGAGCACGTATCGTATGACCTGAAATACAACGTGGCCCGGTTCAATTACACCGGGCAGTTGACGGGCTTGCAATGCCTGAAAGGCGGCGCGGCGACAATCGGCGGCAAGACGGTGACGGTGGAGGACGGCATCATGGGGAGCCTGGACTTCGACACCGAGGTAGAAGCGTACACCAACATCGGCAGCGTGCGGGTGGCAGCGGATTACATCAACGTCAACCCGACGGCGGCGCTGCTGGACCCCAAGACGGGCTTTCTGGCGAAGTACGGGGCGGAGCTGATCAGGGACGACTGGACCATGTACTTCGTCACCCGCGCCGGGCGCGACAACGGGATGCGCATCGAATACGGCAAGAACCTGACCGGGGTACAGTTCGAGGTATCGGAGGAAGACCTATACACGGCGGTGCTGCCCTTGGGGGTCAACAAGAACGGGTCTGTACTGTATCTGGCCGATAACGCGAACCCTGGAAGCATCAGTAACTATGTGCTGAGCGAGCACGCAGCCCTGTACCCCTTCATGCGGGTAAAGGTGCTGGAATGCGACGCGACGGTCGAGAAGACCAAGAAAGGCGTGACGCTGGCGGTGGCCCGTGCCCGGATGCTGGCGGAAGCGCAGGCGCAGTTCGCGGCGGACAACCCCGGGCGTATCGACGTGCCCGAGATGTCCGCGAGGGTCAACTTTGTTGAGCTGGGCGACACGGTGGAATATGAGAAGTACAAGGGGCTTGAAAGCGTGTTCCTGTACGACACGGTGACGGTCGCCGATGCTCCACACGGCATCGAGATAAAAGCAGAGGTGCAGGAAACCCGCTGGGACGTGCTGGAAGAACGAATGATCGAAATCGTCGTGGGTAACGTATCGCCCGGAAGCGTTTGGAGCTGGGCGGTGGAGCGCGTAGAAACCGCCGGGCAGGAACCGGTCACATGGCTGGACGAAACGCCGCCGGACAACCCGGCAATCGGAACCCTGTGGACGAACACGGCCAAGGAACTGCCCAAGGGCGCTATCAGCTACCCGGTTGCGCAGTACGCCGAGGTCATCGACTGGGCGGCGGTGGACGCGGCGGATGTGACAGAGGGAAGCGGAGCGCCGGGGCCCGGGGTGGAGACCCCGTACTACCACGATACCGTTGATGACGACTATTACAGCATCGCCGATGGAACGGCCACGCTGCTGGAATTGGCAGAAAGCGGCGTGCCGACGGCAGAAGGCCAGTACACGGTGAGCGACGGAGCGTTGAGCGTGTCGGAGACAGCGGAGCGCTGGGTACAGACCAACGATATATACGGCGCCGTGGGAGACCTCGTAACGACGGGGATATACCAGTACTTCAAAATCGACGCGAACGGCGTATACATCGGCAACATCCAACTAACCTATAACCCTGCGAAGGGCCTGCTGGTGTGGCCGTATGAGTGGGAGGAATAGAAAATGGCGAATGTGTTGAGTAATTCTTACGGGTTTTGGGACACCGACGGGCTGGTGTGGACGAGTAATAAAAGTGGTGACAAGCCTTTGTTCCCTGGTTGCTATGGCCATATAACATTTGAACGTGCATCTACTGATTCGACTTTCGGAGAGCTGGAAGTTTGGGCATGGCATACCATGAATGGGGGTGATTTGAGCGGGACTGGGAAGGTAGAGGTAAGGGCAAACAATTACTTAATTGCTTCCGGAAACTATTCGGCGACTATTGGACTTGAACCCACACTTCTGCTGAGTGTTTCGGTTCTTAATTTTGACCCGGCAGTCTCGAGGGAGTATAACGTATCAATCAAGCACGCAGGAGCGAACATGGCGACGATACTTAGTACTCTTGACCCTGCCAGGCACACGCATACCCCGAATCCCACGTTGACATCAGTTGTCAAGTCGGAGACCGATACAGCGTGGGTGCTCGATGTCACATACACCAGCGATGAAGACACCAAAATCGTTATTATTGCCGAATCCGGCAACAAGTCTGTGGAAATCGAAGCGGACGTTTTGAGCGCATCCGCCCCAACCGTCGCCCAAATAATCATTCAGAAAACCGATCTGCAAGAAGTGCTGAAGGTGAGCGCCGGCGCGTTCGACGACGCCCACCGCGCCCTGCTGGTGCAGGAGTGGGAGCGGGTCGTGCCGCCGTTGTTCCATGTGAGCAATCATTACGAGCGGTCCATCGGCGTTGGGTGTTATGCTGCGGAGCAGGACAACACTTTGAAAATAGCGGACGACATGGAAGTAATCGGCGGCGCACCATACAGCACAACGCCCGTCCGCATCGGCAGGTACAAAAACACGGCCTACAGCGTGTACCGGGTCGTGGTGCCCATTGCGGGGACGAGTTCCGGGAGCGCGAGCTTTGCGGCGCCGGCGTCGGCGTATATCCAGCGGATTGTGAGCGTGAAGGGGTGCGGGAATAACGGGACCTACTGGCTGCCGCTGCCCTATGTTTTTACGTCGCTGGTGAACCAGGCGACGCTGAGGTGCGAGGTATCAGGCTCTGTATGTACGGTGCACCTTGTGACCGGGAGCAACCAGAGCTTTGTCAACGGCACGGTGGAGGCCGTGGTGGAGTTTGTGTGCTGACAAAGGAGGGGATACGATGAAGGAATTGAAGATCTGGGACCGGGTACGACTGGGGATCACCGTGGCGGGGGGCTGGCTGGGCGGCTTCCTGGGGGGAACGGACGGGCTGCTGAAAGCGCTGGTCCTGCTGATGGCTCTGGACTACGGCAGCGGGCTGCTGTGCGCCGGGATGGAGCGCAAACTGTCCAGCAACGTGGGGTTCAGGGGTATCCTGAAGAAGGTGTGCATCCTGATGCTGGTGGGGGTGGCCCACACCCTGGACCTGTACGTGGCGGGGACGGGCTCGGCCCTGCGCAGCGCGGTGATCTGCTTTTACCTGAGCAACGAGGGGCTGTCCGTGGTGGAGAACGCCGCCCGGATGGGGCTGCCGGTGCCGGGGGCCGTGCGGAACCTGCTGGCCCAGCTGAAGGGGGACGGGGAGGAGAAGGGGGAACGGGAATGAGCAGGGTGACGATAGGCAGCGCCCGCATCGACGAGCGGGGCAGGGTGTCCGGCGGGAGAGCCGGGGACCAGGGGGGCGGCGAGGTGGCCACGCAGAGCTGGTACAAGCACAGCAAGGGCTGGGTGGTGCTGCGGGCGAGGAACCCCATACTCCGGGGCTATATCGCCGACGCCATGAGGGTGGCCTGCGACAATAATAAAATCGGCTACGACCAGTACCAGCGGCTGACGCTGTACGAGCAGGTGAAGGACAAGGGCTTCGACCCGGCAAAGGCGACGACGGCCTGCGAGACAGACTGCAGCGCCCTGGTGCGGGTGTGCGTGCTGTATGGGTTTGGCAGGTGCGGCATCAAGGAATCCGTGAGGAATTTCACGACGGGCAACCAGGCGGCTGCCCTGCTGGAGACGGGGTGGTTTGAGAAACTGACGGAATCGAAGTACACGGCCCGGAGCGATTACCTGAAAAGGGGTGATGTTTTAGTCACCAGGAGCAAGGGGCATACGGTGGTGGTTTTGAACGACGGGGATAAGGCAGAGCCGGAGAAGGACGTGAAGCCGCTGCCGGGCGGGGAGACGATGCCGACGCCCCAGCCTGCCAAGCGCCCCACCCTGTACAAGGGCGCTAAAGGCGAGTATGTGAAGGAAATGCAGCGGTAT
>Ga0123335_1001581_pt1 | contig 36488 bp, 26 predicted proteins | sample BiotimSIPDNA_2_FD_89707 | JGI IMG/M metagenome (GOLD analysis project Ga0123335, IMG submission 89707) | Anaerobic biogas reactor microbial communites from Washington, USA - Biogas_R2 time_0 SIP DNA | ecosystem: Engineered > Bioreactor > Anaerobic > Unclassified | place: Washington, USA... | reverse complement strand
TCATGGATATAGCTCCTGTTGCACATCTTACTGCCATCAGATCAAGAATACCTTTTCTCCATTTTTTTGATGGATTCCGTACTTCACACGAAATTCAGAAGGTAATTGCCCCCTCAATGGAACAACTTGCTCCTTTGGTAGATTATAAAGCTTTGCAGGAATTCAGGGACCGGGCTTTAAATCCGGAACATCCTGTTACGCGCGGTACAGCTCAAAATCCTGATATTTACTTCCAGTCGCGTGAAGCAGCCAATAAATTCTATATGGCAGTGCCCGATATGGTAGAGGATTATATGAACCAGATCGCAAAAATAACGGGAAGGCAGTATCATCCTTTTACATATTATGGCGATCCCAATGCAGAAAATATCATCGTAGCAATGGGTTCTGTTACAACCACGATAAAAGAAACCATCGACCATCTCAGGTCACTGGGCAAAAAGGTTGGTCTTGTAACAGTGCACCTCTACCGTCCTTTCTCTCCAAAATACCTCATGAAGGTTATGCCGAAATCGGTTAAACGTATCGCAGTCCTCGACCGGACCAAAGAACCCGGCGCAAACGGAGAACCTCTGTATCTTGATATCCGTGAAGTTTTCTATGGCATGCCCAACGCACCAATAATTGTTGGCGGACGCTACGGACTTAGTTCCAAAGATACCACACCGGTCCAGATAATTTCGGTATATGAAAATCTTGAACAGAAAGAACCGAAGAATTACTTTACTGTGGGTATAGTCGATGACGTAACTTTTACCTCACTCCCCAAAAAAGAGGAGATACTTCTTGACCGTAAAGGTACCTATGAAGCCAAATTTTACGGTCTCGGTTCAGATGGAACAGTTGGAGCCAATAAAAACTCCATTAAGATCATTGGTGATACCACAGATAAATATTGCCAGGCTTATTTTGCCTACGATTCAAAAAAATCGGGAGGGATAACTACTTCCCACCTCAGATTCGGAGACTCATCCATCAATTCATCATATCTGGTCAATACACCAGATTTTGTAGCATGCCATGTTCCGTCATATCTCGAAAAATATGATATGCTGAAAGGTCTCAGGGAAGGTGGTACTTTTCTTCTGAACAGTATCTGGGACGCTGAAGAAACTAAAAAAAGACTCCCGAACCATGTAAAAAAATACTTGGCTGTTAACAATATCAGCGTTTATATTATTAATGCTACAAGAATTGCCAATGAAATAGGGCTTGGTAACCGTACCAATACTATCATGCAATCGGCGTTCTTTAAGATTGCCAATATCATACCTTATGAGCAGGCTGTTGAAGAAATGAAGAATGCAATCAGGAAATCTTTTGGAAGAAAAGGTGAAGATATCGTGAAGATGAACAACCTGGCAGTGGATAGAGGAGGCGATATTGAAAAAATAGATGTTCCTGCTGAATGGGCAAAACTGAATGGTGAATCTGTAAACCATGCAAAAAAAGATTTGCCTGATTTTGTTAAGAATGTTGTTGTCCCGATCAACTCAATGAAAGGCGATGATCTTCCTGTAAGTGCCTTTGTAGGACGCGAGGATGGGACATTTCCTTCCGGGACAACAAGCTATGAAAAACGCGGGATTGCCGTGGATGTTCCGGAATGGATTTCAGAGAATTGCATCCAATGTAATCAGTGCGCATATGTATGTCCCCATGCAGCCATCAGGCCATTCCTCCTCGACGAAAAAGAAGCCTCCGGTGCTCCTGCTGGAATGAAACTGGTCGGAATGAAAGGCAAAGGCCTTGAAGATCTAAAATATCGTATCCAGGTTAGTCCGCTCGATTGCACAGGCTGCGGTGTTTGTGTTGAAACATGCCTCTCGAAAGAGAAATCACTTGTGTTAAAAGCATTGGATACGCAAATGGATGAGGCAATAAACTGGGATTATCTTGTAAAAAATGTAAAAGTAAAATCCGGAAGGATCGATATTTCTCAATCGATAAAGAACAGCCAGTTTGCACAACCTCTGTTTGAGTTCTCGGGGGCTTGCGCCGGCTGCGGTGAAACTCCTTATGTAAAGCTTATTACCCAGCTATTTGGCGACAGGATGATTGTTGCAAACGCCACAGGTTGTTCTTCAATTTACGGCGGATCTGCACCTTCAACACCATACTGTACAAACTCTGAAGGTAAGGGGCCTGCATGGGCAAACTCACTATTTGAAGACAATGCCGAGTATGGTTTTGGAATAGCAACGGGTGTGAATAAGCTTCGTGAACGGATTGCAATAAAAATGGCTGCGGCTGTTGAAGGAAATAAAATCAGCAGTGCGGCTAAAGAGGCTTTCAACGAATGGATCAACAGTAAAGATAACGCAGCAGATTCTGTAGTAGCTTCCAAAAAAGTTTTGGAAGTGTTGAAAGGTGAAAAAGATCCGATGGCAGTCGAAATAGCCGGACTGAGTCAATACCTTATAAAAAAATCTATCTGGGTGTTTGGCGGCGACGGCTGGGCTTATGATATCGGATATGGTGGATTGGACCATGTAATTGCCTCCGGCGAGGATATTAACATCCTGGTCATGGATACCGAAGTTTATTCAAACACAGGAGGACAGGCCTCAAAAGCCACACCTACCGGTGCAGTGGCTAAATTTGCATCTTCCGGTAAGAAAATAAGAAAGAAGGACCTTGGGGCCATGGCCATGACATATGGTTATGTCTATGTTGCTCAGGTTGCTATGGGTGCTAATATGACCCAGTACCTGAAAGCCTTAAGGGAAGCAGAAGCTTATCCGGGACCTTCGCTGATCATTGCCTATGCTCCATGTATCAATCACGGTTTAAAAGTTGGAATGAGCAAATCACAGGAAGAAGAAAAGAGGGCTGTTGAGGCTGGTTACTGGCATCTTTACAGGTACAATCCTTTGCTTGAAAAAGAAGGTCAGAACCCCTTCCAGCTTGATTCCAAGGAGCCTAACTGGACAGAGTTCCAGAATTTCCTTGACGGCGAAATACGTTATACTTCACTTAAAAAATCCTTCCCGGCCCAGGCTGCAAAGCTTTTCGCAGCTGCTGAGGAAAATGCCAAATGGAGGTATAATAGTTATAAAAGAATGGCCTCGCTCGATTATACCAAAGTATAATTGTTTCTGAACTACATAACAGGAGGTTGTGCCAAAAATTGGATTTTGTCACAGCCTCCTGGTTTTTTAATGAAAAACCTGATATTTGCAGCTATGGGACGTATCCTTGCAATTGATTATGGAGAAAAACGCATCGGCATTGCCGTTTCCGATCCACTCCGGATTATTGCGAATGGACTCGCCACAGTGGGCAAACATGAAATCATTCCTTTTCTGAAGGACTATTTTAACCGCGAGCAGGTCGCTCATGTGGTTATCGGGTATCCCAAACAAATGAACAATACCAATTCCGACACTGTTCCCCAGATAAATGATTTCATAAAAATTTTCAGAAAGCATTTTCCTGAGATGACCTTTAGTTTGATGGACGAAAGATTCACATCCAAAATGGCTTTACGGGCTATGATTGACGGGGGCCTTAAAAAACAGCAACGTCGTGATAAAGCACTGGTCGATAAAATAAGCGCTACAATCATCTTACAGTCCTATATGGAAATGATATCAAATATTGAAAATAAAAAATGATTTATCCGATTGTACTATATGGTTCGCCTCTTCTGCGTAAGGTTTCGCAGGAAATTGATCTCAAAGACCCGGAGCTGAAGAAGTTCCTTGACGACATGTTTGAAACCATGTATGTTAGTGATGGCGTTGGCCTTGCGGCACCTCAGATAGGAAAATCAATCAGAATTTTTGTTATCGATGGCTCCGAAATTTCAAAAGAACATCCGGAATTATTGGGGTTCAGGAAAGCCTTCATCAATCCGATAATAGTAGAAGCCGAAGGTGAAAATGTTACTTATAACGAAGGCTGCCTGAGTTTACCTGCACTGCATGAAGAGGTACAACGACCTTCAAAAATCCGTATCCGATATTACGATGAGAACGGGAAGTTTTATGATGAAATCTTCGATGGTATGAAGGCACGGATTGTGCAGCATGAGTACGACCACCTTGAAGGCATCCTTTTCGTCGATCGCCTCTCGCCGCTGCGAAGAAAAATGTTAAGGGGTAAACTGAATGAAATTGCAAAGGGCAAGGTCAATGCTGCTTATAAAACAAAAGTGCTGAAATAAAAAAGGCACCTGCAACGTTGCAAATGCCTGATTAAAAATAAGGTCGCTTTTCCTTTTTTAGCTCACAGGATAGCTGTCTAATACCTCATCCGATTTAAGTAACAGATCAATGTATTGAGCCCGCTTGTAAATAAACGGATTGTTGATGCTTTTATTCGATAATTTCCCTCTGAAACCATCAAGTGAGTGATATCCTTTCTTTTCCATCCATGTTTCAACATCTTTTACTATAGTGGATATGTAATCTATCTTATTCCTGTAAACAGTACTTACCACCTGAACACAGTCGGCACCTGCCAGAATCATCTTCACAACATCTTTACCAGTAAAGATCCCTGTATTACTGCAGATACCGCCTTTTACATTTCCATAAAGGAGACCTGCAAATCGCAGGGGTAAACGGTTATCATCAGGGACACTTAAATTAAAAGGTGTCAGATGTGTTTCTTTATCAATATCAATATCGGGTTGAAATAAGCGGTTAAACAATACAAAACCATCGGCACCGGCATCATCAAGGCTCTTTATTACATTGAGCGGATTGGCGTAAAATGGGCTTAATTTAACTGCAACAGGTATGGTAACCGCTTTCTTTACCGAATTCAAAATGTCCAGCTGGTCCTTCACTATCGAAGGGCCCTCGGTAAAAATATCACGTGGAACGGCATAGAAATTAATTTCGAGTGCATCAACACCAGTTTCCTGTATGCGTCTTGCGTATTCAACCCATGATTCTTTGAATACCGCATTAAGACTGGCTATAACCGGTATTTTGACAGCTCGTTTCGCTTTTGCCAGGTTAAAAAGGTGCTCCTCCGGTCCGGCATGCTCGATTTTCGGGAACAATGTGATCATTTCAGCATACCTCTCGCTATATTCATTTAATTTGTTGTCGAGTTGGGCATTTTCCAGATGGATCTGTTCCTCGAACAATGATTTATAAACAATAGCAGCGGCGCCGGCAGCTTCAGCACGTTTTAAATTTTCAGGATTATCAGCCAGGTTACATGCCCCTACAATTACCGGGTTCTTTAGTTCAATACCCAGATAACGTGTTTTTAAATCAGCCATAGTGAATAGTTTTTTAATTAGTATATTTAGTATATTTCAATAACAATAAATTTTCGATTAAGTTAGACAATTTAAAGGATTTACTATTTTCGTACAATCCAACATTTCAAATTTTTATTATTCCCATTCAACCCGATGGACAGTAAGTCCTTTATAAAGAACCACGCCCTGGTAAAAATTACCGTCGTTTATATTGCAGGCATTCTTTTAATGGATTTTACAGGCGACCTGAAAACGAGCTTTTTTATACTGGCAGCCTTGTTGATACTTTGTTTAACAGGATATTTCTATTTTCATTTCTTCAGGCCATATTTAAAATTCCTTGTGCCTGCCGGTTTGCTTTACATAACAATTCTTTTTGCCGGATGCTTTAACCGTTATCTGTCAGATATTTTTAATTTATTGCCTGAAGGTGAAGCAGAATATTCTGCCATAGCATTCAGTCAACCGCAACGCGGCAAAAATACCACCAGAATTGATTGTATTGTTCAAAGCTACCGGACTGAAAACGATACTGTTCATCTGAAAGAAAAAGTAAGGCTTTATCTTGATAATCATTCTTCAGCCGAAGCCATAAAAACTGGTGATCTGTTGGAATTTAAAGCTTCCTTTTCCCCTGTCAGGAACCCTGGAAATCCTGGTGAATTTGACTTTGCAAAATATCTTGGCAGGCAGGGGATCCACTATTCAACCTTTACAGACACATTTTCTATTTTAAAATACCAGGGGGACTTCAGATTAAAAAGACTTTCATCGGATATCCAACGGAGTCTGGTAAATCAATTCAGAAAGCAAGGAATTAAGGAGGATGAACTCGCCATTCTCTTATCATTGTGTACCGGTAACAGGGAACTCATCGACAGCGAACTCCAGCAGGAATATGTTAATGCTGGTGCAGTACACATTCTTTCAGTTTCAGGATTACATGTTGGTATCCTGTATATGATCATCTCCTTTTTGTTCAGTTTCACGGCCACCGGCAGGATCTTCCGCTTATTTAAATTATTGTTCATGCTAGGAGTTATCTGGGCTTTTGCTTTTATAACAGGACTAGAGCCTTCAGTGCTCCGTGCATCAGTTATGTTCTCATTTTTTATAGTGGGAAGGAATTTTAAGCTGAGAAGCGACAGTTATACGATACTTTCATCATCGGCACTCATCATCCTGGCTGTGAATCCGTTGATACTGTTCCATATCGGATTTCAGTTTTCTTATCTGGCTGTGATGGGTATTGTTTATTTTCAGCCAAAACTATCGGAGCTGTTGACATCCCGGAATGTTGCAGTAAGATATATCCGGGACCTTTTCACTGTGAGCTTTGCAGCGCAGCTTACAACGTTTCCGTTATGTCTGTACTACTTTCATCAGTTTCCTCTCTATTTCTGGCTTACCAATCTGATGATCATTCCCTTAGTATCATTGATAATGGGCGGGGCCATAATATTAGCAGTCTTTTTGCTGGTTCCTCCGGTAGCGGCAATTATTTCTGTTCCTCTTAATTTTCTGTTGAAAACATTGAATTTTATCATATCTGTTGTTGGTAATCTACCCTATGCGTCACTTTCTGACATTAGGTTTACAGGTTTTCATCTTGCTCTGACAAGCTTCCTTATAATTTCTATGATGATTTTGATTTCTGATAGAAATTACAGACGCATCCCACATATAATTCTCACAACTCTGATACTATTTATGATCCAGGATACTGCATATCATTTAAATAGAAACGATTCAAAGGAAATCATCATATATAATTCAAAAAAAGGAAAAATAATGATTAGTATGATTTATGGAGACAGGCATGTTTTTCTTACTAAAGGTTGCGATATCTCTGGATATGATATGGATATACAATACATGAAATCTTTCTGGGTAAATAAAAAAATTGAAAAAAACAGAAAGTGGATCATGCTGGAAAAAGAAGAACCGGGTAACCAATATAAGGATGATCAATTAAAACTTAAGATTATCTCAAAAGGATTTGACATTAACTTTTCAGGGCTGTTACTTTCTAACGTCTCCAATGATGATATGTCACCAGGGGAACCAAAAAAGAACTGCATCCTGTTGATTGATAAAGACTCAGGTGATCCGGTTCATACACAGGTAAAAGATATCAAACCGGAATTGCTGATCCTGGATTGCTCTTTGAGCAAATATTGGAAAACTCGTTGGGAAAATTACGCTGTTCTTAACCAGATTGCTACCTACGATCTTAAAAACCGGGGTGCTTACAGAAGGGTATTAAAATAAAAAACCTGCCGGATATCTTAAACCGGCAGGTTAATAAATTCTTTCCCTGACAATCAGGATTTTTCCGGTTCGCCTCCCTTTTTTTTCTTGCCCGATCTGCTAAAAATAAAAAGCGGCAGTATGCAAAGCACGATTAATATGATACCAATAATTTTCACTGTATCCATAGCACAAATATTTTAAGAATTATAAATGAGTGATTTATCTAAATTTGTTAATTCAGACAGAATTATTCAACTATGAATATATCTTTAGAAAAAATCGTGAAATGGATATATCAGATTTGCCTTTCTGAACCTGATAAGGAAGTTTTCAGAAATGAAATGATACTGCGTAAAGACATTTAAAAGGTATGATTCGTTAATCTCCTGAATAACTGAAAAAAAGGCAAGAGATATCTTCTTGTCCGACGAAATTGAAAAATTCAGGAAACTATAATAACTATGAGGTTCAAGGGCAAATGAAATAGTGTTGAAATCAGCCGGAAGAATATATTTGCTGTTATCGAAATCCGCTTCCAGGGAATAGTCAGAGTGTATATAACTCAGAGATACCGCAGATATATAACAGTATAGAATTGAAAGAATGAAAATCCCGATGACTTCCGTTACTTTTTTCATACCCTAAAAATATACCTGAAAGAATTCATATTAAAATCTATGCAAATAATTTTTCACTTGTGTATCATAAAAAAACATTAACAAAGGCAACTCGGTTCTAAAATAGTACTTATCAAAGATCGGCAAAAAGCAAATATAAAAAAAGGGGAGTCGCCTCCCCTCTGATTTTATTGGTTTACACCTTAAGCTTTTCTCCTGGCTTCCAGTTCATCCTGAATTTGTTTCTCAGTTTTTGTACTGATAGAATAGAATAAAAGGATCAGGACACTAAGACCAAAAAGGGTACCAGGGATAATACTTGCACCCAGTCTGAAACCTTCCGCATTATAGATTTCGCCGACTTCGGAAGGCAATCTGTATGACTCTTTCATCCATGTTGCAGCAGCAAGACCAATTCCAAGGCCCATTTTAAGGGCAAAGCTGACACCAGCAAATACAAGACCTGTGGAACGCCTCATAAATTTCCAGACCGCATAATCGGCAACATCACCCAACATCGACCATAATAATGGTACCGTAACGCCATAACAGAAAGTCTGGAAGATATTGAAAATAAACGCCGGCAACACATTAGTGGCTGAAGCCAAATAGATCAGAGACTGAAATACCGCCGCCAGGGCGAGCCCTAAAACAAACATGGATTTCTTACCAAACTTAACTGACAGGGGTTTTGACATGATAATACCTAATATCGTAAATGCCATTCCAACCATGTTGAAAAGTTCCATACTTTTTTCACCCGGGTTTGTAAGGGAACCATATCCGAGCTTACTCATAAATTCCTGTAAATGTGCAGGATCGAAATATCTGGTAAACCACATGTATATCATGTTCCCGCGGAAACATAGTGTGATAAATATAAAGAGCGTTGCCAGGAATAAAACGATCCATGACCTGTTTCTGAAAAGGTCTTTAACAGAATCACCAAATCTGGCTTGTTCTTCTTTTGCCGGAGCAATTCTTTCTTTTGTACTTAGAAAAGTAATCAGATGAAAAACTATGGCAACAACTGCAAAAATGGCCATAGCAGTTCTCCAGCCGTATGCCTGATCGTGGCCAACAGCAAAGTGATTTTTCAGCGTAAGCAGGAACCCCTGGATAACAAAAGAGCAGGCCATGGCAGTTACCTGACGGTAAGAAGCAACACTCGTGCGTTCTTTTGTGTCTCCTGTAATAACACCACTCAGAGCAGAGTATGGGGTGTTGTTGACAGAGTAAATCGTCATCATCAGAATATAGGTGATGTATGCATAAGCCAGCTTAGCTCCTTCCTGCAGGTCGGGTGTGAGAAAGGTCAGATAGAAAAGTACTCCGAACGGAACTGATGACCACAGAATCCAGGGACGGAATTTACCCCAGCGCGTCTTGGTTCTATCGGCAATCATACCCATAATTGGATCAAAAATACCATTCCAGAAAAGAGCTACCAGAAATAAGGTCCTTGCCTGGCCTCCCGGAAGTTTTAACACATCGGTGAAATAGACCACCTGATACATCATGATTGTCTGAAAGAAAAAATTTGCGGCACCGTCACCCAGACTATACCCGATCTTTTCCCTGACTGAAAGTTTAGTTACACCAGTTTCCATAATTATTTAAGATTTTTGATTCATAGGTTTCTAATGAATTGCCTGTGAAAGTAAAAAAAAATCCGATAGATCGGATTTTTTCATAAATAAAGTTATGGTTTAATCCTCCCTTACCCGATTTTTACATAGAATATTATGAATTTCGATGAAAAGGTTATATTTGTGTCCCATGTGTTTTTCATTAATCCGGTTTGATAAATAAATCCTATACTCCATAAGGTCCCAGCATTGAACTAACCATATGTAATATGAGGCAGCATAACATCCCCCAGGGTTATCTATTCTCCAAAGGCTATACAAACTACATTTTCACATTGCTCTTCCTTTTATACATGTTCGATTATATCGACAGGGTAGTAGTTACTTCGATGTTTGTGTACATTGAGAGAGACTGGGGAATAACCCATACCCAAAGCGGCATGCTTGTATCAGCAGTCTACTGGTCGATTGTGGCACTCACTTTTCCCATTTCTATTCTTGTCGACAGATGGAGCCGCCGGAAAACCATCGGAGTTATGGCGGTACTATGGAGTATTGCAACTGCACTTTGTGCACTGACAGGTAATTTTACACAACTGCTTTTTACACGTATCCTTATTGGCATTGGAGAAGCAGGATATGCACCTGGCGGAACAGCTATTCTTGCAGCACTTTATCCGCAGGAAAAACGGGCCCGTTTTATTGGACTTTGGAATGCTTCAATTCCATTAGGTACCGCGATAGGCATTGCTCTGGGTGGCTTGATCGCGGCACGGTTGGGATGGAAGCATGCTTTTGGCATTGTGGCATTACCCGGATTCATAGTAGCCATTTTGTTCTTTTTCATCAAAGATTACAAAACTATTGATCTTAGTCCTGCAAATAATAGTAACTCAAAAAAGAAGATGAGTACCGGTGAACTTTTTGGAGAGTTCATAAAAAAACCTTCCCTAATCTTGACCTATTTTGGAATTGCAGCTGTTGTTTTTGTAACTACTTCAATGATTACATGGCTGCCCAGTTATTTCCAGGAAACGCAAAATCTGGACAGTAAAACTGCTGGTTTGAGGGCCAGTCTGGTAATGATCCTCGCAATTGTCGGTGCCCCTCTTGGCGGATATCTATCCGACCGATGGAGAAAATATAAAATCAGGGCACGGTTACTTTTTCCAACGATTACAACAGGCATTTCAGCCGTACTTTTGTTTATGGGATTTAATTTACTGACCGGTCATACCCAATATATTTGCTTTCTGTTTTTCGGGGTCCTTGTTACTGCCTTTATCTCAGCTGCCGCCGCTGTTACGCAGGATGTTGTACATGCCGGGCTGAGGGCTGTGTCTTATTCTCTTGCCGTTGTAGTCCAAAATCTTTTGGGGGCTTCCACAGCTCCTGTGGTCATTGGGGCCATCTGGGACAGGAGCGATATCGAAACAGCAATGTCCATACTTCCGGCTGTCCTTGTCCTGGGAGCCATCCTGTTCTTTATAGCTTCACGCTATTATGAACGTGATTTGTCGAAGGTGGCGGTTGTTAACCTAGAAGTAGCCGATTAAGCCGGTTAATGACAGTTATTTTTTTTCAATATCCCTGCAGGCCAGGTATATGTTTTCGACAAGCTCCGGAAGTTTCTTTTCAGATACTGCTGAAAAAGCGAGCCTGATGACCTTTCCAAACACGATAACCCCGGTGCTGTACTTTTCAAGAAGGTGTAACCTCACTTTTTCCGGATCCAGTCCCTTCTTTATTTCAATACACATAAAATAACCCGAATTGAAGGGAAGCGGTTCAAAATACTCTTTGTACTTTTTGCTGGTAAAACAATCCTTCAGGATACTGCAACGTTTTCTCAGAATTTCAAATTTGCGTGCCTTGGTACTTTCGTAACTCTCATTCATGTATGCTTGAAGCAGCAATGACTGAGAAAGATGGCTGATATTTGAAATGTTGCCCCGTATTGCACCCGCAGTTTTGGCTTCAAGAGCTTCATAAAGAGCTGTATCGCCTTCCTTTACGGCAAATGAAATGAAACCAACCCTGAATCCCCAGACATAATCTTCTTTGGTGGGGCCGTCGAGCTTTATGGCAAGAATATTCGTGTGAAGATTGGCAAGTTTAACAAATATTGATTCAGGAAATACTTTTTCTTCAAAAACAAGTCCATAGTAAGCATCATCAATTATTACCACTACCTTTTTCCCCTTCTCTGCCTGCTTTAATATCTCCAGGGTAATCAATTCAACTTCATCTGAAAGGGGAGTATAGCCCGATGGGTTGTTGGGAAAATTCAGCAGCAGTATAATTTTTTCGCTTTTAATTTCATCGAGGGTATTACCTAAACCGGTGACATCAAATCCGCCATTGTTGAACAGCCTGAAAGTTCTGATATTAGCTCCGTACGCGTTGGAAAAGATCAGGTCGTAGTTTTCCCAATACAGATCGGAAAGCACAACGGTATCGTCCTTATCAGCAAAAAGGTAACCGGTTATACTTAATCCGTGAGTTAATCCATTGGTTGCTATGGGTTTACTGAAAAGTGTATTTCCAAGCGAAGGATTCTTCTTATAAATGAATTGCATCCATTGATTCCGGATCTCAGGTTTGCCGAAACTGGGTGCATAGGTATAAACATCCTGTGAAGGAAGGTTGATTAATTTTTCAAGCTCTTCAAGGTGTACCGGCGATCCATCGTCTTCCCTCGCCTCCCCGATGGTGGCGTTGATCAATTTGCCCTTAGCCTGGGCCGATTGGGCAAGTATTCCCTGTTTTGGGAAAAAAATACTCCTTCCTCTCTCCGACAACATATTTAGTATTTCCGGATGTTTTGCTTCGATGATTTTATTCAATGCTAATGCCTGTGGATCCATTCAATTATTTATAAATTTTACCAGCGCAAAAGTATAAAAATATGTTTAGCCGACTAAAATTAAAGTCAATTATTTAATATCATTTTATTAGCATATTATAAGTTTTTATCAATAACTAAAAGTTAAAATTGGAATTTGCTTTTATTCCGGGAAATATAAGTTTTTCAAAAAGCTTATACCGTGAATTTTTAACAAAAAACAGACAGAATGTCATGACTATTAATAAAATATTGATTTAAAGGTAGTTGTGAAGTTTTAATTTTTCGTCAAAAAAAACGGTATCTTTGAGAAAATAAAATTCTAATTACCAACAGATTATATTTTTTGATAACAAAGAAGGCGGAGGAATTAACCAAATATCTTTGGCTGATATGTTAAATTTGACTATTTTTCGCGGCTTTTTCGTTTTGGGGTGTGTGGGCAAAAAATATGTGTAATTTCTCTCTAAAGAAGTTTATTTAATCTGAAGTAAAGATGAGTTGGTTTAACAGGACGGAAACAAAAAAGGTTAAAGTAAAAAAATCTGAAATTTGGGTAAAATGCAAGAAATGTCATTCCCATGTATATCTGAAGAAGTGGGAAGCCAATATGAATATATGCCCCAAATGCAATTATCACGGTAGTTTAACGGCTTATCAGCGTATCGAGCAAATTATTGATAAAAAGACTTTTACAGAACTTTTTGCTGAAATTCTGCCTGTCGATTCACTGAAATTTGTTGACCTCAAAGGCAGTTATGAAGACAATCTTAAGGCTAACAAGAAAAAAACCGGAATACCTGAGGCTGTTATTACCGGACATGGTAACATTAATGGTATTCATATCGTAATAGCCGTAATGGATTTCAGATTTTTAGGCGGGAGCCTTGGAAGCAGTACGGGCGAGAAAATACTTCGGGCAGCCAATTTTGCTTACGATAACAACCTGCCTTATATTATTTTTTCAGCTTCAGGAGGTGCCAGAATGCAGGAAGGTACACTATCGCTGATGCAAATGGCTAAAACTTGTGCGGGGATATCGAGACTTAACAAAAAGAACATTCCCTATATTTCAGTTATCACAAATCCTACATCAGGCGGCGTTTCTGCCAGTTTTGCCATGATGGGGGATATTAATATTGCAGAACCCGGTGCTCTTATAGCATTTGCCGGAAGAAGGGTAATTGAACAAACCATCGGAGAAAAATTACCCGACGATTTTCAAACTTCAGAATATTTACGCGATCATGGCTTTGTCGATACAATTGTCGACCGAAAAGAACTAAAAGGTTATCTCAGTAATGTGTTGTCATATTATAATAGATAACTAACTGTATATCATAATTATATATGGAAAGGCCTTATAAGGAATTTTTCAAAATAACGAAATGCTAAATTGTATGTATATTTGCACAAAATTTAGCTCTTCTCAATCCATAATCTATTTATATTCCATAACCTACATTAATTCATCTATAAATTAGAAAATATGGAACCAGAAAAATCCATCACTTCAATAAAGGACAAAATCGAGGAACTCAAAGGACTTAATGGCGGCGGTAAAAAACTTAGTGCCGAAATTATATCCTATGAAAATGAACTAAAAGACCTGATGCGGTCCCTCCACCTTGGGTTGACCCCCTGGGAGATTGTTCAGCTCAGCCGTCATCCTCAAAGACCTGTTCTTCAGGATTATATCGGCCTTGCCTTTAAGAATTTTGTTGAACTTAAGGGCGACAGATATTTTTCTGATGACAAAGCAATAATAGGCGGGTTTGCAGAAATCAGCAACCAGAAAGTGATGATTATCGGCCATAACAAAGGCAAAAATACCATCGAGAATGTTGAGAGAAATTTCGGAATGGCCAGGCCGGAAGGTTACAGAAAAGCCCTCAGGCTTATGAAGCTTGCTGAAAGATTCAATGTTCCTATCATTACCCTTATCGATACCCCGGGTGCTTATCCCGGAGCTGACGCAGAATCGAGAGGACAGGCAGAAGCGATAGCCAGGAACCTGACCGAAATGGCTTCTGTTGAAGTGCCTATCATATCAGTAGTAATAGGTGAGGGAGGCAGCGGAGGTGCATTGGGTATTGGTGTCGGAGACAAAATCCTGATGCTTTCCAATGCAATCTATTCTGTGATCACACCTGAAGGTTGTGCTTCCATTCTCTGGAGGGATGCTAAAAAATTTGCTCCCGATGCTGCTTCTGCATTGAACCTCACTGCTGTATCGCTGCTTAACCTGGATGTAATTGATGAAATTATTACAGAACCCATAGACGGCGCCCATATGCATTATAAGCAGACTGCCACTGCCGTAAAAAAATCAATTCTCAAAAATCTTAAACTGTTAAAGGACTTATCACCGGAAGAGTTGTTGAACAGACGGTTTGAAAAATATTCCAAAATAGGTAAATATACTATAGCCGGGTGAATCAAAACCTGACTAATATATTTATGATAAATAAGTTATCGAACAACTAACTATACCTGTTATCTTATATCTATGACAAAGAAAACGAAAATCAGAATTACCGATACTACACTTAGAGATGGCCATCAATCACTATGGGCGACAAGAATGAGGACCGACGATATTCTTCAAATCGTTGATGTTGTTGATTCTGTCGGATACTATTCACTGGAAGTATGGGGAGGTGCCACTTTCGATGTATGCCTGAGATTCCTGCGTGAAAACCCCTGGGAAAGACTAAGGCAAATTAAGGCAAAAGCCGTGAAGACGCCTCTTCAGATGCTGCTCCGCGGTCAGAATATTGTTGGATACAAAAATTATTCCGACGACCTTGTAGACAGGTTCGTAGGTACGGCTCATGAAAACGGTATCGATATTTTCAGAATTTTTGACGCCCTGAACGATTCGAGGAACCTCCAGTCTGCAATAAAGGCAGTAAAAAAATACAGGGCCCATGCTCAGGGCACCCTTTCATACACTATCAGCCCGGTACACACGATCGAGAAATATGTTAAAGATGCCAGAGAACAGGTGGATATGGGTATCGATTCTCTTTGTATCAAGGATATGGCAGGTTTGCTGACTCCTACTGTTGCCAAAGAACTGGTATCTGCTCTTGTAAAAAAACTCGATATTCCAGTACAGGTTCATTGTCATGCTACCAGTGGCATGGCAACCCTGGCTTACTATGAAGCTGTAAAAGCAGGTGCAGGTGCTATAGACTGTGCGATAGCTCCCATGGCTGGTTTTTCGTCGCAGCCGCCCGTTGAAACTATTGAGGCAATATTCAGGGAAACTGAATATGAATTGGATCTTGATAAAAATGCGTTGCGAAAGATTAATAAATACTTTACTGAACTTGCACCAAAACGGACTAAGGGCAGAGGATTTGAACCTGCTGTTGACTCAGAAATACTCGACCATCAGATTCCGGGTGGCATGATTTCCAACTTCCGCTCCCAGCTCGAACAACAAAATGCCATTGAAAAGCTTCCCGAAGCACTTGAAGAAGTAAGCCGGGTAAGAAAAGACCTGGGTTACCCCCCGTTGGTAACTCCAACAAGCCAGATTGTTGGTACACAAGCCGTTATGAATGTAATTGCCGGAGAAAGGTATAAAATAGTACCCCAGGAAGTAAAGAATTATGTAAAAGGGATGTATGGCAGGCCGCCAGCTCCCATCAATCCGAAATTTATAAAAAAAATCCTTGGCGACGAAAGTCCGATAGACCATCGCCCGGCCGACGATATTCCCGATATGCTCCCCAACGCAACGGATAACATTTCTGAACCTGATCTCATCACCAACGAAGAAGATATTCTTAGTTATCTGTTATTTCCTGAAGTATCTATGGAATATTTCAAATGGAGGGCCCTTCCTGCAGATACAAGACCTAAAACTCCTGCCGATATTGAACTGGAAGCTCTTAACCCGCAACCCAGGAAAGATAAATTCCTCGTTGAAGCTGCTTTATCTCAAACTTCTGAGCCCATACTCCACCCCGATGACTTGGCAAGCCTGGGCACACTGATCGAGAAAGCTTCAACCATGGAACTCCACGAACTCGTTATTAAAAAAGGTGATTTCAACCTGGCGCTGAAAAAAGGCAGTAACGGTTCTTCCTCCCCAAAATCTGACACGGTCACCGGAGAACCAGATAAAGGAAACGCTGTAGAACAGAAAGAAGTTGAAAAAACTGCCGAAAAAGTATTGAAAAAACCTGTTGAAAAAGCCGCAGAAAAAGCAGTTGCCGAATACGATGTTTGTATCAATGCTGTAATGGCGGGTACATTCTATCAGGCACCTGGTGTTGACAAACCTCCTTATGTTAAAGAGGGCCAGGTTGTTGCACAAGGTGATACTGTATGTATTCTCGAAGCTATGAAGCTTATAAACGAGATCAAAGCACCTTATAAATGTAAGATCCTGAAAGTGCTAGTAAAGAATGGTGACAAAGTAGTGAAGGACCAGCCAATTTTTGCTGTTGAAAAACTGTAGGCAACCTCTGCTTTTTGATTCTTCCTTTTCATGCTTTTTATCTGATCTGCTATCAACATAGCGGGATGTTGGTAACTTTTTATGCCCTTCGTGATAAGAGATAAGCATTATTTTTAATGCTTAATCTTTAGTTGTATGCCTAAAAAGGTATTTGTTTCAGGATGCTATGACATGCTGCATAGCGGACATGTTGCTTTTTTCAGGGAAGCCTCTCAATTTGGAGAACTCTATGTTGGCATAGGCTCCGACTCCACGATTGAAAAATTAAAAGGTCGGAAAACCATCAACAGCGATGCCGAAAGATTATTTATTGTGAGTGCCGTCAAATATGTGAAAGAAGCATTTATTAACAGAGGTGAAGGCATTCTTGATTTCAGTGATGAGATTAGGAAACTGAAGCCTGATTTATTTGTCGTAAATGAGGATGGTCATAGTCCGCTGAAAGAATCTTTATGCACGCAACTTGGCATCGAATATAAAATTCTGGAGCGGGTCCCTGCAGCAGGATTGCCCGGGAGATCAACCACAGCATTAAGGTCAGATAATAATAATCTCCTCCCCTATCGTATCGATATAGCGGGCACCTGGATCGACCAACCTTATGTAAACAAGGTTATGCCAGGCTCCTGCATGACACTTTCCATCGAACCGTCAATAGAATTCAATGAAAGGAGCGGCATGGCCACCTCAACACGAAAGAAAGCTTTTGAACTATGGGGACCCTCATTACCCCTTGGTCATCCCGAAAAACTGGCAAAAACATTATTCCGCTACGACAATGAACCCGGGAAGGAAGAAATTTCAGGCTCGCAGGATTCTATTGGTTTAACAGTTCCCGGATTGTGTCATTTTTATTTTGACAAGAACACTTACTGGCCTTCGAAAATGGATATCGTTGATGATGAAGAAACTCTGTCCTGGCTTGAAGATCATATTTTTATGGTTACACTGTGGCCCAGAAAGGACGGTTATGATGCAACAGGCGGCGCATCCATTACAAGGGAAAATGTGGAAAAACTGACTTCAGCAGCGATGAATTGTTATCAGGCTATTCTTAAAAAGGACCTGAAATCGTTTGGGAGGTATGTGGTTGAGTCGTTCCAGGCACAGACAGCGCTATTTCCCAAAACACTCGATGATGAGATCAGACAGATCATCAGAAAATACAGCAGCCGGGCACTGGGCTGGAAATTATCGGGGGCAGGCGGCGGGGGTTACCTGATACTTATAGCAGACAAGCCCATCGAAAATACAATTCAGATAAAGGCAAGAAGGAAGGCGGGGTATTAGAGAAATACCCTTGAATAACTGTCAGACGCCTCAAAGTTGTCTGACAGTTATTTAGGGACTACCTTAACTAAATACTTTTCATTTTTGAAAATGAGGATTACCTTTGCACTGCTTTTTGAGATAAAAACATGTCGAAAGAATATACAAATGATCTTCTGATTGATTTTGGCAGCGATGGGAAGACATTAGTGCCGGTGGTTACACAGGATTATACTTCGAAAGAAGTCCTTATCCTGTCTTTTGTTAACCGGGAAGCCTTTGAAGAAACCCTGCGGAGCGGTTATGCAACTTACTGGAGCCGCAGCCGGAATGAACTATGGAAAAAGGGACTGACATCAGGAGATATGCTCAGGATAGAAGAGATCAGGATCAATTGCGAACAAAATTCCCTGCTCTACCTGGTAACACTACAAGGTAAAGGTGCCTGCCATGCAAGAAAAGATGACGGTAACCCGCACACATCCTGTTACTACAGAAAAATTGACGGCAACAAACTCATCACACTTGAATAACATATTTCACTATCAATGGACCAACTGATTATAGGAATGCCGGCAGGCTCCCTTGCCAATCCTTCCAGGGGTGGCAATCTGGTAAAGTTACTTGAGAAGGCAGGATTCAGGACAGCAGGTTATGAGACCGGCGGGCCCAGCAGTTTTACAACCTTAAACTATTTTTTCGGATGGGACGGCCGGCCGCAGGAATTCGGATCCCAACTGGGTATCGGTGAACTTGATGTAGCCATTGCCGGTGACGACTGGATCCAGGAAAGGATATTAGAACTGGAACTTGAATATAAAACGGGTATTCATCTCGAGAAAGTACTTTCGCTTAACAGGGGTGGTGTGCGCCTGGTTGGTATTATCGACAATAAGGAGTTGAATACTACCGAAGAAGCCCTGGAAGCAATATGCCGTTCCAGGGATATTATTACAGTGGCAACAGAAATGCCCTATCTGGCCTTAAACTGGATACAAAACTCACTTAAAAAGATTGGCCGGTACGACGATTACTCCGATTTTTCAGTACAGAAATACAAAACCCCTCCAAGGATCAGAAAAGGCGTTCTGATTTACGAGACCTGGGGAAAAACAGAGGCCAAAATTAAAAACGGTGCAGCAGATATAGGTCTTGAAATTACACAGAGCGGCAGTGCCATCAGAAATTATGGACTAAAGATCATCGAAACGGTGCTGGAATCGGAAACGGGGATCTATATCAACCCGAACCTGAAATTAGACAAAGAGAAGTGCGAACTATTGAAAATGTTCCTTATTAACCTTTACGGAGTGGTAAATGCCGAAAACAAGGTGATGATCCTTTTCAATGTGGAAAATGAAAAAGCTGCCGGTATCGAAAAATACCTGGGGGATAACGAACTTTTTGCTGATGAACCAACCAAAAACACAGGAAAACAATTCACCGAGTTCAGTATCCAGGTAGACGTTGAGAACAGAAAGCAATCGCTGGCAAGGGTACGGTATGAACTTGCAAAAAGAGGCGCTGCCAATATCAATACCATCCCAATAGATTCTTCGATCCGGGATATCAATGTGCTGAAGTTATAGTTTTCCGGAATTCGGCATACTTTAATGGAGGACTTATCAAAAGGTTTATTATTGGCCTTCTTCAGAGGATATTCCCCAGAAGGAATTTCCGGGCATCACCACGGCAATATTCTCGGCCAATTTCTCACTATTAAGGATACCAGGCCGCTTAAGACCGGGGAGAATTTTTACATCGTAAATTTCATCCACGCTGCTTTCGTATTTAATTTGGCCTATCACCTTACCATAAGGCAGATACACCACTACAACACCTGCGAAGGAGGTTTTTGCTATGGGAAGGTCCCTGAAAACATCAGTTGTATGCCTTAATTTTGAAATTCCTATAAACAAAAAATCTCCAGATTTTGCCATACCGCGTGCAAAACCACCGACCTGTGTGATTACTTCATAAGTACCTTTTTCGGGATAACCTATACATAATTCACCCTGTGCAGAATTTAGAAAATACAGTTTCCTATCGTAAATCCTTGGAGAATGAGGCATTGAAAGTCCCTGTATGACAATTTCACTGGTAGGCACATGTACTAAAACTCCTCCTTTAATCTTATTCTCACGCCATCCCTGTTTTGTGTTCACATTACCCAAAGCTGTAACATATTCAATCCTGTTGTCCAGCACAGCCATGCCATTCAGATGACAACGATCTTCAGGTACCAGATCAGTAATGAATGGTGGTTTCCAGACGGGTGTACAAGAATATTCCTCACTGATCTCGGCGAGGCATGAAAATAATGTATTTACCGCAACAATTTTTGAATCAACAAAATTCATATCATGCAGGTCGAGGGCGCCGGTATAATAGCGGCACATGGGTACAAACATGGAATCGTATGTATTGGGTTTCCTGGGATAATTTTTAGCCAGGTGGGGAAAATTCTTAAGAACGATTAGATCTTTTTTACAGGCTACTGCCAGTTTTGTCCCGGAGGTGGCAATTCCCATAGCACTATCGAAAGATCGGGGAAGTTGGATCAGTTTTTCTCTGTCTGCAGCACTGATAAAAACCACCTTTCCTGCCTGAAAAGTACTAAGAACAAGGGTGAATCCAAGGTCGTAAATAATTTCAGGCATGTTCGGAGAATGGATGACTGCGAATGGCGGTAAGGCAGTTTTCATATTCATTTTAATAAGGTTGATTTATTCATGCTAATTGTTCAACTAAAATTTTATCTCAAAACTATTCATTATTTTTATAAACCCTAATCTCTAAAATCAGAAACCTTTATGACTCAAGTTTTTAAATCAGCAAATAACATCACACTGAATCATATTTTCGAAAAAATTGAACCTTTCACCTTTCCTCCTATCCGTAAGAAAATACAAACCATGCCGCTTCAGGAACCTTTTACAGGGGTGTGGTCGATGGAAGGTAATGAGATGACCGGAATTATCCTTGCCGACAGAAAAAAAAACATATCTGAATTGTTTTCGTTTTTTGTAAGTCCTGAAAAAAGAAATCAAAACCTTGGAAACCAGTTGCTTTCCATGCTCGAATCAAAGCTACAGAAGGAGGGTGTCACCGAGATCAGGTCACGATACCGCAGCGATTGGGGTAGTGTAGCAGTCATTGAAAAAATGATTGGTTCTCATGGATGGAGGAACCCGGAACTGCTCAGAATTATTGCAGAAACCAATATAAGCGAATATGAAAAAGCAAACTGGATTCAGGTAAAAATTCCAAATGAATACTCAGTATTCCCCTGGCAGGAAATTACTCATTCAGACAGGGAAAATATAAATGATTTGCTGAAGACAGGAAAAGTTCCCAGGGAATTCAATCCCTTCCAGCATGAAGATAAAATTTTCCTGCCCGTAAGCACAGGGATCCGTTATAAAGGAAGCATTGCAGGCTGGAATATCGCGTTCAGGCTGAAAGAAGACATGCTGGAATACAACAACCTGTTTCTTATGGAGGAACATCGGATGACAGGATTATCCATACCCCTGTTATTCAGATCCTTTGGTGAACAGTACAGATCAACAAACATCCCGAAAGCGACATGGATGATCAACGCAGACAATAGACCGATCATGAAAATTGCGAACCGCATTGCCGGCGGTTTTCTCAGCAAATTTGTCGAAGTAAGGACATCCGTAAAAATATTGTCTTAGACTATCACTTAACTCTTCTATCTGATTACTACTTTACCTGTTGATGGAATGCCCTCGCTAAATACACGCACCAAATATAACCCATCAGATAGTTCATTTAATTCAATTTCGATTTTTCCGTTTTGATGGACCTCCGATACAATTATCAGTGCTCCTGACAAGTCATATATTTCAATCCTGTCAATAAATTCATTACCGGGATCCACAACGATCGTTTTCTCATGAGAATAGATATGCACCGCATTCGTGGAAATTTCAGGTTCCATTGCATTGATATGAGGTTCACTTAAATTCTCAAGGAAATAAACCTGACCATCACCATATTTGCTCATTGTTCCAATGAATAGGTCCATGTCGCCATCTTCATCTGTATCGGCGAATGCAGGATATAATTGTAACTGTATTCCCAAATCAAGCCCGGAGAAGGGATTTTCAGTGCCGGCATCAGTAAATACTCCTTCATTATTAATATAAGAAAGTATACCTTCCCCGCTTCCGATGTAAAGGTCAGCATCGCCGTCTGCATCTATATCCTCAAAAACAGGATTTATAATTCCACCTATTGTATCTGTAAGCGAATTGATGTTGTTAAATGGATTGTCACCACCTGTTTGCTCCGTATAAACACCCTCTTCATTTTTGTAATAGAAGATCCGGCCATAACCCTCAACAGAAGTTCCGACAAACAAATCCTGGTCGTTGTCATCATCAATGTCAACGAATGCCGGGGATGCATTAGAGCCGAGGTCTACTTCACTGAAAGGATTGTCTGTTCCTGTTTTCTCGACAAAATCATTGGGGCCCTCTTTCAAAAAATAACGAAGCAAACCATTCTTAGTCCCTACAACCAGATCTTCATCAGCGTCGTTGTCAATATCTGCAAAAACCGGTATAGGTATAGTGTCTGCAATTCCAGTAAAGCTAAATGTTTCCTCCAGGGGAATAAAACCTTCATCAGAGAATTCATAATACTTCAATCTGCCATATTTTTCCCCTATCAACAAATCAAGGTCGCCGTCATTATCCATATCTGAAAATGCAGGCGCTGCAGAAAGATCACCCAGTAATCCCTCGAAAGGACTAGATGTCCCTCGTTTTAAATTGAATTCACCCTCATCGTTCCTGTAAAAATTCGTTCTTTCTGAAAAATAATCTCCAACAATAAAATCAAGATCGCCGTCGTCGTCTATGTCAATAAAAGATGGATCGGGGACCAGACCAAAAAACATCCCATCAAAGGGATTGGCTTCGCCTGTCTGTTCAATATAAACACCACCTGAATTCTCATAATAATGTATACCTCCATAGTATTCGCCAACGAACAGATCGTCGTCACCATCCATGTCTAAATCCGCGAAAGCTGGTGCCGTATTATAACCCTGGGGTATGGACACAACATTGAACGGATTGTCCATCGCTGCCTGATGGGCAAAAATGCCTCCATTGTTCTTTATATAGTGTATTTTATTGTATCGATCGCCGGATACAATATCATAATCGCCGTCCATGTCAACATCATGAAATACCGGATGCGACCATGCTCCCAGGTCGATACCATTAACCGGGTTATCCATTCCTGTTCTTTCAGGGAAGTATTCGCCGATATTCTCATAATAACGGAACGTACCTTCACCGTTCCCAACCAAAAGGTCCAGATCCCCGTCGTTGTCTATATCGGCCATGGCAGGCATAGAATACTGGCCCGCATCAATGCTGTCGAAAGGATTGACAACCCTTCCGAAAACACCATTAATGTTTTGAACAGGAAAAATTCTTCCGTAAAAATCACCTTCGATAATATCAAGGTCACCGTCTGCGTCGTAATCCGCAAAAGTGGGGGAAGAGAGAATCTGGGCGTTAAAGCCGGAAACCATAACGGGGTCAGCAAATTGTGCCTTTGCAAAAGATGTGCTCAATATCAAAGCCATAGCAGCTCCTGCCCAACGTAGTTTTTCTTTTCCGGCAATACGCATCAACCTGCTATATAGAAGTTTCAGTCGACGCACAAGTCTGTTCCTGATTTCAACGGAAAGCTTATAAAAATCGCCTGAACGAATCAGACTGATGATTCGTTTCTGCAGGTTTGAAAATTTTTTATAATAACTGAATTGCTGATGTCGGGTCAGGAAGTAATTCTTTTTCATAAGCGGTTTGATTGATAACTTCAATACAACAGAAAAATTCCTGTTTGGTTGAAAGGTCCGTAAAAAAAAAGAAAAGCCGTTGCGGGAAAACAACGGCTTCAGATTTTATCAGTAAATAAAATTACCTGATTACAACTTTTCCGGTAACAGGTCCGTCTTTGCTAAACACCTGAATCATATAAATCCCGGGGCCAGCATTTTCAATCCCGAACTCGTACCTGCCCGTCTGATTGACATCGATATTCTTAACCAAAACCCCCGATAATGAGTAAACAGAGATACGCTCCAGCGTCTGGATACCTGCATCCACAACAACCGTCTTATCATAGACATATATTGAAATTGCATCTTCAGAAGTTGGAGGGACCACAGCATCGATATCGGGACCTTGTGTGTTCTCAAGGAAAAATAACTGGGCATCCCCCGTTCCATACTTGGTTCCAGCACCCACGTAAAGATCAAGGTCTCCATCTTCATCAATATCACCAAAACTTGGAGAATGCGTGAATCCCAGCAATACATCAAGGAAGGGATTATTCAGACTATCAATTGCGAAGGTCCCTTCATTATTGGTATACATGTGGATAGCACCAGAACCTCCGATAAATAAATCTATATCTTCATCCCTGTCGATATCGGCAAAAACCGGGCTCAGAGCACCGGATAAACTATCAACGGTATTCAGGTCGTAAAATGGATTATCTGTACCGGTTCTTTCGTTGAAGCCTGTTGCTTCGTTTCTGAAATAGGCTATCTGGCCCGTGTTATAGTCAAGATACCCGATAAAACAGTCCAGATCACCGTCACCATCAATATCTGCAAAAGCAGGTGAAGAATAATCCCCAACGTCTATTCCATTAAAGGGGTTATCCGGTCCAGTTAATTCTATATAGTCATTGGGTCCTTCTTTTGAATAATATCTGATCATTCCATCTTCACCCCCGATGATAAGGTCATCATCCATATCTTCATCAATATCGGCAAATACTGGTTTAGGATAATTAAACCCTAATGTATCAAAGGTAAAATCCTCCAATACCGGAACAAATCCATCGTCAGTATTTTCATATATCGTCATCAGACCATATTTTTCAGCAATAAGGATATCCAGGTCCCCATCGTTATCCATGTCAGATATTGCCGGTGCAATGCCATGGTCACCTAAAATCCCTTCGAACGGATTGGGAGTACCTCTTTTTTCAGTATAAGTGCCTGCATCATTTCTGAAGTACCTGATATAATCGAAATGAGAATTTCCAATTATCAGATCAAGGTCGCCATCATCGTCAGGGTCGACTATTGAAACAATAGGGTTATCACCATAGTCTACACCTTCAAACGGATTATTTGCTCCGGTTTGCTCAACATAGGTTCCTTCTTCATTGCTATAGTAAAGAATTGAACCATAGTATTCGCTGACAAATAAATCGGGATCTGTATCACCATCATAATCGGCAAAATAAGGACTAAGAATGCTCATTGATGAAGTTGAGACAACACTGAAAGGATTGTCAACACCTGTCAGTTCTGTGAAGACCCCTCCATCATTTTCAAAGTAAAGTATTGTGGTACCATAATAACCGCATACCAAATCGAGGTCATCATCACCATCAACATCCATCAGTACAGGATGTGCACCATCGCCTACATCGATACCGTTGAAAGGATTGTCTGTACCTGTCTGTTCTGTGAAATCACCACTTTCATTTTCATAGTAGAAAAGGTAACCGTACCAGTTGCCTACAACAAGGTCCAGGTCGCCGTCATCATCAAGATCTCCCAGAGCAGGATTCGCATAAAAGGTCACATCGATTGCGGAGAAGGGATTGCTTCCTTTGGAAAACTTTCCATCATCATTTTGTACATAATAGACAGAACCGAAGTATTCTCCGACAACAATGTCGAGGTCACCATCTTCATCAAAATCTACAAACTCGGTGGAAGGAAGCGGCTCAGAATGAAAACCTGAAAGGTCTACCGGCTCATTAAACTGGGCTTTTGCAACGGAAGCGCTTAGTATCATGGCCATTGCAGCGCCGGCCCAGCGCAGCTTTTGCTTTCCTGCCATACGAACAAGCCGTTCGTAAAGCAGTTTTAATTTGCGTACCATCCTGCTCCGGATCTCACGTGAAAGTCTGTAAAATTCTCCGGTGCGGATCAAACCATCGATCCTCCCTCTCAGATTAATGAACTTTCTGTAATACCTGAACAGTAAGTTGTGGTTCCTGTAAATAGTTTTTCTCATAACAGATATAAGGTTTATGAATGTTTGGCAGATAACAGTCTAGAAATTTACGATTTTAAAACGTAATTTAAAAGCAAATATTCAACAAAAAATTCATAGAAAACCTATGTAAATAACTGGTTGTCAGAAAATAAAAAGCTGCATAAAAATGCAGCTTCTCTACTTGAGATATCGTTTAGCCCTTATTTATTATCATTTTCAGATTCATCATTCTCATGAAGACGTCCTACGGCAAAACCAAGATTTGCAGGATGGATGAGCCCTGTTCTGGCAAGGTTTTCAATACCCATTACGGTCGCAGCAACATTATCTTTACTTTTTTCAACAATACGCGCCATTTTATTACCAAGAACTTTGAGGCGGTTTATCATCTTTGTCTGGAATTCACGCGACATTTTATAGAACTCACCTGTATGAAGTGATTGATTAATCTGATTCTGCAGCTCAATGAATTTCCGGTAGTACCAATTCAGAAGGATCTGATTTAAATAATTTATTTTCATGAGAAACGAATTTAATTGCGGTTAATAACTGAAACACTATATTAAGTTAGTTTATTGTTCTGTAAAAAGAAAATTTTTTTTATCTAAATCATCATTGTTTTGACAAACCCACCCTCTCTATATGTTAATTTAACGTCACAATGCGGCGATTTGTTTCCAAATACCATTGCAAAATATGCAAGAAAATTCAGCTTTTTAAATATTTTTATTAACGATGAGGTTAAAAAAGTATAAATAGTAGTAGGAAGTCAGTAGTAAGTAGACAGTAGACAGTAGAAGGAAGTCAGCAGATATAAAACAAAAGGATATCCAAAAACCATTAACTTTAAACATCAATAAATAATTCAAAAATCCTGATCATGAAAAAAAGCAATTTAAATTATTTATTCCTGTGTTTACTGATTTTATGCGCCAGTGGTGGTATCATGAAAGCTGAAAACGGCTACAGGCTTTGGCTCAGGTACGATAAGGTTTCTGATCCTGTGAAACTCGAAAATTATCGCAGCCATATCAATCAGGTTGTGGTGGAAGGACCTTCTGCTATCATGAATGCCGTAAGGAATGAACTGGATATGGCACTTTCGGGATTGCTGGACAAAAAAACAGACTTTGCCGATAAACCTTTGCCCGGAAATATTCTGATTGCAGGCACCCCGGAATCTTCTGCAATGATCGTCTCTTTAAAGATTGATAAGAACAGAATGGAGAGCCTGGGAAATGAGGGATTTTATATTTTCAGCACGAAAACCTCAAAATTTAATGCTATTGTTATCACAGCAAATACTGATATCGGAATCCTGTACGGTACATTTCATTTTTTGCAGTTGATACAAACCGGGAAGGATATCAGTAGACTGGAAATAATCGATGCCCCGGATGTGAGGCACCGACTGCTGAACCATTGGGACAATCTCAACAGGACGGTTGAAAGAGGTTATGCAGGCTTCTCGCTGTGGCAGTGGCATACTTTACCCGAATATATTGACCAGAGGTATATTGATTACGCCCGCGCCAATGCTTCCGTTGGAATTAATGGCACCGTGCTGACCAATGTAAACGCCAATGCAGAAATATTAACCCCGGAATATCTGGCAAAAGTTGCAGCATTGGCCAATGCTTTCAGACCTTACGGTCTTAAGGTTTATCTTACGGCCAGGTTTAGCGCCCCTATGGAAATTGGCGGACTGAAGACTGCTGATCCTCTTGACCAGAAGGTAATAGAGTGGTGGAAACAAAAGGCAGACGAAATATATTCCTTTATTCCCGACTTTGGCGGCTTTCTTGTGAAAGCTAACTCTGAAGGTCAGCCCGGACCACAGAACTATAACAGATCGCATGCCGAGGGGGCCAACCTGCTTGCCAGGGCAGTTAAACCATATGGTGGAATCGTGATGTGGAGGGCATTCGTGTACTCAAATGAGGAGCCTGAAGACAGGGCCAAACAAGCCTATAACGAATTCAAACCTCTTGACGGGAAATTTGAAGACAACGTGATCATCCAGGTAAAGAACGGTGCTATTGATTTCCAGCCGCGCGAACCTTTCCATCCTTTATTCGGCGCCATGTCAAGTACCCCGGTGATGATGGAATTCCAGGTTACCCAGGAATATCTGGGGCAGGGAATACACCTTACCTATCTGGCCCCTCTCTATACCGAATGTCTCGATGCCGACACCTATGCAAAAGGACCCGGATCGTATGTATCGAAAGTGATTGACGGCACTCTGTTTGATGATACACTTACCGCCATAGCAGGTGTATCCAACATCGGTAATGATATCAACTGGACCGGGAATCCCATAGCACAGTCGAACTGGTATGCTCTGGGCAGGCTGGCATGGGACCCGGGCGAAAATCCTGAGAGTATTGCCGATGAATGGATCAGGATGACCTATTCATCGGATGAAGATGTGGTGGCCGGCATGAAAAAAATTATGATGATGTCGCGCGAAGCAGGAGTGAATTACAGGACACCCCTGGGTTTGCATCACCAGATGGCCTGGCACCATCATTATGGCCCCGGACCATGGATTAAGGATAAACCCAGGGCCGACTGGACATCGGCTTACTATAACAGGGCTGACAAAAACGGTATCGGGTTCGACAGGACCAAAACAGGCAGCAATGCAGTGGGCCAGTATTTCCCTCCTCTGGATAGTATTTTTGGAACACCGGAATCGTGCCCTGAAGAATACCTGCTCTGGTTTCATCATGTAAACTGGAATTACAAGATGAATTCCGGCCGGACACTTTGGGATGAACTATGTCATAAATACTCTGAGGGAGTTGAGCAGGTAAAGGACATGCAGCAAAGCTGGGAAGAATTGAAAGACAAGATAGATGACGAAAGGTTCACTCACGTACAATCATTATTGAAAATTCAGTTACAGGACGCAACGGAATGGCGGAATGCGTGTATCCTTTATTTTCAGACTTTTTCGGGAATGCCTGTACCAGCCGGTCTTGAGAAACCGGATAAATCGCTGGAATACTATATCAAAAAGGAACGCAAGTATTTACCCGGAAGCCTTATGTAATCAAATATAGCTTTGATATACAGACTTAGTGTTCAACCAGTCCGTTGAAATATTCGTTGAGATATTCCATGCGGCTGTAAGTCCATGCTTTCATGTACCCGGCTTCTTCCTCAAGCTGAAGGTTCCATTCGGGCCAAAGCCATTTTTCCCTCTCATAAGCACCCGATTGTTCAAACTCTTGTGCAATTTCATCGATATAACCTGAAATAACATCGCCCCCCGAAAATTGCTGATAGACTTCATGCCACCTTTCTGCCATCAGTTCCTTGAAACCGGAAGGGTTTAATTCCAGGAGGCGATCGTATAATCCATTGGTAAGTATCCCATCGTAAGATACAAAGGAGCTATCCCATCCCCTTCCCCATGTGCCGTCCAAATCCCAGGGTATAAAAATAAATGGAGACTGATTGCTGTACCGGGTCATAATTATATTCTTACCTGTATTATCCAGCCCTTTAACAAGATTTAAAAGAATGTAATAATCGATGGCACTGTTCATATTTATATAACTGAAAATATGGTCCTCAAAATCACCGGCCTCTGAATACACTGCGAAATTAAGGTAATTCACTAAAGGTGTCCATGCAACCGCAACCAGTTCATCCGGGTATTCAAGTTTCCATCCGGCCCACTCAATGGTTGTTTCGGAGGGTGGAATTTTTTTATAAACTGTGGCATCATCCCATTCACATGCTTTATAGATTAAACCCTCAAGAGAATTTTGGGATTTTATAATATCCAATCTTTTCCTGTCAATTCGCTCGCAAAGATGATATATTCCCTGGAAACTGTTATTTACGAAAACTTCAACATAACCGCCTTTTATACCTGTTGTTTTAAGATTAAATTCACCCAGGGAGGATGATTGCATTTCATTCCATATTTTAAAGGAAAGAACATTCCTCATCCTTGCTTTATCGATATACATGGCGTCAAGGATCCAGTCATCATCCGGCATCAATCCAAAAAAGCTTATATTCTTTGGTTCGGTAAACTCAATGTTAAAGGCCCCTTTAGGCCTGCTCAGATTGCTTGCTCCTCTTTTCTCAATATCCATACGATAAGCTTCAGTACTTCCATCAGAAATAATAAACCAGGCAGGTATTTTCGGATCATCCATGATATCTCCTTCCGTGAATATTTGAACTACAGGCAGTGTTGTAAACTGAAGTATGAAATCATCTGTAGTACCGTCCGGGAACTGCAGCCTGATCTGATTACTGTCATTGCATTGAATATTTTTGAATTGAAAAGTCTGCGAGATGACCTGAATTCCATTCACCATCATTACAGTAACCCCATAGCTTGAAAATTCAACATTCCAGGCTTCCCTGTCGAGATTGGTAACCGGACATAGAATATGTTTCCGCGACAGATCAATCGCCACCATCAATTCATTGAACTTCAATTCATATTCGAATAATGGTTCCTCAGTGGGAACTATTATTTCCTTATAACATGAACTCATTATCTGAAATACACAGATAAGGAGAATTATTTTATGTACATGTTTTAAAAGCATTAAAATTTAAAACAATAACCTGCTCCCAGATTATGGTATGTAAAAGGATGAAAAGAACTTATCTCTCTGTCAATACGGTAAAATATCTTTATATCTCCAAATCCGGCAAGGTCATATTTTAATCCTGTTGTTATTTTGAATTTTGTAAATAAATCCTGGTTTGGCCCAAACACGCTATAGATTTCAAAACCAGAATAAGGGTCCAGTGGAAATTTCCTGATATTATAACTAACTCCCAGCCGGTTGCGTAGTATATTTTCTGGCGGATCTTCCTCCACAGGCTGAAAAAAATCATCATCAATATTCTGGTATCTTACCCTGTAAGTAATTTCCGTTCTTAATACTTCTTTCCTCAATATGCACTGAGCAGAATACCTGTGTTTCCTTTTAAAAATATCATTTTTATTTCTGTTAAATGCAAGACGATATCCAATACCCAGGTTAATAAAACGGGCAGGTTTATAATCAATAAAAGCATCCAGGCTGATCTCTTCTAAAACTGAGGCATCCCTTTCAAGTTTTATAGCACTTTCAATACCTGTTTTAAAGTATCGTCCCAGCTCTTTCTCAACACATACTTCACCGTGAAGTCGAAAATCGCTGACCACCTTCACTTCCTGAGCCCTGATATTAAAAAGACATAACAAGAAAGCAATGGTATGTAACTGAAAAAGCAATCTCATGGATGGGATGATAATTCTAACAATCTAATATATTCATTTCCGATCGATCTGCAAAAAAGTGTATTGCTCACAAAAGGCAGATCAACAGTATTATTGAGCAAACCGGGAAAAGATGGTACTAAACTTAAATATGCTGATTATACTTAAAACCTCAGCAGATATAAAATTAAGACAATAATCCCATGCCTGATATTTGTTCCTCCATCAAGTTTTATCATTTATTGATGTCAGATAAATCAGGCATAATATTAACTTTACGGAATCAAGGCAAGGCATACATGGACAAAAATTCCCGCATTGCGGTGATAGGCAGTGGAAGCTGGGCAACAGCCCTGGTGAAACTGCTTTTAAACAATGTGAAAAATATTAACTGGTACCTCCGGCATAAGGAAGATATTGACCATATAAAAAAATACAGGCATAACCCAAAATACCTTACCTCTGTAGAATTAGACGTATCACTGTTAACCTGTTACAACGACATTAACCAAGCAATTGAAAGTTCCGATATTCTGGTAATGGCGCTCCCTGCACCTTTCCTGGAAGAATCATTAGCTTCATTTAAAGGCAATTTTGACAATAAATTTATTGTTTCCGCAATAAAAGGAATTGTTCCTAACCTGAATCTAACTGTTTCAGAATTTTTTAATAAGGTATACAAAGTCCCGTTCAGCTCCATGGCAATTATATCGGGCCCCTGCCATGCAGAAGAAATAGCACTTGAAAGGTTGTCATATCTGACAATTTCTTCAAAAAATAAGGCAGATGCAAAGATAATAGCTGAAATGATCGGCTGCCATTATGTTAAGACAAAGACTTCATCCGATATTTATGGTACAGAATATGCGGCAATACTAAAAAATGTGATGGCCATAGGGGCAGGGATCTGCCACGGGCTTGGCTATGGCGATAATTTCCAGGCAGTACTTATCTCAAATGCCCATCAGGAAATCAAGCGTTTTCTTCAAAAATCGTATAAGAGTAAGCGTAAAATGAACAGTTCACCCTATCTGGGCGATCTGCTTGTAACATCTTATTCTCAGTTTAGCAGAAACCGTACCCTGGGAACGATGATAGGAAAGGGATACTCCTTAAAAACAGCCCAGCTTGAAATGAACATGATCGCTGAAGGATGCTATGCAGTTAAGCCAATCAAGGAACTCAACAAAAAATATCAGGTAGAAATGCCCGTTATTGATGCAGTTTACCGAATCCTCCATGAAAAAGTCTCACCAGCTATTGAAATCAAACTTCTTGAAAGTAAACTTAGATAACAATCTCTTCAATTTCCGGAATGAATATGAATGCACTAAAAATTAATCTGAAAAACGTTTTCAATTTTATATCTGAAAAAGAATTCAACAACCTTCATAAAAAGGTAGATGAAGCAAACGGATTATTGCATAATAAGAAAGGCCGGGGCAACGATTATCTTGGCTGGGTGACACTACCTCATACTGTCAGAGATGAAGAAATTTCCAGAATTGAATTATTGGCGAAAAGCTTGAAAAAGAAGGTTGAGGTGATTGTAACCATTGGTATCGGAGGATCATATCTGGGTTCCAGGGCTGTGCTTGAAGCATTGAATAGCACTTTTGAATCGATGGGAGCTGACAGAAATGCACCGCTGATGCTGTTTGCCGGTCAGAATATTGGTGAAGACTACATGAAAGAGCTTCTCAGTTTTCTCGATGATAAATCGTATGCCATAATAGTGATATCTAAATCGGGAACCACTACTGAACCCGCGATAGCTTTCCGCCTGCTTAAAAAACATCTGGAGGAAAGAGTTGGTGCATCTGAAGCAAAACATCTGATAATTGCCATAACAGACCAGTCGAGAGGTGCACTGCGTATGATGTCAGATAACAAAGGATATCAGACTCTTGTCATTCCGGATGATGTTGGAGGCCGGTATTCCGTATTGACGCCTGTTGGTCTTGTCCCGCTTGCTGCCGGAGGTGCTGATATCCGGAATCTTATCAAAGGGGCCGCCAGTATGGAAAAAGCATGTTCTGAAAATATACCATTTGCTGATAATCCTGCAGCACAATATGCCGCAGCAAGGTATTTACTCTACAGATCGGGCAAAAAGGTTGAAATTCTCGCTAATTATAATCATAAACTGCATTTCCTGGCTGAATGGTGGAAACAGCTTTATGGTGAAAGTGAAGGAAAAGAAAACATTGGCATATTTCCTGCAAGTGTTGACTTCACTGCCGATCTCCATTCGATGGGTCAGTACATACAGGAAGGGGAACGTATTTTATTTGAAACCGTACTATCGGTTAATAAATCAGAGCATCAACTTACCATCCCCTCTGACCCTGAAGACCTCGACGGGTTAAACTACCTCTCAGGCAGAAATATTGATTCCGTAAATAAAATGGCCGAACTTGGCACCCTTCTGGCACATGTTGACGGCGGAGTACCCAACATACGCATCACCATTCCTGAATTGTCAGCCTTTTATCTGGGCCAGCTGATCTATTTTTTTGAAAAGGCCTGTGGTATCAGCGGTTACCTGCTGGGTATCAATCCTTTCGATCAGCCGGGCGTTGAGGCATATAAGAAAAATATGTTTGCTTTGCTTGAAAAACCTGGTTTCAAAGAGGAAACAGAAAAAATCAGAAAGAGGTTGGTTTAATCTTCAACGATGAATTACCTGGCCCACATATTCCTTTCAGGCACAGATAATGAAGTTGTGATTGGCAATTTTATTGGCGATTATGTTAAAGGCAATGAATATTATAATTACTCGCCGGCCATTATAAAAGGAATATTGCTGCACAGACATATTGATTCATTTACCGATTCGCATAAAATTGTACTACAGGGCAAGCGCTATTTTGCACCAAAATATCATAAATATGCCGGGATCATTATCGATATTCTGTATGACCATTTTCTGATAGTAAACTGGGAGAAATATTCCGTACAACCCCTCGAAGAATTCAAAGAAAATTTGTTTAAAAATCTTAACAATTATTACAATATTCTTCCGGAAAGGGTGCAGTTCTTCCTTCCTTCATTCATTAAAAACGACTGGATTGAAATATACAGGACAGTTGATGGTATTATTAATGTGCTTATCAGGATGTCGATGAGAACCACGCTGCCCGACCATACACTGTTCGCAAAGGAAGTACTAAGAAAATATTACATACAGTTGCAGAGTGAATTTCTGATATACTTTCCTGATATTATCAGGTATGTAGTGAAACAGCATGGAATTACGATCCCTCTTAAAGACAATACCCTGTTGAACGAACATTAAATTTTCAGGCTGTCCTCTTTAAAGCAGATAAGTTTTGCGGCTGGCGTCGAGCCTGATAAAAATAAACAGCATGATACTGAAAGCCAGTAAAGATGAGCCTCCATAACTCAAAAAGGGCAAAGGGATACCGATTACAGGGAACAATCCGATTGTCATACCCAGATTAACGGCAAAATGGAAGAATAAGACTGAGATAACCCCATAGCCATAGATCCTGCTGAATTTTGCCCGTTGGCGTTCAGCGAGTATTAAAAGTCTGATAAACAGTCCTATATAAACTATTATCAGGCCGGCAGAACCCAGAAAGCCCCATTCCTCTCCAACCGTGCAAAAAATAAAGTCAGTGCTTTGTTCAGGAACAAACCGGAATTTAGTTTGTGTGCCATTCATAAAGCCTTTGCCGGCAAATCCTCCAGAACCTATAGCGATTTTCGATTGCCGCAGGTTGTACTCATATCCGTAAGGATCAGATTCCAGTCCCAGCATCACATTAATCCTGTTACGCTGATGTTCCTGCATTACATTATGAAATACATAATCAACAGAATAGGTAAATGCAATTGCTGCAACCAGCATCAGCAGCATCATATACAGATCCTTTTGACGGGCACGGAAGGCGAATATGAAAATAATTGCACCTGCGAAGATCGAGATAGCAAGCAGGGTTAAGTACTTATTCCCTGAAAAAAAATTTAAATTATAAAGAACTAAAAATAAACCTCCTACAAAAATCGCAATAAGTAAAATAATGATCAGCGATTTCATTTTACGCTTGATAAAACTATAAATAAGGGCAGCGGATGTCAACAGAATGATCAAAACGACAAATTGCGAAAACATCAATGTGATAAGGAAAATTATCACCATCACAAGTATTGCAAGTAAAATACTTCCCGGCAGACCTTCGCGGTAAAGTACAAGCAGCAATGCTCCGTAAACAATCGTTGACCCGAAATCAGGCTGCAACATAATCAATACAGGGGGCAGTCCTATGATACAAAGGCTTATAAATACAGATTTAAAACGGGTGATCTTGAAATTGAAATCAGACACATACTTTGCGAGTGCAAGTATAGTGAAAATCTTGGCGAATTCAGAGGGCTGGATGCCAACCGGACCCAACATTATCCACGATTTCGAATTATTTACCGTCGTTCCAAGTACAAGGACTGACAGCAATAAGAAAATACCCAGCCCAAACCCCGGATAGGCAATAAATGAGAAAAAACGGCTGTCGATAACAAATATTAAAACGATGATAAACCAGGAAATGAAAATCCAGATCATTTGCATGGTGTATCTGTGGTTCAGGCTGAAAAAGCCCCCATCACCTTCCATAGTGTAGTTCACCGCAAAAATATTGAGCCATCCGAAAAAAACCAGGACCAGATAAAGGCCCACCGAAAGCCAGTCGATACTCGATATCAGGTTAATTTGCCGTTTCACTTCGTATTCAATAAGTTACTGTTTAGCATTCGTTGTTCAATCCAAATTCGTTTTGGTGAAATTTTCCGGTTCAGGTATTTCTCAATCATAAGACTGGCAATGGGAGCTGCATAAGTAGCACCCCATTTACCATGCTCAACATAAACGGATATGGCAATCTGC
>Ga0123335_1001576_pt1 | contig 36625 bp, 32 predicted proteins | sample BiotimSIPDNA_2_FD_89707 | JGI IMG/M metagenome (GOLD analysis project Ga0123335, IMG submission 89707) | Anaerobic biogas reactor microbial communites from Washington, USA - Biogas_R2 time_0 SIP DNA | ecosystem: Engineered > Bioreactor > Anaerobic > Unclassified | place: Washington, USA... | reverse complement strand
TGATCTTCAACTATGCATAGAGTGGAAACGCAAAACCCGGCGCTGCAGTTATTATTGAACACTATTGAACAATAAGGAGGAATTATGGCCAAAACAAATTTTGTGGACGGCAATCCCGCCGAGCAAATCGAAGGGACGATCGTCACCGCGGCGTTCCTCAACGCCCTGAACAACCACCGTCACCGGGGCCTGGCCGAGGACGGCGACGGCGCAATCGACTATGCCGCCGACACCGGATCGGCAGATGCATACGCGATAGCCCTGTCTCCGGCCCTGGCAGCCCATGTGACTGGAATGCCGATATCGTTTAAGGCGGCCAATGCCAACACGGGAGCGGCAACCCTCAATGTCGACGGGCTGGGCGCGGTTGCCGTTAAGAAAAAGGGCGGCGTGACACTCGTCGCCGGTGACATACCGGTCGATGGAATAGCAGTGGTTGCCTATGATGGCACCTGTTATCAACTGCTCAATCCGGCCTCAAGCTCATTGAAACAGATCCAATCCATCGCCGCATCGGTAGGCTCCAACGCCCTGTCGCTGACCTACAACGGCGGCACTTTGGATTTCAGGAACGCCACATTGGCCGGCGGCGCTCCCGTGACAGGCGTGGATGTATCCACAATTTCCCTTACTGTTCCTTCCGGGGCCACTTTGGGAACGGTTAACGCGGTCCAGGCCATGCTTGCCCTGGTAGTCCTTTACAATGGAGGCAGTCCTGCTCTTGGTGTCGTCAATATGCGTGGCGGTGTAAATCTCGATGAAACCACCTTATTGTCCACTACGGCAATCAGCGACGCCGCTGATTCCGCTGCTGTTGTTTATTCAACCAACGCGATCACCAACAGTCCTTTTAGAGTAGTTGGCTTCATTAACATCACGGAAGCGACGGCTGGAGCTTGGGCCACGGCTCCTACACTGATCCAGGGACATGGCGGTCAGGCTATGGCAGCAATGATGTCTTTGGGGTACGGCCAGACATGGCAGGTTTTCAGTGTTGGGGTGGATCGTTTAAATGGGACAACCTATTACAACACCACAGGTAGGCCAATAATTGTAAATGTGGCACAACACAGCGGTTCAGGAGTTATTGGGGTGACTCTGTCACCCACAGTTAATGGCGCAGCTCTTCCTCATTCATCTGCAAATGCGTCATTTTCATCTGCTTATGTATCATTTATTGTGCCAGCAGGGGCAGCATACAGTGTTGGTATTGTTGGTGCGGGTACTTGCTACTGGCAGGAGTTTCGTTAGGAGGGGATAATACATGCCATATTATAAAGATAAAAATAATAATATTCACTTTCTGGATAATGAAAAATTTGAACAACTATTGCCGTCAGGGTGCTTAAAAATTACAGACGTTGAAGCAAACGCAATCCAGAACCCGCCGTTGACCCTTGATCAGGCAAAAGCGAACAAACTCACTGATCTGGCAAATTACCGCTATGAAAAAGAGTGCGGAGGGACGACGGTCTCTGGTATGGAAATCAAGACCGACCGGGAAAGTCAGGCCAAAATCAGCGGCGCTGTGGCTCTTGCCATCCAAACCCCAACCATGACCTTCAATTGGAAGACCAAGAAAGGCTTCGTGACTCTGGATAAAACTCAGATCACGGCTATCGGTCAAGCCATCGGCGCGTTTGTTCAAGCTTGTTATACCAACGAGATGGCCCATGCGAAAGCCATTGAAGCCTTGACGACCGTGGCGGCTATCGAGGCATACGACATCACGACCGGCTGGCCGGGATAGGCCATCCTCTGTAAAAGGCGGACAGTATTCCAGGGAGCACCACCTCCCCAGACCAGGCGCTTCCACGCCCGACGGGATAACCCGCTACCATCCGCACACCGGATGCAAGGGCCTATAGCAGGGTTACTCCCAAAATTCAATCTGTGGAGGAACTCATGAAAAGTTTTCTGGCGTACATGGGAGGAAAATCGTTACTGGCCAACAAAATCATCCCGAAAATCCCTGAACACAAATGTTATGTGGAGGTATTCGCCGGAGCGGCCTGGCTGATGTTTAAAAAGGACGAGGCTGTCTCCGATGTTGAGATTATAAACGATATCAACGCCGATCTGGTGACCCTGTACCGGGTTGTCAAACACCACCTGGAAGAGTTTATCCGCTATTTCAAATGGATTTTGGTATCCCGAGACGAGTTTTACCGTTTCCGCAAAGAAGATCCGGAAACACTCACAGACATCCAAAGGGCCGTGAGATTTTATTATTTGCTGAAGTTAGGATATGCGGCCCGGATCAAAGACCCGTCTTTTTCTATAGCAACAACGTCAAAGCCGAGATTGAATCTCCTCCGGATCGAGGAGGAGTTGTCAGCCGTCCATCTCCGCCTGTCACGCGTCTATATTGAAAATAGAGCTTATAACGAGGTCTTCACTCGCTTCGACAAACCAGACACCTTCTTTTATGTAGACCCGCCTTATTATGGATGTGAGGATTATTATGGAGACGGAATATTTGATCGCAGTGACTTTGTTAAATTAAGAGATATTCTATCCGGGATCTCCGGGCGATTCATTCTTTCTATTAATGATGGGGATTATATCCGGGACTTGTTCAAGGCCTTTCATATCGAAATGGTAGAAACGTCTTATTCGGCAGGTGGAGCAAACAAAAAAAAGAGGGTAAATGAACTGCTGATTATGAATTTCACACCTAAAAAAAATTGATAAAAAATGCTTTAAAAATGCGTCAAAAAAAAGCCAATTACACCTAATTTAAAACGAGTATAATTGGCTCAAAAAATCAAAAAAGCGTGTCGCAAACTAAACGTAAAACAGTCGCAAACTAAAAGTAAAATGACAATAGCGGTAAAAATATGGTGTAAAAGAAAAAAGGACTTAACCAGATCCGGCTAAGTCCTCGATTTAAATGGTGGGTCAGGGCGGAATTGAACCGCCGACACTCGGATTTTCAGTCCGATGCTCTACCGACTGAGCTACCGACCCAACCTGATTTTTTAATACCTTTCAAAGATGGCTGTCTGATTATAGGATGTGCGCTTGTTTGTCAAGGTTTTTTTACTCACCTTCAGTTTCAGTGCCAAGCGATCCTTCCTGCCTGTAAATCACGATGGTCCCGGCAATTTTGTCGTGCCAGCCCTGTTTTTTGCCGTCAAAGATGATCCAGAGAAATCCCAGATAAAAAATCAGCGCCGAGAAGATGTAACCCACCCAGCGGAGGAAGGCAATGCCCGGAGTTATCTTTTCACCGGAGGTTTGGACAACTCTCAGCCCGAAGAGCATCTTGCCCGGCGTTTGTCCCGTGGTTCCATGAAAATAGGTAAAGTAAAGCATTCCAAGGAGATGGGTCATTGCATAATAGATGATCATGAAACGCCCCATGATATCTCCCGGCTCTACCGCGTCAAATCCGGCACGCAGGGCGGAAAGACCGACGAGCAGAAAAATCAGGCAGATGAAGAACAAAATCAATTTGTCGACAAGAAAGGCGAGGGCTCTTATCCAGAATCCTCCATATCGATAAGGCGTCATTCGTTATTCCTCGAGAATTACAGCTTTTTGTGCGTTTTCGAGACCGATTCCGAACAGGCCGACTTCATATTGAATAATGGCCAGAATGGCGACCGCAGCGGTTTCCAGCTTGAGGATCTGCTTTCCCAGACTGACGGAAACAAACCCCGCGGCCGTTGCCGCTTCGACTTCTTCGGAAGTCAGGCCCCCTTCGGGACCCACAAGAATTGAAAAAATACGGGTGCCGGAAAATTTTTTCAAAAGATCCTTCAAGCCCTGCCGGGATTCCTCTTCCCAGAAGATCATCTTTAATGAATCCGCGTCCGCTGCCTTCAGTATGCCTGCAAAAGACTGAATTTCCGGTATGTTCGGCACATCGGAACGGCGGCACTGCCTTGCCGCCTCGCCCGCGATTTTGCGCCATCGCTCCGTTTTAAGGCGCGCTTTTTCAGGAGGCAGTCTGGGAATCGAGCGCTCTGAAGAAAAAGGAAGAATTTCATCGACGCCCAGTTCCGTCGCCTTCTGAACGATGAAATCCATTTTCTGCCCCTTGGGGAGCGCCTGAATAAGGGTGATTCGGGCCGGTCGTTCCGGTGCGGACTTCCGGTCGATGATTTCCGCAAGAGCCCGCTCTGCTGAAATGTCGACAATAACGGCCGTGTACTCCTGCCCCCGCCCGTCAAATAGGGAAAGCCTGCTGCCCGGCTTCATCCGCTGGACGGACCGGACATAGTGCAGGTGCTCTTCGCTCAGTGCACAGCGGCCGCCCACGGTCAAGGCGCCGGGATAGTAGAGTCGGGGAATTGTCAAGGCTGAGCCGTCTCTTTTTTCATGACGTAACAGACCCACTCCTTGTCCGTGATGGTGGAGTGGAGAATCAGAGGATCATGAAAAAAATGAGCTTCCATATCTCTCCGATTCTGATCAATGATGCCGGAGAGGATCAGATAACCTCCGGGGCGGAGCAGTGAAATCAGTTTTTTCCTGAGCTTGATCAGCAGATTGGCTGTGAGGTTGGCAACAATCAGATTGTAGGTTCCCTTGAGGGTTGAAATTTCCTCCTGCCTGACGGAAACCCGGTCTTCCACGTGATTGATGGCTATGTTTTCCTTCGCGATCTCTGTAGCCTTCGGGTCGATATCGACACACAGGACGCGCTCCGCGCCCAGTTTTGCGCTGGCAATCCCCAGGATGCCCGTTCCCGTGCCCACATCGAGAACGTTGAGCGGCTCCGGGGAACGCCTGGTGAGAATCAAATCCTCCAGGACTTCAAGGCACATCCGGGTGGAGGCATGTTGGCCCGTTCCGAACGCCATTCCGGGATCGATTTCGATGACGATATCGCTTCCCAGGGGAGTGTACCGTTCCCATGTCGGTTTGATCACAATATTCCGGCTGACCCGGAGCGGTTTGAAGTATTTCTTCCACTGTTCGCCCCAGTCCGGGTCTGTGATGACTTCCGTTTTCATTTCCGGGGCGCTGAATTCGGGAAAAATCTCTGAAAGACTTTGAAAATATGTCCTGAGGGCGGCCAGGCGGCTCTCCAGGCGGACATCGCAGGGCAGGTAGGCGTTTACTGATTCATTCAGGGGGGATTCCGGGAAATCCCCCTCGACTTGAGGTCCCAGATTTTCCTGGAAAACGCCTTCAGCGCCCATTTCCGTTACAAAGTTGGAAAGCGCGTCCACCAGTTCGGGTGGCGAGGTCAGCACGATTTTCAACCATTTCCCCTTGTTCCCCGTATCTTTACCGGCGCGGCTCGGCATGTTCGGCCTCCTGCTGACTGAAAAATTTCGGTGCTGCTTCAACCTGCTGTTCCCATTGACACTTCCACAGATTGCCGAGGAAGCGATTGATTCGTCTTATAACGCCTTTCCATCGATATTTCAAGCAGCTTGAATTTTCCCGGTCATCATGATAGCGTCGTTCCTCTGTTTTCAGATCCTAATTATCAGGGATTTTCTTTTCGATGAAATATTATCCCGTTTTTTTTGATTTGAGGGAAAAAGTCTGTCTCGTTGTCGGCGGCGGGGCGGTTTCGGAACGCAAGGTCCAACGGCTTCTGGAGTGTGGCGCCTCTGTCCGTGTCGTAAGCAAGTCTCTTTCGGCTGGACTGCAGTGCCTGCTGGATCAGAAACAGATCCAGTGCCCGGCTGTTCGGTATTCCCCGAACTGCCTGGACGGGGTCTTTCTGGTGGTCTGCGCCACGGATGACAAGGCGATGAACGAGCAGGTGATGCGGGACTGCCGGAGTCGGGGGATTCCCGTCAATGTGGTGGATGACCCGGAGCTTTGTGATTTTATCCTGCCCTCGATTGTCGAACAGGGGGACCTGACCATTGCCGTTTCCACGGGTGGAAAAAGCCCGGCTCTGGCGAAATGTCTGCGTGAGGAACTGGAGTGCAGGTATGGACCGGAATACCGGGAAATGGTGGATATTATGGGAGAACTGCGGAAGCGGATTGTGGCGAGAGGCCGGCCAACTGAAGAAAACAGGACCCTTTTCGAGGCCGTGGTTTATTCGGACATTCTGGAACTTCTCCGCAGGGGGGACTTGGAAGGCGTCAGAGTCAGAGTTCGGGAGCTTACCGGGGAAGACCTGGAAATAAAGGCAACATGAACACATTTTTCTTCAAGGCGGCGTTTTGCGCTTATCTGGTCAGCGCGCTTGGTTACGTGGCTTCCCTGCTGGTGAACCGGTTCCGGATAGCAAAGATGGCCCTCTGGCTGATGATTTCGGCCTTTCTGTTTCACTCCCTTTTCCTTCTGTATCGACTTTTTGAAACGGGGCAGACGCCTCTTCTGGGTTTCCACGAAGCTCTGACCTTTTTCGCCTGGGTTATGGCCGGGATTTTTCTGGCTCTGCAGTTCAAAACCCGGACGGTGGTTCTGGGGGCCTTCGTATCGCCTGTCGTTTGCCTGCTGATGATTTATGCGAGTCTGGGGCTGCGGAGTGCCGTCACGATCCCCGCGGTCCTGCAGGGTGGCCTGGTGCCGCTCCACGTGATTCTTTCCGTGACGGGCGAGGCCCTTTTTGCCCTGGCGTCCTGTGCGGGGGCCATGTATCTGCTGCAGGACCGTTTCCTCAAGAGCAAGAAAGCGGGGCGCATCAGCCGGCTGCTTCCTTCACTGGGAGATCTGGACCGGATCAATCATCTCTGTCTGCTATGGGGATTTCCCCTGCTGACCATGGGGGTGCTGACAGGTTCCCTCTGGGCCCGACTGGCCCTGGGGAACTCCTGGCTCTGGGATCCCAAACAGGTCTGGACCTTTACGGTCTGGGGAACTTATGCTGTTTTGCTCCATCAGCGCCTGGCCATTGGCTGGAAGGGTCATAAAACCGCCGTTTTTTCACTTCTGGCTTTTCTCCTCTTTCTTGCGGCCTTTCTTGTGGAAAGGGCTTTTTTTACCACGTTTCACCGGTTTCTCTGAGATCATGGGCATTCTTCTTATCGGCATGAGCCATAAAACCTCACCCCTGGCCGTTCGGGAGCGGTTTTCTCTTTCCTGCGAAAACCGGGATCATCCTCTGGATCGAATCCGGCAGATGCCGTCGATCCGGGAAGCCCTGTATCTGGCTACATGCAACCGGGTGGAGGTGCTGGTCAGCGCCGCGGAAGAAGCGGAACAGGCGGTTGAAGAAGGACTGAAAGCTCTGATGGCCGAGCGGGGGGGGATATCCGGGCAGGAACTGGAACGCTGCCTTTATACGCTGAGCGGGGCGGAGGCTGTACGGCATCTGTTCCGGGTGGCTTCCAGTCTGGATTCCCTGGTCATGGGGGAACCGCAGATTCTCGGTCAGGTCAAGGAAGCTTACCGGGAAGCCGTGGAACATGGTGTCACGGGGATCCTGCTGAACCGGATTCTTCATCATGCCTTTCAGGTGGCCAAACGGGTGAGAACGGAGACCGGCATTGCCGATAACGCGGTGTCCGTCGGGTATGCCGCGGTCGAACTGGCGAAGAAGATCTTCGGGAGGCTTGATGGGAAAGTAATTCTCCTGGTGGGGGCGGGGGAGATGTCCGAACTGGCGGCCCGCCATCTGCTGAAGCAGGGCATCAAATCCATTTTCGTCGCCAACCGGACCCATGCCCGGGCGTTGGAGATGGCGGAACAGTTTGAGGGAAAGGCGGTCGTTCTGGAGCAGGTGCCCGAGGTTTTGAAATCGGTGGACATCGTGATCAGCTCCACGGGCGCGTCCAACTATGTCCTGACCCGTGACATGGTCGCCGCGGCCCTGCGCCGGAGAAAAAACCGTTTTCTCTTTCTCATCGATATTGCCGTTCCCCGGGATATCGAGCCGGCGGCGGGAGACATAGACAACGTTTACCTTTACAATATCGACCATCTTCAGGAGCTGGTGGATGAGAACCGCAACCATCGTCTGCGGGAAGCGGAAAAGGCCGAGGCGATCATTGAAGAGGAGGTGGGCAATCATACAGCCTGGCTTTCCACTCTGGATGTGGTGCCCACCATTGTGGAATTCCGGGAAAAGATCGAAGGAATCATGAAAGCGGAGCTGGAAAAATCAGCCTCATGGCGGCACTCGCTGAGCGAGATGGACCAGCGTCATGTTGAAAGCCTGATGGCTTCCATCGTCAACAAAATCCTTCATGAGCCCACGGCCTGCCTGCGGGAGCAGAGCCGGAACCAAAACGGAAAGGCTTACGCCGCCGCACTCCGGAAGCTCTTCAAACTGGAAAGATAGAAGGAGAGGGACGAACTCATTCGACAGTCATTGAAAATCGGAACAAGGGGAAGCGCCCTGGCCCTGACGCAGACACGCCAGATCGCGGCGCGTCTGCAGGGCCAATATCCCGAAATGCATCTTGAGATCGTGGTGATCAAGACCAGCGGTGACATCCAGAAGGACGTGCCGCTGGCGAAAATCGGGGGGAAAGGGCTGTTTATCAAGGAGATCGAAGAGGCCCTGCTGGCCGGAACGGTTGATCTGGCCGTCCACAGCATGAAGGATCTGCCGGCGGAGCTTCCAGAGGGACTTCAGATTGCCGCCGTCCCGAGACGAGAGGATCCTCGGGATGTGCTGATTTCCGGGATATGCCGGGAATTTGATAATCTGCCTGCGGGGGCGCGGATCGGGACAGGCTCCCTGCGCCGGAGCGTGCAGCTTCGGGACTGGCGGCCCGATCTGGAGATCGTGCCGCTCCGGGGCAATCTGGACACCCGGATCCGGAAGGTGGCGCAGGCGGCACTGGATGGGGTCGTCGTCGCCGCGGCGGGAATCCGCCGGATGGGCTGGGCGGAGAAGGTGACGCAGTTTATCCCAACGGAGAAGATGCTGCCGGCGGTGGGGCAGGGGGTTCTCTGTCTGGAAACCCGCGAAGAGGATGAGGACCTGAAAGCGGGGCTGGCCTTTCTGGAAGACAAGAGGACACGGAGGGAAGTTACGGCGGAGCGCGCCTTCCTGCGGCGTCTGGGCGGCGGTTGTACCCTGCCCGTAGCCGCCTTTGCGGAACAGCGGGGGGATGTCCTGACGATTCGGGGGATGGTGGGAAGCCTGAACGAACGGACGATGATCCGGCAGGAAATTTATGGGTCGGTGGAACAAGCCGTGGATCTTGGGACGGAACTGGCTGAGCGTCTGCTGGACGGAGGCGGGCGCATTCTTCTGGAACACCTGGAGGATGGGCAGCCCTGATCAATCCATTTCAATATAGCAGAATCGCCGCATTCCGTGGTGGGAGCGCATTTTCAATAAAGGCCTCAAAATGGGGCAGGGGACGGATTCGATGAGCAAAAGGGGGAGAGTTTACATTATTGGCGCGGGACCGGGAGATCCGGGACTGATGACGGTGAAGGGAACGAAATGCCTTGCGGAAGCGGATGTCGTGATCTACGACCATCTGATCAATCCGGGAATCCTTCATCATGCCCGCGAAACCGCTCGTCTGGTGTATGCAGGAAAAGAAGGAGGAAAACATACCCTGTCACAGGAAGAGATCAACGCGAGGCTGGTGGCGGAAGCTCAGCAGGGGCATGTCGTGGCCCGGCTGAAAGGGGGAGATCCCTTCATCTTCGGGCGTGGAGGGGAAGAGGCGGAGGTGCTGGCCCGTGAGGGCATCCCCTTTGAAATCGTCCCCGGTGTGACTTCGGCGATCGCCGTCGCTTCCTATGCGGGCATCCCGCTGACTCATCGCCGCCATACCGCCACCCTGGCCTTTGTCACGGGACACGAAGATCCTTTGAAAGGACAGAGCGAGATCGACTGGAAGGCCCTGGCCGGAATAGGGACTCTTGTTTTTCTCATGGGGGTCCGCAATCTGTCCCGCATTGCGGCCGGCCTGATCGCCCAGGGGAAAAAGCCGGAAACTCCCGCCGCGCTGATCCGCTGGGGAACGACGGCGAATCAGGAAACGCTTGTCGGTACGCTGGAGAATATCGCCGACCTTGCCGAGGCAGCCGGATTTGCGCCGCCGGCCATCCTGGTGGTCGGCGGGGTCGTGGGACTGCGGAAGGAACTGAACTGGTTTGAGACCAGGCCCCTCTTTGGAAAGGGGATCGTGATTACCCGTCCCGAATCCCAGGCGGAATCACTGGCCGCACTTCTTGAGGACGCCGGAGCGCGGGTCATTTCCTTTCCCACCATCCAGATCGTTGCCCCGGAGAGCTGGGAGGGACTGGATTCGGCAATTCGCCGTCTGGAGGATTACGCCTGGCTGATCTTCACCAGCGCCAACGGTGTGCGCTTTTTTCTGGAGCGGCTTTACGTCACGGGAAAAGATGTGCGGGATCTCAAGGGAATACGGCTGTGCACCATCGGGCCCGCCACGGCGGCGGCGCTGGAAAACCGCGGTCTCCGGGTGGATCTGGTTCCGGAAACCTACCTGTCCGAAGGGGTGGTGGCGGCCTTCGAGCGGGTTGCGATTTCAGGGCAGAGGATACTCCTTCCCCGGGCGGAGAAGGCCCGCGATGTCATTCCAGAGGGGCTGACCCGTCAGGGAGCGGTCGTGGATGTCGTTTCGGCATACCGCACGGTGAATTCCGGCCGGGATCGTTCGGAGCTGGTGGAGCTGATTGCCCAGAGGCGGGTCGATGTCCTGACCTTTACGAGCCCATCCACAGTCACCAATTTTCTGGAGATCATGGGGCCGGATTTTCTTCCCCTGCCCGCCGGCATCCGGGTGGCCTGCATCGGACCAGTGACTGCGGCCGCCGCTGAAAAAGCCGGCCTGCCCGTGGATATCCTTCAGGAAATCTACACCATTCCTGGGCTGGTCGAATCGCTCAAGGTCTTTCTGGCAAAGGATAAGCCGCATTGACAGCCTCTTTCTTATATGTTTCCCGTAACAATGTACCTGAAATATAAGGGATGGCAATTCCTGTGAGGAGGGCAACCCATGATGGAAAATTTTCCAAAACCCGTCGTCGTGGTCAGTAAGTGTCTGGGGTTTGATTCCTGTCGATATAACGGGGATATCATTGACGCACCCTTTGTGGACAAGCTGAGGTCCCATGTGACATTTGTCCCGGTGTGTCCCGAGGTGGAGATCGGACTGGGCGTGCCGCGAAAACCTATCCGGATTGTCTCCGATAAAGGCATCACTACCCTGTATCAGCCAGCCACAGGGAAGGACTTTACCGGGACGATGCGGAGCTTTGTCGATGACTTTCTTGGTTCCCTGACCGAAGTGGATGGCTTCCTCCTGAAAAACCGTTCGCCTTCCTGCGGCGTGGGGGATGTCAAGATTCATGCCGGTTTTGACGAAGGAGCCCGGATGTTCCGCGGCAGCGGATTTCTGGGCGGCGCCGTCCTGGAGCGATTTGCCGGTCTTCCCGTAGAGGATGAAGGACGGATCCGTAACTTTACGATCCGGGAGCATTTTTTAACCCGGCTTTTTCTCTTCGCCCGTTTTCGGGAAGTGAAAAAGAGCGGATCCATGAGAGGCCTGGTCGATTTCCATTCCCTTCAGAAACTCCTGCTTATGGGTTACAATCAGGCTCAGATGCGTCTTCTGGGAAAAATCGTGGCGAACCATGAAAAAGCCGATTGGAATACGATGATAACCCGCTACGAGGAACAACTGAAGCGGGCGCTGGCAAATCCCCCGCGTTTTACCGCGATGATCAATGTCCTTCTTCATGCCTTTGGAGGCTTTTCAAACGTACTGGCGAAAGAAGAGAAGGCCTTTTTTCTGGATCTCATCGAAGAGTACCGGGACGAACGGATTCCCTTGAGCGCTCTTCTTCAGGTGCTGCGGGGCTGGTCCATCCGTTTTCGGAACGACTATCTTCTGGGGCAGACCTTCCTTCAGCCTTATCCCGGTCAATTATCCAAAATTACAGATTCTGGAAAAGGGCGAGAGCCGTAATGCCTTTGCCATCGGGATCCCGCACTTCGAATGCCGATTCCTCTTCTTCCATTATGCAGGGAGTATTAAAGACTTTGCCGCCGGGGGGGCTGGGCGCTCCTGCCACGTTTCTGGCGGGGGCAACCTTCGCAATGCTTGCAGTGATCGGGTTGCTCGTCTGCCGATAGAAGCCTTCATCCTGATTTTCTTGAACCCCTTTGGCAAAAGGAAGAATTCGAGAAACAAGTCCCGGCGATTTTCCTCCAGCTGATCATCTGTTTGACACGCCGCCTTGATAAGTCTATTTATATCATTATGTATTCATTTTGGAGACAAGGTCATTGAAAAAATGTGCAGAGCCACCACTTGGGCGATTGTCCCGGACAGGTTCAGACACTGGATCGTTATATTGAGGATGAATAGTCATGAATGCATCGGTCTCGACAGCCTGGTTGTCGTTTATGCTCTGTGTGATCCTCATCGGGGTTGCCGGTTCGCGTCTTTCGCGCTACGGCGACGTGATTGCCCACAAAACCGGGATGGGAGGCACCTGGGTCGGGTTGATTCTGCTGGCGGCTGTCACATCGCTGCCTGAATTGATCACCGGTGTCAGCTCGGTCACGCTGACAGACACACCTGATATCGCGGTGGGCAATATTTTGGGCAGTTGCATTGCCAATCTCACCCAGATTGCCGTTCTCGATTTTCTGATCCGAGGCGCGTCCGTTTACAGCCGAGTGAGTCGAGGACATATCCTTTCTGCGGGATTCAGTATCATTCTCATCGGGATTATCGGCTTCAGCCTGCTGATCGGCGCCAATGGCTGGTCGATATCCCTGGGACATATCGGGATCTACTCACCGGTCATTGTCGTGCTCTACTTCGTTGCCGTGCGTTCCGTGTTTCGCTATGAGAAGGCGCAACAGGGGAACCCTGCGGAAGAGGAGGATCCTTATCCCGGTTTTCTGCTCCGCAAGGCCGTTGTTCTTTATGTCCTGGCCTCGTTGGTTGTGGTCGCCGCGGGTGTATGGCTGCCTTTTGTCGGGGTGAATCTTGCCCATGTCATGGGGTGGAGGCAGAGTTTCGTCGGCACGCTATTTGTTTCGCTGATAACTACAATTCCGGAAGCGACAGTGACCATCTCATGCTGGCGTCTGGGCGCCTTCGATATGGCCATCAGCAACCTGCTGGGCAGCAATCTGTTCGATATTACGATTCTGGCTGTCGACGATCTCTTTTTCTTAAAGGGGCCGTTGCTTTTCCGTGCGTCAACATTGCATGCGGTCTCGGTTCTCTCCGCCGTCATGATGAATGGCGCCTTGATCATCGCTCTACTTTGCCGCCCCCAGGTGCGCCTTTTTAAAACCGTGGGCTGGACCAGTCTCTTTCTGTTTTCTCTCTATCTCCTCAACTCACTTGTCCTTTATCTCTATGGAAAATAAGCATGGCAGGAAAAGGGGATGACCATGGGTGAGCGATTTGTCAGCGAGGTCATCTCCCCTGTCGTTTCCACGTGTGACACGTCCCGCATGGCCATCGGGGAGCCCGGACTTCCCCGGGAGTTTCTCTGGCGGGATCGGACCCTCCGGATTGCTGAGGTTCTGCGGACGTGGCGGGAAACCGGGAAGTGCCGTCATGGCAGCCCCGAACGGTATGTCCGCAAACACTGGTTCGAGGTGATCACGACGGCTAATGACATTATGAACATCTATTTCGAAAGACAGTCCCATCGTGGAAAGAAGGGGGACCGATGGTGGCTGTTCAGCATCCGGGAAGCAGAGGAAGAGAGGAAGGAGGATCCTTTTCATCCTTGACAAAAGCAATTTATTTTTAGATAGATTGCGCTTGCCGATAAATAAAACCGCCAGCATCTTTCCTGTTGTGTTGCCTGGTATTTCAGATCACGGTTTCCCGGAACAGGGCACTGCTTAAAGGTTAAGGTCGATCGGTCTGTCCGAAAGACTCAAAAGACCGGTTTAATAATATAAAGAAGGTTAAATGATGATTGGTATTTCCAAGCTATACTGCGGGGCGGTGGAGCCCGCGGATGTGCTGCGGTACAACCGGGAATCGAGCCGGCTGCCTTCCCATCTGCTCCAGTTTTCTATGGACAAACGGCCGGTTGTTGTCTGGAACATGACCCGACGGTGCAATCTGAGGTGCATTCATTGCTATTCCAGTTCTCAGAACATCCAGTACAGCGATGAGATGACGACGGCCGAGGCAGAAGAGATGATCGAGGATCTGGCTGCCTTCGGTTGTCCCGTCCTTCTCTTTTCCGGGGGAGAGCCCCTCATGAGGGAAGACCTTCCGGAGCTAGCGCAATACGCCGTATCTCGAGGCATGCGGGCGGTCCTGTCCACCAACGGGACCCTGCTGACCCGGGAAAAGGCGTCCGTTTTCAAAAAAATCGGCCTGTCTTATATCGGCGTCAGTCTGGACGGCCTCCAGGCGACGCATGACCGCTTCCGGGGCGTTGCCGGGGCTTACGAAGCCGCGATGAAAGGCATCCGCATCTGCCGGGAAGAAGGGATCAAGGTGGGGGTGCGCTTTACCATCAATCGAAAAAATGCCGCCGATATTCCCGCGATTTTCGATCTGCTGGAGGCGGAGGATATTCCCCGGGTCTGCTTCTACCATCTGGTCTATTCCGGACGAGGTTCCGCCCTGGTCGCCGAAGATCTTTCTCACGAGGAAACCCGTCAGACGGTTGATCTCATCCTGGACCGGACCCGCGATCTTTTCGAGCGGGGGCTGCCCAAAGAGGTGCTCACCGTCGATAATCATGCCGATGGCCCTTACCTGTACCTCCGGATGCTGAAGGAAGACCCGAGGCGGGCGGCTGAAGTCCTGGAACTGCTGAAGATGAATGAAGGAAACAGCTCCGGTAACGGCATCGGCTGCATAAGCTGGGACGGCGAAGTGCATCCCGATCAGTTCTGGCGGGGAATATCCCTCGGCAATGTGCGCCGGAGACCCTTCAGCGGGATCTGGACCGATCCGACAAATGACCTGTTGACCCGCCTCAAGGACAAGAAACCTCATCTGCAGGGACGCTGTGCGGCCTGCCGCTGGCTGGACGTCTGCGGCGGAAATTTCCGCGCCCGGGCGGAAGCGGTGACGGGCGACCTCTGGGCTCCGGACCCGGCCTGCTATCTGACGGACAAAGAGATTTCGCCGTCGGTGGATTCCTGACCATAAAAAAGAAAAAACTCCTGAGGATATCTATTGATCAGGGGCGATGAAAAACGGCCTTTGCATGAGACATGCAACCGTAGTTATATATTAAGGAAGTGTGTTTTGATGAAAACGTATCAGGAAAGATCCCAAGCGAGGTGAAAACCCTATGAATTTCCCCGAGTATCGACCCCGGCGACTCCGGAAGAACGATCTTTTCCGGCGGCTCATCCGGGAAACCCGTCTGTCTGTGGATTCCTTCATTTTTCCCCTGTTTGCAACGGTCGGCAAGGGAGTGAAAAAACCCATCGATTCCATGCCGGGTCATTTCCAGCTATCCGTTGAGCTGCTTGTAAAAGAGGTTCAGGAATGTCGGGAACTGGGAATCCCGGCAGTGCTGCTTTTCGGGATTCCGGAGAGGAAGGACGAAGCGGCTTCCGGGGCCTTTGCCCGGGATGGAATTGTGCAGCAGGCTGTCCGGCGGATCAAGGACAAGGTTCCGGATATTCTCGTGGTGACGGATGTCTGCCTCTGCGAATACACAGACCACGGCCACTGCGGGATGATTGAAAAGGGCGATGTTCACAACGACATGACCCTGGAGGTGCTGGCGGAAACGGCCGTCTCTCATGCGAAGGCGGGGGCGGACATGGTGGCCCCCTCGGCCATGATGGACGGTCAGGTCGGGGCGATCCGCGAAGGGCTGGATGAGGCGGGATTTGAAACGGTTCCCATTCTGGCCTATTCGGCGAAGTATGCCTCCTGCTTTTACGGCCCCTTCCGGGAGGCGGCGGAAAGCGCCCCCCGCTTTGGCGACCGGAAGGCCTATCAGATGGATCCGGCCAACAGTGATGAAGCCGTCCGGGAGATGAACCTGGATGTTCAGGAAGGCGCCGACATCCTCATGGTGAAGCCGGCCCTGCCTTATCTCGATGTCATTCGTCGCGCGAAGGAAGAATTCGATCTGCCAGTTGCGGCCTATAATGTCAGCGGCGAATTCGCCATGATCAAGGCCGCTGCCCGACTGGGCTGGATTGATGAAGAAAAAGCCATGATGGAATCTTTGACGGCCATCCGCCGTGCCGGTGCGGACATCATTCTGACCTATTTCGCTCGGGAAGCGGCGAAAGTTCTCCAGCGATGAACAGTTCTCCGCTCCCTTCAACTCTGCGAATGGTGGCCTGGGAAGTGACCCGGAGCTGCAACCTGTCCTGCATTCACTGCCGGGCCTCGGCGGAGAAAGGTCCCTATGCCGGGGAACTCTCCACCGAAGAGTCGAAAAACCTTCTGGAGGAGATCGCCGCGTTCAGCAGGCCGGTGGTCATCCTGACAGGCGGGGAACCCCTGCTGCGGGAAGATATTTACGAGCTGGCCGCTTACGGAGACGGACTGGGATTGCGAATGGTGCTGGCGACGAACGGCACCCTTGTCACGGAAGGGATCGCCCGGCGGATGCGGGAGTCGGGAATCCAACGGGTCAGCATCAGTCTGGACGGGCCGGATGCGGAAAGCCACGATGCCTTTCGGCAGATGTCCGGGGCTTTTGCCGGTGCAATGACGGGGATTGCCGCCTTAAAAAAAGCGGGAATGGAATTTCAGGTCAATACGACGATCACCAGCACCAACAGGCATCAGCTTTCCGCCATGATGGATCTGGCCGTTCGCCTTGGGGCCGCGGCCCATCATATCTTCCTGCTGGTGCCCACCGGACGGGGGCGGGATCTGGCGAATCAGGCCATCGGCGCGCAGGATTACGAAGACACTCTGCAGGCCTTTCATTCGGCGAGCCTGACCTGTCCGATTCCCCTGAAGGCCACCTGTGCGCCGCACTATTACCGCATCCTGCATCAGAAGGGCTCCGCCGGGAAAAGACCTTCCACTGAAGGGCACGGGAGTCTGCATGCCGTGACCCGGGGATGTCTGGGAGGAATTTCCTTCTGCTTTATTTCTCATACCGGTCAGGTGCAGCCCTGTGGCTATCTGGAACTGAATTGCGGGAATATTCGAAAAGCCGGTTTTGAAATGATCTGGAAGAATGCCGCCGTTTTTCAGAAATTGAGGAATCCAGAGGCATTCTCGGGGAAATGCGGCCACTGTGAATTCTTCCGGGTATGCGGGGGCTGCCGCGCCCGAGCGTATGAGCTGACGGGCGATTATCTGGCGGAAGAGCCGTTCTGCATTTACGAACCGGCGAGGAAGGCGGCCGCCTTGCCATCCCGAGGGGAAACGGAACCGGGGAGTCCCGAATAGGCCGGACAGGTAAACATGGACGGGATCGATAAAAGAATTCTGAATATGCTTCAGACGGAATTTCCCGTGACGCCGGAGCCGTTCAGGGCGGTTGCGGAAAGGTTGGGGATTTCTGAAGGCGAAGCGCTGACGCGCATTGCTAGGCTGAAGGACGAAGGGATAATCCGGCGGATCGGCGCTGTGCTGGACAGCGGCAAACTGGGCTTTGTCAGCCGTCTCTGTGCCGCCTCCGTTCCCGGGGAGCAGGTTGACTCCTTTGTCGAGTGCGTCAATGCCCTTGAAGGCGTAACACACAATTATGGAAGGAATCACGCCTGTAATATCTGGTTCACTCTGATCGCCTCTTCGGAGGAAGATCTGGAGAAGACGATTGCGCGCCTTTCGGAAGACACGGGAATCGGCCCTGTTCAGATGTTCCGGGCGGTTCGGACATTCAAGATCGACGCCCGGTTTCTCCTTGATGAAAACCTGCCTGAAGATCGGAAATGATCGGTTGGAGGGTGCGTTTCGAGATGGAATCGGAGAGAGAAAAGGGAGTTGATTCCAGGCGTTTAAAAGAGGGGGGGAGTTTTTGTAGAACCTTGAAAAAACTTCGTTTGACAGCCGTCCTGGTTTTTGCGCTGCTGAGTTTTTCCTTTACGGGTTTCGTTTCTCAGGCCAATGCGGGGGAAAAGCGAATCCGGATTCTGTATGTCAATGATTTCCATGGCTTTTCACAACCTTACCGCCCCTATGGCATGGATGACCAGTGGGGTGGTGCGGCCTTTCTCGATACGAAGATCCGGGCGCTGCGTGCCGATCCTTCCATTCCGACTCTGCTGCTGGCCGCCGGAGACATGATTCAGGGAAACAACTGGGCCAATCTTTTTCAGGGAAGGTCGGTCATCGAACTGATGAATCTCATGGCCTTCGATGCCATGGTGATGGGCAATCACGAGCTGGATTTCGGCCAGGACGTTCTGAAACAGCGGATCAGAGAAGCGGCATTTCCTGTTCTGGCAGCCAATGTTCTGGGGCTCCCGGAACTGAAGCCTTACATGATCAAGGAACTCGACGGGATTAAGGTAGCAGTGATCGGCCTGGTGACGGAGCATACACCCACGTGCACCCACCCGGCGAATGCCGTGGGACTGACCTTTCTTTCCCCGATAAAAGTTCTGAAGACTTATCTTCCGGAGCTGCGGCGTACCGCTGACGTGGTGATCGTTCTGAGCCATCTCGGCCATGACGTGGATCGGTTTCTTGCGGGACAGGTGTCCGGAGTGGATGCCATAATCGGTGGACATTCCCACACACGGGTGGCAAAGCCTCCCTGCATCGGCAATACGCTGGTCCTCCAGGCCTGGGAGCACGGCAGGGCGCTGGGCGTTCTGGATTTAACCGTGGAAGAGGGGCGGGTCACGGATTCCAGTTCCCGCCTGATAGATGTGAAGCCGGAGGATGGAGCTGCCGGTGAGTCTGTGGCTGAGCTTGTCCAACGGTATCAGCAGCGGATGGATGCGGTGTTGGATTCGGTTGTCGGCCGGACCCGGGTCAGTCTCAACGGGGCTGAAGTGCGGTTTCGGGAAACCAATTTTGGCAATCTTGTGGCCGACGTTGTCCGGCGGACTGCGGGGGCGGAGGTTGCTCTGATCAATGGGGGGACGATTCGCGCGAGCATTCGGAAAGGGCCCGTCCGGCTGAAGGAACTCTATTCCGCCCTGCCGTTCAACAATTACGTAGTGGCGTTCCGGCTGCGTGGGGACCAGCTTCGAGCCGCACTGGAGCATGGCCTTGCCCGGGTTGAATTTCGCGATGGCGCCTTTCCGCAGATATCGGGAATGACCCTGACCTATGACCCGTCAGCACCGGCAGGGCGGCGGATAAAGACGCTTTTCGTGGGCGGGCAGGCGCTGGAGGCGGGAAGAGAGTATACCGTGGCGACGAATGATTTTCTGGCGGCGGGTGGCGATGGATATAAGGCTTTTGCGGAAGTCATTCATGCTGAAGACCTCGTTGAACCGTCTGCTGCAGGCCGGCCGGGAGCGAAGCTCGTATTCAATGATGCCGGTCGCTGGCTGCGGGATCTTGTGGCCGACACGCTCCGGACGCAGGGTGAAATCCACCCGGTTCGCGAAAACCGCATCGTGGAGATTTTTCATCCTTGAAGATTTATGTCTGCAATCAACCCGTGTTTGTCGCCGCGGGCATGACCGTCCGTCACGCCCTTCTGGCGGCGGGATGCCGGGAAAAGCCGGAGGAACTTCTTGTCCGGGATGAATGGGGAAATGAAGTCGGCCTGGACGGCGCACTCCATGACGGTCAGCAGCTCTTTGTAACAAAAAAAAGTCAAACGGATGTTCGGCCGCGGTCTCTGTGACGATTCTTCCCATCTTCAATCTGATCCTCGTTTTCCTCTTGTTTCCGTTCCATGCCGCAGCGTGTTCCCTTTGGGTTTTTTATTCTCACCTTTTCGGCTGTCCTGTGCACGCCTGCGACGACTCTGACTGACCGCCTCGATATCATTTCCGGTTTGGAATGGGAGTGAGATCTCAATTTTCCGGACCTGCAGGCGAAAGAAATAAATCAGGTTGTCGATTGATAAAAAAAAGGGATCTCTTTTCTTAATCCAGAAATCTTAACCCAAACGGGTTGCTCAGGGTAGATTAAGAAGAGAGTCCTGTGTTATGTTGAACGAAAATTTCAGGAGACTGAACAATACCGAATCTCATGTCAACAGGCGACAATACGGAAAACAGCGAAAAGAGTACGATTTATCTGGTCGACGGCAGCAATTATCTGTACCGGGCCTTTTATGCGATCCGGGAACTTTCCAATTCCAGGGGGCTTCCCACCAATGCCGTCTACGGATTCACCAATATGCTGATCAAGCTTCTCCGGGAGCGGAAACCGGAATACATTGCCATCACCTTTGATCTAAAGGGGCCGACCTTCCGGCATGAGACTTACGCGCAATACAAAGCCACCCGGAAAGCGACCCCCGAGGCCCTGATTCCCCAGATCCCCTATATAAAGGACATCATCCGCGGTTTTTCCATCCCGATTCTTGAACAGCAGGGGACGGAAGCCGATGATATCATCGGCACCCTGGCCTGCCGTTTTGCCGGGGAAGGCCTGAAGGTCGTCATCGTCTCCGGCGACAAGGACATGCTGCAGCTTCTTTCCCCCGATGTCATCATGATCGATACGATGAACGACCGGACCTATGATGTCGCGGCCGTGAGAGAGCGTTTCGGCGTGGATCCGGAGAAGGTGCCCGAGATCCTGGGACTGACGGGGGATATGTCGGATAACATTCCCGGCATTCCAGGCATTGGTCCGAAGGGCGCCTTGCGGCTCATTGAAGAGTACGGCTCGATCGAAGAGATTCTGCGGAATGTGGAACGCCTGAGGAATCCGAAACTCCGGGACAGTGTCCGGGTTTACGGTGAACAGGCCCTGCTGAGCCGCGATCTGGCCCGGATCCGCACCGGTATCCCGCTGACCTTTGATCTGGAAGAGGCCCGCCTCCAGGAACCGGATCGAGAGGTTCTGACTCGACTGTTCCGGGAACTGGAATTTTCCTCCCTGCTTCAGGAATTCAGCGTCGTTGAAGATTGCGGCGACAATTCCCATACACTGCTGCGAACACCGGAGGCTGTGGCGGCTTTCATGGAACCGCTGAAAGAGGGGGGATTTCTGGTCCTGGAAATGGTGCTTTCCTCGAGTGAACCAATGCGGGCGGAACTGATTGGAGTGGCCCTTGGACTGGATTCCGGGAACGCCGGTTATATACCTCTGGAACCTGGCGCAGCGGAAAAGAGCGCTTCAAGTCTTTCGGAAGAGCAGGTTTTTCCCGTCCTTTTTCCATTTCTAGCGGATAAAAAAATCGCCCTTGTCGGTCATGATCTCAAAACGGTTCTGATCGTCCTATCCCAAAAAGGGGTGAAGGTGCAGAATCCCCTCCTGGATACGATGGTGGCGGCCTACATCCTCAATCCTGCGCGGCGCGGGTATGAACTCTCTGAGATTGTGCAGGATTATCTGCACCGGCAGGTGGAGCCGTTGCGGAAAAAACTGGTCGGCGGGAGCTCGCCAAAACAGTCTCCTGCGTCCTTTCCGCCTGAACGTCTGCGGGATTTTGCCTGCCGGCGGGTGGAAGCTATTGGGGAGCTGGCTTCGACTCTGATTGAAAAAATGGAAGAGACGGGCCTCCGGGAACTGTTCGATTCGGTGGAGATGCCGCTGGTGGCGGTGCTGGCCGCCATGGAAGAAAAAGGGGTTCTCCTGGATTTGCATCTGCTGAAGGAGATGTCTCAGGAACTGGGTCACCTTCTTTCTCTTTCGGAGGCGAAAATTTATGCCCTGGCGGGGGAGCGCTTCAATATCGCGTCTCCCAAGCAGCTCCAGACCATCCTTTTTGAAAAGCTTAATATGCCCAAGGGGAAAAAGACGAAGGGAGGATATTCTACGGATGTGGAGGTGTTGAGCAATCTTGCCCTGAACCATGAACTGCCGGCCGAGATCCTTGCCTACCGGAGCATGGCCAAGTTGAAATCCACGTATATCGATGCCCTGCCTTCCCTGATCAACATCCGGACAGGACGGATTCACACCTCTTATAACCAGACGGTGGCAGCAACAGGTCGCCTCTCCAGCAGCAATCCCAATCTCCAGAACATCCCGATCCGCACCCTGGAGGGGAAGCGCATCCGGCAGGCTTTTATTGCCCCGCCAGGATGGGCGATCGTCTCCGCCGATTACTCTCAGATTGAATTGCGCGTGCTGGCCCATCTCTCCGAAGATCCGGTCCTGATTAATGCCTTTGCAGCCGGTGAAGACATCCACAGCCGGACGGCCGCCGATGTTTTCGGCGTGTTCCCGGAAATGATCAACGCGGAGATGCGCCGTCAGGCGAAGGTCATCAATTTCGGCGTGCTTTATGGGATGAGCGCCTTTGGCCTGTCCCGGGAACTGGGGATTCCCCAGAAGCAGGCCCAGGCTTATATCGATGGATATTTTAAAAAGTACGAAAGCGTCAAAACCTATCTCGACGGCATCCTCCAACAGGCCAGGGAACGGGGCTATGTAACCACACTCCTTAACCGCCGCCGTTATCTTCCGGAAATCAACAGCGTCAATCCCGCGGTGCGTCAGCTGGCCGAGCGCATGGCCATCAATGCGCCCATTCAGGGGACAGCGGCTGATCTCATCAAGATGGCCATGCTCAGGATCGCAGACCTCATCAGGGAAAAGGGGATGAAGTCTGCCATGACGATGCAGGTTCATGATGAACTGGTCTTTGAAGTGCCGCAGGAAGAAAAGATAGCGCTCATGAACCTGGTCCGGCAGGAGATGGAAGGGGTTGTCGAACTCAAGGTCCCCCTCAAAGTGGATATCGCCTCCGGACGAAACTGGGATGAGGCTCACAGTTAAAAAATCCCCTCGGCAGGCGGGAACCCGGTAAAATGATGTAAAGAAGGAGTATCAAGAGAATGAAAAAATTAGCGATTTTATTTTCCATTTTACTTACGGTCTTTTTTATCCAGCCCTCTGAACTCATGGCTCGGAAAGCACCAAAGAAGAAAACGCCGGAGGTTAAAGCCGCAGTCCGGAAATCCGTCTCCAAGAAGAGAGTCGCCCGGAAAAGTCCCAGAAACACGGCTCCCGAGATCAAGTCCTCCATCCTGATGGACATGACCGACAGGCGGGTCCTTTACGAGCAGAATGCAGACCAGCCTATTCAACCGGCGTCTTTGACTAAAGTGCTTTCTCTGTACCTGACTTACGAGGCCATGGCTCAGGGCAGGGTTCGCTGGCTGGATTCCGTGGTTGTCAGTCAAGCGGCCCGGCAGGCGGATGGATCACGGATGTATATAGAAGCAGGGGAGAGGGTTCCTCTGGAAACTCTGATTAAGGGAATGACGGTCATCTCGGCGAATGATGCCTCCGTGGCCGTAGCTGAGCATGTCGCGGGCAATGTGGACCGCTTTGTCGAAAGGATGAACCGCAAGGCCGGTGAACTGGGAATGACGCACAGCGTCTTCCGGACTCCCAACGGCCTGCCCGCGGAAGGGCAATATACAACGGCAAGGGATATGATGATTCTGGCCGATGCCTATCTTCGACGCTTTCCTGGTTCGCTGGCCCTTCATTCCATGCAGTATTACACCTATAAAAAAATCACCCAGCACAACTGCAATGCCCTTCTGAAAAAATATCCCGATGTGGATGGGCTGAAAAGCGGTTTTGTGAGGGCTTCCGGATACAATCTTATTGCCACGGCAAGGCGGGGCAATACCCGCCTTATTGCTGTTGTCATGGGAGCGAGGACTCCTGAAATCCGGGTGCGGGAAACCCGCAGGCTTCTGGATGCCGGATTTCAGATGCTTCAGGCAAGCCGCACTGGCATTTCCTTGAAATCCTGAGGGCCTGCGCGGCTGTATGCTGCGAAAAAAGCTTTTAGTGCGCTGTGCGGTAATAGAACGTTTTTTGTGCTATTTCGGCACAGTATATATCATGTTGATAATAAAGAAAAAAAACAAATAACCCCAATTCTGTTTTAAGCTAGAAAGCAGATTCCGCACTTGTTTTTTATCTGACGAGTTCGATCGAAGAACTCTTTTCCGTTTTTCCTGGATATTTCTCAGGGATTGTTAATCCGGTTATATTTCTTATCTTATTGATTATAAAGATTTATTTTATTTCTATGGCTTAGATGCAAAAATCTCATCGAGATTGGGATGATATTGGTATTTATCTTGCTGAATACAAAAAATGAAAAGTGGCACGTTCCTTATACAGATCGCATTTAGTCGTTTGTGGATTGTTAACGTTGAAAAGGCTGAAAGCTAATGCGGAATGAATTCAGATGCTGGTTGCAGATTCGCGTCTCATGGGTAAGGAGGACATAAAGGAACAACCGCATAATAGAGAAAATCGGGGTGATCTTTTCAGTGATCAGGATCAGCCCGGCGCCCTTAGTGAGTATGAGTTTTTTCTTCCGGAAATCGATTTGTCCAAGGAAAAGCCTCTGAAGGAGATATCTTCCGGAGAAAAAGAGAAGGGTGATGATCTTGAATGCGAGATGATTGGTTTTTTTGTACCTGATTAGTGTTTGTTTTTTGGTTTGTTTTAATTGAGCGGTGGATGGTTGTTTTCTCCCCTCCTTTCCCCATTCACTGCTCATTTGCTCATGATCTGAGAGTGGATCTTTAACGGCGATTCCTTTCAGTCAGCATAGTGGTGGATGGTTTTTGACTCCCTCCTTTTCCATCCACCCTTTTTTTTCTTTTAATTTCCATAATATACCATCTCTCCAAACACCCCCTTTCACTCAAGACTTCTTGACTTCACGCCGGAAAATTTTGTAGATTAACACCTTTAATAAAATCGATTCATTCGGACGCCGTGGATGAGGCGTTCTGCGGGGGTGCTCAAGATGTCCAGTCCGAAGGGTTCAGGGACAGGATCAGATCGTGATCTGTTGGTTTCAGACAACGCGGGGGTATCGGAAAACCTGGGTCCTGCCAAGTTGTTGAAAGGAGAGGAAACCATTCTTCTTGTCGACGATGAAGACGTCAATATCGAAGTGATGAGCGAAATCCTGGAGATGCTGGGATACCGGGTCTTCTCGGCGGAGAATGGCCAGGAGGCGCTCCGGATCTACCGGGAAAAGTGGAGGGAGATCGATCTGGTTATCCTGGACATGATCATGCCGGATTTGAAGGGGGGAGATGTCTTCGACCTGATGAGAGAAATGAACCCCCGGGCTCGCGTCATTCTCTCTACCGGCTACGGTTGGAAGGGACAGGCCGCGGACATCATGAGCCGGGGTTGCCGGGCCTTTATTAAAAAACCTTTCCATATTGAAGAGCTGTCCCGGAAAGTTCGGCAGGTCTTGGACGAGACGGAGTAATAAGGAATTATTCCTTCCGACGCAGGACCAGGGCTGAGCGGGTCGGTAGATAGAGAGTCGCCGTGTGCCGTATGTTGCCGTCCGGAAGGGGCTCCGGTTTCGTGAAGTAAACCTGGCCGGGATGCAGGCGCCCGTGACCGCCGAATTCGACGGCATCGCTGTCCAGAATCAGGTGATATTCCCCGGGTTGCAGATCCACCGGATAGTGGGCCAGGGATTGATGGGGGTGGAAGCAGAACAGGAAAACCAGACCGGCCCGCTGGAACCCCAGAAGCAGGTTGGCCTGATTTTCCAGGATCAGGTATGGTCCAGAGGCGTCAAGCAGACTGTATTCCGCTGCAAGATGCATCATGGCCTTGTCAAATGCCGCCAGAAAACGGTAACGCAGGTTGGTGTCGTCCCGGAGGCGCCACTGGCGGCGGGCATATTTGTATGACCAGTTATTTCCTTCGCGGGGGAAATCAATCCATTCGGGATGGCCGAACTCGTTGCCCATGAAATTCAGGTAGCCGTTGCCTGCGGTGGCCAGGGTAATCAGACGGATCATTTTGTGAAGGGCGATTCCCCGGTCCACCCTAAGATTGGATTCGAAAACGTTCATGTGAGTGTACATTTCCGCATCGATGAGGCGGAAGATCAGTGTTTTGTCTCCCACAATAGCCTGGTCGTGGGATTCCGCGTAACCGATCGTTTTCTCGTCCGCCCTCCGGTTGGTCAGTTCGTAATACAGATGACCTATAGGCCATTGCTCGTCCGGGGTTTCTTTTAAGAGCTTGATCCAGTAATCCGGTACGCCCATGGCAAGCCGGTAATCGAAACCAAAACCGCCCTCCTCGCGAGATGCGGCAAGGCCCGGCATGCCGCTGACATCTTCCGCAATAGTAATGGCATCAGGCCGCAGAGTGTGAATGACTTTGTTGGCCAGGGCAAGATAGGTCAGGGCATCTTCATCCACGTTGTCCCCGAAATAATCGGCGTATTCCGTAAAGGCCTTTCCCAGTCCATGATCCAGGTAGAGCATGCTGGTCACGCCGTCAAAGCGGAATCCGTCGAAATGATACTCATCCAGCCAGAAGCGGCAGTTCGAGAGGAGAAAATGAAGGACTTCCGGCTTGCCGTAATCAAAGCAGCGGGAATCCCAGGCAATGTGGTCTCCCCTGGGGCCTTCATGGAAATACTGATAGAGGGTTCCGTCGAATCGGCTGATTCCTTCCTGTTCATTTCGGGCGGCATGGGAATGAACGAGATCCATAATGACGGCGAGGCCGGCCTCATGAGCGGCATCGATAAGTTCCTTCAATTCTTCCGGTGTGCCGAATCGGGATGAGGCTGCGAAAAAACTGGACACATGATAGCCCAGGGAACCGTAATAGGGATGCTCCTGAATGGCCATGAGCTGGAGGGTATTGTATCCAGCATCGATGACACGGGGCAGGATATTTTTCCGAAATTCATCATAGGTGCCGACTCTTTCTTCCTCCTGAGCCATGCCGATATGGGCCTCGTAGATCCGGGGCGATTCCGGTGGACGGCGGAAAAAGGGACTGCGCCACGCGTAAGGCTGCTCAGGTTTCCATACCTGCGCGGCGAAGAGGTGTGTGTGCGGATCCTGGACCGTGCGCCGGACATAGGCAGGGATGCGCTCGCCGCTGCCGCCCGGCCAGCGCATCAGGAGTTTGTAAAGCTGTCCTGATTTCAGTTTGTCGGCAGGAATGCGTACTTCCCAGTTTCCGCTTTCCCCTGTTCTACAGAGTGAATAGTCTTTTTCTTCGCGCCAGTCTGTAAAATCACCGATCAGGGAAATCGATGTGGCATTGGGGGCCCATTCGCGAAAGACCCACTCGGCGCCTTCACGGTGAAGACCGAAATATTCATGTCCGGACGCGAAATCTACCAGTTCCATGCGGCCTTCAGTAAGACGCTGTTCCCTGTCACGGACTTTTTCAAGACGGCGCCGGATTACGGAAAGATAGGGGTACAAATAGGGGTCTTTCATATGGGTCTGCCGGCGCAGGCGCTTAATCGATCGTGGGCGGATCGGAGCATTTCTTCCGTCGTCCGCCAGTCAAGGCAGGGATCGGTTATCGACACCCCGTATTTCATCAGAGAGAGGTTCTTGGGAATCGGTTGATTCCCCTCCTCCAGATTGCTTTCAATCATTATCCCGCAGATGCTTCCCTGACCCGACTCGATCTGCTTAAAAATCTGATCCATCACAGAAGGCTGTTTTTTGTAATCCTTTCCTGAATTGCCATGACTGCAGTCCACCATGATGCTGGGGGGGAGCTGTGCCTGCTTCATCAATTCCACCGTTCTGGAAATATCCTCAGGCATGTAATTCGGTTTTTTCGCGCTGCCCCGGAGAACGATGTGGAGATCGGGGTTGCCCGTTGTCTGGAGAATGGCGGTTTTTCCATCTTTGTCGATGCCGAGAAAACTGTGGGAAACGAGAGCCGATCTGATCGCATCAATGGCGATCTGCAGGTTGCCGTCTGTCCCGTTTTTGAAACCGATGGGGAAGGAAAGTCCGCTGGCCATTTCCCTGTGAGGCTGAGACTCCGTTGTGCGCGCGCCGATTGCTCCCCAGCTCAACAGGTCGGCCAGATATTCGGGGGTGATGGGGTCGAGCATCTCCGTGGCGATGGGCAGTTTATTTTCCGTAATGGCGCAAAGCAGGCTCCTCGCAATGCCAAGGCCTTTTGATATCTGATGAGTGCCGTCCATGTCCGGATCGTTGATCAATCCTTTCCATCCGATGGTGGTACGGGGTTTTTCGAAATAAACCCGCATGATGATGAAAAGCCGGTCGGAGAGTTGTCTGGAAAGACGGGAAAGTCTTTCGGCATATTCCAGTGCGGCCTTCGGATCGTGAATGGAGCAGGGACCCACGACCACCATGAGACGCGAATCAAGCCCCCTTAGAATATTGGTGATATGCATTCGACTCAGGGTAACAAACTTCCCCGCCGCATCGGAAACCGGGAAAACCTGTCTCAAGTCCTTCGGGGCAATGACAGGTGTAATTCGTTTTATTTTCAGGTTGTTGGTCTTGATCATCGTTCGTTTTTCAAGGTTTCTGGAAAAGAATCGTTTCTGATATTTTCTTCTTTCTACACTTTCCTGCACAAAATAGTAATCAAAATATTGATGGCAAATGCAGTTTTTATTCTGGATTGCGAAACGGCGCAATTCAGGGATCTTCGTGAACAGGGATCTTCGTGAACAATGATATTCGGATTTTGGTGGTAAAAATTTGAAGAGGAACGACAAATCCGGTGGAATCGAGTGGAGAGATGCAACATTGATCAGAAATGGTGCCGGAGGTGGGAATCGAACCCACATGACCGCAAGGATCGGGGGATTTTGAGTCCCCTGCGTCTACCAGTTTCACCACTCCGGCGTGGGTTCTGATTAGCTTAGCCTGCCGTCCTTTGTCAAGAAAAATCTATTGACAAGCAGCAAAGGCCTGTGTTAAACGTCCGTCTCCAACTTCAACGGGGTTGTAGCTCAGTTGGGAGAGCGCTTGAATGGCATTCAAGAGGTCAGGGGTTCGACTCCCCTCAGCTCCACCAGAAAAATCAGGGACTTAGGCCAGCTTGACTTAAGTCCCTTTTCTTTTACTTCTTTATTTTACCCATTCTTTACCCATTTATTCTGCGTCCCTGGAAATGAAGAAGGAGAAGGAAGTTCAAAGAGCTTCAAAAGAGGGAGGTTCCAATACAAGCCCCCGCATGGGGGGCGACAATATCGAGAATCACAAAAGCATCATTTTTACTAATCCAGATCTCTATTTCAAAGCCGCTTTAGATTTCATCCAGAAGGGCGATTTTGTATAAGAAATTTTTCCTGTTATTGAAGAGGTTTATTAAAGAGCAAGTTTATGCGATGACAATATTGCCACAGTTTCCCGCAATCACTTCCCAATGGTCTGAAGAAACAAGGAACTATAATTGTGAACAAAATCACTAGAGCAATAACAATACATAATTATTAGATTAATTGTTATCTAAAGATTAAGTTCAGGGAATGGCACATTGACTCCCTGCCGTTAATCTGGTAAAAGCATCTACAACATATATCTACAACATATTAATTTCACACATTGTTATTTACCGCCCGCCACCCAATGCTATAGAAATTTCCGGCAAATGGCTCCGAGAAGAAAAACAAGGTCAGCTCTTTCAACTTTATAGTTCATCAGCAACGTTGCCCTGCTGTTCTTTTTCCAACTCGTGTGCATAAATTCACGGTCATGGAACAGCCTATTCATATTCCGGTGAGCAGATGCATGTTGTACGGCAGATATTCATTTTTTAATAATTTTCTGGATGATGCGGTCCTTCCTTGTTATAAGGGATCAACCTTCCGTGGAGTTTTCGGTCATGCCCTTAAGAAGGTAACTTGCGCACTGAAGCGACAGGAATGTACAGGCTGCCTTCTGCAGGAAAAGTGTGTTTATGCCTTCATTTTCGAGATTCAGCCTGACGCAGATACCGTAAAACGCCGCCGCATCGCTGCCCCACCTCATCCTTATGTCATTGAACCACCCATTGAAACCCGCAACCGATACTTACAAGGAAAATCTTTCAATTTTGACTTAATTCTCTTCGGCCCCGCAAATGATTACCTGCCTTATTTTGTTTATGCCATTGAACAGATGGGGCAGTTAGGGATCGGTCAGAGAATGGGGGGGCAACGCGCCCGTTTTCTTCTTCAATCTGTTCGTGTTGCAAACTCCACCGTATATGACAGTCATAATGGCAAACTTAACAGCGGCTGTTTTACGGAAGATCTCGCACTTTCCGATGTTTTAATCTCCGATAACCCTGATCACTGCACAGAGCTTGAACTGACCCTGTTGACTCCCCTCCGTCTCAAATATGAAAATAAGTTTGAAGCCACGCTCCCTTTTCATGTCCTCATCCGCGCAGCTCTCCGTCGAACTTCATCTCTTTGCCATTACTATGGGGCAGGCGAACCATCGCTGAATTACCGAGGACTTGTACGGCGAGCCCAAACAATTACTGTCAAAGAATCTAACCTCCACTGGTTTGATTGGAAACGATACTCAAACCGGCAGGATCAGGCCATGCTCATGGGAGGATTGACCGGAAGCATCCGCTACGCAGGTTCCCTCTCCGAATTTCTCCCCCTTCTCCGTTTCTGCGAAAAGACGCATCTGGGCAAGCAGACATCCTTCGGACTGGGTAAAATCGACATTAAAGAGGTTGCACCTTGAAAAATATCCTCCTTGCCGTTACAGGTCTCTCCCCTCAGGTCCTCACAGAAACACTTTACGCGCTGCACCAACAAGGACAGATTGTTCAGTCCATTCAAGTCATCACTACGCGGCAAGGAAAGGAGAAGATCAACGCCTACTTGTTGTCACCTACTGATGGCCAGTATTACAGTTATTTGAAGGATTATGGCATCAACCCGTCATCGATTTCCTTCTGTGCAGAAAACATTCATGTCATTAAAGACAGAAACGGAATCGAAATCGATGATATCGCGGGTGAGGATGACAATGAACGCCTCTTGGAGCTTTGTCTATCCCTGACTTTCCAATTCACAAGCGATTCACAAAATACGGTTTTCTTTTCCATTGCAGGTGGACGCAAAACCATGAGTGCCTGCTTGATGACTGCGGCACACCTTTATGGACGACCTCATGATAGGGTGTATCATGTCCTTGTGTCTCCGGAATTTGAGAGCAATAGAGATTTCTTCTACCCACCCCGTGAGTCCGTTTCTATCGAACTGATGGACAGAAATGGTGAGCAATATGTCAAGGAGACCCGATTCGCTCGGATCACTCTGACTTCGGTTCCCTTTATTTCCGTTCGCAACCGAATTGAAGATGATCTCCTAAAGGAGCCTCAAGATCCGCCCACTTTGATGCTCTCCCTCATTCGAGAAGAACCACCTTCCCTGACCATCGATCTCATAACTTGTAAACTGATATTTAAGGGGCGCGAGTTGGATATGCCCCCAACTCGTCTGGCTCTCTACGCGTTTTTTGCCAGCATCAAAAAAGATTGCCTACGTACCGACACTAATTGTCGGCACTGTGCGGACTGTTACCTTAATAGCATAGCCATTGAACAACGTAACAATGAAATCGCAGAATTGTACAAAAGGATTGCCTTTTCCCGTGATTTCCACGCCATGCGGGAAGCAAGTGATGGCGGCATTCTGAATCTCGATGAAGCCAACTTCAAGTCCTATCGAAGCCGCATCCGGAGGGATCTGGAAAGGGGCTTCGGGCTCTCCGCCAGCCGGATGCTGGAGATCGCCTCGACGGGAAAGCGTCCGGACACCCGCTACGGAATTCCTTTTGAACGGGAAAGAATTCGCATGATCTTCTGAGCGGTTATTAGTGAAAGCGGCACATCAGCAACGTTGCCGTTTTTGAACGTAAGTCATTTTCGTATGAAATAAAGTGAAATACGTAAAGTTACAAAAGTAAGGAGGAAATGCCCATGGACGACACCGTCCTGAAAATCGCACTGGCAAGTTTTCATAACAAAATAAATAAGAATAGAGTTCAGACTCAAAATGTTGACAGCAAAATAACGGGAGGTCGAAATGTTTAATATCTCTCGATTCAAGGATATTGAAAGCTATGATTACAAATTCGAGGTAGTAACACCGCTTTTTCTTGGAGGTGCTGATCCACAAAATGCAGAAATACGATCTGCACCGATTAAGGGTGCTCTCAGATTCTGGTGGAGGGCACTTTATGGCAGTGATGATATAGAAGAAATGAAAACAAAAGAAAATGAAATTTGGGGCTCCACTCAATCTAAATCACAGGTTACGATCAAAGTAATATTTCAGGACATTCAGACATCAAGAGAAAAATTGGATAAGGGAAATTTTAATATTTACGAATATCTTGGCTACGGTTATCGCGTCAGCAATAACGTGCGAAGCTATTTTAAAAGTGGATCTTTCACAATTCGGCTTACATACAATAAAAATCACCACGATCAGATAGCAAATACTATTTCGTTTTTGATTTATTTCGGCGGTATTGGTGCAAAGGCGAGAAATGGATTCGGTTCCTTATACTGCTCAGATGTTCAGAAACCCTTATTTGTACAATTCAAAAAAGGACGTATCAAATCATTTACCGCACTCTCTGAGCAATCATTACTATTCGATAATTTCACTCCAAAAGAATCATGGAAAGATGCTCTTGCCGAAATTGGCAATCTTTATAAGCAAGCAAGGTTCGAACTTAAAAATCAAGGAGAAAAAAGAGAGTTACTGGCAAAACCATTCAAGCGAGACAACTCAAGGCATGCAAAACCATATTTCCTTCACGTTACAAAACTGCCTAGCGGCCAATATAAAGCTCACATTCTTTATCTGCCCTATGAGTACTACGATGAAAAGAAACGACAAGATTACTTTAGGTTATGTAATAAAGTGAACGAGATACTAAAAAAATAATTTAGTGGAGACATAAAATGACATGGCAGATACCTGATACATCCTACTGGGAAAACAAGTTTGCCGCCTACTGGCATGACCCTATCGATAAAGTCATCAGCATTCAAAACCACGAAGAAAGGGCTGCTGATTATTTGCAGATATTCGGAATCGACAGACCGAACGATGAATTCTGGCAAATGGCTGATGCCATCGCTGCCGGTTTTGAGCGGGGGCAGGTTCCCTCACATAGTACTGACGATACTAAAAATGGGGCTGTAGACTTTGCTGAGTCACCGGTTATTACGCATCCGACTACCGGGAAAAAAGGTTTGCTGAAGATTACAGGTGTGAAGATGCATATTAATGACCTTCATGCCGCCATCATGGAATTTCTGGGAAAACATATTGGAAAAGAAGCAGGAAATGGCGATTATGCAGATTGTTTTAAGGGTGATTACGCACGATTTGCCGTTGCCCGGTTTCTCTATACCCATCTCGTTTTGCGTTTTATCCTTGCTGAAAAGAACATCGGCGGACTTGGCGCACTTTGGCACCGCATCCCTGCTGATTCCCGGTTTCCCGACCATTCCATCTGGCAGCACAACGCGCTGTGTTCCGCCATCAGTTCCTGTGTTGAACTTGGCGTTAGAGCAGAAGAAGTCAGTCTCATGGTATTTTCCATTACACCGGTTCAAGGATTTATCGCTCGTGCCAGAAAGATGCGCGATTATTGGACAGGTTCTGTTCTCTTGTCCTGGCTGGCCTTTGAAGGGCTTCGCTGGGTGATGGAGAATTTGGGGGCAGACCATATCCTGTATCCTTCCTTGATAGACCAACCACTTGTAAACAATTATCTGGAAAAAGAATGGAATGTCTCAGGTCCATTCAAACCTGAAATTTGGAATAATCAGCCCAATGAAATCGCCAGCCTGCCGAATAAATTTCTATTCCTTATTCCTTTCGGCAAAGCGGATGAAATAGCTGCAGAGTTGGAAAAAGCCATTTCGGAAAAATGGGCTGCAGTTGCCGACAAGGTAGCCGCTTATCTGATTGACAGGATAAGCATGGGCAATGATGGCAGAGAACATATCCAAGAGATGTTTAAACGTCAGACTTCCGGATTCTGGGATTTCCAGTGGGCTGCGACCCGCCTTGCCGATTATACGGACAAAAAAGAATTGGAATCTCTACTCGACGAAACCCAGTGGAAAGATCAATTTGCTTACATGGAAGCAATTCAACCAATTTTAAATAAAAAAGGATATTCTTCAGAAAATACCAGCAGAGGAATTCTTTATTCCACAAGCCACAGTCTGGTGCAATCGGCCCTTGCCGCAGAGAAGTCGATAAGATCGGTAGCGCGGACAGAAGAACCGGGAGAAAAATGCCAGATGTGCAGCGAATTCGAGGTTTTGCATTCCAAGCAATGGAATGGTGAAGTTGCAGGCCATTATGCCGACCATCTTAAGGAATTTTGGAGCCAGCTTAATCCAGAGCAAAAGGACGATGTTGATTTTAAAGAGAATGAACGGCTTTGTTCCGTTTGTTTAATCAAACGTCTTGCCCCGCATATTTTGAAAAATTCAAATGACCATATTCTTTGTAACGTTTTCCGTTCCATCGACAACGTTCCTTCAACAACGGAAATGGCGCTTCATAACTATTTTCAAAGATTTGGCATTACCGATAAAAAAGACCAAAGGGTTATTGCTCAGAAACTCCACAAAGATGAAGAGCATGTCAGGGGCGAAAAGATCGATAACAGAGACAAATACTACGCTCTTCTCATGATGGATGGAGACAATATGGGGAAACTGATCAACGGGGAAACGATTGCCTCATGCTGGAAGAAGATTATGCATCCCCAAATTGCTGAACGATTAACGGGAGTCGACTTTTATCCTTTGTATCGAGACGTCTGGCAGAAGATTTACGGCAATGCCGGGTTGAATAAAAGATTGGTTACACCGGCAATTCACGCGGCCATATCGGAAGCTTTGGGCGATTTCTCCATCTATGGCGTCGCGTCCATCATAAAGGATCATGATGGACGCTTGATCTACGCGGGCGGCGACGATGTCTACGCATTTCTCCCTATCGGCTCTGCACTGCCGGCGGCACGTAAAATCAGAGATTACTACACATCCATATTTCGCTATGTAAGTATGGATCGCACATCTAAGCCGATTACAGAGAAAGAATGGATGCCCGAACGAGGAAAGCTTTCCGTAAATCTCGGCATCGGCAATGAAATATCCATATCCGCCGCCATTCTAATTTGTCACCACAAGGAAAGCCTTACCCAAATGATTGAACGGGCACATCAATTATTACAATCGCAAGCAAAGGATAAGGCTGAACGTAATGCATGCGCGATTGAACTGCGAAAACGTCACGGCGGCTCCCGTTATTTCACAAGGAAGTGGGCAGATAAAGAAACCTGGGACGCTTTCGAATTCATTGGGAAGATGACGGAAGAGAATCATCGCCAAGTTTCCCGCTCCCTTTTGTATCGTCTCGAAACCCTACGGCCCGGCATCGAAGCAATTATGATACAAGACACGAAGGCGGAGGAAAATCTGAACGCGTTCATAGCAAAACAAATCGAACGATCGGGTACTGAATCATTGGAAAATAAAGAACTCATAGCCCGTTCGATCGCCTACATCGTATGGGACAAGAACAATCATAAAAACCCTTTCAATCCAGAGGGATTGATGATTGCCGACTTTCTTGGAGGTTAGGAAGGAAATGACTGATTGGTACAGTTTCAAGCCACAAGACACGTTATATTTCCGCGGTGCGGAACCGGCAAACATGGGTGAAAGTCATGCGGCATCCATGATTTTTCCTCCACCCGCCCATACCATTGCCGGTGCTTTGCGGACTGCTACAATCATTCAAAATGATGTAGCCTTTGAAGATTATAAAAAAGGTTTGTGTTCGCAAGAGGTTACTGATGCAATCGGCAAATCAGGAGAAGACAGCCCTTTCAGCATTCTTGGTCCCTTCTTTCAATACCAAGAAAAGACATGGATTCCCTGCCCGTTTCTTTGGTTTTCTGAAAAGAAAAAGACCGCAGAAGACTCACAGTCAAGACTACGTAAGATCATGGTCAGCGCCCCTCTTCACAACAACATTATGGTGAAAACGGCCAGCGGGAAAAATCTCTTATGGGTTAAGGGGAAAAACCTTGAAAATCTCGGAAACCAATGGGTTAGTGCTGATGAATTATGCAAGGAAGCAGAAGAGAAAACGATTAGAGAAAGCAAAGATTTCTTCGTAAGCGAAACCCATACTGGAATAGCCCTTGACGTGAAGGTTAAACGGCGCACGGCGAGAGAGGGGCATCTCTATTCATTTGTCCATGCCCGCTTACATCAGGATGTTGAATTGATCTTTGGGGTTACGCGGAGACTGCCGATAAATGATTCCGGCGTCCTCAAGCTTGGGGCTGAACAGAGATTTGGTGAATACAAAAAAATAAATGATATTCATTTATCAAAAGGAACAACAAATTTTTTCATGACATTGTCCATTTTGGAGGGCAATAGAGAAACTAATCGGCATTGCATTGCCACAGGTCGTATTCGCTATCTTGGAGGTTGGGATCTGCACAAAGGGTTTCACAAACCGATGAGGGGATACTTTCCCGCAGGAACCGTATTTGACAAAAAAATCAATGAATCATGTATCCAATTATAGGAGAAACGCCATGCTGAAAAGAGGTCTTTTTTCCATCTGTACATTTTATGCCGTATCGCCCATCCATGCCGGCAGCGGGTCATCGTTCGCCGCCGTTGATTTGCCTATCCAGCGTGAACGACACACCAACTGGCCCCATATCCAGGCATCAGGAGTTAAAGGAGCCATGCGGGCGCACTACCGAGATTTCGCTGAAGATAAATCGTTGATCAATTTCCTTTTCGGATATGACAAAGACGATGATGATTATCATAAGTCCTATAATTCCAAGCGGCAGGAAAACGAACGATTTGAGGTGAAGGACAATTTTCCCGGCGCCATTTCCTTCTCCGACGCCAAATTGTTGGCCTTT
>Ga0123335_1001571_pt1 | contig 36721 bp, 26 predicted proteins | sample BiotimSIPDNA_2_FD_89707 | JGI IMG/M metagenome (GOLD analysis project Ga0123335, IMG submission 89707) | Anaerobic biogas reactor microbial communites from Washington, USA - Biogas_R2 time_0 SIP DNA | ecosystem: Engineered > Bioreactor > Anaerobic > Unclassified | place: Washington, USA... | reverse complement strand
TTAGGTACGGTCACCCGGGGTGGTTTGGGGCACCCGGGGTGGCGTTCGGGGCGCCCGGGGTGGTCGGTGGTACCTTGGGTGGTAGGTACGGACACCCGGGGTGCTCGTACTCAAGCGATGTCGCCGCTCAAGCGGCTAAAGATGGCGCTGGTCTAGTCTGATAGGTCGGACGGGTCGGACGCTTCGGGCTTTGTCGCGTTGGTTATCGTTAAGGGGGCGTTGCGACGGCTGATTTCTTGCGAGTGTGTTAAGTAAGGTATATATTTACAGAATTTTAAAATGTCGCGACTTGAGATGCGGCACATATCGATACCAATGGAGTAATTGACGATGAGTTATGCACGAGAATGCATTGGCAGGATAGCTGGATACGTACCCGGGGAGCAGCCCCAGGATCGCAAGTACGTCAAGTTGAACACGAATGAGAATCCGTATCCGCCTTCTCCTGCGGTTGGCGCTGCGTTGCGGGAGTTTGACTGGACGCGACTGCGCCTGTATCCCGAACCAAGCGCCTTGATGGTCCGCAAGGCGGTGGGAGATGTGTATGGCTTCGAACCCGATTGGGTCATTTGCGGCAATGGATCCGATGATTTGCTGACGATTGCGATGAGGACATTTGTCGATCAGGGCGCCGTCCTTGCTTATTCCGAGCCCAGCTATTCCTTGTATCCTGTCTTGGCGGATTTGCAAGGTGCCGGCCATCGTGCGGTGGCGTTGGACGATAGCTTCCAATTGCCTGGAAATGCGGCGGAACTGGCTGGCGATGCTCCGCTGTTCATCGTCGCAAATCCGAATGCCCCGACCGGGAACCTGCTGGACAAGGCGACGCTTCGCAAGATCGCATCCGAGTTCAAGGGCGTACTTTGGATTGACGAGGCCTACGTGGATTTTGCCGATGAATCGTGCCTTGAGTTGTGCAAGGAGTTCAAGAATGTGGTCGTGTCGCGCACGCTTTCGAAGAGCTTTTCATTGGCGGGATTGCGTTTGGGGTATGCAGTTGCTTCTCCGGAGTTGATTTTCGAGATGAACAAGGTCAAGGATTCGTACAACATCGACATGTTGACCCAGGTGTTGGGCACTGCGGCGTTGCGTGACGTTGCATACATGGGAGAGAATGCAAAGCGGATTCGTGCGACTCGCGAGGCGACGATTGCGTCGTTGAAGCGGTTGGGCTGCGAGATCGAGCCGTCGGCGTCGAATTTCATTTTTGCACGTCCTCCGAAGGCTGCCGAGGATTTGTTTCATCGCTTGAAGGCTCGTGGTTATTTGGTTCGCTACTTCAAGTTGCCTCGGGTTAGCGACTATTTGCGGATTACTGTTGGCACGAGCGAAGACATGGAATCGTTTGTGCGTGTATTTGGCGAGTTGCTGGACGAGTGATAGGGAGTATTAGGCGATGGGATTGTCGTACCACAAGGTAACAGGCGAATTGATGGGCGAGGGCAAGTCACCGCGTCCACCGAAGCGGTCTGATTTCAAGCGTGTACTTCGTGCGTTTTGCTATTCGTTGAACGGGATACGGAATGCGCTTCGCAACGAGGCTGCGTTTCGTCAGGAAGTCGCGATGGGGATTGTGCTGATCCCACTGTCGATCTTGCTTCCCTTTGAGTTGACTCAGCGTTTGCTTTTAAATGGGCTTTGGCTTATTTTGTTGTCTGTTGAGTTGTTGAATTCTGCGATTGAGGCTGTTGTTGACTTGGCGAGTCCCGAGTACCATGAATTGGCGAAGCGTGCGAAGGACATGGGTTCGGCGGCTGTGTTGATGGTCTTGACGGCTCTTGGCGTGACATGGTTTTTCTCATTGTGTCCTCTTGTGATAGATTGGCTGGGGAAATAACATGGAAGAGATCTTTGTGCAATTGAGCTGGAACCCCGGATATCTGTATCTTGTTCGCGACAAGAAGGAGGTTCCGATCCCAAAGGGATGGGATTTTTTGCCAAGTGGCGACAGTGGGCTGACCCGTCGCGTGAAGTCTCATGGCAAGTATTGGGTGCAGGTACGTTTTTACCGGAACCATCCCCAGGCCATGGGGGTCTGGGCGCCTGCGGATGTGATTGCGAGCGAGCGTCAGGCGCTTGAGGAGGAGCGTTCGACGAAGGCCTATCAAAAGAAGCTTGATGCGGGGCGGCAATATCGGGCCAAAAAGCAAGCCGACTACGTGGAGGAATTTAAACGTGCCGTGGTCGAGTTCCTGGATTTTGCTCCCCGTTGGCAATACTTGGCGGAGGAGTTGGCAGTTTTGGTTGCTGAGCATTCGACTCCTGTTGGCAGTGGGACGGTGGCTCGGACATCGACGATTCCGATTGAGCAGCGTGCGGAAGCTGCGGTGATTGCGTGGATGAGGCATCAGACGACCAATTACGACCGTAGATACATAGATCGGTTTGCGGGTGAGCGTCACGATGTGCGTCGCGAGTTGGCTGAAGAGGCCCGTGCGATCTTGAAGGAATATCGCCGTGACTATGATGTCAAGTTGTCTCGTTGCCCGTTGGCGAAGGCGATAGCGAGGCATCGAAAGGCAAAAGAAAAGAGCAGTTCGACGGCAGCCGTCGAAGACAAGCCGAAGAAGGGTGTGTCTCGTGGCGGCAAGCGAGAGAATTTTTTTGAGGAATGAGGGTTTACTTTGCCCCTTTGCAAGGGTACACGGAGAGTTTTCAGCGTCTTGCGCATCGTCAGGTCATAGGCGGTTGCGCTGAGTACTATCGTCCGTTTATTCGTTTGGAGCGCGGCGAATTTCGGCGTCGCGACTTGGCTGAATTGAGCGATGGCGACTTGGATTCCGTTCCTCAGGCATTGGCTCGGAGTTACGATGAGGCGTTCCGGATTTCGGAGTTGGTTTCGTCTCACGGGTTTCGCCGTTTGGACTTGAATTTTGGTTGTCCTTTTCCGAAGGTTGTATCTGGCGGGTACGGGAGCGGGATATTGGGGAATGCCGATGCTGTTCGCGACGTTTTGCGCGTGGTGGAGGCGTTTCCCGACTTGTCCTATTCCGTGAAGTTGCGACTTGGCCAGTCCAGCGTCGATGAATCGAAGTCATTGATTCCGTTGTTGAACGATACTCGTTTGTGCCAGGTTGTGATGAATCCCCGGTTGGGTCGCCAAGGTTTCGGTGGCGAGGCGGATTGGGCTGCATACGAGGCGTTCGCAGGTCAAATCAGGCATGACATGATTGCCAACGGCGATATGTTGACCAAGGATGACGCCTCTCGATTTTCGGCGGTCATGATTGGTCGCGGCTTGCTTGGAAATCCATTGTTGGGGGTGGAATTGAGCGAAGGGGTGGCGATCGAAGGCGGAAAACGGATCGAATTGCTTCGGATGTACCATCGCGCCATGGTGGCCAACCTGGGTGGAATCGAGCAACCGTTGCAAAAACTGAAGACGGTTTGGGACTATTTCCTGCCTGATGCAAAGGGGCGTTTGCGGAAAGCCGTGATCAAGAGCCGTACGCTTGATGAGTACTTGGGCTGCGTCGAAGCGCTGTTTGATTCTTTGGGTTCCGAGTGGGCGAGCGGAGATCTTAGATATTGAAGAAGTGTTTTCGGTAGTACCTGAGTTCCTCGATCGATTCCTTGATGTCCGCCAATGCGAGGTGCGCTTCCTTTTTTGAGAATCCAGGCATGATTTGCGGTTTCCAGAGGTCGGCGAGGATTTTGATCGTTGAGACGTCCAGGTTTCTGTAGTGCAGGTAGTCGTGCAGTTTCGGCATGTACCTGAAGATGAATCGCCTGTCCTGGCAGATTGAGTTTCCGCAGATGGGGGAGGTCTTTTCGGGGACGTACTTGCGGATGAAGTCCAGGGTCAATTTTTCGGCTTCGGCTTCGGTTGTTCCGTTTGCTTTGCAACGGTCGAGGAGTCCGGACTGGGTATGGTGTGTTTGGCACCACTCGCTCATTTGGTCGAGGATTTCCTGCGGTTGCCTGACGGCGACGACTGGTCCTTCGGCGATGATGTCGAGCTGGTCGTCGGTGATGATCGTCGCTATCTCTAGGATTCTGTCATGGTCGGGATTGAGTCCCGTCATTTCCATGTCGATCCAGATCAGGTTTTTTTCGTTTTGCATTTATAGGCTCCGTTTGCTTGGTGACGAATCGCGGGTAACTTATCGTTGTAAAGCGGAGGATGCAAGCGATTTTGCCAGAAAAAATCATTTTTAGGCAGGAGCAATCGGCAGGATTGGTGCTACATTTTGTTGGTGGAAATGACAGAGGGATCGAGATTGTTTTTGGCGTTGGATCAACTCCCTGGGTTTTGTGATGGAAAAGAACATTGGGCGCATAAATGTCAATGCGATCGGCCGCTTGCGCGAAGCGATTCTCGGGGGCGACCAGAAGGCGTGCTTTCTTGAGCGCGAGGAGTTGTTGCACCGTCATTCAGGCGAGACGATGTCGCTGCCGCATCACGAACGGTACGTGCATGAGTTCGAGTTGTTGTGCGATGGGTTGTCCTGTCCCTGCGACGATGAAAATCCGTTTGCAGGAAAGTTTGTCGAGGGGCGTTGGGAGCATCCGTTCGGGTTTAGTCGAGTTCCCGGCGGATTGTGGTCCAATGGCCATATCACCCACGACTGGCCTCGGATTTTGACGAAGGGGCTTATGGATTTCGTGGTCGAGACATCCTCGGCATCTGAGCAATTAGGGACTTCACAAGCGGCGTACTTTGCGACTTGTACCCGTCGTTGCGTCGATGCTGTTGCCCGCTTTGCCGGTCGATTTGCCGATGCTGCCAAGGCATCGGGCAAGATTTTTGCTTCCTCGTCCTTGCGGATTGTTCCGTATTATTCTGCGTACGATTTTTTCTCGGCGTTGCAATCGATGTGGTTTTGGCATTTTGTGACCAGCGGGATTTGCGGTGCGCGTGATTTTGCCTTGGGTCGTTTGGATGAGTACTTGTTTCCCTAATACGTAAATGACCTCCATGACAATCTTTTGACGAAGGATGAAGCGATTGAGCTATTGGCGATGTTCTTCCTGAAGACCAATGAATTGGCAGGCACGGGGACTGATGATTACCAGTCGAAGCCGACGCCGTGCCAGGCTACGAAGCAATATGTCACCTTGCGTGGCGACAAGTTCAATGTTGTGACTGAAATGATTGTTGAAGCGCAACGCCTGTGCGGCTTGACGCAACCCACGCTGAATTTCCGGATGTCCAAGGGCGACAGCGATGCGTCGTGGAACTTGGTTGGCCGAGCCGCTGCGATGCCGACGATTCCGAATATTTTCAACAGTGATGTGATCACCAGCGCCCTGGTTCGGGCAGGCATTCCATCCGAGGTGGCCGATGGGTTTGATTTCACGGCGTGCAATCGGGTGAACTTGCCGCAACAGCTCTACAATCGGATGGATCGGATCGACCATTTCAACGATTGCGTCCGCTGGATGATGGAGGGCTTGCACACGCTGGAAGCCCCATCGAGCATGGATGACGTCATGGCGGCAATCGGCAAGGTCGCCGAAAACAAGATGCGCGAGTTTGCGGTTGCGACAAGCAGGACCTTCACCGACGCATTGAGCTTCTCGCTGGATTCGCTTGCCGTAGCGCGTTGCGTTGCCGCGTGCAAGGACATTTCACAAGGCGGCGCCGACTTGTATCGGTGGCAGCATCATATCTTCGTGGGAATCGCGACGATGGGAGACAGCCTGACCGCAATCGACCAATTGGTCTTCCGCGAAAAACGATTCCCGTACAAGGAATTCCTGGCTATCGTCGAAGCGGACTTCGATGGGCATGAAGCGCTGAGGCAGGAGATCCTGACCAAGGTGCCCAAGTACGGAAATGATGACGACGAGGCGGACCGATGGGCAGTCGCGGTGGCGACTTGCCTGCTGGATGCGATGGAAAAAATGGGGCGGCAGGAAGGGTACATCATGGTCGCATCGTTGTATTCGCTAAGCCAACATCATCGGTTCGGGCGCGGACTCGGAGCCACCCCCGATGGACGAAAGGCGGGAATGCCCCTGAGCGAAAACATGTCGCCGACCTACGGGCGGGATCGTTTGGGTGTCACTGCCGTGATGAAAAGCGTCGCGAAGCTGCCCTTGGCACGAACCGTTTGCGGAGGGCTGAACATTAAGTTTACGCAACGGCTTCGACCCGAGGAACTGAAGAATTTGGCGCGTGGATTCTTTGCGCAAGGCGGATTGCACGTGGGATTTACATTGGTTACACGGGAAGAGCTGGAAGATGCACGGATCAATCCGGAAAAGTATCGGACATTGATGGTAAGGAAATTCGGTTTCAGCGAATACTATGTGGCGCTGAGTCCGGAATACCAACAGGAGATCATCGATAGGACCTGAAATATCACACCCACACAAAAATCAGTGTGGGTGTGATTTTTTCATCGTTTTTCTCAGACGAGGAATCTCATCATCCTGAGGGCTTCGAAATAGTCGTCTGTGACGAATTGGATCGTTGTCGAGTCGATTTGCTTGGCTCCTGGGTAGAAGCCGCTTCTGTAGGCTCGTTGGTGCTCCTTGTATTTTGCGACGATATCAAAGGTTTTCGGGAGTTCGAGCCTGCAGTCGTCGAGGTTTCCTTGAAGTGCGAGCATGACTCGTTGGCCGATCAGTTCGCAGGCGGTTTTAGGATGGATCGAGATGGTTGCGTTTCCTGTTCCCTTGTTTGTTGAAACGGTTTGGATGGCGGGGACCAGCTTTTTTGCGAATTGGCAGAGGTCGTCGTCGCCACTGACGAATGCGATGGGGACGTTGCAGTATGCTGCAGTGTATGCGTTGATCAGGAATTCGCTTCCTTGGATTCCATTGATGGTCAGGTTGGCGACGCCTGAGTCCATGGTATGTGAAAGTGGATTTCCCGGGACTGTTGCGGCGGAATGGTATCCTGTGAAGACGACGGCGTCGAAGGATGAATCGAGTCCGAACATCATGCAGAACGGGTGTCCCGACCATCCCCTGACCAACCTCGTCGGTTGCGGGAGTTCTGTTGGGATGATGTTTCGTGCGCTGTCATGGGCGTCCTTGACGAGGACGTCATCGGCTCCGGCATCGAAGGCTGCTTGCGCTGCGGCAGCGACTTCCCGTGTCATTTGCTTTTTGAAGTAGTCGCCCACGTCGGAGTTGAGATTCGTTTCATTCCATGCGACGATGCCTGTTGTACCTTCGATGTCGGAACTGATGAAGACTTTCATTATCCTATGTCCTGTTTATGCTTTGAGTTCTTTCTTGTTGTCGGAGATTTTCCTGATTGCCTTGAGTAGGAGTTCCGCGTTGTTCTTCTCGTACATTTTCCAATGCAGCATGTTGAATGTCCTGTCGTGCACGTGCTCAGCGACCGGGCATCCTCCCTTTGGCATGACGTATTGATCCGGCGTGAGGTTGAAGAGCATGTGCGAGTAGACTGGACCGTATGTCCTTCCTGTCGGCGCTCCTTCCGCGGCGAGTGCCGCTTGGATCTTGCCGGTTGGGATGTTGTCCCATTCCGGTCCATCGAATACATAGCAGAAGGCATAGTATCCTTGCCTTGACGCCAATCTTCCCCGTGCCTGGACTCGGACGCCCGGGATGTCAGCGATTCCTTCCTCGACGATTTTCGCGAATTGGTCGTATCGTTCCAGGAGTTCATCGAGTCCCTTGAGTTGGTCCGAGAGGATTTTCGCCGTCATGGCGAGTCCCCTGAAGTTATGGCATTCCAGTCCTTGCGGCGGTGGGGTTCCCGCCTGTCCTTGCTTGTCATACCTTGAATATCCGATGTGCTTGACCCTGTAGAGTTTTTCCGCCAGGTCCGGATTGCTTGTGATGCAGATTCCGGCTTCTCCTGCGGCGAGGGTCTTTGATTGCTGGAAGGAGTAAGAGCCGATGTCTCCCCAGGCGCCTGCCCCCTTGCCCATCCACTTGCCGCCTTGCATGTGTGCGCAATCTTCCAGTATTTGGAGATTGTATTTCGATGCGATAGCCGTGAGTTTCGTCAGGTCTGCCATTGATCCGTAGAGGTGTACGGGAATGATGGCCTTTGTTTTCGGGGTGATCGCTTCTTCCGCCTTTTGGCAATCGATGGCGAAGGTATCCTTGTCGATGTCAACGAATACAGGGGTTGCTCCGATGTAGCGGACCGCCATGATTGTCGCGATCCATGTGAGTGCCGGTACTAGGACTTCGTCTCCCGGCTTGACTCCCATTGCGATCAGTGCCGCCTGGAGCGTGACGGTTCCGTTCATCATGAAGATGCCGTATTTTGCTCCGTTGTATGCTGCGAATTCGTTTTCGAAATCCTGTTCCGCCTTGCTGTTGAAAGACCACGCCCTGGAAAGATACAACTGCTTCAGGCTTTCCGCGGTTTCCTCCGAAACAGGTGGCCAAGGCAAATCTTTGAATTCGCCTTCCGGTATGGCGCGCTGTCCGCCATTGATTGCCAATACTGACATAATTGACCTCCCTTAGATTTGTTTGGGGATGATGAAGCTATTAGAACAACAATTGTAATGGAAAGGGAAACTTGCTAGCCTTGACTAGTAACAACATTAAGCGGCCATGAGGGTTTTTCAAGGTAAGGAATGGTGCTTTGCTGTTCTTTTTTCCCAGAAAAACCAACAGAAAACCAAGGCAAAAAATGGCTCGAGGGCGTGGAGGCGGTGAAAGTGTCCTTGATTTTCGGGGATCAGCGTGAAAATTTCTTTGTGAAATGTTGTTTTTTCCCGATATTGAATTACTGTTATAGGGTTATTTTATAAAGTAATGGAAATTATCGTTAACCTATAAGGAAATGAACATGTCAACGATGAAGCGATTTTTTGCCTTGATGATTTTGGTTGTGGTTGCGTTGTCCTGCGTATCCTGCTCGACACTTCAGCCGATAAGTGCGAATGTCAAAAACGAGAAGTATCGGTTTGGCACGTACAGCGCTGACATTGAGACAACGATGTTTTTCCTGGACAAGGCAGTCAGAAATGCATGCAAGCGCGCTCGTCTGGTGAAGCGCGTCCATGATTTCCGCGGCAACGCCTGCTTCTACAAGTACTACGATGTCAATCAAATCGAAGTCGAAATCACCTTGAAGGAACTTAAGGACGGTTCCGGAATCAAGGTCAAGATCCGCATCGGGAAGATGGGCGACAAGGAATCGAGCCAGAAATTGCTTCTTGCGATTGATGACGACCTGCGGTTGCTGATGTCGAATCCCGCGCAATAATCCAACAGTGCAGATTTGAAAAATCAAGGATCGTCTCCCGCCGAGTTGGGAGGCGATCCTTTTTTTCTTGGTGTGAGCGTGTTGTTTTTCAGGACAGTCCGCCTGATATTTCGAGCACGGTTCCTGTGATGTATGCTGCTTGCTTGGAGGCTAGGAAGAGGATTGCTTCGGCGACTTCCTGTGGTTTCCCGAATCGTTTTAGCGGGACTGATTTCTTGTATTGGTCCAGTTGTTCGGGTGGGAGCTTGGCGATGAAGTCGGTGTCGATAAAGCCTGGCGAGATGCAATTTGCAGTTATGTTTCGTCTGGCGACTTCCTTTGCGAGGGACTTTGTCATGGCCACGAGTCCTGCCTTTGAAGCTGCGTAGTTTGCCTGTCCTTCGAGTCCGATTCGTCCTGAAGGCGAGGTGACATTGACGATTCGTCCATATCTGTTTGGGAGCATTCTCTGCACTCCGATCTTGGTCATGTTGAAGGCTCCGTAGAGGTTGACTTGGAGCACGTTGTTCCATGCGTCTTCGGTCATCATCGGGAGGATGGCGTCCTGTCGGATTCCTGCGGAGTTGACGAGTATGTCGAGGCGATCGAATTGATGGTCGAAATCCTTGAAGAATTCCTCCGTGTCATTATAGCTTGCGACATTGAGCTTTTTGAGGGTGAGTTTTTCCGCGAGTGGTCCCAGGGATTGCCTGAATTCCTCTGCGGCCTGGTCGTTGGAGGAGTAGATTGCGACGACGCTTGCCTTGGCCTTAAGCAATTCCTTGACGGTTGCGGCGCCGATTCCCCTTGAGCCACCTGTCACGATGGCGACTTGGTTTTCGAAGTTGAAGGAGATCATTTTTTGTTGTCCTGTTGTGAAAGTAGGTTGTCTATGAGTTCCAGGTCGCTGTTTTTCCTGTAGTTGAAAACAATCAGCCTGATAAGGTTTTTATCATTTTGCACGTTAATTCCTGCCTTGTACCTGTAGCATAGCCTTCCGATTTCCTCGAATTGACCTAGGCAGAACAGTTTTTTCCTGTTCCATATGATAGAGGTATCATCTTTTGGCATCCATTTTGGCGCTGGGAGCAGCTTTGATCGATTGAGGAAATCTGCGCACCATTTTGCCGGGGTGTTGTTTCTGGTTATGTAGTCTGCCATTGAGAAGTGCCAGATGAAAAGTCTTCTAAGCCGCCATTCGAAAGCGAGGAGTTTTTGTCCGGCGAGGAGTGACGTCGAGGCAAGCTTGAATCGGTTGTCCAGCGTGAAATTGACATCGAGGAAGCTCCACGGCGCCGGTTTGTCGTAGAACTCCTGGAAAGACCTGGCGATGTTTTGGAGGCAGATTGCCGGGATTTCGCGTCTGTTCTTCGGGAAATGTATTCTGAAGAACGCAAAAGGCTCACCTTGGTTTTCCGGGACGACATACGCTGTCGCCAGGGCTGTGCCGTCCGCCATCTTGTAGAGGTGTGCAGTCCATTGCCTTGGGATGTCCTTGATTTCCTCGGAGGCTGCAGCGGCGTCGTTGATGACCTTGATGAATGCGATCACTCGTTTTCTGAAAGTCTCTGTCTCTTGTTTTGAGTTTGGCCTTGTCCAGTCGATCTCGAGCCGTGGTCCTGTATCGTCTTCGAGCACGATTCTTGAGACTCCCTTGACAAGTTGGTTTGAAGCCAGTTCCCAGTATTTCGGGATTCTGAAGGCTATTCCGTTCCATGCGAAGATGGTCTGGTCGCCGGGGATATTGTCAAGGAGCAGTGATTCGTTCATGTCGTTGGGTTTATGGTTGAGGAATGGACGCTCAGGGTCGTGAGCGATTGGAATTGCGTTTGTATGCCTGCGCTGATTCGTTCCTGGAGTTCGGGTGGGACGATTGCGTAGATTGTGGGACCGCTTCCCGAGACATGTGCGCAGGTGGCGCCCATGGTGAGGAATGCTTCTCGGATCAATGCCAGCAACGGGAATTTGTCCAGGATGGCGTGTTCAAGGTCATTTTGGGCGAGCTTTGCGATTGCTGCCGGGTCTGTTGACTCCATTTGCTTGACGATGTCCTCAAGGGATGGGGCGGCGTGCTGGATCTTGCAGTGCTCGAAGGCCCATTTTGCGGTGATTGGGAAGCCTGGCGCCGCGATGACAAGATGGAGCTTTGCCGCGAGCGTGAGTGGCTTGAGTTCGGTTCCGATGCCTGTTCCCAGCGCCGGTCTTGGATTCAGGAAGAATGGGACGTCCGCCCCGATGGCGGAGGCGATGCCGTGCAAAGCCGAGACGTCTAGCGGATGCCCATGGATGGCGTTGAGTTGCAATAGTGTCGCAGCGGCGTCTGAACTGCCACCGCCAAGACCGGCGGCGATGGGGATCCGTTTCTCGATCAGGATTCTATGGGCTGGAGGCATGCCTGCCTTGAGGCAGAATTCACGTGTTGCCTTTGCGCAAAGGTTTGAGCCGTCCCTAGGTACGTCAGGATGGTCGCAGTATATTTCGATTCCTGGCTTGTCCTGCTTCCTGACGATGACGGTGTCGTTCCAATCCACGATGGGCAGGAAGATGTTTTCCAAGTCGTGGTAGCCATCCTGTCGCTTTCCGACGACTTTCAGGAACAGATTGATTTTCGCGCAGGTATTCATTATGGAATGCAAGTTGGTTTTGATTGCGAATTCAGTATCATACTATAATGCCAATCCTTGCTTTATACTCATAAGAGCAACATAAAATCTTTTTGCGAGACTCTTGGATTTGAGCGTTCAGAAGTCTTTGCGAGTTCAATTTTGATGCAACGGCACCCATCAAAACTGCAGTAAGGCAACAGGTGAAACCTTGACACGACGAGCGAAAACCATTGAAAGATTTTTTTGATTTTTCCGCTTGCATAAACAATCTCAGCGTGTACTATGGAGCAAGCACTGTTTTTTCAATTTAAAAATATGGATTTCTCAATGTGGGTTTAGTACAAAGGCAAGGAGACTGCATGAAAAAGTTAGTGTGGATTTGTACATTTTGCATTCTTGTCTGTCAGGCGTTTTGCCAGGAAGCGCCGAAGGTCGGTCCGGAACCGGAATTGCTTCCCGAGAAGCCCGTTGAAATTATTTGGCCTGACGAGAAGCAACCGGGCACTTGGGAGCCAGGATTCACTGTTGATTTCGAGTTTAGGCAGCGGTATCTTGACAAAGGCAAGGTTGTCAATAGTGACAGCAACTTGCTGGGGCGATTGGGGCTTTCCATAGGCGGTTTCCGTTTTGGCTTCTGGGTAACCCAGGACATGACGGATTTTCATCAGGAATATCCGAAGAGCTATGATCGTCGCGACGCTTCCTTTGGCGACTTTCAGGATCCCCATGATCCTACCGGGGGGAAGATCAGGACCTCTGATGGTTCGCTGGTTGCTCTGGCGGATATCGAGGTTACGTTTGGATGTGGAAATTATGAGGTTCCAGGCATACCTTTTCAACCTCTTCAAAAAAATGTCCTGTATGATGTAGTAAACATAGAGTCTTGGAATTTGATGTATCCTCAAAATGATAACTTGACATTCGATACAACGGGATGGAAGGCAGGATATGATGATACTGGCGACTTTCTATTGATCGATGGCAATAAGTACTACTCAGACGATTTCATCGCTACCAATGAACATGAGACGATACGTCAATGCTATGCGTCTCCTGCCCCTGTGGGTGCTGGCGGCCAGGCGCCTGCCAAGCAGGGCGCGACACGTGGTCGGCAGGATGTTCCCGCACGAGGCACGCGCTACGAGGCCCAGCAACAAGCCGCGATGGACGCCAGGCACAAGGGCGTTGACAAGAATGACGTTGAAGAAGTTCGCTATGAGTTTGGTTACGGATATACCTTCAATGAAATCGCGTACATCAACTCGTTGACCGTTGACCTGAATTTCATTTACTACGACTATCCGTCACGTTCCCTGTATGACAGCCAGCGCGAACTTGCTCTGACGTTGAGCACGGGGCCGTTTCCGATGAGCTACTTGGATCTTCGCCCCGGATTCACGGTTGCCTGGGACTACAAGAACGAGCGCTTCTGGGCGTCCGTCTTCGTCTCCCACATTGAGAAGTTCCCGAAGATCTCGGATCGTCTTCGCTGGACGAACAAGTTCGAGCTGTTCTGGGCGAACACAAGCTACAATGCGTGGGACAACAACGTGAAGAAGAATGCGTTGAACGCACTGGTTTGGACGATGTCCCTGGATTACTACGTGGTTCGCTGGTTTAGCTTCGGTCCCTACGCCCAGGCGGGCTTCGCGCTGGATCACGATATCCGCGAGCACTGGAAGCACGACGATACCAAGCGCACGCCGGGATGCAATGACCGAATCAATCTGATGGCGGGCTTGAGAATGTCCTTCCACTTCTGAGGATAAACTGAAAAACCGATGTGGTTTCGAATCGCCGCCGAATGTCGAAAGCGCAATTTGGCGGCGATTCTTTTATTATCAAGGTGCTTACCACCACGCAAAAGGCATGACAATGGCAGACACGGCATCGATATTGACGATCAAGGAGCGTGCTCGTCAATTGTGCCTTCGTGTACGTCGCGAAGTCGATGGGGGCTTGGGCGGGTTGTATATCAGCCGTCGTCGCGGATTCGGGCTTGAGTTCGAGGAGTTGCGCGAGTACGAGATTGGCGATGACGCACGTTATTTGCATTGGCCGACGACGTTGAGCCAAGGGCGTCCCTATGTCAAGCGGTATCGCGAGGACACGAAGCTTGACATGATGCTGTGTGTCGATTGTTCTGGTTCGATGCATCGTTTGAAAGGGATTTGGGAACGGGGCGTTGAGGCGTGCGCGATGTTGTCCTGTTGCGCCGTCTATGGCGGCGATGGAATCGGCTTGCTGATGGGGAGCGATGTTCGGGAGTCTTACGTTCCGATTGGTTTTGGCGATCGTCATTGGTATCGCTTGGTTCGTCAATTGTTGGGTTGCGAGGTATCTGGAATTCAGACAGATTTGTGCGGTTTGCTTCGTGACGCCAATGCTGTGTTGCGTCGCGGGTCTCGCGTCGTCGTTGTCAGTGATTTTCTTGCTGGTGTAGAGTGGGAGGACGAGGTTCGTCGTCTATCTCGTCGTCATCAGCTTGTCTTGTGCCAGGTCAGGATTGATCGCTATGAGGAGTTGCCAGGCATGGGTTGGGTTGAGGTTTCTGATGCGGAGGATGGTGGTCGCGTATTGGTTGATTGGTCTAGTGTTGGCGGGCGTTCTCGTCGCGCCTCCGATCGTGCCGATGCGCTCGATCGCGTTTCTCGCTTGTGCGGGGAGCTTGGCGGCGTCCATTTGGTCCTTGACGGGACGCGTCGAATCGACGAGGTTCTGCAAGAGGCATTTTCGAAGAGCGGGAAGGGCAATAGGCCTGCAAAGACAAAACGAAGTTAATGTGGAGCCTTGCAAGGCGACGTATGGGTGCTGACGTACTTTTCGCCAGTAACCTGTCCCTGATCAAGTCATGCTAAAAGGCAGTTCGTGCGAGGTTATTGTTTGAAAATCATGCAAGCAGGATGTATTTTTATAATTTTCCGAAATCTCGCCATATAAATATAATTAGAGTACACTTTTAGGGGATGCGATATGCGGCCTGCCTGCCTGCTGATGTTTATTCTTTTTTTGAGCCTGCCTTGCCTGGGAGATTGGGTGCTTTCAGGGAAATGCCTGGACGTTGCGATCGAGTCGAAAACCGGTCGCATCCAAGTTACAGACAAGCGTGACGGACATGTGTGGGTGCAGGGCGGCGAAGAACTGAAGCAAGGGGGCGTCGTCGGATTGAAGCCCGTCAAGTGGGGAGATTGGGCCAGCTTGATTGCAGAGGGGAACGCCTTTGACTTGACGCCGGCGATGACGTCCCGGGACAGCGTGAAGGTGGACGATGCCGCCGACCTGTCAGGCAAGGCGTATTTGGGCTGGAGTGCATCGGGCTTGATGTTCCAAGTGGATGTTCAGGACGATGCTTTTTTCCCAGCTGCCGTTGACGAACAGACCTGGTGGGAACATGACAGCGTTGAGTTTTGGCTTGATGGCAATCAATACGCCATTCGTCCAACTGTCGGCAAGAGTCCAGTTTGGCATGCTGAAGACGTCGAGGCCGAGAGCGAGCGGACGGCAAGCGGATATCGGGTTCGTGTGCAGTTTCCATTGTCGTGCGAACTCGGCAAGTCGATTCGGTTTGCCGTTGGCTTGAATGACCGCGATGGTGCGGATACTGGTCGTGCAGGTCAGTTGTACTATCCGACCAGTTGGGTTCATTCTCGCCCCGAGTCGTTTGTCCGGTTGGTTCTTTGCGGGAGCGACGGCGTTGTTGTCGAGAAGGCGTCAGACAGCGATTTGATTCGCGAGTTTAAGCTTTGGGACGGCGATGTTGTTGGCGCGAGCTGGAAGGAGCATGTGCACGGCAGTGAAATGGTTCGTCATGTAAGCTGCTGGATCGAGGGAGACGACGAGTTGCATTTTTCGGAATCGTTGCCGAGCCTTTTTGAACGCGGTGCTCCGATGTCCACGAGTCTTTTGGCCCGTCGCGGCTTTGAGTTGCGGGGACCGCGTGCCGAGTTGATGATGGCTGATTATTCGAATGGTCACTTGTACGGCTTGAACGATCCGAAGCAGAAGCGTGTGAACTACGAGTGCTTCGGGACATTGGACATTCCCGCCGTCGGCGTGATTGACGGTCCTGCCGGGCGAGGGTATTCGTTGTTTGTGAAGGACAGTGACGATGCGACCATCCGGATGATGTCCTACGATTCAGGTACGGCAGATTACAGGCGCGTGCCGTCCTTGGTCTGGTTGCCGAGTGTGGGGAAGGTTTTCGGCAAGGGAAGCCGCGAGTACTTTTTCCATTTTGTGACGTCGGGGGGATATGTTGCGTTGGCGAAGCGTTGGCGCGAGGCGTTCAAGGACATGGGGTATGTGGTGACGCTGCGCGAGAAGGCAAAGCGCAATCCCGATATCCGCAAGCTGATGGGAGCGGCTGACATCTGGGGTTCGAATGGACTTGCATTCGCAAAGGAAGCACGGGCGGAGGGCATCGAAAAACTGCTGGTGAACGGCCAAATCCCGGCGGAAGCCATGGAGGAAGTGAAGAAGCTGGGATACCTGATCGGACGATATGACAACTACACCGACGTCTTGCAGCGGAAGGAAAACGAACCCGTCGGCAGCGCGAGAGGGCAGATTCCCGAGGATTGCGTCCAATTGGAAAACGGCGAGCGCAAGACAGCGTGGTTGACGTTTGACAAGAAAACCCAGTTCATGAAGCGCTGTCCCGCATTGTGGGTTCCGACAGCGCGAATCACGATTCCGCGTGACCTGAAGACCTATCCGTACAATACGCGTTTCATCGACGTGACGACGGCTGAATCCCTGTACGAGTGCTACGATCCCCTGCATCCGCTGGACAGGACCGCCAAACGCAAGTGCGGCGAGGATTTGCTGAAGTACGTATCTTCGGAATTGGGGCTTGTCGCAGGCGGCGAGCATGGCCGCTGGTGGTGCGTTCCGTACTTGGATTACCTGGAGGGGATGATGTCAGGCGGATATACGTCCTGGCCTGCTGGGCATTTGATCCGTCCCAAGACCAAGGATCACAATCCCTGGGATGAAGCTCATAACTACGACATGTCAGATCCCGAAACGGGCTTCAACCGATACATGAAATACGGCTTGGGAGCGTACCATCGCGCCCCGATTTGGGAACTCGTCTTCCATGATTGCATCGCTACGACCTGGTATTGGGGGGACTCGACGGATTACCTGTACCAGGCAGCGCCGGAGACAATCGAGCGGAAAGTCGCCTTCAACGTCTTGTACGGAACGATGCCGATGTACTGGATCCAGACCCTGTGGGAGAAGGAACGGGATCGTTTCCTCGCAACGTATTTTCCTGCGTCCAAGATGCACGAAACCGTCGGCATGCACGAAATGCTCAAGCATGAATTCCTCAGCGACGACCGTTGCATCCAAACGACGACGTTTGCAGACGGGACGACAGCCGTGGTCAATCTCGATGACAAGCCGCGCTCCGTGGATTTCCAAGGGCGTCGCTACGAGTTGGCGGCCAGTGGATTTATCGTTTCAGGTCCGACGTTGCGGATGAGCCGAGTGGTCTTTGGAAATGGCGTGAAGACGACGATCAGTGCTGATGGTTTCGAGTATTCCAGCGAGTTTGGATCCGAGTTGTCACAGTCTTTGGGATCGGTACTCGTGCGTCGCATCGGTGACAACGAGGCCGAGGTCCGCTTGAGTGGTACGAGCAGGGCGATTGAAGCGCCGTGGCTGTTCGATGTGCCTGAGGGCGAATTGTTGGCCTATGGGATTGGAGCTGACGGCTTGCGCAATCGTCAGGTAAGCTTCGATTTGTCCGGCGGGGCATTGCGTTTTGCCGAGGCCGGTCGTTACGTTGTGTTGTGGGGCAAGGCCAGCAAGAAGCCGGATTTTCGGATTGCGGTTGATTCCGTCGAGCCTTCAGGGGTTTGGGAATCGAATGTCGGTGGCAAGGTGACGGTATCTGTGTCGAATGTTGGGTTGCGTTCCTGCGGGGGTGACGTGAAGGCGTACCTGGGTCAGGCGAAAAAAGAATATTGCGTCGGCAAGGCGTCCTTGCGGAATTTGGCGAGTGGCGAGAAGCGGCAGGTGACGCTGGAGATTGACACGTCGCGTTTGGCTGGCAAGTGCCGGTTGTTGCTGGTGGTGGAAGGAGACAGGGATGACTTGTATGATGGGGACAACAGATGCGAGATCCTTTGCGATGTAATGGTTGACCTGGAGAAAAGTCGCGTCCGGCACATGTTCAAAGTGTACACGGGAGATGTGGATCGTAGCCTTGAGCCGATGTCGCTTCCCTTGGATTTCTCTGATTTGGCAAGGCATGGAGCGGGAAAGCTTCTGGTTGAGAACATCCACTTGCTCCGCCGTGGCGACGATGGGGCTTGGCAGACCTGCGAATTCTACCAGTTCGATCCCGATCCTGATTTCGATGGGAAGAAACATTTGAAGGGCACGCTTGAGTTTTCGTTTGACGCGCCCGCTAAGACCGAGGTCGAGTTCATGGTTGTTGCCCGTCAAGGGGGCAAGGCTGGGATGAAGCAGGTGGGATCCGGTCTTCAGGTTCAGGCGGATCTTGGTGAAATGCGTTACGACGGCGAGACGTATTCCGTGGTGTTCAGGGAAGGGACTTTGGTTGACATGATGCCTGGTCGTCGCTATGGCGGCGGCGTTGATTTCCTTACGAGCCTTGTTGTTTCGTCCCAGGCGAGCGGCTGGTCTGTTGAGGAGGAGGCCGTGATCGAGCGGTTTGAGGTGTTGCGTTCCGGTCCCGCATTGGTGGAGTTGGTCGTCGAGAAGACGTTGCGTCCTGGTGTCAGGTACGAGAAGCATTACCTGATGTATCCTGGTCGGCTGGTTGTGACGGCTGACCTTGACAAGCCTTGCGGAGGATTGTATTCCCGCGGCTTCTATTGTGTTGACGGGGAGTTTTTGCATGACAAGGGGAAGGGCGGCAAGATGGGGCTTGCGAATCAAGCCGCCGGCTTGTACGGGACGAACCCCGAGCCCAAGTGGTATGCCTTGCGTGGCGATGGCTGGAGCAAGTTGTGCGCCGCGACGACGGACGATTTTACGAACATCTCATTCTGGGATTCCGGCGGCGCCTCCCGAGGGCAGATTGGCTTTACAAGCGATAAGCATCGCGGTTTGCGATACACCTACTTTATCTATGGCAGCGAGCCTGATTTTTCCTTTGCGTCCCGCGACTATTCTCGCGCGAAGCATCCCGCTCGCTTTGTTGAGTGATTGCCTGATATGTGAAACAAGACAGGATGGAATAACCATGAGCAATGACGAGAGTGCGTCGGAAGTCCCCGTTCTTCATATACGTTGCCAGCTGGAAGGCCAGCCACCGATCGAACGGAAGATTACCGAGTTCCCATGCAGGATCGGACGTTCGCAAAATTGCGACATCGTAATTTCGGACAGTTCGATTTCGAGCTTGCATGCCCTGATATCGAAGAATGAGGACGGCGATTTGATCCTTGAGGACCAATGGAGCACGAATGGAATCTACATGCATTTCCAGCGTGTCAGGCAGGTCAAGCTTGAGGGGACGATGCATTTGGTGATGGGACGCGTTTCGATCGACCTGTCCTGGTTCCCGGCCGGTGGTTCCGGAAGCCAGGCCAGCAGTAGTGACACGGTTGGCGTTGCGCCTATGCCGAGGCAACGGATGACATTGCCGGTCGATCCGCTGGAAGGAAGCCCTGCGGCGACGATTTCGCGGATTTCCGGTTCGGGGCAAGGCGGGATTGTCTGCCCCCATTGCTGGTATCGGTTTGACGTGGACGAATTCCTGTTCGTATCCCGTCACCAGAGCCTGTTGGGCGACCCTGTTTTGGGCGATGACGCTCCGTTGCGGTTCTTGCCGTCCCGCTTCACTCCCGAGGGCAATGCCATCGATGCGGCGGGGATGAGCTGCCCCGACATGGCCTGTCCGCGTTGCCATTTGCGAATCCCGCAGGCAGCCAGCGAAATGCCTCCCTTGTTCCTGTCGATCGTCGGGGCGACAGCAAGCGGGAAGTCCTACTTCCTGACCAGCATGACCTGGCAATTGCGCAACACGCTTTCCAGCAATTTCGCCATGTCCTTTACGGACACCGATGCCGTCAACAACCAAATCCTCAACGATTTCGAGGAAACCGTGTTCCTGCAGTCCGATCCGAACGAACTTGTATCACTTCGGAAAACCGAATTGCAAGGCGACTTGTACAATCAGGTGTTGCTGGACAACATGCTGATCAACCTGCCCAAGCCGTTCATGTTCACGGTCACCCCGGCCGAGCACCATCCTCGGTACAAGCAGGTGCTGGAAAGCATGAGCCGTACGCTGGTGCTCTACGACAATGCAGGCGAGCATTTCGAACCAGGAATGGATTCGGTCGACAATCCAACGACGCAACACCTCCTCCATTCCGATACGATTTTCTTCCTTTTCGACCCGACCAAGGACGTGAGATTCCGCAAGCGCCTGTCAGGCAGCGACGATCCGCAATTGGCGGCCAGCGCAAGAGTCCAAAGGCAGGAAATCATCCTGACCGAAATGATCAACCGAATCAAGAAATACACGGGATTGAGAAGCGGAAGAAAATGCGCCAAGACACTCCTGTTCCTGGTTTCCAAGTGTGATGTTTGGAAGCACCTTTTGGATTTCCCGATTCCTGAGGAACCCTGGATGTGGGACGGGGACTACAACACCTGTGTGCTTGATGTGGATACGATCAAAAACGTGTCCTTCAGTGTTCGGTACCTATTGATGCAAATCTGCCCCGAGGTGGTTTCGACTGCGGAATCGTTTGCCGGCGAGGTCCTGTACTTGCCGAACAGCGCATTGGGTCACAGCCCGGAGTTGAACGAGGAAACCGGAATGATCGGAATCCGTCCTGTCGATGTGGATCCGTTCTGGGTCACTGTTCCGATGCTGTACTTCTTCTACGAGCGTGGATTCATTTCTCCAGTGCCTTCGCACAGGCGTGAGCGTCATCCCGAGACGCCGTCGGAATGCAAGTTGTCCGGCGACGTATTCTTTATAATGTTGCCTGGCTTGAAAAAGCCTTTGCAGATTCCCACATCTTTTTCCGGTTTCCAGTTGCGTTGTCCTGGCACGGACATGTGGTTTACGGTTCCCGAGATGCCTGGTGGCGGTTCTGGCGATGCCTAATCTGGAATGAGGAGAGTTTGGCGATGGCACACGAATTGGTCTATACATCAGCGGAGCGGGGGCTGCGTCCAGGGACGCGTGGCTTTTGCACGGTTGCCCATACCCGTGGAATGGCGCCTGCGACGATGCGGATGCTTGAGTCCTTGAGCGCCTACCGGAGTTTGTATGGCGCCCAGGAAGCGGCGTCGCTAGCCGAGCCTGTTGTGTGGTCGCATTATCGCGTCAGCCTTATGGGGCGCAGCCAAAACGTGTTGTCTCGCGTCAGTCCCACCGGCGTTGACCATACCAATCGTTCGAACAAGTTGGCTCATCATCTGCTGATATCGAGCCAGGAGCGTCCTGTTGGCGGTCCGTTGTGGCTGTGTGCTCAACCAGGCGTGTTCTTGGAGGAATGGAACGAGGAGCCCCATTTGATCGAGGAGCCGAAGGTCTTGCCTTCTGGCGACGAGGAATCGTACATTGCGACGTCTTGGGCTTCGTTGACAGGCGATGCCGGCCATGCCGGCACGTTGGCTTCGTTATTTCATGCCCGTGATGACATGATCGTGGTTTTGGTGTACGAGGCTGGCGTTGAGATGGCACCGTTATTGCGTGAGGCAATGGCGTTGCTTGCGCCTGACGAACGTTGGCTTGTGACGTACAACACGTATTTTACCAGCTTGCCTGCAGGAATGACCTGCGCCTGGCGTTGCTGCGTGGCGGACAGCGATGCATGCAGGGAAGCCAAGCGAAACCCAAAGGCGACCGTGATAGACTTGACAGGAACGCTTCCGGAACCGAATGGAAACGATTCCTACGTCAAGCGAGCACGCGAGGGCGGAGCGCCAATCGTGGTGAAAACACAGGAATCGCAGAACAAGTCAAAATTCAAGTTGATGCAGAACCGTGAAATCAACCAATTGAACCTGAAGCCTCGCAAGCTTTGACCGTGAGTTGAAACCTAGGAACACCTACCCGGGGTACGATAAATGACACCAGAACAGCAGCTCATACAGCAAATCATACAACTTATCAACAGCAGCCAACTGGAGCGAAATCCGCTCCTGGAGGATTATGCAGAACAGTTCTCGGAAATGTGCCGTCTGGCCAATGACAGATTGCTCCGTTGCGCAGATTACCTGGACAAGGGAATGAGATCGGAGGCAATCCACGAGGCGCAGACGCAACCTGATCTGTTCCACTTGAGCGAACTTCTCGCAAGCGATGGATTGAGAAAATGGAAAAACATCTGCATTGACCTGGAACTGGCCAGGTTCCAGCCTCTGAACGAATCGATCTTGACACGGTTGCGTTCCGAAATGAAACTGGAAGAAGACTTGAGCCCGCTGCTGAAGGAATATCGACGCTGCGTCTATCAGGCCGACCATCCCGGCTGCATCCGGATCCTGCGCCAATTGCGTGAAAAGGATCCTGAAAACCAGTCTTGGAAGACGAATTTGGAGCCATTGGAGGAAGCGGCGTTGGGTGAATGGATTGAGCAGGCTGAGGAAGCGTTGTCCGCGATGGATCTGCGATGGCTGAAGTCGATCTTCAACGAATTGAATCATCCGCAGCGCGTCGTTGCTGCTCCTGAATCGTTGATGAAGCGCTTGCGTGTCGCGTTGATGTCGGAGCGTTCGGGCGATTTGCTACTGGAAGGCGAGAAGCTTCTTGGCATTGTCCGCGACTTGATGTCAAAGGAGGATGCTGTTGAGCTTGAGGCTCAATTGGAGAAGTGCGATAAGCTGATGGAAGACGAGGCGTTTTTGCGTCGTCCTCCCGAATGGGACAAGACATTGGTTTCCGCTCGCGAGTTGCTTGAGACTTTGGGTCGTCGCCGTGCGAAGCAGGTTGACTTCAACCAGGCGATGTCCGGGATGCGCGATTTGCTCGAGGGAGGTTCCTTTGGCGAGATGGAGCTTCGTCACGAGTGGGAGCGCTTGGAGGCTTGGGAGATGCCGATACCTGAGTTGTTGCGTCGTCAAGTCGAGGAGACTCTTGGTGCTATGCGTTCTCGCCGTCTTCGCAGGGCGAAAATGATTGCTTACGGGACTGCATGCGGCATCATCTTGGCTGTTTTGGTTGCATTTGGTGTTCTTTGGTGGCACAATCGGAATGTTCTTCGGGCGCGTCGTCTTGCGGAGATGGAGGCTTTGTACGACGGCAAGAGGATTGATGAATTGGAGAACTACCTGAAGCTGGTTGAGGAGAGCGATCCGGTGTTTTTCAAGTCGCCTGCCGTTCGGACCTTGAATGACAAGTTGCTTGCGAACAAGGAGACGTTCAGGAAGATGGCGTTGGAGTACGCCAATCGTCGGACTTACCTTGAAGGTATCCGCAAGAACGGCTACGGAGCAGGGCGCGAGCAAATCGAGCGTTTGCTTCGTGAGGCTGACGAGAATGCGACGTCTCGCGAGGAGAAGGATTGGCTGAGTTCCTGGCGCAATGGCTGGAGGGCTTGGGAGAGTCGTCAAGTCGCCAGTGCGGATGGTGTGTTGGCTCGTGCGATTCGGCAGGTTGACACGTCGCTCGTGGAATTGAGAGGGGTTGATTTGGTTGGCGAGCGCAAGAAGCTTGAGGCATTGCGGGACATTTGCCAGAAGGCTCAAGTGGTCGATGAGCGTGCCAGCCAGGAAGTCCGTAAGCGCTTTGCCGAAACCAAGGAGAAACTCGATGCGCGTTGGCTTGATTTCGAGACGCGGGAACGGGAAGCGAATGAAAAGGCGTTGGCTGACGAGAAAGCCGCTGCGGAAAGGAAGGCGAAACTTGTCGCGTTGAGGCGTGATATTCCCAGGGCATTGCCGGATTTGACCCGTTACGGGCAATTGTTGGGCGAGTTCCTGGAGGTTGGCGCGGGCGAGCCTGAGTACAGTGGCTACAAGGCGACGTACGATCGTATCGGGATGTACTCGAAGGCGGCGATGCTGTCCAAGTTCGTGCTTGTGAACCTGTCTCCTGGCGGCGAGTCGTCCCGTCAAATCAGCGAGTTCTTGGCTGGCGAAGCCGGGTTGCCTGATTCGGTATGGAGGGCGGATTTGTCCCGCGCATCGGAATTGATGTCCGAGACTGTAGGGCTTCGCCGCAAGGTCATGGGCTTGATGAGCGGCAATCGGAATGAGTTGCGTGTATACAAGTTCCGTTTTCGTAGGAAAGGCACGGAGACCTGGACTGAGCTTTACTCGCCTGAGCCAATCTTGGAGAAGACGCAGGACGGCGTGACCCAGTATTGGGGGCAGGTCTATTGGTGCGAAAAAGATGACAAGCGGATGTCGCTTTTGCATACCAGCAGGGTGTTCGCTGACAAGCTGACAACTGAGTTGTTCGAGTTCGAGCGTCGTGTCAGCCCTGAGGACAATCTTGCAGCTCATACGGTGTACTTGCGCAAGCTGATTGCCGAGGCAAACGAGGCTAGCGCGATGGATATCCATCTGCTGAAAGCCCTGGGAGAACTGAGGACTTCCGAGGAAATCGATACAATCCCTGCGGCGTGGCTGGCAAAACGACTCGTTCATTTCCTGTACGAAAACTGCCATGCGGAATTGCCTGAAACGACCTATTGGGTGGATTTTGCCAAGGAGATCGATACCAACGTACCGTGGATCAACAAGAATCATCCTGAAACAAGGTTGGCAAGCGAAAAGGTCGCCGCATTCTGGGTGAAAATGCCGGATTTCGAGCCGATTATCCGTCGTTTGGAAGCCAATCGTGCCTTGCTATGCGCGAGTTTGAGCTTTGGTGTTCAATGCGTCGGTTCCATCCAGCCTTCCGGTGATTCGGGTGGAATGAAGCTGGTTTCGTGTATCACGTCACGACCAGATGAATTGTGGGTATTGCAGGCATCTGCCGTGAATGTGTTGCCTCAATTCAAGGTGTTGAGCACGATAGGCGATTCGATTGACGCCGAGTCGCTGAAGCGTGATTGCTTTGTCGGGATGCCTGTGTTTGCCCCTGCTCGCGGTCGCGAATCTTCTAAGGTATTGCGCAATGCGTGTCCGGAGGAAAGCCTTCGCAAGCGGGTTGAGTTCCCTCAGTCATGGCCAGTCAATGCACGATAAGTGGAGGTGCCCATGAAGCGAGGCGGCGAAAATCTGATTGGTCTTGACATTGGCAGTTTGAGTGTTAAGGCAAGCGTATTTCAAGGGCGTGGCTCCTCGGCTCGCCTAGTTGGATTCGAGAGTTTCGATATTTCCGACGAAGGGATCTTGAACGATAGCGAGTTGTATCGTGGAATTGTCGATTGGCTGAATTCGAAGCAAATTTCAAATGGAACCGTTTGTGTTGGGATTCCTCAGTACCAAACGACGATGCAGGTGACGGATTTTCCGGCAGTCAAGCCTGCTCGATTGCGTGAGCTTGTGTCGATGGAGACCCGTCAGCTTGGCGGCTTTACGGACGAGTCGTTTGTGCACGGCTACGTGTCGATGGCTAGTGGCCATGGTCGCGAGAATCCCGTATTGATCGGCTTGTGCCGTGAGCAGGCATTGCGCGACACCCTGTCGTCCTTGGCTGGATCTGGGTTGCGTGTTGGTGACATTTCCATGAGTGGCCTTGCATTGGCCAATGCATATTTCAACTTGCATCCTGGCAGTTTGTCCATTGATTCTCCTGTATTGCTTCTAGAGCTTGGTCATTTGAATTCCTTTGCGGTTGTCGTCTGTGGCGGTCAGGTTTTGTTCATGGGGTCATTGATGTTCCGCGGTGAGCAATTCGATCGGTTTCATGACGATGACTTGCGTGATACGAGCAGTCAATCTCCGCTGTATCGTGCTGCGAGCATGCTTGATTCGGAGATTCAGAACGTTGTTGAGCATTGGCGTAGCCAGGAGCTCGAGCCGTTGTCCAAGACTCCGGTCGGCAAGGTGTATTTGTCAGGCGGCGCCAGTATGCAGCGTGGCTTGTGCCAATGGCTTGAGGAAGCCTTCGAGAGCAAGATGGAATTGTTGGGGCCCGAGGTCGATGGGGTTGTCCGTCCTGATTTGACTATTGCGTACGGTCTTGGCTTGGAGAGCGCTGGTTGCAGTACGTTGCCGTTGTCTCTATTGCCTGAAGACGAGAAGGAATTGCGTCATCGGATCAGTCGTTTCCCGTATGCCGTAGCTGCAGCCGTTGTGTTGGTGTTGTCTTTGTTTCTGGTTGAAGTGTTGGTCTGGAATTGGACAGGGAATGCGCTTGGGAAACTTTCCAGGTACGATGTCCGCTTGTCTGAGAGCGAGGGGCTGATCCGTCAGATTGAAGAAAGCCTATCGGCGATTTCGGCTCACGAGCTGCGCTTGGCTCCTTTGGTTGAAGGCGCGAATCGTGGTGGTCGCGCCTTGTCGGCGCTTGAATCTCTTGGCAATGCCTGCAAGGATGGAATCTGGATCCATTACCTTGCGGAGTCGTCCAGCTATCGCGATTGGGCTGAGACGGATGCCAAAAAGCCGGAGGATACGCAACAAGAGGCACGTACGAGGGGAGGGCGAAGCAACAGGCGGAACCGAAATCTGTTCGGCGGAGAAGCCCCAAAGGTCGCCGATCGAAAAGATGACGAGCAAGAGGAATTCCCGCTTTTGGTCAAGGCAAGCGATATCGAAGTTTCAGGTTCCTTTGTCTGTGCCGGCTATGCCGCGATGAAGGACAGGAAGAGCTTTTCGGATACGAAGCGCCGCATCGGCGATCTGGCGAAGGTTTTGAGCGAAGGCGAGCCGTTCAGCCATGTGGACACCATGGAGGAATTGGGTAGCGGACATCGGCCGGAATTGGCGCAGCCGTGGACGGATTTCCTGCGTCGCCTGGGTGGTCAACAATTCATGCCCTTCATGTTGCGCTTGCCGTACCGGACGCCTGAAATCGATCCTGTTGTGTTGAGCCAGCTGCGCAGTGGTTCCAAGAAGTGATTGAGGGGAGCTAGGATCAATCCTTGGCCTTGAGTTGCGGGGCGATCAGTTCGAGTTTGATTTCGGACTCTTCTGTTTTCTCGCTATTTTCGTGTTCATGGACATGCCCGGAGACTTGCTGGTCCCTAGGAAGCGATTCGGGCAATTCAATGACCATTCCCTCGGAACCGTAATACTGGTTATGGAGGTCGTTGACGACCTTCAAGAGATCCTGTGCCAAGAAATCCTGTGATTCGTAGCCGAGGAAAGTTGCCGTTATCTCTTTGCCGTCGTCGCCTTTGATGGTGTATTGACGCTTTCCGTTGATGGCAATGCTAGGCCCTTCATAATCCGTATCACTGATCAATTGAGCCTGCGGAATTTTGGTGATTTCCGTTATGGTGATGCGGAATTCCGATGGTTTCGTGTCCACTAGCTCGTAGAGTATGTTCCTCAATTTTGTTTGCTTGTAGTGGAGGTAGGCGTCAATCTTGATTTTCGCATGCTCGTAGCCCAGGATTTCGACGCCGTCTGTCCCCTGTTCAGTTTCCTCAAGACCATGGTCGTGATCGTGCGGTTGGCGAAGTGCTCTCACCTTGACAATGATTACGCCGACAAAGATGACGAGAAGCAGGGCAGGAATGAAGGACAATCTAGCGACAAGCTTGCGCCGGCGAGCCCTTTCCGCCTCCCATTTGGCCTGGACGGTTGCCACGTCATACTTGATGTCATCCTTGGGAAACAAGGATTCCGAATGTTGTTTGTTGTTGTCTTTAGTATCCATGTCAACGCATAAGGGCATTGTTGTAAATTCAATCTGAAAAAAGAAATTTACAGCGAATACGATGTTTTTCAAGTAGCATGTAAGCCTGTTTCTTTCTAATGAGGCGATTCCTTTGGTCAGGAATAGCCGTCGGGTGACAATTCACTTGCCGCCCGGTGGCGAGATTGGAGGATGCTGGGACTGGGACAGGTCGGACGGGGCGGACGGGCATTCATCATTCCACCATATGACATGCCCCTTGGTAGCTGGATTGGAGAAAACGATTTTTGTCATGACAAAAAAAGCTCCCGTTTCGTTGAGTAACGGGAGCTAAAAGTGGGGTGCATGACCGGGCTCGAACCGGCGACCTCCTGGGCCACAACCAGGCGCTCTAACCAACTGAGCTACAAGCACCATCAAGAAATCTTACGAAAGCAACATTAATATGGCATGGGAAAACGGATTTTCAAGCTAAGGGATAGAATTTGTCGGAAAAAGTGGATTTGGCTGGAAACTAACTTGACTGATAAAGGCCTGAAGGCTTGAAAAAGCGCATTTGCGTATGAAATTTGATGTGTTGTACTTTTTGTAATATGTCTTAGGATAGTTGAATCGATGAAAAATGGAGCTGCATTGGTGAAAGAAGATCCGACTCGTGTCGAGCGTGGTTTCCTGGTTGGAGTGTATTCAAAGGCTGAGGAATTGAATGTCGTCCGTGAACTGTTGCAGGAATTGGGCGAGTTGACGGACACTCTTGGTTTGGAGACGGTGGGTTCGGAATTGGTACGGATCCGCGAACCCAATCCAAGGTTGCTGATTGGCAAAGGCAAGGCTGAGGAAATCGCAAGGCTTGCTGAGGAGGCCGGTGCGGATGTGATCATCTTCGATGAGTTCCTGTCTCCGTCCCAGCAGCGCAATTGGGAGGAAATGTCGAACTTGGCCGTGATTGACCGTCAGGAAGTGATCTTGGACATATTTGCGTCTAATGCTAGGACGAGCGAGGCGACTTTGCAGGTTCAATTGGCGAAGGCGAACTACGATTTGCCGAGATTGAAGCGTCGCTGGACGCACTTGCACCGTCAGGCCGGGACAACGGGTGGAATGGGTGCCAGGGGCGAAGGCGAGCAGCAGCTTGAGCTTGACTCCCGTGCGGTTCGCAGAAATATCGCGAAGTTGCAGCGTCAGCTGGATGATGTTCGTCAGCATCGCGAGGTTCAGCGTGCCCGTCGCATGCGCAAGCCATTTCCTGTTGCGGCGATCGTTGGATACACGAATGCGGGCAAGTCGTCCTTGCTGAATGCATTGACGGATGCCGGGGTTTTGGTGGAAGACAAGTTGTTCGCCACGCTGGATCCTACGGTCAGGCGCCTGAAACTGCCCGGCGGACAGGACATCCTGCTGACGGATACCGTAGGATTCATCCGAAAACTGCCGCATACCCTGATCGAGGCCTTCAAGTCAACGCTGGAGGAAACCGTGATAGCGGATTTCATCATCGAGGTCGCAGACGCCTCGACGCCTGGGTTGGACGATCGGCACGTTACGACCATGGACGTGCTGAAGCAAATCGGGGTGGCGGAGAAGCCGACGCTGATGGTTCTGAATAAGATGGACTTGGTTGACGATCCCGTCGAAGTGAATCGATTGCGCGGTCGCTATCCCGACAGCGTATTTGTGTCTGCCCGTCGCGGCGACGGTTTGGATGATCTTGCTCGTCTGATGGCAGGCATGCTGGAAGCCGAATCCCGCGAATACTCGTTGTTCATACCCCACAGTCGCCACGACATTGTATCGAAGGTTCGTCTTGGGTGTTCGATTATCGACGAGCGTCACGAGGCCGACGGGGTGTATTTGGTGGTCATGGCTCCTCGCAGCCAGTGGTCGTTTGTGGAGTCGTGGCGTCGCACAGAAGTTGTTTGAGCGTTATTGTCCTGCAAGCCAGTCGATATCGTCAAGTGTATTGGAGGTCTCGATGACTCGTCATGTTTTATTGCTGTTCGTCTTTCTTGGAACCTTTTTGTATTGTGGCGAGAACATGTTCAAGAATCCAGCGATGGAATACTTCGTGTCGAACCGTGTTCCGTTGCATTGGGGTTTTGAGCCTGGCCGTTCGAAGGCTTATTGCGAGCAATATACGCAGGATGCCCATTCAGGCAAGAGCTGCTTGAAGATTGTGAATCCATCTCCCTTCCAAGCCCATGTGTTTGGCTCATTGGTTCAGCGCATTGATGGCGTCAAGCCTGGCGAAACGTACACGATATCGTTTTATGCGAAATCGAAGTCGCCCGGCGTCGTGTGGTTTGGCGGCGGCGCCGCATGGCGGGTTCGTTTTCCGTTGAAGTTGGACGGGGAGGAGTGGACCCGTGTGACGGGCACGTTTGTCGCCGAGGAACGTGATATTCCATTTGTGTTCCGGCTTAACACGGATTCGCAGACAGATCAGTTGTTGGTTGACGATTTCAAGATGGAATTGGGAGGAGAGGCGACTGCGTTCGAGTGGGTGGCGCCCCTTGAGCCCGGTCAGTCTAGGTTGATTTTGAAGCCCTTTGTGCCTGGAGTGAATCTCTTGGGCAATCCATCCTTTGAGAAGGTGTCCTCGGTTCGTCCCCAGAATTGGTTTTGGGACAAGCGCAACACGGATTCGACATTTGAGTTGCTCAATGAAGATGCCGCCGACGGCTCGGTTGCGATTCGCCTGACCAACAAGACCCCTGGTGGTCCTCATGTCTATGGCTGGTTCGGGCATCAGGGAAGCATAGCCGTAGGGCCATTGACCAAGTACACCTTCGCCATGACCGTGAGGACAAAGGAGGAAGGCCGTGGATGGTTTGGAGGAGGAAAGGATTGGAAGAGGCGGCAGTTCATTCCAAATACGCATGGTGAATGGCAACGGGTTACGAACACGTTCGTGACCGAGGCGGACGAAACGGAGTTCCCTTTTATGCTGATCCTGGAATACCCGTGCAGTCAATTGGACATCGACAACGCGCAATTCGTCGAAGGCGACTTGTGCGAGTTCGATTGGGACAGGGAGCGGGGCGAGAATGTGATTCAGTTCAAGTTGTTTCCTCCTGAACGTTTTCCGTACCATAGCTCATTTATGACGCCGTATTGGGATGCCGCGAAGTATCCTCCACAGGATTGGCTGTTTGCGAAAGACGAGCTTGAGTTCAACGGTTTTATCGGTTTACGCGATGGCATTGCCGATGCCGAGGCTTTCGTGGAGGTTCTCGATGCAAAGTCCGGGAATGTATTGTCGTCATGCCGGCGTTCTTTGCCCCTTGACAAGGATCGCGCCTGGACTGTCCTAGCGGGTTTTCATCCTGGCAAGACGACCGCCGATCGGATTTTGGTTCGCGGTGTATTGTCAAGTGGCGGGAAGGAGTTGAACCGTTACGAACGTTCCTTTGGCTTGGTGACTTCTGATCGGATACTTGCTCGTGCGGCGTCCTTGCAGTCGCGCCTTCAGGCATTGTCGAAGGTGATCGAAGGGATGAAGGATTTGCCACGTCCCTCGATGCTTCGGTTGTCGTTGACCGTGACGGAGCGCTTCCTTGGATACATCGAAGGCGATTTGGCGACTGGTCAGCTGAATCGTGCGTGGTTTACCCTTGACAAACTGGAAGATATTCTTACTGAGTACGAGGCAGAGGCGGAAGCGATCAAGGCAGGTCGAAAGCCAATGCCCCCTGCCGTCCCGGTTTACCAAACCAGCCCGATTACCTTGGATAAATCCTCGAATCTGGCGACGGTGAAGATGCCGGACGGGACATTGCATGAAAACTACCCTGTGTTTTTCACGGGTTACGGGCACTTTACGACGGTGCGCAGGGATGTTGAACGTTTTCCCGACTACGGGATGAATTTCTTCCAAATCGAGCAAGGACCCTGGGATGTGTTACGCGACGAGCATACGGTTGACGTGTCGTCCTTCGAGGGGATTGTCGAGATCGGCAAGCGCGCCGCTGCATCGAACGTGAAGATGAATTTGCTGTTGAGTCCCCATTATTTTCCTGATTGGGCCGTGAAGAAGAATCCTGAGTTGGCGAAGTGCAAGGCTGGGGTATTGCGGATGTGCCTGCATTCCGCCGAGGGTCGTGGGGTTGTGGAGAAATACTTGCGTGCGGTTATACCGCTGGTGAAGGATTTGCCAGCATTGCATTCGTTTTGTTTGACGAATGAGCCGACAAGCCGTGATTTGACGGGATGCCCGCTGGTTCCCGGCCTGTGGCGCGAGTGGCTGAAGTCGAAGCATGGAACCATCGGGGTTTTGAACGAGCGTTGGTTGTCCAAGTACGGATCCTTTGACGAGATTCCGGTTCCTAGCCCGTTTCCGAGCATCCAGCAGATTCCTTTGTCCTACGATTTCATCCTGTTCAACCAGGAAGCCCTGGCAGATTTCCATGCCTGGATGGCTGATGTAATCCACGATATGGCGCCAAATGTCCCCGTGCATTCGAAGATCATGATGGGCGCCCATTTCCGTCGCGAGGTAAATGGTTTCTGGAGCGTTTCGCCCGAGTTGTTCAGCAGGTTTTCTCAGTTCCATGGGAATGACAACACGGTCAACGAGCATTCCCGCGGCATTTACAAGAGTGGATGGCAAGCGTTCATGGGCTACGATTTCCAACGTTCCTTCAAGGACATGCCCGTGTTCAATTCCGAAAACCATATCATTCCGGATCGCTGCTTCACCGACCTGTCACCGGAAAATACGTATATGGCGCTGATGCAAGGCGCGATCCATGGGATGAGTTCGACCACGATTTGGGTATGGGAACGCACCAATCAGCATACTTCGGATTTGGCGGGAAGCATTTTGCATCGCCCGAAGCACGTGATGGCGGCATCCAAGGCGGCGATGGATCTGATGCGCCTGGCGCCAGAGGTGACCGCGCTCCAGCAACGGAAGCCCAAAGTCGCCATCGTCTGGTCCATCGCATCAATCCTGTTCAATGAAGACAAGCATTTGCCGGTCATGAACCGTATCTGGGAAACAACGGAATTCCTCGATCAGCCGACGGGGTTCCTGACAGAGCGCTCTCTGGCGCAAATCGCCAAGTCGGGGAAGTTTCCCGACCGCCTGTCGGATGTAAAGGTCGTAATCTGCCCTGGCGTGGTGAATCTGCCTGACGATGCCTTGGCGGGATTGGCAACCTTGGAGAAACTCGGTTGCCGGAAACTGGTTTTCGGGAGCGGAACCGTTTTTGACGAGTACAATCGGCAGAGGGAAGTGCCAAGTGGAGATACCGTGATTGCCTTGCCGGATGACATGGATGCCCGGTTACAGGTGATTGGCGAGCAGTTGCGTGGTTGCGGCTTGACGAGCCGCGCCAGATTTTTAGATGGTTCAGGCAAGCCGATCTTCGGCGTCCAGGTAGGTTCCGCCGAGGTTGACGGGGCGGTAGTTGTCAACGTATGCAATCAGTTGCGCGAGCCAGCCAAGGGATTCCTGGAACTGGATGGAAAGCCATTGACGGCTTCAAGGGATTTGATTGATGGAGCGGAATGCGGGCGTGAATTAGTCATCAAGCCGTTGCAAGTGATGTATTTGCGTCCTGTAAAATAAGGAGTCGACAGAATGAAGCGTAAGTTGCGAATGGGTATGGTCGGTGGCGGACCTGGTGCGTTTATTGGTGACGTTCATCGTCGAGCAGCACGGATCAATGGGGATATTGACTTGGTTGCAGGCGTATTCAGTTCGAATTGGGAACGGAATCGCGAAAAGGCATCGGAGTTGTTTATTCCCGAAAATCGTTGCTACAGGTCGTGGCAGGAGTTATTCGAAGGAGAATCCGCATTGCCGGAGGACGAGCGGATGGATTTCGTGTCGATCGTGACTCCAAATGCGTTGCATTTTCCGGTTTCGGATGCTGCGTTGGCGGCGGATTTCCATGTCATGTGCGAGAAGCCGATGACCATGAACGTTTCCGAGGCGTTGAGGTTGCGCGATCGCGTTGAGTCAAGCGGGAAGCTGTTTGGATTGATGCACAATTACTCTGCGTATCCGATGGTTCGGCAAATGCGCCAGATGGTACGAGATGGACTGCTCGGTGATATCTTGAAGGTTTCAGCGGAATACATACTGGGATGGTTGTCGAAGCCCTATTTCAACAAGCAATCGACGTGGCGTGTCGATCCCAAGTTGTCCGGCGGGTCTTTGTGCATGGCTGATGTGGGTACGCATGCCCAGCATTTGATTCATTTTGTGACGGGCATGGAGATGACGGAACTCAACGCTGACTTGACATGCTTTGTCGAGGGGCGCGAGATAGACGACGACGGCGTTGTTCTGGTCCATTACGACAATGGTGCTCGCGGGATCATTTCGTGCTCGTTGGTTTCGACTGGCGAGGAGAACAACTTCAGCCTTCGGATTTACGGCAACGAAGGCGGGTTGGAGTGGCATCAGCAGTCCCCCGAGGAATTGATCTATATGACAAACGACCAGCCCAAGAGGGTGATTCGCCGCAATTGGGCAGGAGCGTGCCAGGAATCTCGTGATCTTTCCAGATTGCCTGCAGGTCATCCTGAAGGCTTCCTGGAGGCATTTGCGAATGTATATCGAGCATTTGCGGATGCAATCCACGATACGATCAAGGGGAACGTCCCCACCCAGGAATATCCTGGGGTTCAGGACGGAATCTCCGAAATGGTCTTCCTGGAAACACTGCTGAAAAATGCCGCTTCCAAGGAAAAGTGGACTGCAGTGCCGAAAGTCGAGGATTTGCGGGAATGCAAATAACAATGGGCTGCTGCAGCCGTTTCTTTTTCTGAGCCATCTGATGTTTTCCAGCCCCGTTGCTAAAGCAGGCAACGGCTTTTGATCAAGGAGTCAAGACATATGATGAGAAAAACTTGTTCGATACTGGTTCTTGCTATGTCTGCAATTAGCGCCCAGCCCATACAATGGTCTCATGGCGCGTGGGATCAAGACGGTGCACCAGCTGGCAAGCTGCTCAGTGAAAACAACGGTTACTGGGGTGACAGCGTGTTGACCGGAGTGGAGTATCGCTACCTTAGCGAACCGACTAATCCGCCTGACATACTCCGCGGAGACAGCAACACCTTTGGCCGTCGGCTGCTGGATGGACGCTTTGGTGGCGACTGGCATGTGCCGGTCGGTCAAAACAACGGTCCCCTGCTGGTTCTTTTCGACTTCAAGCGCCCTTGTCTTTTTACCGAAGTCAACCTCTATGCCTTCCGCAGTGGTCCCCATCATTTCACGCTGGAGGTCGCGGACGATCCGGACAATGGTCCATGGCGCAGAGTCTATGCCAAGCCGCTTGACGAGAAGGACAGTAGCGTGTTCTACCGTGCCAAGATGCCAGCCGATTGCCGTGGGCGTTACCTCAAGCTAAGCTTTAAAGGTAAGGGCATTACTTGGCTGGATGAGGTCATTGTCTGGGGCGATGGGGAGGTTTCGGACGACTATCCGGAACAAATCCGTCCAGTCCACGTTCCAGACTTAGCGGAAGGTCAACGCTATTCCTTGCCTGGAATCCTATCGAGTGCCTATAGCCTGGATGACTTTGCGGCTTGGCAGAAGAATTTAGGCGTTCACCAAGCTCTTCCTGTGTTGTGGGCTGCCTCCGCTACTTCCCAACCGACAGCGCCAGTCTTGCCGGCAGTAGAAGCAATCAATGCGCCGTTGGCGATGACCTTGGCTCAGAACGAGACCGAAAGTTGCTATCTTACACTGACAAATCCTGCCAATCACGCAGCTCGGGTTACCTTGTCAGCCGATGCTCCATCGGGTGCAGGTCTGCTATTGGCTCTTCTCGGCGGCGGCGTACTGCCCGCCGATCGCCCCAAGCGTCCCTTGACCAATGAAGAGCAGCTGCGCCTTTTTATCACTGGCGACTTGCCTCCTGACGCCGAACCTGAAGGCGATATGCAGGTACTGCCTTTTTTTGAGCCGGGACAGCAGCTGGGTCGCAGCTTGATAAAGCGTTACCTGGCTAATGCAGAAGCCCTTATTGATTTCCCCGCAGTAGTCTTGCCCCCTGGCGGCAGTCTGGTCGTCATGCTTCGGGTCACTAGTGCTGAGGCAGTTCCTGGAACCTACATGGCTCAGTTGCGAGCTGTTGCAGATGATGGTCGCCTCAGCGTCATGCCCTTGGAGCTATCCGTAGTGTCGCTGAAATTGCCTATGCCGGACATTTGGCTACGGGCTTGGGGTGTTGGAACCAATCAATTCCCCTTTGAAAGCCTGGAACGGGTTCAGAAGGACGTGGAAACGGTCCGCAAGCTTGGCGCGACGGTTTGGAACGGCTTCCCAAAACCTGGCAGCAAGGCGGAATTTTTCGCCAAGACCGGACTTTGCCAGCACTATCTCATGATGCGACCGAGTAAATATATTGATCTCGGCTATTGCGGAAAGATCAAAGTCGAGGATCTCAGTGACAAAGAACGCATGGAGATCGCCGAGGAATCGCGCCGAATGGTTGCTGAAGCGAAAGGTTTTGGTCTCAGCCATGAACAATGGTTCGTGGAGTTATGGGACGACCCGGTGAGAACAACGCACGGCTTTATGGCGAGTTGGCTCGCATTATCAAGGGTGCCGATCCCGCCATCCGCATTTTTATGAATCCGCTATTCTGGCGGCCAGGTTTCCCACCTCAAGAACTCATTCATGATCATCTCAAGGATTTCTATAATGAGCTTGTTGATATTTCGGTGCCCATCACCGACCTTGTTGGAGATAACCTCACAACGCGAGAATTATGGAGCAAGCCCCGAATGGTTCAAGCGCACTACCTCCATCCTGCTCGACGAGCGGGTCGCGGCATGTCCTGGAAATCTTTCCGGCATGGTTTTAACGGCTGGGGGTACTACTGCTACTATTCGCCTCAGGGAAATGCCTGGGACATCAAGACCTGGACCGGCCTTGGCTATAGCTACCAGATGGTTTTTCCAGGACCTAAAGGTCCGATTATCACGCCGATCTACGAAACGATGCGTGAAGGCTGGGAAGACTACCGCCTGCTTTATGCCCTTCGATCTGCCGGTCACCAGCAACTCCTGGAGGAATTGCTGACAGCTTCCCGTCAAAGCCAGGTGGATTGGCAGGACTTGCGCAACCGAGCCCTCGAGGCCTTTAAATGATGCCTGATGTAAATCCCGGAAACTATGGCAGGACGCCAAGACATGGGTAATCGCTAGCCCAACTTCCCCGGAAGTCGCCTTTTTCCAAGTAGGAGCAGGCAGGAAAATTGTAGCAACTAATTATTTCATTTATTTCCTTGACGCTGATGAAGTTGGTGCTATATTATGTAGCATTATGTT
>Ga0123335_1001570_pt1 | contig 36743 bp, 26 predicted proteins | sample BiotimSIPDNA_2_FD_89707 | JGI IMG/M metagenome (GOLD analysis project Ga0123335, IMG submission 89707) | Anaerobic biogas reactor microbial communites from Washington, USA - Biogas_R2 time_0 SIP DNA | ecosystem: Engineered > Bioreactor > Anaerobic > Unclassified | place: Washington, USA... | reverse complement strand
TGTTGGTGTATTCGTAGGCGGGGATCAGGGAAATGTTGCCGCCTTCGCCATCAACTGCGCCGGTGACGATGTCAGCATTGAGGTTGACTTCAGCTCCGACGAAGGTGACGTTGCCGCCATAGGCGGTAAGCGTCGCTGCTTCTGCTGGAAGGGAGGAGGTGATGACGATGCCGTCTGCATCCAAAGTGATGGAACCGGCTCTAATGGTTGCCATGATGCCGATGTCGCCGACAGAGTTGTTCTGACCCGCAACAGCACTTGGGTTGCTGGAAACAATGTCGCCCGCGATATTGGAGGATCGGGCTTCTATGGACAACGCCCCTGTAATATCGATGGCATTTTCAATCAGCACGTCATTGTAGTTTCGAAGTGAAAAGCTGGCAGCGTTGATATCATTCCCATCCAATGCCCTAAGTCTTAAGTATGCAGTGTTGTTCGTGAGATTGTTGTTACAGATTGTAATATCGCCATCGGAATCGCCGACGCTGATGATGGGTGAAACGGAGACAATATTCATCCCGGTTTTGGCGTTGAGCCTCAATTCTTCGGAAGCATTGAGGCGGTCAGCTCCATCAAGGCTGTTGATGAACCCCGTCGTGGATGTCAGGGTAATGACCTTTCCATCAGCCCCTACTGTGAATCCGTTATATACATTGAGGGTCACGTCTTGGCGATTGTTGTCAGGTGTCTTGATGATGGCGTTCCCTCCAATGGAACCTGCGTTGATGACGATGTTCTGGACAGAGTCAATGCTTCTATTATTGAAGTTGAACGTGCCATCACCTGCGGCATAGTTGTTCGTGGAGAAAGTCAAGGTTCGGCCAGGACTGGCAGTAATGTCCAGGATGGTATTCAGAACGAAGTTGTCAAACATCAGGGTGAGGTTTGTTTCTGTTGCCAAATTGTTCAGATGGTTCTGGGAGATGGTTTGGTCTCCATCGTTGCCAGTGTATCCGTCATCCCAGTCAACGTTGCCATTAGTATCAATTATTGGATTGATGTAGCCGAGGATGGTCAGCGTTCCAGTAGGATCGATCAATAGGTTGTTGACATCAAAGTTGCCGAGCTTGTTGAGGTCGACGAAGTCGCCTGAGATTTCCAGGGAATCCGCCTTGACATAGCCTTCCTCGTTGGAAGCGGTACCGGCTTCCGCGAACAGGACGACGTCGCCGTCCTCGCCCGCATTTACTATACCTTTATTAATAATAGAGGTTTCTACAGCCGCGTCTGTCGCCTTGTCGAAGTCCGAGAAATCGACGATCAGCTTGGCTCCGCCGCCAAAGTCGCCCAGGGTCACTGCCTTTTGGGCGGCGACGAGTCCGACCTGGTTTGCGTTGATCGTCCCGAGGTTCTGGACGTCCTTGCCGAGCAGCGCGACGGCGTCTGCATTGATCTGACCGGCATTGATGACGCTGGCAGTCGATTCGCCGAAGAAGTTCAGCTGACCCGCCATGAAGTCGTCATCCTTGATGTCCATCGTCGATGCAATCAACGCACCGACATTGATCCTTGCATTCTGCCCGAAGAAGATTCCGTTTTGGTTGATCAGGTAGAAATGCCCTGTTGCATTCAAGTTACCAAGAATCTTTGATGGATCGTTTCCGATTACGCGTGCCAACATGGCGGCAGTCTTGTTGATTTGGTTCACATTGACGGTATAGCCTTCGCCGATGTTGAACTTCTGCCAGTTGACGATCGCTTTTTGTGACGCCTGGTCAATATCCATCACATTACCATTTGTTGTAATGGTAACTTTACCTTTGACCACGCTTTGTCCTGAGGGGAGTGAACCTGCCAAAAGTCCACCTGGTGAGAAAATCAGAATTGCCGTCATCAAGATCGAGAAGATCTTCAATGCGGACTTGCGCTTACGGCTGTGAGTGAGCAAGTTCATGTGCTTCCCCTTTCCGCTGTTCGCGGTGTTAGTGTTTGTCTTATATTGATTTTTAGTTATAAGCTGTGTCATATGTTCTATCCCTCCCTATTAGAACTGAAGTTGCAAGCTGACGTGGACGCGACCGCCGTCCGGCGTATCATCCGTCGCCTCGAAAATGGGATAGCCATAGTCGAGGGACATCTGCGAGTATTTGGTAAGTCCAAGCCTGAACCCTGCTCCGACCGAGAGGAGGCCCGTGTCGTCGGAGCCGGTGGTCTTGTCGTCATATGCGACATATCCGAAATCCGAGAAGAGGATGAATTGAAGCCTGTGCTGCTGCCAGTATTCCGGATTGTCCTTTACGTATTGCGTATCTTTCTTGAGTCCCGGGATGAAGTTTTCGATCAACGGCGTCCTGAGTTCGAGCGTGCCTACGAATGCATGGTCGCCGTTGACTTCGGATTCCTCGTAGCCCCTGACGGAATTGCGGCCTCCCAGATATTCGCGGGTGACCGTCGGCATCCTGTCTGAAGCCAGCTGTGCGTCAAACTTGGCGAACAACGTCCACTTTCCAGGAGCGTCCTTGCCCTCGAACAATCTCTGGAAACGTGCGAGCTGGATCTTCGCGATCGTGAAGTCGCCATCCGTTCCGGAGGCGGCGACGAAGCCTCTGCTGGATGTTGAACCGAACGTACCTGCGCGGTTCTGCTGCAAGGTGATGCTTGCGAAGTTGCGGCCGTGCAGCGAGTCGAATATCTTCTGGGTGTAGCCCAAGGTGATGGTCGGCATCGAAATGGTGATGTCGCCATTGTCAAAGCGAACCGTGCCGTCGTCCGTCTCGACATCCTGGTAGTTGGTTATCCTCTGGTAGAACCAGCCTGCGGACAACTGCAAGCGGTCGCGCATCGTTTCGTAGAATGTGTAGGTGAACTGGAGTCCACCGAAGGCGCCGCGACCGCGGACTGAAATCTCCGGCAGCACGTCATCCGTGAAGTTGGAGTTCCAACCTCCATATATATTAAAGGAAAGGTCTTCCGTGATTGGGAGGAAGTATGAAAGCGATAGCGAATTCATGTCTTCGCCGACTCTTCCCGTTGTCAACCAGTCGAAGGTCAAAGAGTCGTTGTTCTTCGTGATGTTCAAGTGCTGTAGTGTCGTCCTGATTCTCCAGTCGTTCCTGGCATCCTGTCCTGCGGTGTTGCTGACTTCGATGGCGCCGTGGATTGGGAGCTTGTCATCGACTTCGATTTCCGCATTGATGATTCTGCGTCCACCCTGCTGTATCGGCTTCAGGGAGGTCTGCAGCTTCAGGTCCGGCTTTGCATTCAGGTCAAAGAGATCCGAATGGACGTTGGCGTAGTTGAAACGGCCTTCCTTGTTCTCCAGGGCGCGAACGATCTGCTTAGCGGAGTAGTGCTTCTGGTTCTTGACCGTGATGTCGCCCAATTGGCCGCAGTCCACCTTCGCAAGGAAGATTCCCGTTGACCAAATCTTCGTGGGGAATTCGACCTGCGCAAAAACGTATCCTTCTTCCTGCAGGGCCTTGATCAGTTTTCCGTGGAACTCGTTGATATCCTTCGGTGTGACCTTGTTGAACTCGACGTATTCTTTCCAGGCATTCCAAACCGGGAGCTTCTCGACTATCTTCTTGTCACCGGAAACCATTGCGATGTCAAACTGTGGCAGCGGGGTATCTGCCGCGACGATGTCGGCGACCTTCGCTTCGGGAACTGTCAGCTTCTGGTCGCCCTGGAGCATCGGCAGCTTGTGCTGTGGTTCAGGAGTCCAGGGAAGCACTACGGGTTCGTTCTTCTTGGCTTCCTTTTCGGCTTTCGCTGCGGCCTGGTCTTTTGCTTCGGTGTTCTTTGCGGCGGACTTCGCAGCTGCCAAGGTCGCCTTTGCATCGGCTACTGCCTTTTCAGCATTTGCTGCGGTTGCCTGGGCCTGCGCTGCATTGGCTTTTGCATCAGCCAGCGCCTTTGTCGCTTCTTCCTTCTTTCCATTCGCGGCCGCCAACTTGTTGTTCGCGGTGGCAATCTTCTTCTGAACGGTCGGCTTGTTCTTTTCCGTCGCGGCTTGGAGCTTTTCCTGCAAGCTCGACAACTCCTTGTTGATCTTCGCCAATTCCTTGTCAACCGACTTCAAGGCGCTGGATGCATCCTTGACAGCGCTCTCCGCCTTGCTAGCCGATTTCGTGGCGACCTTCAGGTTCTTCTCGGCATTTTTCAATGCCTGCTTCGCTTCGTCTGCCGTGACTTGACCACGGAGATTGGGAACGATGAACAGTACTGCAAGAATGATAGTGGCGAGAAATTTCGAGGTTTTCGATGTCATTTTCGACTCCTTTACCTGCTTTTGGGTTTGTTGATTATCGTAAATTATGTTTGTTTTCATCTTTTTTTTTGTCCCGTTCCGGAACAACCTGTTCGTTTGCATGTCAAAAGCTTGTTGATAACCTGTTGATGGCTGATTTTGAGCCTATTATGGTCAAGATATAGGGATCGGAGTACAAATCCCCTTTTCCCCCCAGCCGATCCCTCAAGCCAGGTTCAAGGTCTTTTCATGATTTTTAATCCCCAAATGGGGGCTAAATCCTATGCTCAATTCGTACTTGAGACAAGTCTAGTCACAAGTTCAAATTACACCATTCTAGCAAATATGCAAATTGAAAAAAGTATTTTTTTTGAAATTTTTTTTGACTAAAGCCTTGGTCTAGCGTTTAGTCTCTGTGATGGTCACACATTTAGTGCCTAAACTATTTTAGCTATACACATTCAGCGATTTTTTGCTGTTGTGGTGGAGACTGGGACTGGGACGAATGAGACAAATGAGACAAATGAGACCCATGGGACTGGGACATGGGACTGGGACTATGGGACGTTGGCTTGGGTTTTGTAGGTGTGGAAGTTCTGAGCCTTAGACAAGTCGGACAGGTCGGACGGGGCATTCAGCATTCAGCATTCAGCATTCAGCATTCCATATTAGAATTTCTCGAGCTGTGTTGTGCTGCAGGGTGCGATGAGGTGCATTCCCGAGTCGAGGTAGATTACCTGTCCATTGATTGCTGGCATGGCAATCAGGAAATCCACGGTTTTTGCAATGTCTTCAGGGGTTGGTGCGATCTTGCCCGGGGTGCCTTGGACTAATCTATCCATCTTTTCGAGAGGGACTCCATCGGGCGGAAGGACAAATCCCGGTGCGATTGCATTGGTCCTGATGTCGGGCGCCCACTGGATTGCACAGGCCAGGGTTGCGTCTCGCAAGGATTTTTTTGCGAAAGCGTAGGGACCTGAGCGCGGATCGGGGTGGTCAATACGATGATCGAGAATATTTATTATCTGACCTTTTTTACATATTTGATGAAAAAGTCTCATCATTTCAAAATGCATAAAGAAATTAACATCATAGGCATTCAATAATATATCACTTTGTGCATCTTCCAATGAAACCTTGATGTACTGCGAAGCATTATTTACGAGTACGTCAAAAGGTTTTTTGAATAAGCTCCGTCGTTGTTCCGGGTCTGTCAGATCCGCCTTGATGATTTCGTGTTGTCCTGGGTTGGGGAGTGATTCACGAAGTTCTTGAGCCTGTTCCAGTGATCTATTGCAGTGAATTACGCATCGGTGTCCCTTTTCTGCGAGGTATTTGACTACAGTTGCCCCGATACGTTTTGCCGCTCCGGTGACTAGGATTTTCATGGCCTTGCCCTCCTTGTTGTCATCTATTTGAGTCCGATACGTCTTCTGAACGAGATTGCAGCGATGAAGGCTACGGCGAAAACAGCATATAGGATTGTTGGGGAGATCAGGTTCGTGGTGCTGGTGGTAGTCGGAATCCTGGATGAAATCGGTATGGAATCGGGCTTGTTTTTGAATTCGTCCAAGTTATAGAATCGTCCTTCCGTGATTCGCGCCAGGTCTCTTAGCAGCTCCTGATCCGGGTCGAGGTTAAGGGATTCCGGACCAGATGCTGTTGCGACGACTATTGCGTTTGCGGTCAGCGGGATTTCGTCCTTTGCGGAGGCGATTTTTGCATTGTATTTAAGTTTATAGAGTCCTGGCATGCGTGGATTTATAAGGGCTTCGTACTGTCCTGGCTCGTCCAGGGAAGGCTGCATTTCCAGGGTCGTGTTTTCATTGTCGGGTCCTGTGATTTCGAGGATTGGCTTTGCGTCAGGCGCTGGTTTGAAGTCTTGTCCTAGGACATCTAGTTTAAGGATTGTAGTTGTATCCAATTGGATCTTCTGTCCGTGGTTAAGAGGATTTAGCCTGGGCTTAGCTGATTGCGCAAGGAAATATATCACTTCTTTCCAGAATTGTCGATGTATTTCTGCGGTTTGATCGGATTCGAGTCTCCACTTCCACGTATCCGAGATCGCTGTGAAAGCGACCTTTCCCGCACCATATGCGTGGACGACGAGAAGCGGTGCGTTAATTCGTTCATTGTGGATTGGCCTGACGGTTTCCAGGGCGATCCTGGCAGAGATCTTCAGTTGGGTTGGAATGGTCAAGGTCGTCAGTTTCGGCAGGAAGAATCCGTTTGGAGCACCCATTGGGGACAGGCGATCCTGCGTGAAAATCGCTTGGGGTGCAATGGTCGCCCTTGCGGGCTTTGCCAGCAGCAGGGACTGGGTTTCCTGGAACGGGAGCAGCTTCCTGAAGGCATCAGGCACAGGCTCCAGCGGTCCTCTCAGCAACAAGCCGCCACCTTTGTTCTGGACAAACGCCACCAAGGCATCCACGGCAGCGGGACTCAACTGGGAAAATACATTGGTCTCCAGAAACACGGCATCGTAGGGTTCGTAGAAATCCGGGGTTTGCGGAAAATCTCCTGCCAACTTGCCCATCGTTTCGTCAGCGATGTTTTCCACGATGAATTGATGCTCTTGATCTTCGGATCGATTTGCCTTGACAAGTGCGGAAAGCGCGAGTTGCTTATCGTCTTTCGCCATAATCCGAATGTATTTCCATTCCCAATCGAGTGACGCCGCGAGATAGAGAACATTCATTTTCGGCGGTTGCTGGATTTGAACAATGGCGCAGTCCAGGTCATTATCGGGATTGGCATCTTGCTTTTGTGTTGTCGCCTGTAATTTAAGGAGGTGTTTTCCCGGCAGTGTTGAGGATGTTTTGAATTCGACTTGGAAGTCTTTGGCATTTGGCGGGACCTGGACGGTTTTCGAGCTTGGTTCTGCGCCGTCCTGCTCCAACGTGACAGTAACCGCCTCGGTTTTCGTGCTATTGGACGAGATAAACGCTTGGACGGCAAAGGGTTGTCCTGCATCTGCGACAATATGCGTCTCATTGGTTCTCAGGGAAATGTCGTGCGGTCTTTCGGCTTCATCAACCAATACCGCGGACACTGGGATTTTTGCGGCGGCAAGTGATTTGGCGACTTGTATGGGGGAATCGCCGTGGGTATGACGTCCATCGGAAATGAGGACTGCCGCCGCGACGGGCAACCCTAACGAATCCACATCTAAAACCTGTCTCAATGGTGCAGCCAAATTCGTGTTTCCCGGAAGGATGTTGATTCGATCCAAGCGTTGGGTCGATTGCACGTCATCGGCAAAAACCTGGGTTTCAATCCGCCCTAATTGATGCAATTCATTTATGCATTTATCATCACTAAACAAACTTTCTATCTTCTGCAAACGAGTTTGCATTTTTGCATCGTTGACTTTCATAGATTTTGATGCATCGGCGAAGACGAGGATCTTGCATTGATCCTTTTCCGGTCTAGTAACGGAGCGTTTAAGGTCTGCGACTATCAATGTCAAGGCGAGCAGCGCGACAAGGCGAGCGATGGTAATCATCCATGCCAGCCGGGGCTGTGTCCGAGCCAGCATGCCGCGATGGGCAAGCAGGATCAGGACTGCCAACAAGATTGAAAAAATAACTAGCAACATGATAATCGAAGGGGTTCCAAAAAATCGAAAGCCGTGGTTGGTCAAGGATTACGCTTGGAAAACCACGGCTCTTGGAGGAGTCGCCATCTCTTTCGGATGAGATTTGCGACATGTAATGGCTTGCTTAAAGGACCTGGAAGAATTCGATGATTTCGCCGTCCGGTCCCTTGACGAAAGCCAGTGTTACGGGCAGTGGTTCGGGTTTCGATGGGATGTTAAGGGTTGTGACTGGCTTGTCAACGATTGCTCCTGCTGCGACAGCCTTGTCAAAATCTGCTTGTGTATTGGTTGAACGGATTGCGAAGTGCATGCAGACACCTGCCTTGTCACCGGGCTTGCCGCCTGCGAAGAGTTCCAGGTAGCATCCGTTTCCGATTGCGAGCATGCAAGCGCGTCCATCACCCTCGCCCCAGCTTCTCTCCATGACAGCGCCGATGGCGGTGTAGAAAGCAACGGACTTGTCAAAATCGGCACACTTCAAAGCGACATGATGAAATCCTGACAACATGGCTAGCAACTCCTTAGTTATGGGTGAGTGATCAAATGCGACTGATTATTTTTTCTTTCGATTTTGTTTTCTGGCTTGTTTTTGTTTTTTCTTCGCGGCGGCATTGGCCGCCCTGGACGTCGAGCTTGACGATTGCCTTGGTTGATACGGCATGTTCATGTGCGGTTGCGGCATGCCTGCTGGTCCTCCGCCGAACATATTGCCCAATCCCCCTCCTCCCATCAGGTCACCGAATCCAAATCCGCCCGAACCCATTTTTGCCATCATTCCCCTCATTTGGTTGAACTGCTTGAGGAGTTGATTGAGTTCATTTTGATTGACACCGGCACCCTTTGCGATACGCTGCCTGCGGGAAGCTCCGATGATTTCGGGATTGCGTCGCTCCTTTGGGGTCATCGAATTGATGATGCCCTCGATTCGATTGAATTCCTTCTCGTCCAATCCATCCATCGGCAAATCGCCCATGCCCGGAATGAATTTGAGCAAGGACATCAGTCCGCCCATTTTACGGATCTTCTCGATCTGCGTCAGGAAGTCGTCAAATCCGAAGGTATTTTTGCGGAGCCTTTCCTCCAGTTTTTTCGCCTCTTCGTCTTCGTATTGCTCTTGGGCCTTTTCTACGAGCGATATCACGTCGCCCATTCCGAGGATTCGTGAGGCCATGCGATCCGGGTGGAATGGCTCCAGGTCAATCGCTCGTTCGCCAACGGTGACGAATTTGATTGGTTTTCCTGTGACCTGATGCATGGATAGCGCGGCGCCGCCTCGGGCATCGCCATCCAGTTTCGTCAGGATGATGCCTGTGATTCCCAGTGCCTGGTCAAAATGCGTCGCCACCGACACGGCTTCCTGTCCCAAGGCTGCATCTCCAACCAGGATGATTTCGTCTGGCTTGACGGCATTCTTGATTGTGACGAGTTCCTGCACCAAGTCGTTGTCGATTTGAAGGCGTCCAGCCGTATCGAGGATGATTGTATCGATATTATGGATATTTGCGTAGCTTACCGCATGTTGCGCGACGAGCGTCACATTTTTCGTGTCCCTTTCGGTAAAAACCGGGATATCCAATTCCTTTGCCAGGATTTCGATTTGATCGATCGCCGCCGGTCTATACAGGTCGCATCCGACGAGCATCGGCCTTCTCTTGAGCTTGTCCTTCAGATACAATGCCAACTTGGCGGACGTGGTCGTCTTTCCCGAACCGTGCAAACCGCAAAGCATGATGATCGAAGGCTTTGAAGTCAAGGTCAAGCCGACTGAATTTTCGCCCAGGAGCGTAGTCAGCTTATCGGAGACGACTTTGATCGCCTGCTGTCCCGGCGTAATTGAATTGAGGACTTGTTCGCCCAGGCATTCCTCCGAGACATCGGCGACGAATTTCTTGACCACATTGTAGTTGACGTCAGCGTCAAGCAATGCGGTTCTGATTTCGGCCATTGCCTCTCTGATATTCGCCTCTGTAAGCCGTCCTTTTCCGGTAAGGTTTTTAAAGGCGACCTTGAATCTATCGGTTAGGTTATTGAACATGGGGGATCGGGTTTTTTGTCTATATTATTACATGAGGTGTGCGCCTTGCGCGGCGGTACAGATCATCGCTTCGGTATCGAGACCTGTCTTTTCCTTGTATTTTTTCACCAATGCCTGGCAGTACGCCTGTGCTTGGTCGGCATAGACGAGATGGACGGTGATGCCTCCGAAGCCGCCACCGGAGAGCCGTGCTCCGATGTGACCGGAAATCGTCTTGGCGATTTCGACCATCGCATCAAGTTCGGGTATTGAATTGTCAAAGTAATGGGTCGATGAGTACTGAGACTGGAACATCAGTTTGCCGAAGGTGGTCAAGTCATTATCACTCAAGGCCTTGGCTCCCTTTTCCACGCGGTCGATTTCACCGACCACGTGCTTCGCCCTGAGATAGGCGACTTCCGGGAGTTTTTCCTTTTGCTTCTCCAGCATTTCCGGGGTCACGTCACGCAATGCCTTGACACCCAGGAGTTTTGCAGCCAATTCACAAGCTTCTCGACGTTCATTGTACTCATTGGTCAGGTTGTGCTTGACCATGCAATTGGCGACCACAAATGCAGTCCCCTTGGGAATCGGGACATTATGCACCTCAAGTGTCCTGAAATCCGAATAGACCAACTGGTTCTCGCGGCCCATCAATGACGAAACCTGATCCAACAAGCCAGTCTTGGCGCCGACATAGTTATTTTCAGCTGCCTGGCCAATCTTCGCCTTCGTCTTCCAATCCAAATTCAGGCCAGCCAACTTTTCGATAACGAGCACGAACGCCATTTCCAATGCCGCAGATGATGACATCCCGGCGCTCAGCGGAACGGTGCCCTTCATCATCGCCTTGAACGCAGGCACATCATACCCGCGCTTTTGAAATTCCTGGACGACGCCCTTGACGTAGTTTGCCCAATCGCCTTTCTTTGGATTGTCCAACTTGTCCAAATCAAATGTCCGCTTTGACTCCAGTGCCAAATCGTACAGCTCGCAGGTTTTTCCCGGTACTTTAGCCGCGGCGACGGTCATCGCCCTATCGACGGCGACGGAAAGCACGGTGCCTTCGTTGTAGTCCGTGTGGTTGCCCAGGATCTCTAGGCGTCCAGGTGCTTTGGCAATGACGTCGGGCTTGAGACCGAAGTAGTCGAAAAATGCCTGTTTCATGCTAATGTCTCCTCAATTATTTGGCGACTGCTTCAAATGCCTTGATGTTTGCGTCCACCACGTCCTGTCCCTTTCTCTGGAAAAGGCCGACGATGGTTTCCTTGAGTATTTGCGAATCGATTCCCAGGAACGGGGTTGCCGCGCCCAGGAGGACGATGTTCATGGAACGCGCATTGCCCAGCGATGCGGCGATGCCGTCGGCATCGATGACCTTGGAGCCTGGAATCGCGTTGATTTCCGCGATGATGTCCTCGACTGGTGGATAGTCTGCGATGTTTGTAATTGGCTTCTTGTTGGCGATCACAACGCCGTCTGCGGCCAACGAATCCAGATGGCGCAATGCCTCCATCGGTTCGAGGGCGATGATCAAATCCGCCGTGCCGTGGGCGATCAGATCGGAAAAGATCGGTTCCGAAGACAATCTGAGGTGGGCTTCGACGGCTCCTCCCCGTTGCGACATTCCATGGATCTCGGGTTGCCTGACGTTGAATCCCGCCTTCAGGGCGGATTGCGCGATGATTGTCGCAATCGTCAAGATGCCTTGTCCGCCAACACCTGCCAGGATAATATCTTTTCTCATGGTATCAATCACTTCTTTTTCTTGAGGGTTTGGATGCATTCTCGTTTTGAGACGATGACCGAGAGTCCTGGATAATCCAGTTCGGCCTTGATCGTCTTCACATTTTCTTCATGGTTCTTTGGCAAGGGGACGATTGACTTGATGTGGTCAGGATCGACTCCCAGCCCCTGGCAGATCCGTTCCAAGAAACCTGCTCCGATTGAAGTCTGTCCACCGGTCATTCCCGTAGTGCCATTGTCAAGAATCATCACGGTGATCTTTGAGTTTTCCCATACGGCATCGAGGATGCCCGTCATGCCGGAATGGGTAAATGTGGAATCTCCGATGACGGCGACTGCGGGATGGATACCCGCGTCCGAAGCGCCTTTTGCCATCGTGATGGAAGCGCCCATGTCAACGCAGGACGAAATCGCATTGAACGGCGGCAGTGCGCCCAGGGTGTAGCAGCCGATGTCACCGAAAACCTTGGCCGAGTCGTACCCCTTCAGCGCTTCGGTCAAGGCCTGGTACGTATTGATGTGGGGGCATCCGTCACACAATCTTGGCGGGCGATTCTTCACCAGCTCAGGAATGGGACGCGGTTCGGGGACATCCAATTTGAACGCCTTGGCGACAATGTACGGGTTGAGTTCGCCGGTCCTGGGCAAAGCCCCAGTCAGGCGACCAAGAATGCGAGCGTCTTCCAACGGCGTGCGCAATTGGGATTCCACAAAAGGAGCGCCTTCTTCCACAACCATGATCTTGTCACAAGCGCCCATCAACTTGGCAAGCTGAGCCTTCGGTACGGGATACTGGGAAATCTTCAGGACGGGATGGGGGCAGTCTCCCCCGAATGCTTCCATCACGTAGTTGTACGCAATGCCGGTCGCCACAATGCCCAAAGACGTATCGTTCCCCCAAACCAGCTTGTTGAAATTCGAGTTTTCGGAGAGCTTGACGAAGTCTGCTTGCTTTTCGCAGAGCTTTTTGACATTGTTCTTTGCGATCGCCGGGAGCAAGATGAAGCGGCGTGGATTTTCCGGTTCGCGCCTTTCATTCTGAGGTGCGGGGACATCCTTTGTTTCAATGTTCGCCCTGGAATGGGACAACCTCGTGGTCAAGCGCATCATCACGGGGGTCTGGTGCTTTTCAGACAGGTCGAATGCGAATGCCGCCATATCGTAGGCTTCCTGCTGGGATGAAGGCTCCAGGCAGGGAATCATGGCAAATTGCGCGTAGGCACGGGAATCTTGCTCGTTCTGGGACGAATGCATCGAAGGATCGTCCGCAACGGCAACAATCAAACCGCCATTCGTGCCCGTTACCGCGGCATTGACAAAACCATCCCCGGCAACGTTCAAGCCAACGTGCTTCATGCAGACAATCGCACGCTTGCCAGCATACGATACACCAAGCGCTTCCTCCATCGCGGTCTTCTCGTTCGATGACCATTCGCGATGAACGCCACGCTCCTTCGCCAACGCCGAACCCTGGATGTACTCCATGATCTCAGTCGAAGGAGTACCAGGATATGCATAACAACCCGATAGTCCAGCATCAAGCGCACCCTGCGCAAATGCCTCGTCACCTAGCAAAATCTTTTTCATTCGTCAAAACCCAGTGCTGTTCATTACAAAATTGACCAAATAACCTTACGTGAACTTAGTAATATATAGCACAATTTATAATTTGCCCCTCTTCATCAACGAAATAATCTGTCCCAAAATCGGGTGATTTCCTTGCTTTTTTGTGTCAATGGGTTAGATTATTGCGTTTTACTTTTTTTCAGGCAAGTCAATGATACACATTTCCGCCAATTACTTTTACCTTACTTTGCGATCGGCCGGCGCCGCTTAAGCCGGTCGCGCCACATTGCGACCGAGTTAGAGAGCCGCCGGTTTTCCGAAGAGGAGAACGGCGGTTTTTTTTTGAGACGAAAATCGATTCAGGAGTTATGATGCCTACGAACAACGAAATTGGAGCGAAGATTCGCGATTTGCGCGAAATGCGTCGTGTCAGCGTCGAGGAATTGGCCGAACGAAGCCAGCTGACGGTAGAGAAGATTCATGCGATCGAGAGTGGTGGTGTCACCACATCTTTGACCCCATTGCTGAGCATAGCACGTGGTCTTGGCGTCCGCCTGGGCACATTTTTGGATGATTCAACAACCTCGGGTCCCGTCGTATCAAGGGCGGATACAAAAGAGAAAAGCGCGGTTCGCTTTGCCGGAGCCGGTCAATCCGGATTGGAATTCCATGCTCTTGCGACGAACAAGAGCGACCGCAACATGGAGCCGTTCATCATCGATGTCCACGCTCCTGAAAGTGACGAGTTCGAGCTATCGAGCCATGAAGGCGAAGAATTCATCTACGTCCTTTCCGGGACTTTGGAAGCCGTGGTCGGCAAGGAAAAGTATGTCATCAACGCCGGTGATTCGATCTACTACGATTCCATCGTGCCTCACCATGTCCACTCCGCCAAGGGCGTTGAAACGAAGATCCTAGCTGTGATTTATACTCCGAACTAGGTCTTTAGTCACGTTTTATAAAACCTTTTAATTCAAACAACTCAATAATTATCATTCAGAAGTATGGAATATCGCATTGGCAACAAGGTTTATACGGAGCTGTTCACCGAGCAGACCATCGGTGAATTCTACGCCGATCTGGTAGAAAAGCAGCCCGACCACCCATTCATCATGTATCCGGACAGAAATCTTGTCTGGAGCTACAAGGATTTTGACAAGCGTACGGACGATATGGCTAAGGGTCTCCTGGCGATCGGCGTCCGTCGCGGCGACCATGTGGGCGTATGGGCGCGAAACGTACCTGAATGGTTGACATTGATGTTCGCAACCGCCAAAATCGGCGCCGTGCTCGTGACCATTAATACCAACTACAAAAAGCATGAGCTGGAATACCTGGTCAAGCAATCCGACATGCATACTCTCGCCATTGTTGACGGACTCCGTGACGTAAGCTACATAGATGTGCTCTACGAACTGGTTCCCGAACTAAAGACTATGGCGCGGGGAACTCTCAAGAGCGAACGGTTCCCCCGCCTCAAGAACGTCATCTACCTGGGGCAGGAAAAGCAGCGCGGAATGTATACCTCGATGGAACTCTTCCAATTGGGAGACTTTCAGTCCGACGAAATGCTCGCCAAGGCAAAAGAAGGCATCAACAACAACGACGTGGTCAATATGCAGTACACGTCAGGCACAACCGGCTTCCCGAAAGGCGTGATGCTCACGCACAGAAACATCCTTAACAACGGATACTACATCGGGGAGCGCCAGATACTCACCAAGGACGATCGGGTCTGCGTACCCGTCCCCCTGTTCCACTGCTTTGGCTGCGTTCTGGGCATTATGGCGATCCTCACCCATGGGGCAACTGCAGTGATGGTCGAACAATTCGAACCGCTGATCGTACTCGCTTCAGTCCAAAAGGCAAAGGCAACCGCGTTATACGGCGTCCCGACCATGTACATCGCGGAATTGACACACCCGATGTTTGATATGTTCGACCTCACCAGTCTCCGTACAGGCATCATGTCTGGTTCGCTCTGCCCGGTCGAGCTGGTCATTGAAGTCGTGGAAAAGATGCATATGCCGGAAATCACCATCCCCTATGGCTTGACCGAGACGTCCCCCGTGTTCATCATGAGCGGCGCGCACGAGACGCTGGAACGCCGGGCCACCACCGTCGGTACCGGACAACCATTCGTCGAAATCCGCGTCGTCGATCCGGAAACCGGCGAGGACGTTCCCGACGACGTGCCTGGAGAACTCCTTTGCCGTGGCTACAATGTGATGAAGGGCTACTACAACATGCCGGAGGAAACCGCCGAGGCCATCGACGCCGACGGCTGGCTCCACAGTGGCGACCTGGCCACGCGGGACAAGGACGGATACTACAAGATCACCGGACGAATCAAGGACATGATCATCCGCGGCGGCGAAAACATCTATCCACGGGAAATCGAGGAATTTCTGCGCACGAACCCCAATGTTTTGGACGTGGACGTCGTCGGCATTCCGGATGAAAAGTACGGCGAAGTTGTCGGCGCCTTTGTAATCTTGCGTGAAGGGAGCAATTTGAACGAGGACGATCTTCGCGACTACTGCTCGGACAAGATTGCCTACTACAAGACACCGAAGCACTTTTTCATTGTCGATGAATTCCCCCAGACGGCTTCCGGTAAGATCCAGAAGTTCAAGTTGCGTGAATTGGCCAAAAAACTTGTCGGGCTGGAGTAACCCTAAAAACTAATCGGGGTCGGACGGGATCGGACGGAGTTGCAGTCACGCCCCTTGCGGGGCTAGTGTCCGCAGCTCCTTAATTTTCGATCCAGGCGCTGAAGAGGACTTGTTGGTCGTCATATCCGACTGCCAATTGTCCTGGTGGGGCGGATTCAATCGGGTCGTCAAAGACCAATTGTCCACAGCCCGATTCGTTTGCAAACAGTGTGGCAGCCCTTGGCTTCATTAAATATCGGATTTGAACCCTGCAAGACAAGGTTTGAACAGGAGTCGTTAACCAGTTGAGCCCAGACAGGTTGATTGTCGATATCGACAATTCATCCTGATGTCCTACAACGACCTGGTTTTTGACGATGTCCGTACGGATTACAAACCAAGGACCGCCTCCAAGGCCTAGGCCTCGACGCTGGCCAGGCGTGTATCGGAAGGCACCCATGTGCCGACCAAGTTGTTTGCCAGAACTGTCAACTATCCATCCTTCCTTACTTAGATCTGGATAGAATTTTTCCAAGTACAAATCATACCTACCATCAGGCAAAAAGCAAAGATCCTGGCTTTCCTTTTCAGCTTTTGGGACAATTCCGAGTTCCTTCACGCGCTGAGCTACATCCGTCTTCAATAACTCGCCCAGCGGAAACAAGACACGATTGAAGGAGGCACGATCGACCTGGGACAGAAAATAGCTCTGATCCTTGCGTGAATCCAATGCCCTGAGCAGACTCATTCCCGAATCTGTACGTTGCAATCGGGCGTAGTGCCCCGTCGCCATAAACTCGCATCCATCTGCAAGGATGCTTTCCATCAAGGCGCCGAACTTGACAAATCGATTGCAAGCCACGCACGGCGACGGCGTTTTTCCCGAGGCATATGTGGTTCTGAAATACTGCAGTACCTTGTCGTCAAAGCAGCTTTTGACATCCACGATTTTGTGTTTGACGTCAAGTTTTTTGGCGACTGCCTTAGCGGCGTTCAAGATTTGTTGATCACCGTCTTCGCCGGTGATCATTGTGTATGCCACAGGCGCATAACCTGCCTCTCGCAGCTCCAAAAGCGCGCATGTGCTGTCCGTTCCGCCGCTTAATCCGACGCCTATCAAGCTTCCATTTCCAACAGTCCGCATTGCGTATCGCCAAAATTCTATTATTGTATTGATTTCACCTAGATTCGTCTTAATTTTATTTTCTACACAATAACTATAATGAAAGTTCCGTTAATTGCCATATTGATTTCTTGCCTGCTTTTGTGCGGATGCTTCGAAATGGAGGAAAAAATCGTTTTGGGGAGCGACGGTTCCGCCGTGATTACCCTACTCTACACAATTAGGGACGATCAAATACCGGCTGTCAACGCCTTCCTTGAAACAACGATGCCAAAAGTGAGGCTGTTTGACGAAGCGGCGATGAAATCAGTGTTCAACCGGAAAGACTTGGATTTAGAATTGAGAAGCTATAGGAAAATCAAACGGGACAATACAACCACGATCCAAATCATCGTCCTCGCGCTGAATGCGGACAAGGCATTCAAATCCGGTCTTTTTGGAACCATTAAAATGGAACGTCTCGAGGACAAAACCAGGCAACTGGCACTGACAGTCCCAAATGTCCCCAATGCCGGCGAAAACAAAGAACTCGTTCAACTCTGCAAAGACATCAAGGTCTCACTCGAAATCCATACCCCAAGCTCAATCAAGCATACTACAGGCACGAAAATCAACCACAAAACCGTAGCCTGGAAACTTGACCTAAACCAAATCTTCGGAAAATCCTTGCAAACAATGTCCGTGCAGTGGTAAGATCGAACAAATTCATTATTTATGGCAAGCAGTAAAAAGAAATATAAAGAATATCGCAAGGAAAGCGGATTCTTCGGGCAACGGCGTAAGAATTGGCTCAAAGGTGGGCCGCGATGGGGTCGTGGTGGTGGAGGACCGTCAGGCCCCCCTCCAGAACCAATGCCTGGGGACGGCAGTCGAAAACAACCGCTTTCGTACTATCTGAAGCGTTACATAGGTACTCTTGGGCAACATAAAAAGCATATTATCATCCTAATGCTGATGGGATTTCTTGGAATGGGGCTTAGGGCAGTCAACCCCTGGACAAGCAAATTCATGCTGGATTATGTCCTGACCCAGGGCGAGCGCCCTCAAAACCTCGGTGCATACCTCAACAAAGTGCTTCTTTCGAAGGATTCTCAATCGCTTCTGATGATCACTTGCCTCGTGCTTGCGCTGATTGCACTCAGCGAATTGCTCATGAATACGGTCACCGATTATGTGTCGCGAGTACTTTCCGCAAAAATGCAGGCCAGCATCAGGCGCCAGATGATCAAGCACCTTCAGGTTATGCCGTTGTCAGTGCTGGAGCGTCTCAAGACTGGCGGCATCATCTCCAGAATCGAAGGCGATGTCAACTCGTTTTCATCACTTCTTCACGATGGTTTTCTCGCACCACTAAACAGCATCTTGATGTTTGCCATCGGGTTGGGTTCCCTGCTTTTGATCAGCCCGACCGTGACTTTGGTTTGCACGGGCTTTATTGTCCTTTTGGCGCTGGCGGCATTCTGCGTTTTCAACATCATGAGACCACTTTTCCGCGACCTCCACGAAGACCGTTCCAAGATATCCGGGAAGCTAGCCGAGACCTTCGGCGGCATCAGGGTCGTCAGAATCTTTGGTCGCGAACCGCGCGAAACTGCAGATTACATTGGTGCGCATCACCTTCTTATCCGCAAATCGCTTCATACTGACAAGCTCAATATCGGGATTCGTCGGATTATTCAGTTCATCAATATTTCGATGGATTTAACCATTTGGGCCGTAGGGGGTTATTATGTAATTAAGCGTCATATTTCCATCGGCGATTTGATGGTTTTCACTCGTTTCACGCACTGGTTTTTCCACCCTGTCTTTATGATCATGCACTCTCTCTCGCACGTCCAGCACTCCGTCGCATGTACGGAACGTATCTTCGACATGCTGGATGAAAAGCAAGCCACGGTTGACAAGCCCGATGCCATTCCCGTCAAGGCCATCGATCAGTCGATTTGCTTTGAAAATGTTGATTTCGAGTATGAAGAAGGCAAGCCCGTGCTCAAGGGACTGAGCCTAGAGATTCCTGTTGGCAAAACTTTGGCTCTCGTGGGGCCTTCAGGAGCGGGCAAGACGACCATCACCAACTTGCTTGTCAGATTCTACGAACCTCAATCTGGATCGATCAAGCTTGATGAGAAGCCCATTGATTCCTTTACCATCCAATCCTACCGCTCGCTCTACAGCCTCGTGCTCCAGGATGTCTTCCTGTTCGATGGAACCATCGCAGAAAATATCGCCTACAGCAAGCCCGACGCAACTATCGAGGAAATCGTTGAAGCTGCGAAAATTGCTGCGGCGCATCAGTTTATCGAAGAATTTCCTGACAAGTACGAGACCATTATCGGCGAACGTGGGGTCAAGCTCTCCGGCGGACAAAAGCAACGGGTGTCCCTCGCGAGGGCCATCCTCAAAAAGCCTGAAATCCTGATACTGGACGAAGCGACATCGAGCCTCGATACCGAATCGGAAAACGCCATCCAAAACACCCTCAAGGAAATCCTCAAAGACAGGACAACCATTGTTATCGCCCACCGATTGAGCACGATCATGGATGCCGATTCCATCGCAGTTCTGGTCGACGGTGCAATCATCGAACAAGGCACGCATCATGAACTGATGGGTCTTAACGGCAAATACGCCGAAATGGTCAATGCACAATTCCATAAAGCAGCCAAAACACCAACCCATATCGTGTGGAATGACGAGGAATCAACAACCTAATGGAGTCTTAAAACTATGAAAATTCTGACGATTGGCAACAGTTTTACCGATAGCCTCAAGGCATACTTTCCTCAGGTTTGCGAAAGCGCAGGCGTCGAACTCGAAATCGATTACGCCAACCACGGCGGTTGCCAACTCTCAAGGCATTGGGAATACATCGAAAACGAAGAACGCGACCCTGTCTACCACATGTACAGAAACCACACCAAGACAATGGGCGAAATTCTTCGTGAGACCGCATGGGATGTAGTGACCATTCAGCAGTCATCCCCAAATAGCTGGATCTGGGATACCTTCCTGCCTTACGGAGAAAACATCCGTAACTACATTAACCAAAATGCCCCTCAGGCAGAAGTTGTGATTCAGCAAACGTGGTCATATCGCGCTGACGATCCCAGGATCGCGCCAGGTGGAATTTGGAATATCAACCAGGATGAAATGTATTCAAAGCTCACAGAGAACTATAAGCGCCTGGCTGGTGAACTCGGCGGACTCAGAATCATTCCAACAGGAAAGGCTGTGCAACTCGCCAGGCAAAAACAGCAGGATAACTTCGTACCATACGATCCAGAACTCCTTTCGCAACTCAAATGGCCTGACCTGCCTAGGCAAGCCAACTCCGTCGTAGGACGCATGTGGTGGCACAAAAACCCAACCACAGGAAAACTTGAAATTGCACGGGATACGATCCACCTGAACCAAAGAGGACAATACCTGCAAGCCTGCGTCTGGTTCGCTTTCTTCTTCAAGCTACCGACATCCAGCATCACATTTGTACCAGATATCATTGACAACGATGATGCGGCATTCCTGCGGCAAATTGCACAGGAAGCTGTAAGCTAATCCTTTTTAAGCATGGTCATCTGGGATGATTGTATTTAGCAGTTTGAACTTCATCGGTTTTCCCGTTGGTCTTTTGAAATCGTTTGCGAGGATTTCATCGGCATTGCCGATTGGGTGATTTGTGATTTTATTGTGCTCGTTATTTTGTATAATTTCGTTGAATGCGAGACGCAGTCCCCTGATGAAGTCCCGGGAGCAGAAGGCACAGGTTTCAAGGATTTTTCGTCTTGATGTGGGTCTTGTTGTTGGTAACGGTGCATTGTCTGCGATGAGCGCGAACGACGATACGCGGCACTTGAGTGCGTGTGCCATTATGATTTCCATAATCAGGTCGTGTCCGACTGTATCGGCTCCTGCCCGTCTGGCTGCTTCGGCTTCTGCGACGGTGCAGACTTGGGATCCTGGCCTAGCCATGTAAACCACGAGCCTGACGTTAATTCCAACCTCCGAAAAGGCATTGACCAATTCGGAATTCTGGAATTGCGAAAGCGCTTCCGTCATGTCTGGGAAAGGGGACTCGAGGATATGGTGCATGCCGTCAAGGGGCGACACCACGTGCCCATTTATGAAATCTGTGAGCAATGTCCATGTGCCCGGCTTGAGCTCGTTATTTAAGCTTAAGGCAGGCTCGATGAAGATATGGCGGTCAATCCCAAGCTGCTTGGCAACACAAACCAGCAGGACGCAAGAAAAGGTGCCGAGTCCTTCGTACAGATGTCGATGCCCCTTTGCGACTAGGATCGGGATCTTGTTTGCGAAGCCGAACAGTATCATCGGGTGCAGGTCATCTGGGTTTGGATAGTCAGGCATTCCAGGCAAGCTCGCGAGTGGTATTTCCTGCGGTTCGTCATCGAAGAGTCCATCCAGGTTGAACCCCGCTCCGAATTGGATGAAAAATTCCGGCTTGGTCCAATTCGAGAATGAATCGAGTACTAATTCCGCCGCTTCTCCAATGGCCTTGGTCTTTGTTTTCATGCTAATTCTTTGTCATTTGGCTAGCGGTTGATTTTTTTTGATGCAATCCATCGCTTGTGGAATGATATCGAAAATGTTTCCCTTTATGGCAATATCCGCATTTAGCATCATTTGGCAATCGGGATCGGTGTTGATTGCGATAATTTTATCGGCATTGCTCATTCCAACCCAATGCTGAATGGCGCCTGAAATTCCGCATGCGATATATAGTTTCGGCTGGATTGTCGTACCAGTTTGTCCGACTTGCTGATGGTATTGTAGCCAACCGGCGTCAACTACGGGCCTTGAGGCGGCAAGAGTCGCCCCGATAGCACGTGCGAATTCTGCGACAAGCTTGACTCCCTCCGGTCCTTGGCATCCATATCCTGCTGCGACGATGACTTCTGCATCCCTCAAATTGGTTGTTTCGGCTGGTTTCGGGATGAAATCGATCCATTGGAACGAGTAGTCCAGGAGTTCCTCGGGTACTGTCTCCCAGCATATGTCCGCTTCTTTTTGCGGAGTCGTTTTTTCGGCTTTGACCACTCCCGGCCTAACGGTTGCCATTTGCGGCCGATGGTTTTCGGTCACAATCGTTGCGAGTATATTTCCTCCGAATGCCGGTCTTGTTTGCAGGAGGATCCTTGTCACGGGATCGATACTCAGTTCCGTGCAATCGGCTGTCAATCCAGTATGTAGCTTGACTGCGCATCTTGGCAGCAGTGCCCTTCCGATGGCGGTTGCTCCTCCCAGAAGAATGGAGGGATTGTACTTTTCGACGAGTTGGCAGAGAACATTTGCCGCCTGGCGGTCATCGAATCGGGCAAGCTTTTCATGTTGGACAGCGATGATTTTTCCGACTCCGAGCCGTTGCGCCTGTTGGATTGGGATTTTGTTTCCGAGGATGACGACTGCGGTATTGACGTTCGCCTGTCTTGCCAGTTGGTTTGCCTTTGCCGCGAGTTCGTAGACGACTGGTGCGAGTCCATGTTGATCGCATTCACCGAAGATCCATATGTCACCATCTGTCCTTTCGATACTTGCTTGCTGCTCAATCTTTTCGAGTGCATTGAATTTGCATGCTTCCACGCAGGCTCCGCAATTGGTGCATGCCTCTTGGTTGATGACTGGAACTTTTTCCTGTATTTCGATTGCTGCGAACGGGCATGCCTTGGCACAAAGGCCGCATCGTCGACATTTTTTTAAATCTACGGAAATCATCGTTCGTTCTTTACTTAAAATCCATTTAAAGATCGTTTTTTGCCGAGTGATATCTTGAAAGATAATTCTTGAACTCTATAATACTATTTCTACGGTCAAAAATCATTTTGCAATAATGTGTCTATAATCCTGCAGTATCAAGGAGGTCTGATGAAGCGTATCTTTTCACTATTGATTTTCGTGTCCTTGTTGTTTGTGGTTGGCTGTCGCAGCGGCGTTTCGTCGAAATATGCGATTTCGTTGGAGAAGGTCAACGAATCTCAGGCCGCCGCCAACCTGTCTCATACGGATGTACATATTCGTGAGGCCGCCCGGATGGACTTGGTTCGTTCTGGATCGGAGAAAGCGATCAGGATTCTCGGGGCGGCGTACATCAATTCCGACGATGCCACCTGGAAGCTCGCCTTGATTCGCGGCTTGGATCAGATCAAGAAGCCGCTGATTGTCGGCTATTTGCTTCCCTTGCCAAAGGATCCTGTTTTAGCTGATGCCTCAGTCAAGGCCTTGTCCGGTCTTGGCTTGCCCGAGACGACGCAGATTATCCGCGATGATTTCCTTGCTCGCAGGAGCGACACCGGCGCATTTGCGTTGCTTGACGAAGCGGAAGCGCTCACTGATCAGGCCAAAGCTCGCGAATTGTACATGTTGCTTTACAATACCAGCAAGAACACTTCTGTTCGGACGGGTGCGTTGATGCATATTTTACTGGATACGTGCCTTTCCTCGGATTGCGACTTGGAACTTCTCGCCGGCTTGTCAAAGCCCGAGCAGGAGGCTGCTTTGAACGATGTTTTGGTCAAGTGGTTGGAAGTCGGTTGCAAATGCGGTCAAATCGTCTTGGTGAATCCCAACGAACCCACCTTTGAATCGGGTCGTCAAATTCACAACAAGTACTGTTTGTACTCATACTTTGCGTCCGCTTTCAATTCATTTTCCGCGACGACCCAGCCTCTGCTGATGTCAAACTTCGCCAAGTCCCTCAATTCTTCGTTCGCCCCATTGGCTCGTACGAGTCTTGCATCCAACAACATCGCGTTGCGCACAGCGGCCATAGACGCCTTGGGCGAAATCGGCGCCCCAAGCGATTTGCCGGCAATTCTGGCTTTGACGACCAATGAGGACAAATCGACGAGGAATACGGCGTTGCGCCTGCTCCGTCGTCACCACTGGCCCAAAGTCGATGCATTCTTGGCCGAACAGCTTTCCAAAAACCCAGCGTACAAGGGCGTTTGCCTCAAACTGCTGAAGGAGCGTCGTTGCCGGGACTACAATGACATTATTTTTGCCGAGACGACGAATAGCGACAACGCGATTGCCTTGTCTGCATTGGAAGCTCTCGGAATCCTGGGTGTTGATGCTGACGCATCCCACATCGCCAGTCTCCTGCGCAAGGACTACATTCATCTTGACAAAGCGCTTGACTGTGTCGAAAAGAACATTTCGCGTACTGAAGATCCTGATTTATGGACATCTGCCTTGATTCCCGGCATCACCAAAACTTCTGGTGAACAGACTGGAAAAATCCTGGATTTGATTGCAAAGCTGGGGTCGCAAAACGGATTCGATACGATTTTGGCGATGGCCAAGGATGCCAAAGATCCGAACCATGCCTTGGCCTTGGATACGATTTCAAGGTGGCCAAACGTCGAACAATCTGATTTTATCTTGAATATGCTTGCCGATGTGAAAGATCCTTTTGCACGTGCAAAAGTCTTGGCGGGCGTCATTCAGGCGACCAGCGACAGCGATATCCAACCCCCCTCGAAAAAGGTTGACATGTTGATTGCCTTGCTTCCCAAGTGCGAGCGCGCACTCGAAACCCAGATGGTTTTTGATTGCATTGCCAAGATTGCCGACATGTCTGCATTCAAGAAATTAGAAGCTCACATTTATGTAGCCAACTATCGCGACACGGCGGCGAAGGCACTTGCTTCCAATGCCAAGCTATTTGGTGAAAAGGAATTGGAGACAATCCTGGTCGCCTTGCGTACCGCGATCAATGTGACCGAGGGATCGACGAAGGAGGATTTGCAAGCAGCAATGAAGGTTGTTTGCGAACCTTACGGATACATCAGCAACTGGCGGCATTCGCAAGCCTATTTTGCGAAGGACGACAAGGGCAAAGATTCGTGTCCTGAAGCTCACAAGACGGTATTCGAACCTGAGACGCCTGGTTTTGACGTAAAGAAGGCTGGCTGGGTCAAATGCAAGACGGGTACGAATCCCGTCAAGCCGAATGTGGTCGAGCTTCACAAGCTTTTGGGTGGTGTTCATCGTGCCGCCTACCTTTGGGCTGAAATCACATGCTCCACGGAACAGGAAGCCCGCTTGGAGATCGGCGCCGACGATATGTTGAAGGCGTGGTTCAACGACAAGTTGGTCATTGACTACCCACAATACCAGGCATTGAAACCCGGCTCGTCCGTCACGACAGTGAAGTTGAACGCCGGTCGCAACACCTTGCTGCTTAAGGTTACGAACGGCACCAACGATTGGGAAGCCTGTGCTGCCCTGAAGGCATTGGATGGATCAATTTTGGCTGGTTGGAAGAACTAACATAGGAGACAACGATGAAATTTCTGGCACTTTTATTGTTTGTAGCTGGTGTGGCATTTTCCCAGGCGAATTTGCCAGTTTTGGGTGATGGCTACCAAAACACGCCGTTGATTCCTGGCACCAATTGGCACGTTCACGACAATCGTCGCCCCTATCCTCCGGTGGTCACTCCCGGCGCATTTGTTTCTGTTCCCGCCCCTGCTGACGCAGTGGTTTTGTTTGATGGAACGAACATGGACAAGTGGTGCAAGGGCGACGGAAAGCCTTCTGGCTGGCGGATTGTTGACGGCTATATGGAAGCCGTTCCCAAACAGGGTTCCATTCGCACGAAGGACAACTTCGGCAGCATACAGCTGCATGTAGAGTGGGCTTCCCCGTATCCACCGAAGGGAACGAGCCAGGGACGTGGAAACTCGGGCGTCATCATCATGGGCCGCTACGAGATCCAGGTCTTGGACAGCTATGAAAGCACCACGTACGCAGATGGACAGGCGGCGGCAGTGTACGGTCAATATCCCCCATTGGTAAACGTTTGCCGCAAGCCCGGCGAATGGCAATCCTACGATATCATCTTCTTGGCTCCGGAATTCAACGATGACGGATCATTGAAGAAGCCCGCCTATGTGACTGTCATCCACAACGGCGTAGTCGTTCACAATCATGTTGAGATCCTTGGACCCACGGGTCATAAGAGCATTGGCAAGTACAGTCGTCACGGCAAGGCTCCCTTGTCCTTGCAGGATCATGGTAATCCGACCCGCTACAAGAACATCTGGGTTCGCTCACTTGATTGATTATGACACTACGAGCTTTCATCGTCGGTCTTCTGACCATCATTTTCATTGGTGCATTTTGCTTTTTCAACGATGCGGTTTTGTACCAGAATTTGTTGATAGGCTTTCACATGCCGATGTCTTTGTTCGGCATGTTGATTCCGTTGGTGATTCTTGTGAACCCTTGTTTGGTGCTCTTGTACAAGCACACTCGGATTCGGCTGTTCAGGCCGTTTTCGGGCAAGGAACTATGCTTGATATTTGCGTTGGTGCTGCCCACGTGCGCCATTCCCTACTGCAGTTTCATGCGTTTGTTGCCTCGTGCCGCGATGCTTCCGCATCATTATGTCAAGACGACTCCTAGTTGGAAGCTGAAGCAAGAAGATGGAAGCTACCTTCCCGTTACTGAACTCATTCCAAAAGCAATGCTTGCTGATCCCGATGTTGCAGACGGCGAGGCATTGAATGGATTTGTCCAGGGGTTAGCCAAGCCTGAGGGTGCAAATCACGTTCGTTTCCGTGACATTCCCTGGTCCGCATGGAGGCAAACCCTGATTTTCTGGATTCTTTTGTTTGGACTATTGTGGCTTGCCTTGACGGGATTGGCATTTGTGTGCCATCGGCAATGGTCTCAAAACGAGCATCTGCCCTACCCTGTCGTCCAATTTGCGCAATCCTTGTTCCCGGACGAGAAAGGCTCTCTCAACAGTATTTTCAAAAACAAGCTTTTCTGGATTTCATTTGTCATCATCTTCGTGATTCATATCAACAATACCTTGCACCAGTATCACTCAGACATACTGATTCCCGTTCAACGCGTCTTCAACTTCACGCCATTCCGGGTCTTGTTTCCAACGATGCTTCGCGGTGGCGGATGGGCGATGTTCTGGATTCGCCTGTACTTTTCATTTATCGCAATTGCGTACTTGCTGCCGTCTGATGTATCGTTCGGCGTTGGCCTCGGTCCCTTTGTCGCCTACTACATCATGGGCGTGATGATAAAATTCGGTTTATCTCCGTATGCCGGAGGGGCATATTCGCCCAAGATTCATTCTGGGATGATCTTGGGTGGCTACATTGGATTTTTCGCGACGATGATGTACACGGGCCGTCATTACTATTGGAGTGTTTTAAAGAGTTCATTGGGTTTTGGCGTTCATCAAGAGACTGGATCGCTTGCGGTCTGGGGGATGCGATTGTTTTTCTTGGCCGCGATTGGCTTGATCATCAGCATGTGCGCAATCGGGTTGGATTGGCAATTGACGGTTCTATTTGCGATTCTCATATTCATCTGCTACCTGGTTTTGGGTCGAATCATTGCCGAGACCGGAATGTTCTACTTGTCCCCTGGGGTTTATCCCTGCGTGATCTTGATTGCGTTGATGGGCGAGCAATCCTTTGGTCCAGTGACCTTGGTCATCATGTTTATCCTGACGACCTTGCTCTTCAGCGATACACGCGAAACGTACATGCCGTATATCGTCAATGCTGTCAAGTTCGTTGACCTTGGCGGGCGAGACTACCGTCGATATTCCAAAGCCTTGCTTGTTGCGATGTGCGTAAGCTTGTTGGTTGCCGTTCCAGCTGGAATTTACTTTTCGTATGATGGCGGCACGAATTGGCGCGATGGCTTTGCGACAAGTAGCGTTCCTCGCGGATCAATCAACAGCATGCTGTCCATACGGACAAGCCTTCAGGCACAAGGGATACTTGAACAAGCCGAATCCGTCAGCGGCTTTGCTCGCTTTGCGAACATGAAACCCAACAAGCAATTCCTGATTACATTTGGTATTGCATTTCTTGGGGTTTTGCTGTTTTCGGCGGGTCGTCTTCGCTACTCGTCTTGGCCGATTCATCCGATTTTGTTCTGTGCTTGGCCAAACTACGCCGCATACATGACATGCTGGTCATTTGTCATTGGCGGCATAATCAAGGTGCTGGTGACTCGATTCGGCGGAAGCAAAAGCTATCAGCGAATCAAACCCTTGATGTTTGGAATGATCGCAGGCGACATGCTGGCAGGATTGGTCATCATCGCTAGCGGATTCATCTACTACCTCGTTACCAATGAATCGCCTAAGCCATACTATGTTCTGCCGCCTTAAACTTTCTTTGTCGAAATAAACAACAGAGGGCATCGATTGACACTATTTTTTGAAGAAGTGTTTTTCGACCGCGATGCAGATTGCGTGATAGACCGGAAGGTGGTATTCCTGAATCTTGAAAGTCTCGTTTTCAGGTACGTGAATAGGTACGTCCGCAAGCTTGGCAAGCAAACCTCCTTTTTTGCCCGTCAATCCGATAATTTTCATTTTCCTAAGTCGGGCAACTTTACAAGCCAATGCTATATTACGAGCATTGCCGGATGTGGAGATACCGATAAGCACATCACCGGCTTTTCCGAGTCCGTAGAGTTGTTGCGCGGGCGCCAGATCTCCTCCCAAGTCGTTCCCGACTGCGGTGGTCAGCGCCTGTTGAGCCATTAGGGACAAGGCAGGAAGACCGCACTGAAGGTGTTTTGCCAGATAATTGCCATCTTCCTCACCCGCAATGTCAAGCAATGATTTAACATCGGATTCAGGAAGCGGACGTGAAAGCAGAAATCCTTTCATCAGTTCGCCAACGATGTGCTCGGCGTCAGCCGCACTGCCTCCGTTGCCACAACAATAAACCGTTCCTCCATTCTCATAACAACAAATAATCGTATTGATTGCCTGGCAAATCGACTCCGAGCAGTCAGCCAAACCAGGATAACGACCAATCAATTCAGACATCACTTCTTGCATTTGAAACTCCTTTCATCGCAATTTCAAGGATAAAAACAAAGTCAATATCTATTACACAATACTGGCGATAACCTGTTGACAAAGCTGTCAAAAATCTTGTCAATCCACTTATCTACAAGTTCTCACAAAGCTGTGAAAAACACTTAATTCATTGTTTTTCAATGAGTTATAATAAATATCAAGAATTATTCACACATCTAATAGAAATAGATATAAATAACAATATAATACAGTAATATGTAAACACGATGGGTATTGGATTGAAAAATCCGCCGCTCCTCGTCATCGGGTTACCAAAAGGGATCAAAACAATGAAACTAACTGTAACGAAAGAGAATTTTGTCAATGGTATCAAGCGCGTTGTGAATGCAGTAAGCACGAAGATTACGTTGCCTGCGTTGAGCAACATATTGATTGAAGCTGAAGGCGACACGCTGGTCTTTACGGCAAGTGACTTGGAACTAAGCATTCGTACCATTGTTCCCGCAATTGTGTTTGAGCCTGGTGCTACTACGTTGCCTGCGAAGAAGATCATGCAGATTGCGTCAGAGCTTCCTTCTGGCGATGTCACGCTGGAGTCATTCGAAGACGAACATGTAGCACTGTCTTGCCAAAAGGCGTACTTTAAGATTCGTAGCTTGGCGGCGGAGAATTTCCAGAAGCCCGAGGATGTTCAGGAAGAGTGGGCATTGACGTTGCCAGTTCAAGATTTGCTGAAGAGCCTGTCCAAGGTATCGTATGCGAAGAGCGAAGACGAATCGCGTCGTTATTTGAATGGGGTCTTGCTGTCGGTTCGCTCTGGGGTTTTGACATTTGCTGCGACCGATGGTCGTCGTCTCGCCTTGGTTGAGCGTCCTTTGGAAGCGGATTCGACCTTGGATGGTGACATCATTCTTCCCGCGAAGGCTGCCAATGAGCTGTCTCGTTCCCTTGAAAGCTCTGGCGATGTCAAAATCCTGATTTCTCAATCGTCGATTTCGTTTTCGACGAGCGAGACGACTGTTAGCAGCAAGCTTGTCGAAGGTACTTATCCCAACTATCGTCAAGTGATTCCCAAGGCAAGCAAGCAGCAAGTCACGATTCCTCGCCAGGCATTTGCCGAGACATTGCGCCGAGTATCGTTGGTTGTGAGTGACAGCAGTTCCAGCATTAAGCTTACATTGTCCGAAAATGCATTGACTGTTTCGGCGAACAGCGCTGAGGTTGGTGAGTCAAGCGAGCCAGTTGAAATCGAATACTCTGGCGAGAAGTTTGAGATTTCGTTTAATCCTCAATTTGTAAGCGAACCGTTGAGGTATCTTGACTGCGAGCAGTTGGTGATGCAGTTTTCTGATGATTTGAGTCCTGTTTGCCTGACTGGTGACGAGGGATTCCTGTACATCATTATGCCGATGCGCGGCTAATCGGTTTCTTTTGGTCGCCTTTCGCCTGTCCTGCCAGGCGCGTGTGCGCTGAATTGAAATTCACATATTACAAGACGGAAATTGCCTCGGGATGATCAATTGGTATTCCGTGGCAATTTTCAGCTACGCCCTAAATTTTGGATGCTGAAATCATTAACCATTTCCAATTTTCGTAATTTTGACCGTATCAAGACGGAGTTGGATAGTCATGTCAATGTATTAGTTGGATCCAATGGTCATGGTAAGACGAATTTTCTGGAAGCAGTTTACTACTTGTCTTTGTTGCGTTCTTTTCGCACGAATCAGATAAGTGATTTACGTCAATGGAAGAAGGATTTCTTCAGATTGGAGTGTGAATGCACACAAAGTGGAATGCCTTCCCGTCATTTGAGCGTGACATACGGAAATGAACGGCGGTTGCAAGTCAACGGAACGAATATTTATCGTACGAGCGACTTCATCAATCAGTTTATCTGCGTCACATTTATTCCTCAAGACAAGGATTTGATTCGCGGATCCGAGGTTTTAAGGCGCAGGTTCATGGATATTTCACTATCGCAAATGTCAACTGGTTATTTACGGAATCTGCAAAGCTACACTGAGGCATTGAGGGCGCGAAATGCCATGCTCAAAGATCGGGTGAAATACACGGATTCGACGATTAAAGCTTACGATCACGTACTGGTAAAATCCGGAGTTGCCGTGGAAATGGAACGACGGGAGTTTATGGAAAAGCTCAATTCGTCACTCTTCGAGAAATCTTCGCTTCTATTTTCCCCGGATTTGATCTTGAGCGTACGATACTTGTCTGGCATAGGTTCTTTATTGCAAGTGAGTTATGATGATGCCGAACAGATGGAAGAGAAGTTTCGTATGGCATTGCGCAAGAATTACGAGCGTGATTGTCGCAAGGGATTCACCCATTGTGGACCACATCGTGCGGAAATGACCTGTCTGCTTAACTTGCATTCCCTTTTGCATTTTGGTTCGGAAGGCGAATGCAGAATGGCGTCGCTTGCGATCAAATTCGCTTTTCTGGATGTTCTTAGGCAAACGCTTAATTCCGATGACATTACCCTGCTGGTAGATGATGTGACCGGAGAATTGGATACGACTCGACAAGATAATTTCTATCGAGAACTTCTGTCTGGAGGTCAAATCATCTACGCAGGTACATTTTTGCCCGAAGCGTTTCGTGGAAAAGGAAGGGTATTCAACGTCAAATCCGGGATGATTGCGAGTCTTTAGCTTATCGTGGTGGTCCGCCACCGCCTCTTCTTGGACCACCTCTAAATCCTCCACCAGGTCCGCCGAACATATTCGTCATGTCATAGATTTCCTTGACTGCTTCGGCGGCCGCATTCCCAGAGTATTGATCCAATAGGGCATCGCGAACCTGGCTATTGAGCTGCATGAGTTCACGTCCGTTTTCCATCATTGCACGGAAATCTCCACTTGCCTGCAATTCTTGCTGTTGCTGCAAAAGCTCATTGTAACGCTTGACGGAATCACGTTGCTCTCGTGTCATCTTGGACGTATTGACCTTGGAGAAATAATCGATGACCTTGTTTTGCCTATCCTGCATTTGCTTTTGGAAATTTTCCCTTTCGGTCATGATTTGTTCATATCTTTCGGGATCTTCCTCTCTCAATCTTTCCATTCGATCCTGCATGTTTTCGCCGCGTCGATTATTGTCTCTTCCCCATCCTCCTCTATCTCTATTGTCACGGTCTTCCCGATTTGCGAGTCGTCCATTTTCATCTTTCAGCGCATTGATCTCATTTTTCATTGCTGCGAGATCTGCTCTCAACCGTTCATTTTCCTTCGAGAGTTCGTCTTTGTTTACAGGTGCATCCACGATTTGCGTGTTTCGGCTTTTTTGTGCGATGAGCGCCGACTTTTCGGCTTCCAGCTGTTTGATTGCGGCTTGCGCATTTCCGTTATCGGCTTCCAGTTCTGAGATATGCGATCGAAGGGAACTGTTGTCCATGTAGTAAAAGGCGGCAGCTCCTCCACAAAGCACGGTCAACACAAGTAAAACTAATACAATTGGGTTACGCAATTGATCTGGCATGGCTGGACTCCTTTTAGGTTATCTGAACTCCATAGGAAATGTTGTTCTATGTTATAAACGGAAATGATTTTGAAAAATTGTATCAAAATTTTTTTCTTGACATGCGAGATTTCATTGAAGCTTGATTTCGCCGAGTTCCTTGAAGTAGTCTTCTACTAAGCGTTGGTACTTTCTCGGTGGAACAGAAAATTTATTCTGCTGCTTGTCCTTATTTTCTTTTTGAACTTTTGCCAGATGTTCCACCAAAACCCTAGCGGCAGCATTGATTGTATTCAAAATGCCTTGGCTGGCTTCGGAAGGATTTTGACCATTGAGCATCTGCATCGCCTCGGAAAGCTGGTTTAATCTATCGTCTTTAAGCGTACGAGCCAAATTGTCATACTGCTTTTCCAATTGCTTGATAATCTCATCGATTTTTTCTTGATTATCGGCAGCTTGTTTGGTTTCATTGTATTGTCGCTGCAATTTTTCGAGTTCATTCCTTAGTTCTTGTTCATTCATCGGCGGCATTTTTTCTGCCGCTTTATCGAGTGATTGCGCCAATTCGTAAAGTGCATTTGACGCATTGACCTGTGCTTGATTTGCGCGATCGAACCTCTTGTACAGGAGTGCATTTTCAGCGCGTTTCAGTTCGCTTTCCAGCCTTGATTTCTGTAGTTTCTGCAAGGCATTGTTGAGTTCCCTGGCTGCTTCTGGGTATTGTTCCTGGATATTTTTCGAGGTATTTACGATGGCTTGCTTGAGCCTGTCGGTATTTTGTTTCAGGTTCAACTGTTTTTCCCTGAGTTGTTTAGCTGTTTCTTGCGGGACATTTTGCTGGTTTGCAAGTGATTTGGATTCTTGAGCCAGGTTGTACTGTTGTTGTGCCAATTGCCTGGTTTGTTCGCTAAGCATGGCGACTTGGTTTTGCGTGACTGCCTTCAAGGATTCCTCCAGTGCCTGGAGTGCATTTTGCAGACTGATTTGTGCTCGGATTCCATGGACTTGTCCTAGTTTCAGGTCATTATTATCGAATTGCATTTGTGCTTTCCTGATTTCGGCTTGTGCATTTGCGATTTGCTCTCGTCCTGTTGCGGCGGTTGGTATGGGTCTGATCATGTCATTGACCTGATCCAGAAATTGATTGATTTCGCTTTCCTTCTGTGCAAGTGCCGATGAAATTGCGTCTGGCTGACTGGCTCGTTCGTTGACTTGGCTTTGCTTGGCCAAGGCATCTTTAAGGCGCTCAATTGCCTTTTGGAGCATTTCAGCCTGCTGCTGATCGGATTGCTGTTGTTCCTGGCTGTCCTGGGAGTTGGATTCCTGATCCTTCTTCTTGTCTTCTTGGTTCTCGGCTTTCCCCTGCCCTTCAGATTCGCCCTTCTTGCTCTTCATTGCATTTTTCAACAATTCGTTTTCAATTTTCACCAGAGCTGTGAGTCCTTGTTCCTGGGGGAGCGAGCTTTCGTCCAAAAGGGTTTTTTCCACAAGCGTGATGGCTTGGTTTTCGGCTTGAATGCTGAATTTGAAAAGGGAATCGAATGGTTCAGGGAGCTTGGCGGTATTGGTTTCCTCGCGTTTTCTCTGTTCATCAGGATCGGTGTCAACGACTTGTGGCGTACCGAGGAGTTGCTGCTCGCGACGACGGATTTCCAATTCCAGATCTTTGAGTCCCCTGAGAAGTTCCGGCGCTGCCTTGATTTGGTCTTCGAGTTCGAGTCGCGTAGCATCCCAGGTCAACCTCAGCAATCGTTTTGCTTCGGCAATGAGGTCGGAGACCGATGCTTTTTTTTCTTGCCCTTGCCCATCTGAATCGGCTTCAATGTCTGCCTGATCCGGTTGGATGGTAATGAAGAACACATCCGTCCTTGTGGTTTGTGGTTTTGGCTGGCAGTTGTCTGTTGCAAAGAAGAAGCAGGCGATGATATCTCCGTCTTGCAGATTGAGTTCATGGATATGCCAGAGTTGATTGTGTTCTGCTTCCAGGGTTATTTTTTCTTCGCTACTCTTGAAGAGCTTTGTTTGTCTCTGGTTGCCATTGATTGCGAATTTAATTCCGAATTCTTGGATTCCGAAGTCATCAAACGCCGATGCATCGAGTCTGAGGCTGTCTTTGGACTTTATTTTAACATCGCCTTTCGGGAGTCTTTGTTCCATGACGGGTGGTAAATCTGGCTTGATCTGGATATCAAACCAGGGTGATTGATTAAGGTGATTTTGGCTATCTTCGAGCACGACTCTGTACGAATCATCTTTTTTCGGCGTCCATTCGAGGGTGTGGATGCCATTGTTTTCGGTAAATATCGCCTGTTTTTCCTGTTGGTTTTCCAGCGTGGCCCGGCGTGCTTTTTTCGCGGTGATTTCGATCGTTAGTTTTGATCCCGCGATGCATTCCATGTTTTGGAAATCGCCGTATTGCTTGGTTTCCAGTCCCGTGTATTCTGGCGGGATGCAAGTGATGTTGACACTGGTGAATTCTGGTGGATCAAAGACCTTGATGGTTTTGACGGAAGACGTAAGGGAATCCGAGAAGATTTTGAATTGCGTGTGTTTTTGGAGATCGTAGAAGACGAAGGCTGATGTTTGTCCGTCATTAAGTTTTGTCATCGGATAGACTTGTCCATTGACCAATACTTTCAGGTCATTTTCCCAGCGTGTTGCCTTTGCGGCGATTCGGAAGTCGCTTCCCCTTGGTGTTTCGAGAGGATGCGTATGGATGACGATGCCGTCTCCCAATCGTGCGCAGAGCCATTTTTTGCATGGTATTGAGTTCCATGCAAGCATGGTTGCCAGGACTGCGACGGTGAACCAAATCGCGGGTACCTTGTTGGAAAGCTGCTTTCGAAATGTATTGTCAATCAACAGATCGTTGGCTTCGCGATGTTCAATCGTCTCCAGGAGTTCACGTTCAACGGCATTGGGAGGCGTGGATCGCAAGGAAATTTCAACTGCGCAGACAAACGAATCCATCAAATCGGGAAAACGTTGCTCGACCTGAAGCGCCAGAGACTTGAGATTGCGGCGTTGGCAGTTGCGAAAAACGTAGATAACCAGAGAAATGGTCGACAAAACAAAGGCGAAATTGAGCGAAAATTGGCAGAAATTCTCTGTCAATGGACGTGTCATCGATTCGAACAAGGCCAAAATCAGACAGAAAACCGAGACGGAAGAAAGATGAAGACAGGTCGCTGTCACCAATTGACGGGCACGAAGACCTGTAGAAAGTTTTGTCAGGCGAGAAACAAGCATAGAGAACAAGACAAAAAAAAACAACTTTAATGGCAAAAAACTTTTTTATTAATATAGCATTGAGCTTTTGAATTGAATAGCTATATTAGGTTACTTTAGGAACCTTTCAAAAATCAAGTTACCCTTTCCGGTTTCTTTTGGCCGCCTTTCCCTTGTCCTGCCGGGCGCATATGCGAATACGCTTCTTTCAGGACAAGGGAAAAACAGCTCGAAACAATTCCGGATCTGTTGCCTTAATTTTTGAACGGCTGCTTAGGGAATTGAGTCACTTGTTGTATTTACCCCATCATTTGAAGGTATTGCAATGCAAATATGCGACATATTGAACACGTCGTTGATTAAAGTAGGCTTGAGTTCATCCAATAAGTACGATGTGTTTGACGAGTTGTTGTCATTGTTTGTTGACAATGGTTTGTTGGATGACAAGTCATCTGCGCTGGATGCTGTAGTTACCCGCGAAGAAAAGATGTCCACGGGTGTTGCGCCATATGTTGGCATACCTCACGGGAAAGTCCCTGGAGTCAAGGATGTATTGGTTGCGTTGGGCATATCCCGCGAAGGAATTGAGTACGATTCCCTGGATGGTTTGCCCGTGAAGGTTGTATTCTTGGTGTTGTCGGAAACTGGCAATCCAGGTCCCCATTTGCGGGTGTTGTCCAGGATCTCCAATTTGATCAAGTCTCCGTCATTTGTTGAATCAATGGTTAAAGCAGTTGATTCATCCCAGGTTTTGTCGTTGATATCGGAGCAGGAATAATGGATGATCTTTTGAAACGGTTGCTTGCTGTAGAGAAATCGGCTCGCGATGTGATTGGAGTAGCCGAAAAATCAGCATTGGAGATTAGAACGACGGCTCGTCGTCAAGCGAATGACGAAGATGAGCGGATCCAAAACGAGACTGCTATCGAATACGATGCCATCGTAAAAGACAGAATTTCCCAGGCCGAAGCATCACGTGATGAAAAGCTACAGGCGGCCGACAAGAAACTGGATCAGAAAGCAAGGGATTTTTCCTCAAAAATCAAGCCCCAATTGCCTGTCATCGTACGTGCATTGGCAGCACTTGAATCCTAAATCAACATGTTGAAGTCCAATTTCAATGCCAGCCACGATTTTATCTTTGCCAAGTTGCATGGCATGTGGGCCAATGCTGCCAAGGACGATCGTCTGGATAAGCTCATCCACGCTGAAAACGTGGAAAGCCTAGTCAGAATGCTGATGGAGTTCAATCTCGATGCCTCAAAGCGCAACGCGTTCCACCGAAACCTGATCATGCGTGATATCGAGACTTTGTCAAGCATAG
>Ga0123335_1001568_pt1 | contig 36749 bp, 33 predicted proteins | sample BiotimSIPDNA_2_FD_89707 | JGI IMG/M metagenome (GOLD analysis project Ga0123335, IMG submission 89707) | Anaerobic biogas reactor microbial communites from Washington, USA - Biogas_R2 time_0 SIP DNA | ecosystem: Engineered > Bioreactor > Anaerobic > Unclassified | place: Washington, USA... | reverse complement strand
GGCATTGGGACAAAATTATTTTGGGTTAATTCTTACTGCATAAATGTTGTGGAAGAGTGCGTTTGAGAAGAGGGCAGTTTGTTGTCTGTCTTCCCGTCTCTGTCTAACTATGCTGCCAAATCGCCCTTTGTCAGCTGAAAAACCACTCTCAGAAAGGTTCCTATGGAAATATTCTGATAGAAAATCAACCGGCGAAGCCATCATCTTAGTCAAAATATCTGCCCAAGCGCCAATTCTAGCAATGTTCTTTTTTGGAATCAGAAATAGAGAAACTGTCCTATCAAACATCCTGATGACTTTTCGCATGCTAAAGTACTTGTCTAAGCGGACCGACCTGATGGATGCTCCAACACGTTTGAGCATATTGAGCGCTTTGCAGAAAGCATCCCACTCAGAGACCCGTGAAACACCACAGCCAACATACATCCCAGTCGCTAGATCAATCAAAGAGAAGAAATGAACAAACTTTTTCCCATACTTGTTAGGGTGAGTTCGATAATGATTCTCAACGCTAACCGAGTAGCCTGTTCCATCTCCAGCATAGTCACCGCTTGCACCTTCCTCTTTGAGTAGCAAAACAAACAGGTTATGAATGGCTAGCTTGACTTCAGGGTCGCCATAGAGGCGCTCTATATATTTGTAGCTGACATCCACGCCAAAGAGGGGCTGAAAATACTGTAGTGACTCCTCTGCTAGGCGGTTTGATTTGTTGAGAAACCTCACTAAAATGAATAGATTAACCTTCTTCTCAAGGTCAAGCTTTGGCGGCCTGCCCATTTTCTGTTCTTCAATGTTTATTACTTCTACGGCTTGGTGTACGTATTCTGGGAGCCGATGAAGCCGCTCTTTGATTTGGGCTCGTTTATGTTCCCATTCTGTGTAGGGGTAGATGCATTGTCTGTCTTTGAAGAGGGCTTCTTTGGTTTCGTCTAGGACCTGTAGTAGCTCTTTGGTGCTTTTAACCGTCAGCTTCATACTTGAAGCATAAACAGCGGCTAGTTATAAGCTTATCATAGTCCTCTTTCATGCGACTCTAGATTACAAAAAACATATCTTCCCTATCTTAACAATCAGTCAAAGGGTAAAACGAGGAAAATATCTCAAACTACTTTTGTCCCAAAGCCTTCAATTGCTAAAAATAAAAAAGAGAAAAGAGGGGGATATTGCTAAGCATTCTTTCGTTTGCCGTTGTCTTCTTAATTCTTTAGTGTCTGCGTTTTCTTGCTACTAATACTACTAGAAGTACTGCCAAGAGTATTGCAACAAGGACGACTGCTGATAGTTCAGGTATTGTTGGTGACGGAGACGGGCCGCCGCTTACTGGAGTGAAGACTGCCTGGTAGCGGTATGTATCGCCGTATCCATGATTAACGTTATATGGGTTGTCTGAGGGAGTCCAGTTGATAGGTTCTGTACCATGTGGAGCTGGGTTTCCGGAGATAGTCCAGTATGCGAATTGCCAACCGTCATTAGGCATTGCTGTGAGGTTAAAAGCGGATGCATTAGCTAAAGCATAGGTGCCAGGGGCTGGAATTGTGGTCCCGCCAGCAGAGGGGAAAATGATTATGATAGCCGCCGTTTTTAGGTCGGTTGCAGGCGGTTGACTCGGAATCGGTAAGGGTGCTACGAATACTGGAACAACAGTGTAGGTTACTCCGCCTTTAACGGTGAATGTAACGGGGTTATCGTAGAGCAGCATATCGCCTGAGCCATCGCTTGGGGAAACCACGAAATTCTGAAAAGCAAAGCCGCCTTCAGATGTCGCCGTTATTGTTACTGATGATCCGTCTGGGTAAGTTGTAGTGCCCGTAACATCAGTTGTCCCTCCTGTCGCTGTTTGTACCATAACAGTTGCGGTATTCTGTGCATTTACAGATACAATGCCAGTTGCAAGTAAAGCTAAAAGCACACAAAGAGTGAACGCTGACAATTTTTGTTTTTTAAACAACTTAAAATACTCCTTTGATCCTTGCCCGCTAGATGATAAAAAGAGTTAATGAGTGCTTGTGGTTGTCGGTCTACAACAACAATATTATTCTCGTTAAACCAACAATGCAAAACGGGTTATCTGGTTGCCGCTACAGACAGCCACTTCACGTTATCGAATCCATATTTCGTAATCAGGGGATCAGCAAAGTTCGGCGCCAAAGCATCATCAGCTTCCGCTAACACCACTGTATCACCGATGCGGTAAACAATCGCCACCTCAGTAAGATCCCTAAGCTTCGCGTATTTACCCCGAATCTCCCAGTAGCCAGGCTCGTCACGGCCCTCCTGCAGTATCCAAGAGTACTCGTCACCCGGATGCTGACCAGTGGCATAGTTAGCTGCACATACGATTTCTCCTACTGTTTTTGGTTCCTCGAGTGTTTTAACATAAAAATAGAGAGTCATAAAAAACGCCAATATCTAGACTATAAAAGTGCCCTTTTAGGCTTCTGCTTTAGCTTCTATCAGCGTTAGGGTTTCGAAGAAGGGCAGCTGCTGTGTGGCGGTGACGGCTGCTTTAAAGCCCCGCTTTGCGAAGGCTGAGACGGTTTCTTCTACGCCTGTAAGCGTGGATTGCATCAGCAGCACTCTACCGCCTGATTTAAGGTAAGCTGGAACCTCAGAGATGAACCGGTCAACGACCAACCGCCCGTTAGCGCCGCCTGCCCAAGATCGCCCGATCCATGTTGCCTCTTCGCCGGCTTCAGAGGGCAAGTAAGGTGCGTTAAACAGCACCAAATCAAACCGCATACCCGAGTGGAAAGCGCTGAAGAGGTCGGCCTGCAAGAAATCCATCTTGCCCCAGACGTGGTTGAGCTTTGCATTTTCTTTGGCACATCGGATAGCATAAGGATTCAAGTCAACTGCAAGAACATGTGCAGCTTTCTGTGCTGCTGTTACGGCTAGGATGCCTGAGCCTGTCCCCAAATCCAGCACAGACTCGCCTACATTCAATCCTAAATTTTCTGCAAAGAGAAAACTGTCCTCGGCAGGCTCATACACATCATCGTTAACATCGAAGACTAAGCTGCCGAAGTGAATGCGTTTAGTTGGGTAAGGCATCGGCGATTGCTCCAAAATCCTTCGGCTGTAGCTCTCGAGGGCGCTGCTCATGGAAGGGCAGCTTCTCGGCGATGTCTATGGCTTCCTGCTTGCTAAGCTTATAGTTGCTTCGCAGGTAGGGAGCAAGTGCCTTGGCAAGTTTCTTATTGCGCTGAGTGAACAGCCACTTTGTTAACTGTATAAATTTGGCTTCGTTTTTGACTTGGAATGGCCGGGTTTTCAAAGGTTTCAGGCTCAAGATAACTGAGTCTACTTCGGGCGGAGGATAGAACATGTCCTTGGGCACCACATCCAAGATTTTAGCTTCCGATTGCTGCTGCGTTACGACAGTTAACCAACCGTACTCTTCGCGTCCTACTTCCGCGACAAGGCGCTCGGCAAATTCACGTTGAACAATCAAAACTGAGCAGTCGACTTTACGCTCAAGCAGCAGTAATACCAACTGTGTAGAGAGGTAGTATGGTGGGGCAGCTATAGCCTTGTTAAAAGGCGGCAACTGCACTTTCAGAACATCGCCTTCTATGACTGCTACGTTGGAGGTGTCTTTGAATTCCTCGTGCAGGAAAGCGGCTAATTGCGGGTCCTTCTCGACTGCAACGACTCCTCTGCATTGCTCAGACAGGTACCTTGTCAGGAGCCCGAAGCCTGCGCCTGCATCCAAAACCACATCCGAGCCGTCTAAGTCGGCGTACGCGGCGAGTTTAGTGTAGAGGCGGGTTTCAAACATAAAATTTTGGCCCAGCAGCTTGTTGGGGCTGATGCCGTGAGCCTTTAGCATCTGCTGGATTTGCTCAAGACTCATCTCGCTGGCCTTACTGGGCGCGTGTGAATAGGCGATACTTGCTGTCGCCTTCAAGCTCTTCCATTACGCGTTTGGTGACGAGCTTGGTTGGGTTAGGCAGTTCTGTGCGCTTCTGCAGGTCTTCGAAGCTTTCAAACGGCTTGCGTTGGCGCTCGTTGATGACTTGCCACATGTACTTTTTGCCTATGCCCGGTATAAGTTCAAGTGCATGCATGCGGGGTGTTATGGCGCGTGCTGTGTTGAAGAAGTTCACGAACCATTTCTCTCTGTTCTGCACTATCTTGCTGATGACGAGGGGTAGCTCAGACTTCGCTGAAGCAGTAAGCTCCTCGAAGCCTATGCGGCCTATGATATAGGTTACTTCGCTTCGGCTGTCCTTGCCGACGTAGACGCGGTCGCCTGGCTTTAGCACTAGCTCCTCTCTAACTAAGGCTTCTAGAATGGTGAAGAATTCTTCTCCCACGCACTGAATCAGTGCACCTGCCCGGTAACCTGCTCGACCTGTAGGTCGGACACCCGGTTTGCCGTGCGGAAGAAAGTCTAGCACGTAAGCGTTCTCTTCGTATCTTTTTTCCATGGCTGCCAACTCTTATATCCCCTAGTCTATTCGTGCCCTCTGCTTAAAAATACTTAGCCATTTAGGGCTTACTTGAGGAGGCGGTTTTCGTTAAGTATGTTAACTATCTGGGTTAATTTTTGTGCTTCAATTATCTTTTTGCCGCCTGCTAGGAAAACGCGTAGTTCATCTACGGTTTCCGGCATGCAGTTAACGATTTGAACAGCCTCTGCTTCGTCGAGTTCGAATTCTTTAACAAGCTTCTGCAAGAGTTCTTCGGCTTTTTCGGGTTCAGCTTTGGAGAATTTGCTTACGTAGTCGAGTGTGCGGCGCTGGAACTGGTCAAGGTTCTCTTCGCCTATGCTTTCCAGTACTTTTTTGACCTGTGGAAGTGTTAATCGACTTTCGCCTACTTCTCTCTTGCTCATCTTGTATTCACTCACGTACCTGTGTATGGTTCCATGTGCTCAGTGCGGATAATTATGGTTTTTCTGGCTTCGCCCTGTGGTACACTTATAACGTAGCCTCTGCCCCGTTTCTCGATGATTTGGCCTACTTTGCCGTGGAAACGTTTGTGAGGCATACTCTTCTGTGTACTGGAGTCCATCTTTATGATGACTTCGTCGCCTGCCGCGTATTCATGGAGTAATTTGCTAATCTTTGGTTTTCCTTTTTCACGAGTTGGCTTGCGCAAGAGACTGCGAGTGCCAGTGTAGTAGCCTTTTGAACCTCTCATCAATTTTCACCTATTTATTCCATTATTACATTGAGAACGTCAAGCTTAAGCGTCTTCGCTGGGTTATCGAGCAAAGCCGACACATTGGGTACTGTACGTCCTTCATCTCCAGACACCAATTCTTTCACGTAGAGTCCACCCTGACAGTTTATGAAGAGTAGAGCTCTCTTAAGCGTCACCTTCTTAACTTCAAGCTTATATATGTACCTTTCTCGCACAATATCCGCACGACGATGCACAACCCGACGTGGAGTCTGCTGTTTTATCAATGCACCAGTAAGTTTCTCCTCGACCATGCGCAGACCTTCCTCGGTTAAATCCTTCTCGAACTCTGCGAGGAGGCGGTACTCTTTGCGTGCGCTTTCACCCTTCTTGAGGTGCCGCACGTCGTCTTTAGAGGCGAAATGTAGCTCGGATACTTCAACCTTGCCGACGGCGCCGCCGTTGATCGCATGCTCGATTTTTTTGAGGTCAACCGAGCGCCGCTTAGGCTTAGACACCTCTACAATGAAGGGTCTGCCTGAGCCAAGCATGCGTGCGTCGATGTCTTCTCGGCCTGAAGCGTGGAAGAATGATTCTGCGCCCTCCGACTCTGCAAGAAGATCCTTGGAGGTGTAGCCCTCAACTGATTCGGGGTAGAGTTTGCCTGTGCCGCCGCATTTGCTGCATCCTCGGCCGCGGCAGCTGCAGAACCACTCGGACTGGGGGATGGTGCGTTGTAGTTTGCGGTATCTGCCGCCGACGAATAAAGGGTTAATCTGAAGCTTGATTGACTCCAAGAATGGGTCGATGATTACGACTACGTCGGGTTTGAGGTACTCGGCTTCTTTGCCGGTGGCTTTAGCTATGGCTTTACCGTATACTCTGCCGAATTCGTGACGTATACTCTCGCCGTGCTCTATGCTCTGTGAAGCCTTGAATTCGTCTTCACGTTCCTCCACAGCGATCGGTAGCTCGATGCCGACTAGAAAAGTGGTGTACTCGTATGCTTCAAGGTCTTTCTTGGCCCTCTCGACGATGCCGCCGACTTCGCCGAATTTGCCTTCGCAGAGGAAGCATTTAGCGTCTTCTTCAATTTTGGGGGCGTGCTTTTTTAGGTGTTCAAGCGTCGCTTTAGCTGCTGCTGAGTAGCCGTTGGCTGCTAGAACCCTGAGTTGCTCGATGCCTTCTTCGTTTTTTTCCGCTTCAACAGCTAACGTGTTAGCCTGCATTGTTAAGCTGGTTTTAAGCGCTGCACCTCTGATGTTGTTCTCCATGGCGTAGCCTAGAAGCGCGAATTGGCGGCCTAAGCAGTGGTCGCAAAGCGGGTATTTACTGAGTAACGTGTAAGCTTTCTGCAGAACATCCATTTGTGTGTAACCTACTGACCGAAGCCCATTGGCATGCCGCCTTTACCGCCTAAACCGAACGGCAGCTTCTTTTTGCGTTTAAACATTTTCAGCATTTTTTTCATGTTGAAGTACTGCTTGATGAGTTCCTTAACCTCTTTCTCGGATGTGCCTGATCCGTGGGCGATGCGTTTTGCGCGGCTGGAGTTAAGCAGTTTAGGGTTCTCTTTCTCCTCCGGCGTCATAGATTGAATGATGACCTGCCAGGTGTCGAGTCTTCCTTCGGCACTGTTTAGCATGTCATCGGGGATGTTGCCGCTGGATAAGCCGGGGATCATCTTCATAACCTTGCTGAATGGACCCATGTTCTTGACAGCGGCGAACTGCTCGTACATGTCTGTTAAGGTAAAGTTTCCGCTCAGGATCTCTTTTGCTTTCTTGGGCGGCACCTTGATTTCCGCGTCATGAACCTTCTCCAGCAATGTTTCCAAGTCACCCATGCCAAGTAAGCGGCCGACGAAGCGTGAGGGTATGAAGGATTCGATATCCTCTATCTTTTCGCCTGTGCCGATAAATTTGATTGGTGCACCGGTTGCGGCTACTGCGGATAATGCACCGCCTCCGCGTGATGAACCGTCGAGTTTGGTGACGATGATGGCGCCGATTGGGCTGGCTTCATGGAAGGTTTTAGCTTGCAGAAGCGCCTGCTGGCCTATGGTGCCGTCGATAACCATGATTATTTCGTCTGGGTGGATGCCTTTCTCGATGTCCTTCATTTCTTTGATAAGGTCTTTTTCTTCCTTGTGGCGTCCTGCGGTGTCCACGATGATTAAGTCGCGGTCCTGGAACTGCTTGAAGCCGTCTTTAGCGACTTTCACGGGGTCTTTAGCTTTCTCTTCGCCGTAGATGGGTACATTGATTCGGGTGGCGAGTTGCTGAAGCTGCGCGTAGGCACCCGGTCGGAAGGTGTCTGCGGCGATTAAGCCGACTTTTAAGCCGCGTTTCTGGAAGTACCGTGCGAGTTTGGCGGCGTGTGTGGTTTTACCTGAGCCCTGGATGCCGACGAGCATGATGGTTTTCTTTTTTCCAGGCTCAACTTTCAGCGGGACTGGTTTGTCGCCTACGAATCGGGTGAGTTCCTCATAGACTACTTTAATGACGTGTTCACGTCGGGAGACGCCCGGCGGAACCTTCTCTTTTAGTGCTCGTTCCTCGATGTTTTTGGATATTTGTAGCACTAGCTGTACGTTGACGTCTGCCTGTAGTAGCGCCCGCTGTATGTCGCGGACTAGCTCTTTTACTGCTGCCTCGTCGACGACGCCGGCTTTGAACAGTTTTTTTATGGCGTCAGTTAGCGATGAACCTAATTTGTCTAGTGCCATCTGGGGGTCTCCGTTCTATCAATCTGTTTTCGTTTAAATAAAGATTACACAACTAAACTGCAGGTATAGCCTGAAGTCTACTCTAATATCATCCGCATTGTTGAAGCCTCAGTGAAATTTTTCAATTTCCCCATTTAAGCTATTCTTCACAATTCAGACGGCTCTTCATGCATCATTGGCTTCAACCAAAGAGGCATCAAGCTAGAAAATAAACCTATACGAGCAGTATTCGGAATAGGCGGCTTGTTTGGCATGTTTTTGGATTCATAATTTAGAAGATAACTTCAGATAGGTGGGTTTGCTGGGGCTTCTGGACCCAAATTAGGAGAAAGGAATACGAACAGCAAGCAACTACAGTGACTGCAACCACTATTAATTGCCGACCCAGAAGCCCACTCAGCCCCTGTCTTAACTTTCGATTTAGACTAAAAAAGGGAGGGAAGAAAGAGTTCATCTAACTTCGCCTTATGGATGTTTTCTCAGGATTAAAGCGATCATTGCTATGCAGATTACGATTGCAATGAAGAGGCCTGCGATTGCTGGAATGAAGTATAGATCAGCTGCTGAGGGGGATGCTGTTGCTTGCGGTGTTGCGGTTGCTGCTGGTTCTGCTGCATAGAAGTTGGTTGCGGCTGATGACGTGTAGTATGCTTGTGAACCAGCGAAGGTAGCTATGACTGTGTAGTCTCCTGATATGTCTGGAGTCCATGTAAAGCCGAAGGTGCCATAGTCGTTGCTTGTGGTGGTTCCGATTTGTCGGTAGTTGCCATTGGAGTCGATAACGCTTATTATGACTGGTACACCGGTTGCGTTGGTTGGTCTGGGTGCATTGTTAAAGAGGTACTGCATCCATTGGCTTTGGTCTTGGTCTGATACGGCTGGTGTGCCTGCTTGGGGGATGCCTTGGCTGGTTGGCCGGGTGATTGAATCGGTGACTGTTCCTTTTATCACCATGGGGGGGTTCCTACGGTGCAAGCTATCACAGGGCTTCTTATCTGCCGCTTTTGGGGCAGTGATAATGGGTTTAGGTAGCTGTTTTTTAACGTTTGGAACAGCATCGATAATTCCTCACTGGTTTCAAAGAAAAGAACTTGGATTTGCAATGGGAATATACTCGATCACCTTTCTCACCTTTCCATTAGCTACGATAATCGCGTTTATAGTAAGCCCGCTTATGCAGCAATCTCTAGGGTGGCAGTCACCGTTTTATTTAAGCACAATAGGATCAATCGTTTGCGGTACATTCTTCCTTTCAATTAGAGGCACTGGATTAACTATCGAATCCCCAGCAAGGACTAAAACCTCCTTTAAAGAGGTTATGAAAAATAGTGCAGCCTTGAAAGTGGGGTTAATTTGGTTACTGTACAACTTGGCATCCGCAGGTTTTGTAACATGGACACCCACTTTGCTATTTACCTATAAGGACTTGAACTTATTGAGTGCAAGCTCGCTTTCAAGTTTATACATGGTTGTGACGATGTTTCTGATACCTGTTTATGGATGGGCGGCCGACAAGTATAGGAAAAGAAAAACAATTTTAGCAATAGGCTTGGTCGGGATGGCTTGCAGTGTTCCCTCTTTAATTTACTTGAACGGTTTAATGTTGATACCTGTGATAATATTCGTTGGCGTTTTTGCTTCAGCGATACCTGCGCAGGCATTAGCGTTGATGGGTGAAACTATGCCTCTAGAGAAGAGCGGAATAGGTTTTGGAATGATGTCTTTTTGGAACCGGACTGCGACAGTGGTTGTTGCGCCGTTGGTTGGTTTCTTATTGGATGCGACACAGTCAATGGTTCAAAGCTTCGTCTGTATTTCTATATTTGCTGTTCTCAGCGCGTCTTTTACTCTAACGTTAAGGCAAAAAATAGTACTTTAGAAAAGGTAACCTTAGATAATTGCTAAAAAAGCTATCGTTAAGGAAAATAGGAAAAAAGTTAATGCAGCGTTCGCTGATTAGCTTATTTTGTGCGTACGATCTTGACCCGGCCAAGAACCTTCCAGTACTCGATTTCTGCACCGGCAACAAGTTTGGCTTTAAGGTCTTCTTCATCAGGGAACGGCGCATCAAGGTATTCGAAGGTTTCAAGGTCCATAATTTGGACGCCTGTTGGGTTAACTGAGAATACTTGACCGGCACGTTTGTCAATGATTGGAATTTCTGCTCCGCCGTCTACTGATTTAACGAATTGTCTTTTCTGATTATCAAAAACACCTATTGCAACTATACGTGCTTTGGCTGCTCCGTGTTTACCTGGTTTGGATTTGGCTATGTCTACGATGCGGCATGGTTCTCCGTCAATCATCATGTAACCGCCAACGCGTAATTCTCCGACGTCTACTGGTCTGCTCATATATTCACCACTTTGAATCTAACAATGCATTCTCAATAACCCAAATATATAGATTAAGGTGCCTTAAAAGGCATTGACTATTCAATTGATGGGGTTTTTTGACATAAAATGGTTAAATCAGGGTTTTTAGAGGAGTAAATTGGGGTAGTACGGCTGTTTGCTGCGCTATGGCGAGGGCTTGAAAAAAGTATAGTTTTTAAGAGTAGAGTGTGCAGTGTTAGTAGAATAATGAAACTATTGTTTCATGTTAAGGGTATGCTGAGGTAACTGGAACCAAATTAAGGAGAAAGAAATGCAAAACTGCAACTACGATGACTGCAACCACCGTACGTGCTCTCCAGTTGCCTTCTCAGCCCCTTCATTCTACTATCTGATACTCTTGTTTTTTTCTTCATTGCTGTTTTTCTTTGACTAAAAAAGGGAGGGAAGATGTTTTTCATATCTTCGCCTTTTTATGGTTTTTTGCTTACGAGCAGTGCTAGTACTGCACCGACAACAACTATGGCGATGATTACGCCGACGATTGCTGGGATGAAGTATAGGTCTGCTGCTGATGGAGTCTGTGTTGCCTGTGGTGTTGCTGTTGCGTGTGCTTGGTCTACGCCGAAGTATGTTACTGCTGATGATGGCCAGTAGCCTTGTGTGCCTGCGAATGTTGCCATGACTTTGAATGTGCCTGCGATGTCTGGTGTCCATTGTAGAGCGTATTTGCCTGCTGCGTCTGTTGTGGTTGTGCCGATGACTCTGTAGTTGTTGTTTGAGTCGATTACGCTTAGTGTAACTTGTACGCCTGTGAAGTTAGTTGGGCATGGTTTCTGCTGGTAGACGTATTCCATCCATGATTTCATCGATGCATCAGATGCAACTGGGATGCCGCTTGGGAAACGTGCTGCTTGCTCGTTTTGTGTGGTGCCTGATGAGATATCTGTGACTGTGCCTGTGATGACTGCTGAGCATCCTGCCTCGACTGTGTTTGGTGCTGAGACTGTTGTTTGGCTTGGACCTCTACCGACGACGTAGATTTGGTTGTCGTAGCCGTTGAACCATGTGTTGAAGCCGTCTGCGATTGCGAATGTGCCTTGGCTGAATTCGTTGGTGTAGCCGCTGAGTGTCCAGATTTCTTGGCCTGTGGATGCGTTGAGTGCACGTGCAACTGCGCCTTTGTAGATTGGAGTTTGGATTGTGTGTTCTGATGTTAAGGTGTATACGACGCCTTGACCGAAGCCTGAGACGAATGTTGGGTAGTTGCCGGGTACTGCGAAGCCGCTGTCTGTGCTGTTGCCTACGCCGCCGTTACCGTAAGTCCAGACTAGTTTGCCGTCGGTTGTGTCATAGCAGTAGACTATGCCTGCGTATGCTGCGCTGTACATGTAGCCGCCGTAGAATGAGTTAGTTAAGCTGCCTGATGCTTGGCTGCCGTAGTAGTCCATTGCTGCTTGTGGGTAGTCTGCTGTGTTCCAGAGTGCTGCGCCGTTGTCGATGCTGAAGCCTCTCCAGTATAGTTGTTCACGGTCGCCTTCTACGAATACGCGGTTGATTGTGTCAACGCCGCTGTAGACGACTGTTGTCTGTGTTGCTGGTGTAACTGTGTTGACCCATTCGACGTTGCCGATTGTGCCTTTTGATGCGTTTAGGTTTACTAGGAAGTAGGTGTATGGTGCGTATGTTTCAACTGTTCCGAAGAAGAAGTTGGTGCCTGTTGATGGGAATGTGCCGTTCATGCATAGCATGTAGTCGCCGTAGTATGCTGCGAGGACTCTGAAGCTTTGTGAGGTAGTCCAGTTTGCGCCGTTGTATGTTATTGGGGTGTTCCAGTCATATCTGTTGGCTGTGTTTGCTGGTACTACTGTGTTAACGTTTGCTGATGGGCCTGTTCCGCCGACTGTCCATAGTTTGCTTGAGTTCCACTGTGCTAAATTCCATCCTGTGCTTTGGTTTGTGACTGTGTAGTATAGGAATTCGTTGTTTGGACCCATTGCTTTTGTGCCTGATGTTGGGACACCTGTTGCGTTGAAGAGTGCTCTGCCGGTGTCTGCATCGTAGAATCTCCATGTGCTTCCGCTTGCTGCAATTAGCAGTGCGTTGTATTGTCCGTGCTGGTTGCCGTTTTCGAAGTCAGCGATGATTGCGAATGATAGAGTGCCCATTGTTGGGTTTCTCCAGAGTTCTTCGCCTGTGCGTAGATCAACGCAGACTGCGTCACCGCCGGTTCCTTGGCTGTATGATAGTGGTTCAGTGTAAACTAGTTTGCCGCTAACAATGATTGGGTTAACGTATCTTACGAAGTATGCTGAGCCGTCAAAGTAAGTGTTGCCGTAGATTGTGCCTGTGTTTCCGCCGACAACACCGCCGCTCTGTAGTGGCTTTGTCCACATGATGTGGTTGGTTAATGAGCCAACTGCGTCCATTGGATATTGTTGACCGTTACCACCCATCATTGCACCGTAAGCGGATGGGCTGTTCCATAGGTAGTTTGGTGAGCCGAAGCCTAGCCAGTTAGAGGATATTGTGAACCAGAAGTTGTTTTCGCCGTAGATTGGGCGAGTCCAATATTCTGATGGAAGTGGGTAGCTGTCTGGTGGTAGAGCGACTGCGTCTTCTTGTACTGTGAAAGTGCATGAGGCGCTGCTTGCTTTGTAGACGTCGTTAGCTGTTGCGCCTGCTGCGTGTGATGTTGCGTTAACGTATGTTTCTGGGAAGTAGAAGTCTACTTTGTATGTGCCTGTTGCGTTTGGTGTGTAGCTGAATGCTTGGTTTGAGGTTGTGTCTTGAATTGTGTCAGCCACCATTGTTTCTGTTGTGTTATCTGGTTTTGTGATAACGATTGTGAAGTTGTGGAATCTGTAGTCGTTTGTCATTGCTGCGCCTGGGAAGATTTGGTTGATCCATGTGTAGATGGTGATTGCTTGGCCTACGCCAACGGTTTCTGGTTTTGCCGTGACGTATGCAAATGTTGGCTTTGTTGTTGCTGCGTTGGCTGTTGCTGCGAATACTGATGCGCCGATTGAAACGATAAGTAATGTTGCTAGTAGGAGTGTGGTCAGTTTAGTATTTTGAAATTTCATGTATTCTAGTTTCTCCTTTTGGGGTTATCATGCAAGCCCATTGACCCTTAAATGCGTTTCGTATTTCTACTCACAAATTTGCTATATTGTATTCAAAATTAAGCACTATTTCCTCTTAACTTCGCGTTGAGTACATATACAGTTATTAAATTGGTTTGTTTCAGGGTGATCACGAAAAGTGGAACTGGAAGAAATAAATAGTAAAAAAGAGCACTAATACAGCTAAATATGATAACAATTGATGACTTGGATGAAAAGATTCTTGCACAACTCCTCGATGACGGACGTAAGAGCCTAGTAGAAATCGGAAAAACCTGCAACACACCATATGAAGAAATCCTAAGACACTACAGAAAAATGGTCAAAGAGGGAATAATTGTTGGTGCAACCACTGAAGTCAATTTCAGGGCTTTCGGCTTCCAGTACATGGCCACTCTGATACTAGCAGTCAAAGAAGAAAATATCCCTGCAACTAAAACGTTTCTAAATAGCATACCGAACCTCGCCGCCATATATGCATCAACTAAATTATACAACATAACAGCGATTTTCAGGCTTCATAATGTACAGGAGCTAGACCAAATCAAAGAGGAAATAAGAAGAAAAGGACTCACCAGCGATACACAATCAAACCTATGGCTTGATGTTCGAAACCTAGCCAGCAACCTGTTCAGAGATGCACGCTGCCGAAGTGCAATTCAACAAGAAAACGGAGAAAACACTGAAGGCCAAACAGAGATAGACCAGATTGACAGGTACCTCATCGACAGATTAACTGAAGATGGTCGATGCTCTTTTAACAAGATCGCAAATGAAATAGGAACCTCAGTTGACAGGATAATTCGCCGATATGAAAAGCTGAAGAAAAGCGGAGTGATCAAGTCAGTCATCCAGATTAATCCACAGAAGATAGGTTACCGCGCATACGGATTTTTCTTCCTTTCAGTGCAGGAAACCGGCAACGCGGATGACGCAATCAATCAACTAAGCAATCTGAAGAACGTTTTCCACTTGATAAAAACCATAGGTACAGCCGACTTCTACATTACATGCTACATGAAGAACTTCGATGACTTCTTCATGATAAGAGACGAAATCGCAAAAATTCCCTACATCAAGCTAGTTAGAACTGACATTAATGACGTTACAAACGTGTTCCCGGGAAAAGGCCTGCATATCTCTACCTTTTAAGAGAAGATAAGGGGGGTTCGCTAAGTGTTCTATTAATTGAACACTAAAGCGCGAGTCTGAAAAGACCTTTTTTGGGATGGGTAATAGAAAGCTGTTCAATAGACCAAATGAATAGATGCGTTAGAATACTTTTTGAGGGGGTCTATTGAGGGCATCTTTTTACGTTAGGTAGGGAGGGGGAGGTGTCTCTGAGACGAGCAGGTACAAAAAAGGCGCTTTAACAGTAGATCAAAAATTTTCTGTTGACATTTTATAAACCACCAAAATACCATACAAAAAACATCAGCTAACAATGTATCCACCCATCCACAACACAACAAACAATTAACCACCCTGGTGTGATAACTATCAATAACCTACCCGAATATTCAGAATTAAGTCATTTCCACTGTAACAAATCATAATTCTCGATCATTTTAGTCTTGTTTAACAAAGCTTCTGCTATGTATGAAAATATCCCAAAAGAAGCCTCAAAAAACCACCAAAAAGACAAGAAAACCATCGTATACAACTTAAAAAACAACCCAAAACAAAAAACCAACCTTTTCCACAACCCAAAACTGGGATAGTACACTACAAAAAAAACCATACCCACAAAACAAAAAAAATTAACTACAAACAACACAATTTTTTGATCTACTGTTAAATAAGGGGAGGGAGGTAGCTTGAGAGCAACAAAAGCCCACCGTATACAGAAGAATCAACAAAACACAGCCTCACAGAAACAACCGCAGGTAGAACAAAAACAGAACTCAGCAAATGTCTGTTTCGCCAAGTAGTGTACCAACAGCATTGCAGCAAATCAAGCCCAAACTTAGCAACTGTTAAGCCTTTAAATAAGGGGGTATAGAAAAAAATCGCAGTCGAGCCAACCCAGCCTATATTGAGGAACCCCCAGCCAGACACAGAAAAGCGCCGAATCCAAATAGGTAAGCTGTCGTCAAACAAAAGCAGGCTATAACTACGAATGTTAATATAGACTGAGCTTCACGCTATTTCTGGAAGGGTGCAGACGTGTTTAAAAGCGTAGGATTAGTAGCCCGCTTTGACCAAAAACCGGCGCTTAAACTCACAGAGGAACTAGCAGAGTTCCTTACGGAAAAGGGGCTTATGGTTTGCGTAGAAGACAGTCTTGAAGGGAAAGTCGCCTGCAAACAGGGTTTTGTTCCACTAGCTGAAATGAAAACCGATTTCATAATAACAATCGGCGGAGACGGCACCATCCTTAGAGCAGCCATAACCATACCCAAGCCTGACACGCCGCTCTTAACAGTTAACATGGGCGTAAGGGGCTTTTTAACCGAGGTTGAACCTCAAGATGTGTATGAAGCCATCGAACGAACCCTAAAAGGCGATTACAAAATAGAGAAATCCACAAAGATGGCTGTATCGGCCGGCAAAGAAGAGCTGCCCGACGCATTAAACGACGTTGTCATCTCAACCGGTGAACCATCAAAGATCCTCTACAGTGAAATCTGCAAAAACGGCAAACCCATCCTGAAATGCCAAGCAGACGGATTAATCATGGGCACACAGACTGGTTCCACAGGCTACAGCCTTTCAGCAGGTGGACCAGTAATCGACGGTGAAGTAGACGCATTCGTGTTGACTCCGATATGCAGCTTAACAGTCTTCCACTCGCTCATACTGCCAACCGACGCAACCATAACCTTCAACGTGCTAAGACCAGAGAAGATGCTGGTGCTCATCGACGGTAACTACCGTAAAACCATAGCTACAGACAAACTTACTGTAACAGTCACAAAATCGAAGCATGTAACCGCTTTCATCCGCTTCGAATCAAACTTCTACGATAGACTGCGTAACAGGCTACTGTTTAAGGGAACAGAATGAGCCAAACCCGACGCATAATTGTGCTTGATACATCGGCGTTTCTGGCTGGATACGATCCTTTTGCTCAAACCGACGAGCAGGTCACCACACCCAAAGTTGAAGAAGAAATCCTGCGCAATAGCATGATAAAGCTCCGGTTCCAAACTGCAGTGGAGAGCGGCAAAGTGAAAATCAAAGTGCCGGCAAAAGACACAGCCGCAAAAGATCAAGCCGCAAAAGTAGGCGACAGCCATAAACTCTCAGAAACAGACATGCAGCTCCTCTCATTATCATTAGAGCTAAAACAGCAGGGCTACACACCCCAAATCGTAACCGACGATTACTCCATCCAGAACGTCGCTAAACAGTTAGGCATAGAATTCTGCGCATTAGCAACTTTCGGCATCAAGCGCCAGCTTGAATGGATAAGATACTGTCCTGCATGCTTCAAGCAATATCCAGCAGACACGAAAATTAAAGAATGCAGGGTCTGCGGTACAGAATTAAAGCGCAAGCCGCGAAGGCAGTCCAGAGCTTAGAAGAGCAAGAGCAGCAGAATCAGCAGCAGCCCCTCAGCGCCGAAGATGACTGGCGCAGTTTTCTTGGCTTGCGTAATTGCCTTATCAACCAGCACTGTAACTGAAGTAAGGCGTTCTTCGCCGATAACGCGAACTTGAGGCACAACGAACTGTATACAGTCCACCGTTGCAGCTTCAACGTTGGATGCAGCCTGCTTCGCTACCTCGCTGATGAGGCTGATTAGTACTTCGTGATCCATGACTTCGCCGACTGGGTGGTAACCGCGTTTTCCAGTTGTTAATCCACTTACAGCGTGGGTGTCGGTGGTGAATACGTCAGCTTCGCTGAAGCCCAACGCGGTAAGTGATGTCATGAGTTTTTCTCTTAGGCCAGGAATCATGTTGTTGCCGTCTATGACTACGTAAATCATTTTTTGGCTGCCAACTTCTACTGCCATAGCCGTTATGCCGCCTGTGCCCATACCCTGTTTCTGCGAATATACATGCGGATAAGTGGTTGCTGAACCGACTTTCAACTGCTGAAGGGGAAGCGACGTGGCTTTTTTGAGGGCTTCGAACGCTGCGTTCTTTAGCTCCTCTAAATGCTCGTTCATATCTGCAGAGTCATTGTCTAAAGAGTTGTGGGCGTTGACTAGCACCGCGTGTTTGAGGCCAAGCCGCTTTGCCTCCTCGGTTACCATGCATCCGAGTTCTTGCGGTAGATCCTCAGTTGTCTGTGGAGCCAAGGAGAAGCTGACGAAGGCTGTGTCGCCGAAGATTTGACAGCCTGCGATGGCGCAGCCACTTATTGCACGCGTGAAGGGTGACGCTGTTGACTGGGAAGAGCGGAAATCTGCTCTGTTAGTTACTTCTGTGATAATTTTATGGTTCTGAGCCTGCGATGCTAAGTCAAGTTCATGTCCAAGTATGCCTAATGGAGTGAAGGCTGCACAGTTGTACCTTTTTTCGTAGCTCTGCTTCATTAGTGACGGCAAAAGGCTGCTGCCGATGTTTTTGAATGGGCCAGGATGCACAAGGGGCATTATTACGGCTGCTTTGGGTTTTGAGGTGTCGAACTTTAGCAGGCTAACATCTATGGTTGTATCTTCACCCATCTCTTCCAGGTGTCTTTCTAGGGCTTCGTTGGCGTCGGTTACCCAGTTTAGCAGGAAAGCTTTGAAGAGTTTCATCGCGGGCAAATTGTAGGTTGTTTTGCCCAGTCGATCAATCGTGTGCAAGAATACGGTTACGGCAGCGAAGCTGATTACAGGCGCCAAAAGGATGTATAGGGTTAGTTGCAGTGTGGGCGCTGTGGTATTTATTGGCCAGAATACGGCGATGGCGACACTGCACAGGATTGGCTGCAGGAGCGCTGAAGCGAGTTGGCGGGGCTGTGAGTGGTAAGAGGTTGATGCTAGCACCATTATGCGCAGGGTTACTACTGCAGCGTAACCGAGCATTGCTAGCTTTATCCACAGATTTAAGCCTAGGAGCGACTCCAAGATTGCGCCTAAAATGAGGAGTGCCAGCCAGATTAGCCAGCAGTAAAACGACATCGACAGTGTTCTGCGCAGGTTAAACATGCCGTCGTTTTTCAGTACTGTTTTACTGACGATGAAGTCTGTGGCTACTGTTAAGATGAAAAGTGAGATGCCTAATAGGATGCTGTTTATACCCGGATAGACTGCGTAGGTGGTTAAGCTGACGCCGATGGCGATGACTGCGACTAGGTATATTAGCGCTTTTTTGAGTGACGGCAGGGTGAATAGTGAGGAGTAATGCTTCTTTGCGTTGTCGATTGAGTGGTTTGTAGAATTGTTGGGCATTTTTTGTCTGCTCTATGGAAGCGGACTGCACTATTAAAATTTAGCCCAGTATATTCTTGCCATAAATTACAGGTTCGTCTATAACCCTGCAGGCGCAATCTTTTGTTTTACAATAAAAATGTTAAAGGATTACGTGGTTGAAGTGCTGTTTTGCCTCTTGAGCCGCATATTTGCCCATGCCTTTGAGGGATAACTGTTTTATGCCGAATAGGCGTATTGTTGTATTCCCTGAAGTCTTATCTATGCCAGATCAAGAATTGCCACCCTCGATCTTCCAGATGCTTGAGAGGAACGTTGGCAAAAAAATAAGAGTAATTCTAGAACCGTCATACGGTTTTGAAGGTACCCTAGTCGCGGTGACGCAGCAACCTTCAGGCATCTGGCTGTCTGAGGCAGAGGCAATTGTTCTAAGGACAACTATGGCTTCACCTATTCCTCAGGTTGCAAGCAGAGAAGAGAGAAGCGAACTTTATCTGAACCTAAACAGCGTTCAGCGCATCGAAGTAATCCACACTGCAGCACCAAGAAGCAGTAGATAAACAAGTAACCGAAAAGACTAGAAATTAATTTTAAAATTGAAAAGAATGTTTTTAGAAGAACGCTTTAGCTAAAACTGAAACAACTATCAAAGCTACAGCCATAACAACCAGCAGTTCGGGTCGAACCTTAATGCCCTCAGTTTCTTCTTCGAAGAAGCGAAGCAGACCTGCACTTCCAGCCGGCATTGGGCCAGAATCACGTTTCTTACGTCTCATACCCATATCAGAGTCAAATCCCGATTTTGTTGTATGCCTATTGCAGTCTAGACCATATTAATGTTGCGCCATACCACACAAGATCAAAGGTGCTGCGTTAACACGCAATTTTGTCTCTAACCCCCCTTATTTATAGGGTCAACGTCTGCCGAGTTTTGGCGTCCAAGTACAGGCGTTCGTCGGGTCGTTGCGTTGTGTGTTATGCGTCTGCATGTGAAGCTTGATTTTTTCTATGCACCTGTTTCCAAAGTTATGCGTTTGATTATTTGGCGTTCTACTGCTCTCAAGCCACCTTCCCACCCCTACAAAAAGCATCATAGAAGGGACCTACCTCACAGCGACCTCCCCCTCCCTTATTTAAAGGCCGAATGCATAAGCAATCAAACCCAGCCAACCCGTCAGGCGTTGACTGAAAACTCTTTTAGAGAGGAACGCAAGAATATCTTCGGAGCCGGGGTGGCGGAGTGGTTATCGCGCCAGCCTCGAGATCAAACAATGGGGCGCCAGATCAAAAATTGGCAAGATAGCTGGTGGGCTTCGTGCTCGCAGGGGTTCGAGTCCCTTCCCCGGCGCCAACTAATCCTTTTTAATGTTGAAGCTTGGATCAAAAAGAATCAGGCGCTTATCTATAAGCTAATTAGCTTAAACGAAGTTAGCTAATCCCTAAAGTGGGCTAAGTATGAACGCTGACGGCCAAAAATTCAAAGACGCAATAATCGAGTTTTTACCTGATCCAACCTTTGTCATCAACTTAAACGGCAAAGTCATAATGTGGAACAGTGCGATGGAGATGCTAACCAGCATACCCCGAGACGCTATGCTCAGCAAAGACAACTACGAATACGCCCTCCCGTTCTATAAAAAACGTCGCCCGATGCTTGCAGACCTCATATTCATGCCCGGAGAAGAAATAGATAAAAAGTATGACACCGTCCAGCGGATTGGTGACACGCTTGTCGTCGAGATTTATATCCCTGACTTCAATAAAGTCGGCGCATACCTCTGGGCAAAAGCCAGCCCCCTATACGACTCGAACGGCGAAATCGTCGGCTCCATCGAGACTATACGTGATATTACAGAACAAAAAAAGGCAGAGCAACAAGTTCTCCAGTCACAGCGAAGCCTATCAGACATTCTAAGCTTCCTACCAGATGCTACATTCGTCATTGACTTAGAAGGCAAAGTCATCGCTTGGAATTCAGCAATGGAAATGTTAACCAGCATCCCAGCGGACACCATAGTTGGGAAAGGAGACTACGAGTATGCTCTTCCATTCTACAAAAAACGGCGTCCCATGCTGGCGGATTTAATATTTCTGCCTGAGTCAGAGCTGGAAAACAAATATAACACTATCAAACGAGACGGCGATACCCTCGTCGTTGACGTCTTTATTCCCGACTTCAAGGAGGGAGGCGCATGGTTCTGGGCTAAGGCAACTCCAATGTTTAACTCACAAGGAGAAGTCGCCGGCGCCATCGAAACCATCCGCGACATAACAGACCGTAAACAAGCAGAAGAGGAAATCGAAAAGTCCAAGCGTAACCTTGCAGACATCCTCAGTTTCCTCCCCGACGCCACCTTAGTTATCGACGCCGAAGGCAAGGTATTGGCGTGGAACGGCGCAATGGAGATGCTAACTAGCATACCCGCAGAAGCCATGGTCGGTAAAGGCAACTACGAATATTCACTTCCATTCTACAAGAAACGCAGACCTATGCTGGCTGACTTGATTTTCCTGCCCGAAAGCGAGTTAGAGAACAAATACAACACAGTGGAGCGGGCCGGCGACACTCTGGTAGTAGATGTATTTATCCCCGATTTTAAGCCGGGAGGCGCCTATTTCTGGGCGAAAGCCAGCCCCCTGTATGATCCAAGCAGCGGCAGTGTTGTCGGCGCAATAGAAACAGTCCGCGACATAACAGAGCGCCGTGAGATGGAGGGACGACTTGCCCGCTCTAACGCCGAACTCCAGATTGCCGCGGAAATACAGAAAAGTTTCTTGCCTGAAGCGATCCCGAATATAGCAGGATTCGATGTTGCCGCCCGAACAGTCATGGCTAAAGAGGTAGGCGGAGACTTCTTCGATGTAATCCCTTATGAAATTATGGCTTTTGACGAGGGTAGACACGGACTACTCGTGGCGGATGTCGCGGGAAAAGGAGTCCCCGCAGCCCTCTTTATGGCGCTATCACGAGTCGTGGTACGCGTAAACGCGCTTTGGCACAAAGACCCGGCAAAGGTGATTTACAACTCCAATAACACGATAGCTCAGGATGCCAAGTCGGGTATGTTCGTTACCCTCTTTTTTGGTATGCTAAATAAGAAAGATCGCTCCCTCACCTACGTTAACGCTGGCCATAATCCGCCTATTGTGTATCGTAGTCAGAGCAGAACAATTGAGAAACTCTTACCAACCGGAATAGTCCTCGGTGTCATGGAAGATCAGGATTATGAATCAAAAACTGTGACTATCGGAAAAGACGATATCATTGTTATGTACACGGATGGAGTTACGGAGTCGATAAACAAGCAGGAGGAGCTGTTCGGGGAAAAGCGCCTGATCGAATTAATTCAGGCCAATGCTGATCTTCCGGCGCAGGCTATTCTTGATAAAGTTTTAGCTGCGGTTGGTGGGTTCGCTGATGGCATGCCTCAATTCGACGACATGACCATGCTGATTATAAAAGGCACCTAAAAGCATCTGAAGGCTAAAGTAAAAAAATTACTTTAGGTCTTCTAGGGCTGCCTCAACCGAGGGATACATTTTAAAAATCTTATTCAACCCTGAAACATCAAACACTTCAAGCACATACGGCTGGACAGCGCAAAGAACCAATTTGCCGCCGAGCTTCTGAAGGCTCTTTGTAGCTGTTATAAGTACCCGGAGTCCAGCGCTAGCCAGATACTCTGTTTGTGAGAAGTCGCATAATACCTTGCGAGCACCTTCCGCTATGGTTTTAGTTAATTTAGCCTCGACTGGACCAGCGGTGTAGGCATCAAATCTTTTCATAAGAACAAGAACTTTTGCGTCTCCAACTGTCTTTACTTCAATATCCATATGCTTAACCTTCAGTGTACCAGCTTAGTCATTGTTAGCTCATTTCCTTTTTCAGTAAAGGCGTATTTAACGGTTTGCATCATGGTTTTCATGAAGAAAATTCCGTAACCACCGCGTTTCCGCTCTTCAAGCGAGGCTTCTGTGTCTGGCGGTATAACGGTGGTGGGATCAAAAGGCGTGCCCTGGTCAATAAGCTTGACAGTAAACTCGTTTCTAGAAAGCTTGCATCGAATCGTCAATTTATCGGCTGCCATTCCGGAGTAGGCGTGTTCCATTATGTTGGTGCAGGCTTCATCCACAGCCAACTGGGTTTCGAAAATAGCCTTTTCATCAGTAACGCCCAGACGCTTCATGGTTTCAGCGATAAAGTCGCCTATAACTTCAAGGTTTCTTGTGTCGCTTTCGACTTGAAGCTCAAACCAGCCTTCGTCTGCCACTGCGCTTCTTTACCTTTAGGTACTTTATTACAGAGCTACCTAATTATCGATTTCGCGCCATCAGGGATACGAGTTGCTTCGCCGGCGGTTGAGTTTTCATAATAAGGCTCTCTTTTTTGCGTTTTTTACGGCAATATACCTTACATTGTATCACTACAATACTGTATCGATCTAATAATGGATTGATAAAACATGCCAGATTTTTCAAACTCGGAAGCTGCCCTCTTAGGCTTACTAACAGAGCAGCCAATGTACCCCTACCAAATAGTAGACGCCTACATAGATCAGCTTTCCCAATCTGCCTCTAACCAAGAGGGTGAACAGTAATGAACCAACAAGAGTACCAAGTGGAAGCAGAAGATTATCTGAATACTCTTTGCAGCGTTAAGCCCAACAGGCGACTCGGCTCCGTAGGGAATCGTGCTGCTACGGAATTCTTTGCCGATAAAATGAAGGCATCGGGCTTTTTAGTTGACGTGACACCGTTCAAGTGCTTAGACTATGAAAGCAAAGAGCCATCGCTCACCCACAAGAACCTGCATTTTGAGGTAAAACTTAGCCCATACTCGCTGGGGTGCGACGTTGAAGCAGAATTAATCGTAGCATCAACAGTAGATGAATTGGAGAAATGCGAGTGCCATGACAAGATTCTGTTACTGAAAGGCGAAATCTGCTCGGAGCAGTTGATGCCTAAAAACTTTGTATTCTACAACCCCGACCACCATAAAAAAATCTACAAGCTACTGGAAGAGAAGCAGCCTAAAGCAATCATTACAGCAACAGGCAAAAACCCCCTAATGGTAGGAAACATGTACCCGTTTCCGTTGATAAACGACGGCGACTTCGACATCCCATCGGTCTACTGCACAGATATCGAAGGGGAAAGAATCGCGGCTAAAGCAGGGCAGGCCTTTAAGCTAAGAGCAGAAGCAAAGCGAATTCCAACAACTGCCAGCAACGTCATAGTACGCAAAAACCCAGAAGCCCAAAAGAAGATAACTATTTGTGCACATATCGATGCAGTTGAGGATAGTCCAGGAGCTTCGGATAACGCTTCAGGTGTGACTGTATTGTTGCTTCTTGCAGAGATGCTGAAGAATTATCAGGGAGGATTTGGCATCGAGATAGTGGCGTTTAACGGAGAAGACCATTACAGCGTCGGAGGACAGATGGATTATCTTAACCGTTACAGTGACAGCCTGAACCAGATGCTTCTCGCCATAAACATTGATGATGTAGGATACATCAAGGGTAAAATGGCATTCTCATTCTACGGTTGCCCAGCAGAAATCCAGCAAAAAGCACAAGCAGCATTTAGCAAATACCCGAATCTAGCAGAGGGAGAGCAGTGGTATCAGGGCGATCACATGATCTTTGCACAGAACCAGAAACCGACAATAGCATTAACCTCAAGTGAAGTCGCCGAATTGATGTCCAGTATAACTCATTCGCCGAGAGACACACCAGAGATAATTGACTACAGCAAACTTGTTGAACTTGCCTATGCATTAGAGAGCCTAGTTACGGCTTTCTAAGCTTTTCTAAAAATGGTAAAAAGGGGAGCAAGTGCTCCTCGTCTATATGTTTTCTAGTCTTGCCGAGAAGTTCTTGAGTCCCTGTACAAATGGCCCAAGAGGCGGCACCTCGTCAGCGATGGTACAGTCGATAACCGCAGGCTTATTCTCCTCGATTACTTTCGGAAGCAACGCCTCTAACTCGCCGGGGCGCTCAATCGTGTAGCCTTTAGCGCCTAAACCCTCAGCAACTTTAGCCGCATCAATCTTCTTGAAGCGGGTAACAACGGTTTTTTCGCCAAAGTTTAGCCGCTGGAACTCGTGCACTAAGCCGAGTTTGGCGTTGTTCTCCACTATCCACACAACTGGGATGTCGTGGCTGACTGCGGTTTGGATTTCCATGCCGTTCATGAGGAAGCAGCCGTCGCCCACGATGGATACGACCGGGCGGTTGGGCGCTGCAAGTTTGCCGCCAATAGCCGCCGCAGTGGAGTAGCCCATGGTTAGCAGGCCGAATGGGCAAATGAACGAGTCCGGGGTGCGGGCTTGCATGTGGTGTATTGCCCAGCACATCGGGTTGCCTGTGTCAACGAATAGAAGGGCATCTTTTGGCAGGGCACGCTCTAGCTCCTTGATTAAGCGCTGCGGTAGAACAGGAACAGCGTCGGACTCCATCTTCTCGGGGGCTATGCATATGCCGACTTCGCTTCGGATACGAGCCACACGTGCTAAGCCGTTGCTTTTAGGCTTCTGATCCTCGGAGATGTAGCGCAGGATACGGAAGGAGATTTCGTTAATGATTGTTCGAGCGTCGCCGACTAGGGGTATGTCGGTTTTGTAGTTTTTGCCGATCTCGGTTGCGTCGATGTTCACGTGGATTAAGCATTTAGTAGGCGCCAACCGTGGGTCCCAGGAGCTGGTGGTCATCTGATTAAGGCTTGAACCGATCACTAATAGCACGTCTGTTTGGCCCTCGGTTAGGCATCTCTCAGCAACTGGTGAACCGCAGAAGCCAAGCACACCCATCGACAGCGGATGATCCTCTGGGAAGGCGCCTTTTGCTTTAGGCGAGGTAGCGACTGGGATGTTGAGGGTTTCGGCTAAGTCTCGGATTTCGTCGCATGCCTTTGAGGCTAAAGCGCCGCTGCCGATGAGAATAACTGGGTTCTGTGCGTTGACAAGTTGCTCGGCGGCCTCGATTACTAGACGGCGGTCAAAGTATTCGCTTGGTGGCCTATACGATGTTGTTGAGGGAAGCTCTGCATCTATTTCCTCAGCCATTATATCCTTGGGCAAGCTGAGGTGCACGGGGCCTTTTTTGCCAGTTAACGCCATTCTTAGGGCTTCGCGGATTTCTTCGCCGACGCGGTACTTAGATATAATCATTGAGCTGTACTTGGTGATTGGGTCAAACATGCCCACCGAGTCAACGCCGTTTTTGGTTGAGTCTTGGAATGCGCCTCCCCCTGAAGTGGAGGTTGCCACTTGGCCAGTTAGAACCAGTACTGGGATGTTGTCAAGGTAGGATGTTGCTACGCCGGTGATGAGGTTGGTTGCGCCGGGGCCTGAAGTGGCGAAACATACACCTAAGCCGCCTTTTACGCGTGCGTAGCCGTCAGCCATGAATGCCGCGCCCTCCTCATGCTTCGCGAGTATTGGCTTAATCTTGTCCTGCCGGTTGATTGCGGCAAACAGGGGAACTAAGCTGAGGCCAGGTACGCCGAAGACATACTCGACGCCCTCGTTCTCAAGGTACTTTAGCAGAAGATCTGCATTGGTTATTTTCAAAACTAAGCGCCCTCTACTTCAGTTCCTGCAAGGCAGCGTCTGCGGAACCATACATTTTGAAAATCTTGTTTAGACCCGATATCTCGAATACTTCCTGCACGTACGGCTTGACTGAGCAAAGGAGCAGTTTGCCGCCGGCTCTGTTGAGGCTTTTGGAGGCCGTAATGAGAACTCTTAGGCCTGCACTGGCAAGGTACTCGGTTTCGCCGAAATCGCAGATTATCTTGCGTGCGCCCTCATTTATCAGTCGGGTCAATTCTGCCTCTACCGAGCTTGCGGTGTAGGCATCGAACCTTTTAGGTACAAGGATAATTTTTACTTCGCCAACAGTTTTAACTTCAACACTCATCTTCAAACCCTCAGCTTAGAAGTTTAGTCATCGTTAATTCGTTTTCCTTACCGTTAGCAGCGTATTTAACGGTTTGTATGTAATGCTTCATAAAGAAAATCCCCAGTCCGCCACGTCGCCGATCCTCAAGTGCTGCTTCGGTGTCGGGGGCAGCAACTGCTTTCGGATCAAAGGGTTTGCCATAATCAACTAGTTTAACGGTAAATTCTTTTTTGGAGTCAGATAGTGCGCAGCGGATTATAATTTTGCCGCCCTGCTGCCCTTCATAGGCGTGCTCGATTACGTTGGTTAAGGCTTCGTCGAGGGCTAACTGGACATCGAAAACGTCTTTCACGCTGCCAGCTCCCAATCGCCGCATTGTTTTAGCTACGAATTCAGCGGCTACCTCTAGATTTTTAAGGTCACTGTCTATTTGAAGCTCAAACCACTCATTACTTGACTTGTCAGGTTCAGCCATTTCTATGCCTCATAGCACTTTTATTATCATGAGAGTAATATCGTCGAATTGCGGTTGACCACCAGAAAAAATAGCCACCGCTTCCTGCACTCTGCCAACTATTTCCCTTGCGGGCAACACTCTGTTTTCCTGTACTATTCTTAGCAGTCTATCCTGTCCAAACTGCTCTTCTTTATCGTTAATCGCTTCAGTCACGCCGTCAGTAAACAGAGTAAGCACGTCACCCTTCTCAAGTTGAACCTCTGCCTCTTCCAACTTTATACCATCCATAACGCCCAAAGCGATTCCGTCAGCTTTCAGCAGAATAGTCCCCCCAGAGGGTTGCCTTAGCAAAAGTGGCGGGTTATGGCCGGCATTCACGTATTTCAGCCTCTTCCATTTAGAATCAAGTATCGCATAGAATAAGGTGACGAACATTCCGGTTTTGGCGTCTTGGCAGATTAGATCGTTGGCTTTCTCTATTCCATCCCGTATGTTTGGGTTGCCTGCTGTGCTTGCTCTGACCAGCGTGCGGGACAGCGCCATGAACAACGCCGCAGGTACACCTTTTCCTGATACATCAGCGATTGTTAAGCCCCACTGATCGTTAGCTATAGGTATGAAGTCGTAGAAGTCGCCTCCTACCTCCTTTGCGGGTATGTTTAACGCGGCGATGTCTACTCCAAGGATTTCCGGTTCCTTGTCAGGCAGGAAGCTCTGCTGAATGCCTTTTGCGATCTCCAGTTCCTTTACGAGACGCTCCTTCTCGGCTGTTGTACGCTTCAGCTCGACAATGTGCTCTTGAAGATTCTCCGCCATTGTGTTAAAGGAACCCGCGAGGACTTCCAGTTCATCGCCTGTATTCACTTTTACTCGGGCGTCGAAGTTGCCTGTGCCGATGGCTTTAGCGCCCTTTGACAAAGTCATTATTGGGGTAACGATTGTTCGGGCTAGCAGGTAAGATACAGCGATTACTAGAACCATAATAATCGCGAACAAGACGATGTATGAGTTGCGAACGGAATCTGTATGCCTGTTAATGTAGTGGTTAACCATAGATTCAGTATCGTTTATTCTGGCGGCTGTAGATAACGCGGGAGCAATTACCGCGCTGACGGGTAAAACTATGGCTAAACTCCAATATGCACTCTCAAGAGGAGAGTAAGCAACATAGTTGTCGCCGCCTCCAAACGTACACATCGTGATTCCCCTCAGACCCAGCGTCATGTTCGTAGCAACTTCGGCGAAGGTGGTATTGCCAAGAAGCAACTCTGAACTTGGAATAAACAAAATAGAACCATTAGCGCCTGTACCTTCGGATAAGGAGCGGGTGATCATGTTTCCCTCGCTATCTAGCATGAAGGAGTAACCGCCGAGTTTCTCGATCTGGGCGTTTACAATATTCCTGTTTAACGTGTCTAATGTTACATCAGCGGCGATTACCCAGAAGTAGCCTTTCTGTGGAGCTTCAACTGCGACGGAGCATGTGACCATTAAACCGTGGCCTCCAGCATCAAGGTAGGGCGTCGACCATGTAACAGCGTCTGGCTGTGCTGTAGTGTACCAGCCTCTAACTCGTGGATCAAAAGTTGGGGGTATGGTGTTTAGCCAAGGATAAACTTGGAAGATACCTGATTCTGTTCCCACATAGAGTTGAGTTATAAACGGATCATTAGAGTGAACAGCCGCAAAAGCAGCATCCATGTTACTGGTATAGTTTAATTCATTGCGTACGCTTTCAACATTAACATTTGGGGAAAGGTAATACACTGAAGCATCAACTCCACCAGGGTTTTGCTGCTGAGAAAACAAGGGTTCAGGCTCAATCTTTGGTTTACTAAGAAGATTCTTAGCTAAAGATGACAGGACCAGTAGCTCCGACTCGACTTTTTCAAACAGGTTATTGCTAATGTCCGCTTGATCCACTGCTAAACCCAATAGGTAATTCTCTGCCTGGGTTTCCAACGCGATGGTGCTATCCGTTACTGCGCTGTAACCCAAAGTGCGGCTGCTCTGCAGGGAATAATCATTCAATGCGAGAATGCCATTGAACGCGACGAAGCCGAAGATAACTAGGGAAACAAGAGATAACCCCAGGAAGGCAGTCAGTAGCTTCGTTTTTATGCTCAATCTGCGGGTGCCCCTGCGTTTGGTCATGGCCGTCTCATCAAGTCAATGGTTGCTCGGCATATTTTAATTAATGGTGCCGGGTTTCAAAACAAAAAAGAAGGAAAACGGGTTTGTAACCCGCTTTTTCTGTTTTATGGGTGTTTTCTTAGTAGCAATACTACTGCTGCTAAACCAACGATCAATGCAATGAATAGGCCCGCGACTGCTGGTAGGAAGTACTGGTCAGCCATTGATGGCGCCGCTGTCGGCTGTGGTGTCGCTGTTGCTGGTGCCGCTACCGCGTAGAAGCTGGATTCTGCTGAGGAGCCATAGTACGAGTTGCTGCCTGCATAGGTTGCGACTACGATGTATTGACCTTCAATGTCTGGTGACCAAGCATAGGTGAACATGCCGCTTGAGTCTGTTGCGGTTGTGCCTATCGTGCGATAGTTGCCGTTGGAGTCAAAGACGCTGATTGTTACAGGTACGCCAGTTACGTCGGTTGGTTTAGATTTCTGCATGTAGATGTATTCCATCCATGCTGCTTGGCTTTCGTCTGAGACCGCTGGAACGCCTGCTGGGAATCTTGCCGCCTGCTCATCTTGTGCTGTGCCTGCAGCGATATCCATTACTGAACCGCGGATAATCAGTGGTGTTCCGACTGCTACTGCGATGTCTGGAGCGGTTACTGTTGTTTGGCTTGGGCCCTTTCCTAGTGAGTACACTTTCATGTCGTAGGCGTTGAGGTAGGTTATTTGTCCGTCTGCGATTGGGAAGCCGAAGTCTCCGAAGCCGCCGCATGCTGCCCAGCTGTCCAGTTTGAATATTTCTTCACCTGTTGTTGCGTTAAGGGCACGGATTTTCTCGTCTCTGTACAATGGCGTGTTGGGTGAGTGCTCATTGCTGTATATGTAGACTTTGTCGTCGCATATTCCAGAGATGAATACAGGGTAAAGTCCCCATGATGCTTCTGTTCCGCTGTTGGTGCTGTTACCATCTCCACCGCCGCCGTATGACCATTCTAGGTGACCCGAGGTTGTGTCGTACGCGAAGATTTCGCCGCCGTAACCGCCTACGTAGAGTTTTCCGTAGGCTACATAGCCGATCTGTGCGACTCCGCCGCTGCCGATTGTTGGATAATAGTTGAATGCACGTGTATTGCCGACTGGACCCCAAACTTGGTTACCGTTATCCAGGTTGAAACCATACCATTGTCTTGTTTCTTTTGTGCTTACGAAGAACATGCGGTTCTGTGGGTCGACTGTACCAAGCTGCATAGTTACGTTGCCTGATGGTACCAGTATATCTTTAGTCCATAGAAGCGATCCTCTTGAACCATCCTTTAGACTTACTGCCCATACGGTTCCTTTCACTGCTGTAGCGTCAGCTGATAATCCGCCCCATGTAGGTTGACCGAAGCTTGATCGCATGTTACCGTAGCCGAGTAGTAAGTCGTCGTTTATTGCCCAGCCTATGCCTGCACCTGAAGTCGGCAGTGTTGGTAGAGTAACGTTCCATGAGTATGAAGCTCGTGATAGAGTGTCAAATAATTGGTTTACCGGTCGGTATCCGTTGGCAGTCAATGCATTTACTGGTCCATTGCTTACAACGTTGGTAAAGTTCCAAAGCGCTAACCATTTGTTTGCAAGGTTAATCTGGTAGATTATCGGTTCGCCGCTGGGTCCGTAATCCATTGTTCCTGAGGGAACGTTGGTAATGTTGAATACCCAGCTTCCATCAATTGGGTCATGCATCATCCAAGTAGTAACTCCCCTGACGGATTGGGTAGCGATCAAGTACGAGATTGCGCCGTGCTGGTTCGGAGAGTCAAAGTTAACGATTGCCCCAAACGATGGGTTCACTGCGTAGTTCTGTCGCCAGATTTCTTCACCTGTACGCAGATCAACGCAGATGTATCCGCCGCCTGCACCGTTGTTGCTGTGTGGCAAACCATAGAATAAGCGTCCGCCGATAATGATTGGAGTGTTAAATTTGGTTTCGTATGAAAGACCCGTATAGAAGGCTGTGCCTGTGATGCCTGTTAATGCTGATGGCGATCTCGGCTCCTGATATTCGTTGCTACCGCCGACGATGCCGCCGAAGGTGATCGGTTTGCTCCACATAACGTGTGAACTGTCTGGTGCTGTTCCGTCTGGTTGATACCGCACTGAACCGAAGCTGTAGGCTGCACCCATTGGGTTGAGGTAGTTTGAGCCTATGGTGTACCAGTTCGCGTTCTGTCCCTCTATTGGTCTTGTCCAGTATTCTGTTGGCAGTGGAGTGTATGTTCCACTTGGCGCTGGTTCTTCCTGTACGGTCAGCGTGGTTGAGGCGCTGCTGGCCATGTACGTGTCGCCAACAAATTGTGAGTTTGCGTTGTAGTCAACGCCTGGTGTGCCCGTGTTATATTTTTGGCCTGGGAAGCTGAAGTCGAAGGTGTATGTGCCCAACTGAGTCGGTGTAAAGGTTGTGTAGGCTGATGAGGTTGTATCAGTTACTGTTTCCCATGTTACTGTCTGTTTTGTTCCGTCTGGCGCCGTAATTATGCATTTGTAGTTGTGGAAGCGGATGTTGTTTGTGACTGATGTGCCGTCTGGCATCTTGTCGAGCCAAACCACTACGAGGCACTGTTGGCCAACGCCTGCGGGGTTTGGTGCGACGTTGATGAAGGCATAGGTTGGTATCTCCCATGCCGGTGTGTGCGCGCTTGCAGAAGGTATCGAGAAAAGCGTGATTGCAGAGCTAAGCAAAAGTATAGCGATAGCCAGTGTGGCTAATGTTTTACTTTTAGAGTTTCTCCTAAAGGGTTTGTTGTTCAATTTTTTTCTATTCTCCTAAATGGCGAGTCTAATTTTGCACCGTTTTGTTTTTATTTAATTGTGTATGTCTGCAACAACAACAGCGCTTGCGTGTATAACTGGGCGGTATCACATTGGTTCGGCGTCACGCCACGTCAACTCAAAATATTCCTGAACCAACCCAACCACGCCATGATTATTCACGTACAAACCAGGTTTCCCCCTAGGGGAAAGGGACGGTGATACACTTAGGAAGGTCTCTCTTCCATCGATTATCGACAACGTAGCCTTTGGCGCCGTCGCAGTTTTTCTTATCTCGAATTGCGGATAACTGCGCAGACCCAGAACCGATTTAGGCAGCTTTTCGTCCTTCTCCATAAAAACAAGTATCCTTACCTTAACGCCTCTAACCAGCACCTTTAACCACATGGCGGCAACAGCTTTAGCTTGAGCTTTGAAATCCGTCCAGTAAATCAGGATATCATGGGTTTTCTGGTTAGAATTGATCATTTCAGCCACTTTACGTTTAGTCAATCGACCATCGGGAATCAAGATAAATTCAGAAGTATCTTTGTCGTCTGCAGAGTCTTGGCTGGCTTCTTTGTAGCGTAAAAGCAACGCCCGGCTTTTAGCTTTTATATCGTTATGCTCCTGATCTTTTTTCTCAAGCAACATCTTGATGCCGTCTGCTAATGGCAGCGCCCTAAAAACCGTTGGAGTTGATAGGAGTTTTTCAATCAGGTTTAACTCCAAAAGACGGGTTATTACTCGATACACGTTTGCCCTATCTGCCTTTGAAGCAGAAGAGATGTCTCTTAGGGTTGCTTTACCCATTTTTGCTAATGTGAGATAAACTTGGGCCTGTAATTCAGTTAAACCTAACCTTGTCAGAAGCTTTATGTCTTCATCGAAAGTAAGAGTCATTATACCTTTGTTGTTAACTAGAATTATATAATATTTAGTGAATAAGATATACCTACATCGGGAAGTAAGAGTTTGCTGAGGCGCTGGTGCGATTTACCTTTAGGAGAAAGAAATGCAAACAAAGGGTAAGCTGCAACTTAACCTCGTTCCAGAGCCTTCTCAGCCTCTTCTTCTCGCTTGTTTTGACTAAAAAAGGGAAAAAGGGAAGCGATTTTTTGATGGTTTATGGTCGTTTCCTCACCATTAGAACAATTACTATGCCGACGATGAATATGGCAATGATTATGCCTACCACTGCCGGTACAAAGTACTGTTCAACTAGTGATTGCTCAGCTACTGGAGTTGCTGTTGGTGCTGCGGCGTCGTCTACGGATATTGCGGTTTCGCAGTGTGATGACCAGTATGATTTTGAACCTTCGAATGTAGCGATGACTCTGTAGTCGCCTGATACTTGTGGTACGAATGTTGTGCTGTAGAATCCGTTTGCGTCGCTTGTTGCTGTTCCGACTGTGTACATGTTGCCGTTGGGGTCAACTACGCTGATGACTACTGTTACTCCTGTAGTGGCTGTTGGTCGTGGGTACTGCATGTAGACGTATTGCATCCAGTCAGTCATGCTTGCGTCAGAGACTGCGGGGACACCTTGTGGGAACCGTGCTGCTACATCGTAGCTGCTTGTGCCCGGTGCGATGTCGGTTACATAGCCTTCAACTAGGACTTTGTCGCCGTTCGTTGAGATCTTTGGTGAAGCTTCGATTGTGGTTGCGCTTGCACCTTTGCCGAATGAGTAGATGCGGTTGTCGTAGCCAGCGTTAAGACCTGCCATGATGCTGTCGCCGATGACACATGATCCACCCCACCAGACGCCGAACCAGCTAATACGCCAGATTTCTTCCCCTGTCGTAGCGTTAAGGCAGACTAAAGGTGCGCCTTTCGCGTTGAGGTTAGGTGAGTGCTCTGCGTAGGATAGGTATAGTTTGCCGTCTGTTGCAAAGTGGAACATAGTCGGGAAGTTTTCGCTCCAAAGTATTTCTGAGTAGGGGTCTGAACAGTTCCAGTTCCAGACTTGTTGACCTGTCTGTATGTCATATGCGATTGTTTGTCCACTCATGCGTTCGCTGAAGAATAAGCCATAAGCATGCATTGGGCCATACCATTTGTCATAGTACTGCAGGTAACTTTCTGGTTCAGTAGTCCACTTGTATTCACCGTTATCTAGGTTAAAGCCGTAGAATCGTAGGTTCTCTTTACATGACATAACGAATACTCGGTCTTCGAAGCTTACGTCGCTCCAGATCCAAGTTGCTTCTTCTGTGCCTGATGGTACACTCCAAGTCTTGTTGAAGAGTAGTGTTCCAGCGTTTGAGTTCTTAGTGCTAATTGCCCATGAAGTGATTGTTGCGCCGCTAAAGCTTGGGAAGGCTGATGATTGTGATCCAAGGACACAGTCTTCTACTTCTGCATGACACACTGAGCCTGGTAAGCCTTTGGGTATGGTTACGTTCCATTGGATACCTCTTTTGCCGTCGAATGTGCTACCTGGTACATCCCAGCTGCCGTCTGCTACTGCCTGTGCGGTTTGTGGGTTAGTAGCTTTGCTTGAGTTCCACATAGCCATCCAGCCGTTTCGTTGGTCCACAGTGTAGCGGATGATCTCACCTCTTGGACCATAGTAATTGTAGTTGGGGGTTGCTGCTGGCACGTCTGTTATGCGATAGACCCAGCGACCTGTTTGTGCATCGTATGCGTCCCATGTGGTTCCGCTAACGGTCCATAGGTATGCAAATGCGCCGTAGTAGTTGAAGCCTTGGAAGTTGTATACTTGGCCGAGTGCTAGTCTTGAGTTATTCCAGTTTCTTACCCAGAGTTCTTCGCCTGTTTTTAGGTTGATTGCGTGGACGTTTTGCTCGACTGCTGCACCACCTGTTGATTGGAATTCGTTGTAGTATAGGATACCGTTGATTACGACTGAGCCTGCGAATTTGCCGACGTATGCGTCACCCATTTCGTAACCCATATCTCCCTGTTCGCCGCCTGTTAAGCCGCCTGCAGCGTATGGAGTGGTCCAGAGTATGTGGGCTGTTTCGGGTGCATCTGCGTTGCCTTCATGGAACTTTTCGATTGGAGGCATAGTGTAGCTTCCGGCGGGTCTTAGCCATTGACCAGTCAGGGGAACCCACTCCGAGAATTGCAGGTTAATTGGTCTGTTCCAGTATTCGGTGGGCAGAGGGAATCCTGGGAAGTATGGGATCGGATCTTCTTGTACTACTAGATTGTACCAGTCGCTGTCACTTGCAGCGTAGGTTTTTTCCACCGGGTTAAAGAAGGTCATGCCCGGCACCATTTTTTGTTCTGGGAAGTGAGATTGTAGCTTATAGGTTCCAACTTGGTCGGGTACTAGGACGGTGCCTGTTCCGCCTGTTGAGTCAGTGTTGAATGGGCCTAGAGTCATTTTTGTTCCATCTGGTTTTTCAACTGTAACGGTTAATCCTTTCCATTGCCAGTAGGTGCCGTTTGTGGCTTCGGAAATACCTAAGTGCAGTAGGGTTTCCTGGCCTACACCCACGGGGTTTGGTGTGGCAGAGATAAATGCGTAGGTTTTCTTTGCTGTAGTCTGTGCATCAGTGGTTGCAACGAATGGCACTATTGAAATTACAAATGCTACTACTATCAGAATTGATAGTATCTTCTGTATTTTCGGTTTCACTTTCTGTTCTCCTTATTTTTGGGTAGTATTCGATTTAACTCAGTTTATTTATAAGACTTTGCAATATCATGATATTGCATGCACGATTATTAGTCGGTTATCGAGCATCATGCTAGTGATTATGGCTTCAAAGCGCACGTTTAGTGTAATAAAATTAAAGTATATGTTACGAGTACATGGTCAGGCAGGGAAGCTTTATTTAAATGTTGCAAGCCTTTTAGTTGAACAAGCAATGACCACACCAGTCCACATAGACGATATAGACGAAAAAATTCTTAGAATACTAATCGTAGACGCGAGAACAAGCCTAAAAGACATTGCCAAGGACTGTGGCATAACTGCTGTATCAGTGTTTAATCGAATTAAGAGGCTAAAAAAGCTCGGAGTAATAACCGGCGCGACACTTTTTCCATCAATCGGTATACTGGGTTTCCAGATAGTTGCCACCATCGGATTAGAGACAGATAGCAATGTTGAAGAAATCGTCAAGTACTTCAAAGAGTACACATGCCTGGTTGAGCCCTCAAAAAGCATAGGCGTTTACGACTTAACGATGGTTGTCTACGCCGAGAACATGTCGAATCTCAATGAACGGGTGGAAATGATCAGGCGCAGGTTCGGTGTTAGAAAAGTAATAGTTAACGTCTGGTCAGGTATGCCACATCTCAACTACAGCAACATTGACTTAACCCCTCTCAAGGAGAAAACTACACAGTGATGGAAGTTAAACTGGATAAGCTCGATTACCAAGTGCTAAACGAGTTGCTTAAAGATGGGACACTATCTTTTGTTGAAATAGCTAAAAACATAGGTTCAACACCTTACACTGTTAGACGCCGATATGAGAGGATGAAGAAAGACGGTTGCATCTTCATGAGTACTGTCTCAATTGATCTTTCAAAACTGGGCTATGAAGGTAAAATTTTGCTTTTGGTATCTGTGCAACCTAACAGCAATAGATTGGAGACTATTGAGCACATCAAGAATATGCGCAACGTTATGGTCGTCACCGAAATCATGGGTCACTATGACATAATGGCTATTGCATTGGTTACGGATTTGTACAGCGTGAAATCCCTTGTTACGCAGGCACGTAAGGCGCCGCATATCCAACGAGTAGAGTTAGCATGTACTGAGGACGTTAGTTTTCCCATCGGCTCCAATTTTGGAGCTGTGCTCGGCCAAAAGAGCCTTACCTTGGCAAATGCAAAAGAATAAGGCATTTCCCGTTT
>Ga0123335_1001565_pt1 | contig 36782 bp, 28 predicted proteins | sample BiotimSIPDNA_2_FD_89707 | JGI IMG/M metagenome (GOLD analysis project Ga0123335, IMG submission 89707) | Anaerobic biogas reactor microbial communites from Washington, USA - Biogas_R2 time_0 SIP DNA | ecosystem: Engineered > Bioreactor > Anaerobic > Unclassified | place: Washington, USA... | reverse complement strand
GTCCTTGTCTCCTGATGGTGGCACCTACACTATCAGTGGCTCTTTGGCACTGTCCCAAGCCTGCTGGATCTATTGCCGTTCCGCCGAAACAATCACGCTTACCGGAACCTTGCCTAAATTCTTCGATTTTTTTGCAACCCTGAAAAAAGGTTGGAATTTTGTTGGTCCTGTTGTGGACATCTCTTTAAGCGAAGATGGAGCGATCGCCTGGGGATGGAATGGACATTCTTTTTATCAAACCCAGAACCTGCTTGCCGGACATGGTTACTGGCTATATTGGTCAAGCGATTATGTTGCGCCGCGTGAGGATACTTATCTCATTGTTGACTTGTCCGGAGGATCGGAAGCGACCAGCTACCCGGTCAGCTACTGCTCCGCCCCGCCGTTGGATGGCTGGACGGACGAGTACAAGGCTACCAAGCTGGTGCTGCGAAGAATTCCCGCAGGCACATTCATGATGGGGTCACCTGAAGGCGAGTTGGGACGAGAGGAAAAAGAAATTCAGCATCAGGTGACCCTGACCAAGGACTTCTATGTGGGGGTATTCGAGGTGACCCAGAAGCAATGGGCGCTGGTGAAAGGCAACTGGCCAAGCTATTTTAACAACCCTGCTTACCGCGATTCACGTCCAGTTGAAGGAGTCAGCTACCTTCTCATTATGGGAACTGGCAAGGGCTGGGGATGGCCGTCGCCGTTCTATCGTACACCACAGCCCGACTCCTTCCTGGGAGACCTGAATGACAGAACCGGCTTGGTCTTCAACCTGCCGACTGAAGCGCAATGGGAGTACGCCTGCCGAGCAGGCATCGCAACCGCCTTGAACTCAGATAAGAATTTGACTGATAAGAATACTTGCCCACGTATGGCTGAGGTCGGGCGATACGCGTGGAATGGTGGAAATCAAGGTTATGCAGCTCCAGCAAGCGACACGGCTTGGGGCACTGCCAAAGTCGGCAGCTATCTTCCGAATCAATGGGGGCTGTATGACATGCACGGCAACGTCATTGAATGGTGCCTGGATTGGTTTGTGGATGGTTACCCCGAGGAATCGGTAACGGACCCCGAGGGTGCTGAACGTGGAACATACCGCGTCTGCCGAGGTGGCGCCTGGACGAAGGATGCGCACTACTGCCGCTCAGCTCAACGCTCCTATTTTGGGCCGACAAATAGCGGAAGCAACTTTTACGGCTTCCGCATCGCGATGATGGCTCCATAGTCCCTGCTGTCATTTTCTGCTGTTTCAGCAATAGCGATGCCGAAATCCATAAAAGGACACGACATGGTTGTGTTCAATTCCAGATGAGCCTTGCATCGCAGCCGTAAGTCGCGATCTTGTTCTGGTGCTGATGGGGCAGCCGATGTTGCTTTCGCGTTGATAGATGCGGACATAGTCGACGTCGAATTCTTTTGGATAGACCATATCGGGGTCAATCTCTCCAATCCAGCCGGAATACTGGAAGAGGGCGAGTGGGTTCCAACCCACCATCCCTTACTAAAAGACATGCAACAACCCCTTGTATAATTTGACAAAAAAGTACGTGAGGATACTTTTCAAGATGTCTTTGTTGCCGTATGCCTGTAACATTTATGCTGAAATCAAACATTGAGATACCTTAAAGACCATCCTACAAAAGGGGGCTATCCATGAAACGAATTTGCGTGTTGCTGTTTATCGGGGTGCTGATGGGCGTTGCCCAAGAAGTCGTCAATCCTGCCAAGGCTCCGTTGGTGATTTCCAACAGCGGCTTTGAGGAAGTCAGTCCTGATGGTCGGGCGTTGGGCTGGGGAGGTTGGTGGCAGCGCGAAGGCAAGGGCAGCGCCACGGTGGTCGAGGGCGGGCATAGTGGCAAGAACGCCATGCGTCTTTTCAGCGATGGCGAGAAGGATTGGGCGATCAATGCCTCGCCAATGTTCGACGTCCCTCTGGGAGGCGAATACGAAATCTCCTTCTGGATCAAGGTGACGGAATGGGGCGGTACACGGATGGATGCCGTGCCCTTCAATGGCAAGGAACGGATCAGCTGGTCGATCGGCGGCACAAGACCTCCAAAAGAAAATGTAAAGGATTGGCAACAGGTCAAGGGATTCTTCAAGGTCGAGGAACCAATGAACAGAGTCATGTTCAGATTCGTCGGCGGAGGCATGACTGATGTTCTGATTGACGATGTTGTTGTTCGCCCGCAGCTGATTCCCGTGATTCCTCCGTCCCCGAAGGTTGTCGGTTGGGCGTCGGAACCCGTCATGGAACGGCATGGGCGTTCCGCCATTGCGCAACCTTTGAAAGATGGTGGCTGGTATATCAGCTGGAGATTGCTTCTGGAAGATCCACAGGATGTTACGTTCGATGTCTACAGGACCGCTGACGGCAAGACGGTCAAGGCAAATCAGGAACCGATCGCCCAGACCACTGACTTTATAGACTTGGCTGGTTCCGAAGATGCTGCTTATGAAATCCGACCCAGTGTCGGCACCCCATCCAGGGCCAGATCCTTCGCGTTCCATACGGAGGGCTTTAATACTGCGTACCTCACCTTCAAGCTTTCGGATCCTGCCGCACGTCCAGGCAAGGTGGCGATCGCAGACTTGAACGGCGATGGCGAATTCGACTATGTGGTCATGCATCCGGGTTCAGTCATCGATCCTTGGCACGTGTTTTGGAAACCATCCCCCAATACCTTGAAATTGGATGCTTTTCTGGCTGATGGCACCCGCCTGTGGACTCTTGATCGCGGATGGTCCATCGAACAGGGCATCTGGTACTCGCCATACATCGCCTACGACATTACCGGAGACGGGAAGGCGGAAGTGATCCTCAAGGCCGCCGAGGGCGACAACCGGAACGAAAAGGGAGCCGTCGAAACCGGTGACGAATGGCTAATGGTACTTGACGGCATGACTGGTCAAGAAATCGCACGTGCCCCATGGCCCAGCCGGGATGGATTCACCGGAAACTCGGGCTATAATTTCTACTCCAGGAACCAGCTGGCTGTCGCCAGGCTGGACGGCAAGACGCCCTGCATCATCGCGCTTCGGGGAACTTATACCCTCATGAAGGCGGATGCCTGGATGCTTCAGGACGGACAACTCAAAAAACTCTGGTCCTATTCCTCCGAGGATCGTCCCCGCAACCTCCAGGGACAAGGAGCGCACACCACCATCATCGCCGACCTGGACAATGACGGGCGAGACGAAGTGATCCTGGGCTCCGCCGTCCTGGACGACAACGGCGATCCCCTTTGGACCACGGGACGCGGGCATCCCGATGGAATCTACTACGGCGAAATCATCCCGCAGCGTCCAGGCATGGAAATGGCTTACGTCATGGAATCAAGGCAAAGCAAGAACGGAGGACTCCACGTCTTGGATCCCGTCAACGGAAAGTTCATCTGGCTTCTTGACGAGCCGACTGTGCACGTCCATGGTTCAGGTACCTGCGCCGACCTGGATCCTCTCTACCCAGGAGTCGAACTGGCAGGCGCTGACGCCGATGGGCATAAGCTCACTGAAAAACGCTGGCTTTTTTCCGCTGATGGGCAGCTCCTCCGCAAGGGAAAGGACATGACATACGGTTTCGGTGTCACAACCGCCTATTGGGATGCCGACCTCCAGAAGGAAATTGTCCGTGGCTCGCGCATACTCAATCCCGATCCCGGTGAAGGGGAAGCTTCGGATCGCATCCTCGGTGGGGTAGTTCAGGTTGCCGATATCATGGGCGATTGGCGTGAGGAAATCATCACAGGCATGCCCGGCGAGCTTCGGATTTACTCCACAACTGTTCCAGCCTTCGATCGTCGTGTCACCTTCGCCCAGGACTACACCTATCGCATGCGCATGGTCACCAACGCAATGGGATACACCAGCGCAGCACTCACAAGCGAACTGCCATCGGCGACCCATCCAAACCTCAACATCTCATATGATTATCAGGAGAAAACCCTTCGTGTCGTTGCCACGGCACCTCTGAAACAGGGGTACAAGGGCACCGTAACCATCAATCCAATCGGTGGTTGTACCGTCAGCAAGTCTTCTTTTGAGGTTGATGTCCCGGCAAACGGTCACGCCCTCGACATAGTCAAGGTCGAGCCTGACATGGAAGGCTTCCGTGGTCTCGCCAAGGCGACACTTGCGATCGTTGGCGGACCGACTCTCCAAAGCCAGGTTCCCGTCGTATTGCCCGCCAAGAAGCTGGAGGCTGCGGTCTTTGCGGAGGCGGAGGATATAGCGGCGCAACAAGGAGGCGAAGTCCAAATCCGCACGGACAAGGCGGACATCCAGGGCAAGGCCATTAGCCATTGGGACGATATAGGACATAAAATAACTTGGAAACTCATCGTCAAAGAGCCGGGCAAATACAGCATTGCCGTTCGATACTGCAACTCAACTGGCTCACGTCGAAAACTGACCTTCGATGGCAAGGACTATGGCGAATTCCAACTCTTCGGTACTGGAGGGCTTGGAGAGCACCACTCCCATTGGGGTTATTTCGTCCCTGCGCAAAAAGGAAAGAAACTGATCTTCGAACTTAAGCCAGGAACCTATGACATTAGCCTCGAAAACACCGATGGTGTCCCAACCAATCTTGACTACATCGCCTTGGTCAAGGAAAAGTAAGGCGGCATAGTAACCTCAGGTACGAGGGTCGGATGCGCTCGTACCTGATAGTCGTCTCTTGATAAGGTTGCATTGGTTATGGGAATGGGTATTCGGTCAATGCTGCTCGATGAGGATTTCCCGTTGCGCGGTACCTATTTGCGGACCGATGATTTTACGTTCCTCGAGGATTTCGACGACTGTAGCGGCCTTGTTGTAGCCGATCTTTAGTCTTCTTTGCAGGTATGAGATCGAAGCTTTTTGCTCGTTTAAAATGATTTCGATCGCCGCATTGACGAGTTCTTCGGTATCGGAGTCGAGTTCTTGTTCACTTTGCTGGTCGTTGTCAAGCCGTTGATCGTCTTGCTTGGCGGATTTGATCACGTTGAAGTCAAGTTCCGCATTGGATTGGCTTGCGCAGAAATCGACGACTTTACGGATCTCCTCCTCTGAGATGAATGCCCCTTGCAGCCGTTGCATTCTGATTCCATCGGCGGGCTTGTAGAGCATGTCGCCTTTTCCAAGGAGTGCTTCGGCGCCCTTGCCGTCAATGATGGTTCTGGAGTCGACTTGGGATGCGACCTGGAAAGCGATTCTTGACGGGAAGTTGGCCTTGATGATGCCGGTGATGACATTGACCGATGGTCGTTGCGTGGCGACGATGCAGTGGATTCCGACTGCCCGGGAGAGCTGTGCTATTCTTGCGAGTGCGGTTTCGACGTCTTGGCGCGATGTGAGCATGACGTCTGCCATTTCATCGATTATGACGACAAGGAATGGGATTTTTGCCGGGATTTCGTTGCCCTCATCATCGAATTCCGGTTCTTGCAGTTGCCTATTGTTGAAGGATTCGAGGTTTCGTGCGCCGACTTTGGCCAGGATTTCGTAGCGTCGTTGCATTTCGCTGATAACCCATCGCAAGGCGAGTACGACGAGGTCGTTGTCTGTGATGACGGGCACGACGAGATGCGGCAGCCGATTATAGACTGAAAGCTCGACGATTTTCGGGTCGACGAGGATGAGCCTGAGGTCTTCTGGGGAGAACCGATAGAGGAGAGAAATCAGGATATTATTGAGGCAGACTGACTTTCCTGATCCGGTAGCTCCTGCGACGAGGAGGTGCGGCGTCCTTGCCAGGTCGAGTATGATATCATCCCCTTCGATGTTTTTTCCGATGATGACGGGAATTTGACCCTTGTGCTTTTTGAAGTTTTCCCCGTTGATTAGGGCGCCTGATCGAACGATATCGGATTTCGCATTGGGCACCTCAATGCCAACGCAGTCTTGCCCCGGTATTGGCGCGAGGATGCGGATTGATTGCGCGGCTAGCGCCATGGCGATGTCATTGGCGATGCGTGCGACTGATTCGACCTTGACGCCCCTTGCGACTCCAACCTTGTAGAGCGTGATCCTTGGCCCACTTTGAAAGCCGATGACGTCTGCGTCAATGAAGAAGGCATCCAGCGTATCCTGGATGATCTTTGCATTTTTCTCCATTTCGTCGAGGTTGTCTTCAGCGACGATGTTGTCGAGATTAAGGAGTTTTATTGGGGGTATTTGGTATGGCTGGTTGAGGACTGGTTCGGGGATGCTTGCCGTTGATTGCGCTTCTTGCTCCTCCAGGTCGATTTCCTCCAGGTCGATTTCCTCGAAATTGAATTCGAGTTGTTTTGAATCGTTGTTTTGCTGAGTCGACGTCAGTGGATTCAGCTGCCTTTCCGCCAATTCTTTTTCGCGAAGGAATTTAAGTTGCCTTTTTTCCCTTGCGACTTGTTTTGCCTTAAATTTTCTAATGAGCTTATCGAGGAGTTCGCCATCGATCTCGGGTTGCATTTGCGCTGGTTCTGTGATTGGCTCTTCGACAGACACGATGATAGGTGTCGTTGTCGCTTCAGGCTTTTCTGTTTGTTTTTGGCATGGGGTTGCCATGTTCTCCCTGCTGGTATGCCAGGAGGACGTTCGAATCAGCTTATGCAAGCCGAGCCTTGCATATCTGAGCAGCAGTTGGGTTTCCTTGATGAAGAGGTCGATGATAGACATTTACAGCGTGAAAACGGTAATAAAACAAAAGCCCGCCCACAAAAACTCAGGCAGGCCAAGAAGTTAAATAATCTATCCCAAAGGCGGTGAATTTCAAATAGGTGGGTCTTTGTTTGCCTTGGTGATTTTTACGCACGTTTTGTACTTTGGTGTTTCGTTACTATTTTGGTTCGTTTGTCAGGATTGTCGGGACGGATTATATTATTAAATTCTGATTAAATTGGATAAGGTTAAAGCGATTGGCCGTAGATGAGTGTTGAGCAATTGGACATCAAGGAATTGCTGGGTCAGATATTGAGCGATCCGGAAGCTGCGTTGCGCCATTGGCGTGGCGGTGGCATACCTATCCAGTTGTTGCGTGAATTGTACGCGAAGCACGACCATTACGAAGTTGAGTGTTTTCTGGCGGGTTATGCTGAGACTCCGAGTCGCATATTGGAGGAGTTGTGCGAGAAATCGAAGAGTGTCCGTGTGCTTTCGTTGTTGGCGGTTCATCCCCGTACGCCGAAATCATCGCTGATGCAGCTATGCCGCGACGAGCGTGTAGAGTTGCGTTTGGCGGTAGCCGGAAGCAAGGAGATCAGCCCTCAGACCGCGTTGGTTTTGTGCGAGGACAGCGATGCTTTCGTTCGTTCGGCATTGGCGCGGAATTCTGCGATTACAGCGCGTGTCCAGGCGATATTGAGCAATGACTCGGTACCGTTTGTTCGTGCGTCGCTGCTGTTTTCAGGGAAACTGGACGAGGAGATCCAGCGCGCATTGTGTGATGACGTTGACGTGACGGTTCAGATTTTGGCGTTGTTGAGTCCTCGTCTTGACGAGTCTTGCCTGCTGGAATGGGCTGATTCAGATGACAGTTTGGCACAGCGTGTGATATTGATGCGGCCGCAGTTGCCTGAGAAAGTCTTGGAGTCGTTGTTGTTCAGCAGCGATTCCCAAGTTCAAAGCGCGGCAATTGGGCTGAAGGAGTTGACTGCTGACGAGATGGTCGGTTTTTCGCAGAAGAGTGACGAGCGAATTCGTGCAAAGATCGCATGTTCCCGCCTCGTGCCCGAATTGGTTCAATTGGTTTTGGCTGACGACAGTTGCGAGCGTGTTCGTGGCTTGCTTGCCGGGAACCGTTGCTTGCTGGGCACTGCTGCGATTCGGTTGTTGTCTCGTCCCACGGAAGGGGTCTTGGCAGCCCTGTCCGGAAATCCATCCGTTGAGTTGAAGCTGTTGCGTCCGTACTTCGAAGGCGCTGACGGCGAGGACTATTTGAGGATATTTGCGTGTCGCGACGGGTTATGCGGAGCTGATTTGGAGTATGTTTTATTGCATGGCGGGGATGCTTCGCTGTACGGTTTGTGGCATTTGGAGGTTGATTGCCACGGGATGGGCGTTGGTGCGTCTCGTCGCCTTGCACGCCATGCTTTGCCGAGCGTGCGTAGTTTGGCTGCTGGCGCGTCGTCATTGCCATTGGCATTGATGATGGAATTGAGCCGTGATGATGCGAGTCAGGTGCGTTTGTGTTTGGCTAGGAACGAATCTGCTCCGACGACTGTGCTGGAGATATTGTCCAATGATTCGGATGCAGAGGTATCCAAGTCTGCTCGGGTTGGTTTGGCGCGTCGTGCCGAGTCGGCCGGGGTTGAGGAAGTTGTTTCTGGCGAAATTGTTGAATCGGAGGAAAGCGGCGATGTTCGCGGCGATGGAGGACCTCGCGGGTTGCTCAAGCGCTTGTTTGGGAAAACCGAATGAGATTACTAGTAAAAAGGCATTAAGATAGGTTTATCGAATCGATTAGGAACGAACAAGGAGTAGTCATTATGGCAAAGAGTCCTGTTGGCAAAACTGCACCATTGAGTTTTGTCGAGATTGTGATGCGCGCTGATGCCGAGACGATTCGCGCGGCATTGGAAGCCCGTGTCAAGGTAGATGGATTGTTGGCGGAGCGCGAAGAGGCGTACCGTCGGATTGCGGCATTGGAGGAACAGATCGAGCAGGTTATGGGCGAGCCGGGCGTATTTGTATTTCCTGAGCCTCCGATGCCGGTAGCTGGCTTTTCGTCGAAGCCGTCGTCTCGACCAGCTCCGAAGAAGCCGTCTGCTCCAAAGGCGGCATCAACGGAAGCTTCACCAAAGTCTGCAGAAAAGTCCGGGGTATAAGCCTCTAATCAGTTTGGAAGTTGCCTGTGAGTTCATCGGAATCACAAGTCATATCCCTTCTCTGTTCGCGTGAACGCGAGCTGATGAAGGTATGGGAATGCGAGGAGGCCATACGCGGTCTTCTTGGCGTTGCCGACTTTCCGTTTCCGGCCGTGCCTGACCTGCCATCTCGCCGCAAGGTCAAGCGCGGTGCGACTCGTCGTGTCCCGAAACGTGACGCTGAGCCTGTAGTTTCGTCGAGTTCGCTTTCTGTAGGTGACGTTCCTGAGATACGCGGCTTGTTACCTGGCGAGTCAGCATACAGGCTTGAGTTTGAGTCTCGTGGACGTCGTGAATCGAGTTTCCACACGGATTTGGACAGCGTGTTGAAGCTCTTCCAGGTGCCGAGTGACGATTTTCAGATGTATCGTGTTGAGACGGTTGCATTTAGGAGCGTAGATGATTGGGATTTGATCAAGGTATTGTGGGAGCGTAGGCGTAAAGATTAGTTTTTATGTGTGTTTATCTTGAGAACTGAGATAAAAAGTTATATAATATAGTTTTGGCGATTGGGGGACTTTGGGAGTTGAAGATAGTTATTTAGGCTGTGAACAAGAGGAAAAAGCGATGTCATCGACGAGTCCGCGGCCGCGGAATTTATGTTATGGGATATCGGTAGTAGGATTAATCCTGCTAGTGGTAGGGATTTTGGTTGCCCGCAATGCGAATTGCTCAGTGATGTGGGTTGGTAGCGTATCCTGTTTAATGGTAGTGCTGTTTGGCCTTGTCGGCGCTGGTCGCTGTGCGTTCCAGCGGCGACAGTTGCTTGAGGAGGAGGCAGCTGCTGAGTTTCGTGTATCCCATGGTGCGAATGAATTGTTTGACGATGCTGACGAGGCTGTCCGGATGGCGACTCGTGCGAACATCCAGTACACGAAATACTTCGTTCCGATCATCACTGTCGCGATCGGTGCATTGGTTGGCATATATTGCCTTGTAGCGTGGCGGATCTGGGCTGGTACCGAGGCATTTCCGATCGCGCCGAATCCGATGCCGATGGCCTTGTTGTGTGTGATCTCATGGATTGCTTCGTTGATTGTCTGGAGTTACTTTGCGGGTGCGAGCCGCGAGAAGGGGTGTCGTTGGTTGCGTCCTGCCAGTGCATGGCTGTTTTTTTCAGGCCTGTTGTTTTTGAGTTCATCGATAGCATTGTTTTTGGAGTATTTCAAGAAGGCAGTTGATACTGCTGACATCACGATAGCGCGTTTTGCGTTGGTTGCATTGTCGATATTGTCCATTGAGTTGATATTTGGTTTTGTGATTGAGTTTTACCGTCCTCGGATGCCTGGCGAGGAGGAGCGTCCGTTGATCGAGAGTCGAATCTTGTCCGTATTCACGGAGCCAGGCGGTGTTGCACGGAACGTAGCGGCGAGTTTGGACTATCAATTTGGCTTCCAGGTTTCGGAAGTATGGTTTTACCGCTTTTTGGCGCGTACTGTCGTTCCGTTGATGGCCTTGATGGTTGTTTTGTTGTTGTTGCAGACATGTTTGATCGTCATAGGTTCAGACGAGCAGGGGATTCACGAGCGTTTTGGTCGTGTCGTCAGCCAGGAGCCATTGTCTTCTGGTTTGTATTTCAAGTTGCCGTGGCCCTTGGCGAGAATCGTTCGTTTTCCTGTTGAACAGGTACAGGAGATTACGTTGGGCACGGAGCATGGTCATGCTCATGCTCATGAAGAGGAGGTAGAGGACGACCATGGTCATAGCCACGGCCCCAAGAAAGAGAAGAAACAACACGATGATCGCGTGATCTTGTGGAGCGTGAGCCACAGCGATGATGACCATGGAGAAAACAATTTCATCGTGGCAAGACGTCCCGAAGGGGTGATAAACGACGATGGAAGCCGAGCGAAGGATGATGCGACGGCATACCTGGGACTGATCACCGCCCACATCCCAATGTATTTCAAGGTCAAAAATCTCTATGACTTCGCGTACAAGCATGACAATTCATTGCAAATCCTCCGGAATTTGGCGACCCGCGAGCTGTTGCTGTACTTGACAAGCGTTGATATGATGGATGTATTGGGACCGAAGCGCTTGGAGGCGACCAGGGTTCTGAAGGAACGAATTCAGCAAACGGTTGACGAGATCGGACTGGGGGTTGAGATCATGTTCATAAGTTTGGCTGGGCTTCATCCACCGACCGAGGTCGGACCGCTTTTCGACAATGTGGTTTCCGCGACGGAAGCCAGGAACGAGGTGGTTTTGCTGGCTCAGGCGGATGCCGTGAAGCGTGTGCCGACTGCCCGTGCCCGGGCATCACAGTTATTGAACCAGGCGGCTTCATACAAGCACGAGCGTGCGAATGTGCCCAAGGCCGAGGCGGATCGCTTCCTAGGTCAGTTGAAGGGCTTTAATTCCTGTCCCGAGGTTTTCAAGTTGTATAGTTTCCTGGATATGATGACGGCTTCTGGCAGCAAGAGCCGCAAGTATATCTTGTCTGATAGCTTGGGCAAGGAAGTCATCCAGTTGAATTTGGAGAAGAAGTTGAAGTCCAGTTTATTGGATTTGAATTTGGGTGATGAGTCTCCCGAGCAGTAGGGCATGAATCACTGGGAAGGCAAGGAAATCATAGGAATTGAAATAGTTAGTTGGAGTAATGACAATGAGCGAATCACAAACGAGTCCAGCAGAAGCGAAACACGGATTGAGTCAGCATTGGCCTGTAGCCACGCTAGCCTTGGCGGTGGTTTTGATATTTGCGATAGCGATGATGACATTCCAGGTCAAGGAGACTGAGTATGCAGTCGTGAAGACCTTGGGCAAGGCTAAGGTTGACGAATCTGGAGAGATTATCACGTACGAGCCAGGCTTGCATTTCAAGTGGCCCTTTGTTGATCAGGTATGGCGTCATGACAAGCGTCTCCAATGCTATGAATTGACCACGGGGCAAATTGAGCAAATCACAACCCGCGACCAATATCAAATTGTGGTTTCGACGTACATTTTATGGAAGGTTGGCGATCCTGGGTTGTTCATGAAGCGCTTCAAGTCCACGAGCGAGGCTCAAAAGAAGCTGGATTCCCTGGTACGCACAAGCCGAAACAGCATTTTGCCCCAGCACAACTTTTCAGATCTGGTATCTGTGAACCGTGGCGCTGAGATGGAGAAGATTGAGGCCGAGATGTTGGAATCCGTAGGCAAGGAAGCGATGAAGGAGTACGGGATTTCTGTTGCCCGCGTTGGCTTCAGGCAATTGGGTTTTCCTGAGTCTGTCACGACGAAGGTGTTTGACCGCATGGCTGCTGAGCGTCGTAGCAGATCCGAGGCATTGTTGGCGAGCGGGAATTCCGAGGCATTGCGGATTCGCTCGGAGGCGGAGCGCAAGGCCGCTGAGATTTTGTCTGTGGCGGAAGCTGAAGCGAAGGAGATTCGCGGTCAGGGTGACGAGGAAGCCGCGAAGCACTATGCTGTATTCAAGGAGAATCCTGAATTGGCGATGTTCCTGAGGAATTTGGATGCCTTGAAGGAGACCTTGAACGAAAAGGATACGTTGATCCTCGATACGAGCACGCCTCCATTCCATTTGTTTAAGGCGGGCGCGACGGACTTGGGCAAGGAACCTGCGAAATCCAAGTGAGTTTGCATTTTCCGGCAAGTCTGGACATTGAATCGTGTAATTGACCGAGAAGGTGAAATCCATGGAAGAAGACGATAAGAAACTAGGAACAGGTCAGGTTGGCTTGGGCGATGTCCAGCCCCTGCCTAAGATAGCTGTTGCGCCAGGCGATCCAGCTCCGAAAGCCGAATCTGACTCATCGGGTTCCGGCATGAAGTCATTGATGCGGATGGCGCGGATATTGTTTTTGTGTTTGCGCGTTCTGATCATCGTGATCTTGGCATATTTGCTGATGAGCGGCGTATTTCGCGTTGACGAGCAGAATGAGGCGATGCTGTTCAGGTTTGGCGCGTTGCAATCTCGTCAGATTGAGAATCAGGAAACATCGGTATTGACCAGTGGTCGTTGGTATTGGGCTTGGCCGTATCCCATTGACTGGGTGAAGGTTTTGTCTGCTCAACGCACCGTTACGGTCTCTACGGAGACGTTTTTCGAGCCGTGGGTCAAGCCTGAGCCCGGTCAGGCCCCAAATCGATTCCTCAGGCCTGGCGCGGATGGATATCTCCTCACGGGCGATACCAATATCATCCATGCCGTCGCTGAAGTAAACTACCGTATCGGAGATCCCCAAAAATACTATTTGGAGTTTTTCGATGACAGCGAGGCGGAAGGTTTGAGCGGTTGGGACAGCGGCGAGACTACCGGGCATCATGGCCACGGGAAGACGGAGAAGAACGAACGGAAACGCGGAACGGTAGCCATCATGCAGAACTTGCTGGCCAATGCGCTGCTTAGCGTCAGCGCATCCTGGTCGGTCGAGGATTTGCGCACGAAAATCAAGAAGGTAGGCGAGACCAGCGTTAACATCGAGGTCAGCGTCCAAGAGAAGTTGGAGATGTATTTGAAGGAGATCGACTTGGGCGTTGAAGTCCAATCCGTGAAGGTTACATTCCAGTTGCCGTATGCGACATTGAAGGCTTTTGATAGCGTCTTCGCGGCTTCTGAGATGGGTAATGCCGAGAAGCAGAAGGCGCACTTGGATGCGTCCACGTTGCTGTCCAACGCGGAGGGCATGGCGGCGAAGATTCGCAACGAGGCATTGGCATACAAGCGTAACATCGTGGAATCGGTTCGTGCGGACAGCACATATTTCAAGACGGTTCTGGCTGAGTACAAGGATCATCCGGAGACGATGTTGATGGTTTTGTACACTGATGCATTGCAGGAAGCGTTGTCAAAGGTTGAGAACAAATATGTCTTGCACGAAAAGCAAGACTCGTTGCAAGAGATTCGTCTTCAGATCGGTCAGGTGCCCGAGAAGAGCAAGGCTCCGAACCAGGAACAGGAAGCGGGCGGGGCAGCGCAATAAACAAACGTCAACCAGGATTGGAATGGTGAAATCCTGGACCAACATATCGAAGGGGAAAGAACGATGAGCGAAAATGAACAGATCCTGGCGGCGAATGCGGCGCCAGAAGCGCCCCAGGCACCAAGAAAGGCTGAAAGCAAGCTAGGCAAGCCGGAAATGTATCGTCTGGCAATCGCATTGTTTGGCGGTATTCTCGTCTTGAACAGCTATTTGTCACGTGTGTTTTTTGCAGATTCGATTGATGAGATTGCCCGGGACGCAAGCGCGTTCCTTGGCGCGTTGATCTTGAGCTTGCCGATATTTTTCGAGGCAGTACATGATTTGGTTCGTGGCAAGGTTCACATGAACGAGCTGGTTGCGTTGGCTTTGGTCGCGGCATTTGCGAGCAAGGACTACCAGACCGCAGGCGCAGTTGCCTTCTTCATGTTGATCACGATTACGATTGAGAAGCGTACGGCGATCGGCGCCGAGGCGGCAATCGAGGCGGTGGTCAGGTTGACGCCAAGGCAGGCGCGACGTATCGTCGATGGAGTCGAAGAGGAAGTCGATGCGTTAAACGACCTCCAGGTCGGAGATGTCTGCAGAGTGAGGCCAGGCGAAAATTTCCCTGCTGACGGTATCGTCACCATGGGAACAAGTACCGTGAACCAGGCATCGATCACGGGTGAATCATTGCCTGTTGACAAGGAAATAGGCAATGAGGTCTATGCAGGTACGCAAAACCTGACGGGACTCGTGGAGTTCAAGGTTACTAAAATCGGTTCCGATACGACCCTCGGAAAGGTCAGGAACCTGATCGCGGACGCGGAACGATCGAAGTTGCCGATCATGAGAATGATTGACAAGTATGTCGGATACTACACGCCGACGATTTTGATGATCGCTGGATTGGTTTGGTTCATCACGATGCGCATTGACCGTGTGATTGCCGTTCTGGTGATGTCGGTTCCTGCGGCTTTTGTGATTGCGACTCCCTCCGCGGTAATTGCCGCGATCGCGGCGGCATCTCGCTTGGGAATACTGATCAAGGACGTGTCGTACATTGAGCAGGCCGCGAGGATTGGGGCGATTATTTTTGACAAGACGGGCACGTTGACCGAGGGAAAGCTTGCAGTTGCTCGCCTGGAGCCTGCGGAAGGGGTTGAATTGGCTGCATTGCTTGAGCTGGCGACGTCTGCCGAGCATCACAGCAACCATCCCGCCGCCGAGGCGATGAGGAAGTTGGCCCGTGAAGCGAATGTATCGTGGCGCAAGCCTGAGGAGTACGAGGAAGTTGCTGGCTTGGGCGTTCGTGCCACATTTGATGGCAAGCCTTGCCAGGTTGGCCGTGCCAGCTGGCTAAGGAGCGAAGGGGTTGACTTGAGTGGTTTGGATTCGAGTTTGTCCGAGGCTGAGCAGCAGGGGTTGAGTGTTGTCTGCGTGTCGAATGACGGCAAGGCAATGGGCTGGATTGGTTTGAGCGACGCGATTCGTTCCGTCAGCGCCGAGGCGATAGCTCAGTTGAAGGAGCTTGGCATTGAACGTCTATGCATGGTTACTGGTGACAACGAGCGTGTTGCCCAGGCGGTTGCGTCTCAAATCGGGATAGCTGAGGTGGCTGCCGCCTGTCTGCCCGAGGAGAAGGCAGAGTATGTACGGAAGTTGAAGAACGAAGGCAAGATCGTTGCTGTGGTTGGCGATGGTGTGAACGACGCCCCTGCGTTGGCGGCTGGTGACATCGGTATTGCGATGGGCGCCTTCGGCAGTGATATCGCCGTGCAAAGTGCGTCGGTTGCATTGATGAACAACGATTTGCGCCGGATTCCGTTCCTCATTGGCTTGGCCAGGCGGACCCGTATGTTGACCATGCAGAATTTTGCTGTTGGCTTGGGATTTATCGTAGTTGGTGTATATTTAGCGACTCTAGGTCAAGTGACTCCGGTTGGTGCCGCCTTGCTGCACAGCGTGAGTTCCTTGATGGTCATCTTCAACAGTGCTCGTCTAGTCCGTTCGGGTGAGATGTTGCAGAGTGGTGACGAGACGAAATAAGTCAGATCAGGCAGGATATCTTGTAGCTGAAAATCAGTTGGAGACACGGAATGAGCGAGCAAGCACAGAATAACATAGTGGTCGAAGCGACTGGCTTGACCAAGATATTCAGGGATTTTTGGAATCGTCCGAAGGCTCGTGCGGTGAATGGGATTGATTTCACTGTTAAAGCGGGTCAGGTATTTGGTCTGCTCGGTCCGAATGGATCTGGCAAATCGACGACTGTCAAGATGATTTTGGGATTGTTGTATCCGTCTCGTGGCGTATTGAAGGTATTTGGCGAGGATCCCCAGAATGTGGAGATCAAGAGCCGAATTGGCTATTTGCCCGAAGAGACGTACTTGTACCGTTACTTGACTGCGATGGAGACGCTGGATTTTTACGGTGCGTTGTTTGGGTTGAGTCCGAAGATGCGTCGTGAACGCAGCGAGCAGCTGTTGAACATGGTTGGCTTGGCACATGCGTTCAATCGTCGCATCGGTGAGTTTTCGAAGGGTATGGCACGTCGAATCGGCTTGGCTCAAGCCTTGGTCAACGATCCTGATTTGGTGATATTGGACGAGCCCACCAGTGGCTTGGATCCCATCGGTTGCCGTGAAGTGAAGGATGTGATTCGCCTTTTGGCAAGCCGTGGCAAGACGGTGATTTTGTGCAGCCACTTGCTGGCGGACGTGCAGGATGTCTGCGATGACATGGTCGTCCTGTATGGCGGAAAAATCCGTGCCGAAGGTACCTTGCATGACATCCTGCGCGAGGAAGAGACGACTAGAATGGAAGTTCCGACGTTGAGCGGCGAGACGCAAAAGGAGTTGCGTTCCTGGCTGATCGCTCACGGCGTTGACGAAAGTCAGATCAAACTGGGGAATCCAGTTCGCAACCTGGAGGAATTCTTCCTGGAAGTTGTGAAGCAGGCTCGCGAGCAGAGCGTCGATACCGCTGGTGTACAAGCAGGCGGTGAGATTCCGAAATACCTGATCGCCTCTGAAGACGGCAAGGCGTTGCTCGATGCCTTGAGACGCCCCAGCGAGCCTGAGCAAGTGGCCGCAAAGCCGATGGAACCGGAACAGCCCAAGGTTGATGTTAACAAGCTCGAAGCATTGGGAGCGGCACATGAAGCGCCCAAGCAAGACGAAACTCCAGAGGAAGACGACCAGGCAGCCAAGGAAGCACGAGAAAAGGCTAACAAGAAGCTGAGTGACTTGCTGAAGTAAAATCGTAGAATTCAATGCCGCCGCAACGGGTGTGGAAATTGCCTGGTTTGCGGCGGTTTTGCGTCAATCGACGGCGATCATGGCTTCCCAAAGGGTATCGACAGTGAAGCCGCAGAAAGGATTGAAATCGAGGTAATAAGCGCTCAACAGCTTGATTTCCTCGGTTGCGAGCCTCATGTCAATGAAGAACGTCGCCAGGTCAATAGCGATGGCGGCCCTCATTGACATTGTGTTTTTGAATCCTCCGTGTGCCACGTCAATCAGCGTTAGGTCTTGTGAATCGATGGTACTGTTTTTTGAGATGAGGATTTTGTGTGGGTGGAATGAGGTATGTGAGAATCCGCAGGCGTGTGCACGCGCGATGATTTCAAGCGCTTTTTTGCTGAAAGCGACTCTGAATTCGTCTTGATCGGCGAGGGATCCACCTGGCATAAGTGATGAGCCGTCAATGGTATTGTCAATATATCGTGTTATAATGAATGAAGATTTGAGTTTCCCAAATTTACGAACTTCGCCGCAAGCGAGGGTTTCTGCGACTGGGATTCCCAAGCCATCGAGTGTGGCATAGTTAAGGGCTTCAGTGACAGCGTTAGATCGGTCGAAGAGTCTGAGCCATGAGAATGTTTCCCTGTGGTATGTTTTGATGACGACTTCGTAGTCGCCGTGTCGCGGCGGGACTGTAATCCTCCAGACTTCCTTGCTAGGAGAGTCCGAGAGATAGATTCCGCTTCTGACCTCATGGGGGTGCGCTTTGATCCAATCTGCAGCGGATTCGAATCCTTCTGCGGTCCAATGCCAGGTAATAAACCTGTTAGGCGCCATGGTTTTCAGGAGTTCACGTTGCCGTTCCTGTCCATTAGCAATAAGCTTTTTAGTTTCTATGTTGGGATATGAAGTCATAATAAGATTGCTTGACGGGTAATCAACCGGTTTCGTGATTTTATATCGAGAGTCAATCGGGATTTCAGGGATAAATATACAATGTCAGGAATGAATCGTCAATCCAAGTATTCTTTAGGGAAGATATCGGTTTATTTGCGTCATCGTGACGTGAGCTATTGGGAGTTGAGCACGTCACAGGCCAATCGCCTATCTGAACTTTTGGGCGGTGCACAAGTAGTATTGTGCAAAAGCGACGCAGAATTGGCATCTGAATTGCCTGATGCTGACGCTGTGTTGACCTGGAGATTTCGTCAGGAATGGTTTGATTTGGCGCCGAAATTGAAGATCGTTTCGACTCCTGCCGCGGGTCAAGACTATTTTTCGGTTGTCGCGCCCCCTGGTGTTGTGATGTTGAATGGCGCATTTCACGGCGAGATCATGGCCGAGAGCGTGGTTGGGATGCTCTTGGGCATGGAACGTGGAATTTTGGCTCAGGCGACCTTGCACCCGGCAACTTCCTGGGCGCGGAAAGAGCTTTCTCCTGGAATGCGCGTGCTGCGTGGTTCCACGGTCCTGATCTTGGGCTTTGGGCGCATCGGGCGTTGGATCGGCAAGCTGCTGAAGCCATTTGGGGTGACACTCATCGGCGTGGGGCGTCGGAGCAATGCCGAACGACCAGATTGGTTTGATGCATCAGATAGCCTGATCCAAGTAGGAGAACTAGATGAAGCGCTCGCCAAGGCCAATCATTTGGTGATGGCATTGCCAAGCACGACGGGTACTACTGGGCTGATGGATGGACGACGGCTCGCGCTGCTGAAGCCTGGCGCGACCGTGACCAATGTGGGACGAGGAAACTCGCTCGATGTGACGGCGTTGATAACGTTGCTGAACAATGGGCATTTGGCAGGGGCGTTCCTGGATGTCTTCCCCGAAGAACCACTGCCGGAAGGCTCTGTGATTGCAAGCACGCCTAAATTGTGGCGTCTGCCGCATGCGTCTGCCATCGCGCCAAATTACTTGGATCTCTACATTGACGACTTTGTTCGTCAGGTACGGGGGCTGAGTTGACGAAATCTTTTTTTACACACAAAAACCTGCTATTTCCAGCGTCGCATCGCTTCTCAAAAATGGGTGTAAAAAAAGTGCCAGGGTTCCACAAAAGAGGAACACTGGTCACTTTTTGCTAGTTCAACCTGATGAGATTACTTTTTGCAGGCTTTCTTTGCGCAGGCTTTCTTCGCGCACTTGGCAGCCTCAAGGACAGGAACCGCCTTGTAGGTCTTCTTGTAGTCTTCTTCCTTGACGAACTTGGGGAGCTTGCGACCGTCGATTTCGCCGACAATGCCATACCGGCCGTTGGGATACTGCACTTTGTACTTTACTTCAGCTTCAACCATCTTGCGAGCCTTCACATCATAGAATGACGCTTTCATCGACCTTTTCTCCTTGCTTTTGGGACCATGTTTCACTGGACACACTCGTGTCCAAATAAATGAAACTTCGTAAACAACCATAAAATACAACGACATAGGTATAGTTTGCAAACCGCTTTTAAAGAAAAATGCAACTTTTTTTGATAAAAAAGTGATTTTTTTCATGAAAATCCCAATATTTCATAAAAATATGCGTCGTGTAGTGTTTTTTTTGTAGAGCGAAAGACGCTTTATGTGGATTTTCAGGTTATATTATTTAAATGAAAATCATGAAAGAATTTCATCATTGGGCATGTGTGATGTTTCGGCATATTAGTTTCGTCCTGCTTTTGTTTATTTTGTTTTTCGCGTGTAGTTGCCGCACACTTGACGGGCGTGTTGCTCATAGTCCTGGCGAGGCAGAATTTGGTGGCGGCTGGCCATTGAGTCCTGTTGTTCGCATGTCAAGTTCTTCTGACTATGTTTCCGAGTATGGGAAAGGCAGCAAGTTAGTTCGTCAATATGTCGCATTGTATTCTGATGGCGACTTGTCTGATGCTCAATGGTCTCGTGGCTTGTCCCTGCTGACGAAAGCTTTGTCATTGCCGGATTTGAGTGATGGAGTTCGTATGAAGCTATCGGATTTGGTCTTGCGTCACGAGTTGCTATGGATGATGAACAAGACTTACCATCAGACTGGGGGCGTTGGCGCTGTTGACAAGGAATCGTTTTTGGCTGGATTGTCCATGTCCCGTCGTCTTGTTGAGTACCGCAAGGAGCATGCTATTTCCGGGCTGGACTCGTTGCGCGATTACGAGCGTCGCTGCGGGGATCCATTGGGTGTGGAGTGGCTAAGCTTGTTTGATGGGTACGATGTTTTGAGCGGGGTTGATGATCGGTGGCGCTTGGTGTTGAGGTCTCGAGGAGAGGGATGCGTGACGTTGGCTGTTGAGGTTGGGTATGGGTTGCCGTATCCGGCTCAAATGGCGGGATGGGGACAGGTTGAGTTGTATGTGGACACTGAGCTTCCTGGTGGAGGCATTGCGGATGTGCGCGTGAACTTCCGCGGTTTGCCTTCTGAAGTTTCTGTGAAGGTTGACGGACATGATTTGGAGTTGATTCGTTCGGGTAGCGCTTGCCAGGCTTTGATTCCTCGTGGATTGATGCGCAAGGACGTGCGGCAGCGCTTGTCCATCGAGTTGAATGAGAATGGCATAGGCGCGGAAAGAATTTTCCGGCAGCCATGGTTTGTGGTAGCGAGTCATCAGGGGTAATCCAATGGAAGAGTACAAAAATGAACTTGAACAGCTGGCAGTGCTGGGGGAACTGTCTGAACGACTTTCGAAAATGAACCCTGTCGATGCCGCCAACGAATTGGCTGAATGGGAGGACAAGGACAAGTTGCTGCTTGTCTTCCGGTTGTTGGGAAAGGATCAGGCGGCGGCGATATTCACGTACCTGGACAAGGATCTCCACAGGTACCTGGTTGAAGGAATATCGAATATCGAGATGAACGAATTGTTTCGTCGCCTGGCCTTGGACGACGCAGTTGACATCATTGAGGAATTGCCCGCGAACATGGTGAACATGATTCTGAGTTCGACCAGTCCGGAGAAGCGTTCCGCGATCAATCGCGCGTTGCAGTACCCTGAGTATTCAGCTGGTAGCCTGATGACCGTTGAGTACATTAGCCTGTTTGAAAGCATGACTGCGGGCGGCGCCATTGAGCATATCAGGAAAATTGGCTTGGACAAGGAAACCATCTACAGCTGCTACGTGACAGGACCAACCAGAAAGCTGGTGGGAGCGGTCTCGCTCAGGCGATTGATCCTGGCGGAAAATGACGAAACCGTCGGTGACCTGATGACCAAGGAAGTCGTGTATGCGCATACCTTGGAAGATCAGGAAGAGGTGGCGAGGAAATTCCAGGAGTACGACCTGAATGCGATGCCCGTCGTCGACAACGAAAATAGAATCGTGGGTATCATCACCATCGACGATATCGTTGACGTCATCGAAGCGGAAAATACGGAAGACTTCGAAAAGATGGCCGCGTTGCATCCTTCGGATGACGAGTACCTGAAAACCAGCATCGTGAAATTGGCTCGAAATCGTATTGTCTGGCTTCTTCTCCTGATGATTTCAGCGACGTTCACTGGCGGGATTATCGGGTATTACCAGGGCTTGCTGGATAGCGCCGTTGTGCTTGCCGCCTTTATTCCGATGCTGATGGATACCGGGGGCAACTGTGGTTCCCAGGCGTCAACCCTGATCATTCGTGGCATGGCGGTGGGCGAAATCGAGTTGTCCAGCTGGTATCGCGTGCTATGGAAGGAGTTCAGGGTCGGGGTGCTGGTCGCTGTCGCCTTGACCAGCGTCAACTACCTGAGAATGCGTTTTTTCAACTCGCTGACGTACGGTGAGGCAACTCCGAAGGATCGCGTCGAACTGGTGGTTACGCTCACGTTGTTCCTAACCGTCGTGCTTGCAAAATTGATTGGTTGCGCCTTGCCGTTGTTGGCTAAGAAGCTGAAGACCGACCCCGCGCTGATGGCGGCGCCAATGCTTACGACCATCGTGGATGCCCTGTCGCTGGCCATCTATTTTTCCATTGCGGCGGCGTTGCTTTCGCTATGAACTGGGACTGGGACTGCGACTTATGGTTCTTATGTTCTGAGAAATATTTCTTGGTTTGTTTGCATTATTTTGATGAAGGCTTATAATAATGAACTAATTTTTCAAATTATTCGTGCGTAAGTATTAATTAGTTGAAATCAAGGGCGACACTATGGGATCAGTCAAGAAGAAACGTCGTAAGAAGATTGCGAAGCACAAGAGACGTAAGCAGCTGAAGGCAATGCGTCACAAGAAGAAGTAACAAGATAGAAATCTTGTGATTTCTTGGCTTGGCGTATTGTCATTCAGATACGAAGCACCTGGTTGTCGAGATGCAAAGAACCTTGGCGTACTTTCATTTTAGGATTGCGTTATTAGTCCTTGTTTCAGTCATCTCGTCATCTTGGTCAAGTGAGAGTTCAGGCGTGGAGTCCAAATATGGGGCTTTGCGCCTGACTTCGTTTGAGCAACGTGAGCATCATGCTTGGTCCGAGTATATGAAGGCACGGATGTGCCTATTACAGGAAGACGGTGGCAAATCCGGGTATTGGGATCATTTGGGCAATGCCATGGCGTCCTTGCCGGAATCGGATTATTTGTATGGTGTATTTGCGAGTTCATTGTTGAGTATCCGTGATGCCAAGGAGCATTTGCGGTTGCTTAAGGCGGCGTGGGAAAAGAACCGAAGGCATAGCAAATTGGCATTGCTGTACGCCAATGTCTTGTCTGAGCAGAAGCAGGACGATGCTGCCTTGGGAGTGATTTTGGGAAGTTTGGTGGAGAGTGACTGGTCGGACGGCTCTCTTGTGTTCAGATACGTTCAACATACCAGCTCTGGGAATCGTTCGGAGTTAATAGAGCGGAATTTAGATCGTGCTTTTCGGCGAACTCATGGGAATGATCGATTGTTGATTCTTGCCGGGTACGGGTGTTATTGGAACGACTTGCTGATGGTCGAGCGTTCGTTGTGGCAGCGCGATACAAGCTTGGGGCATTGGGGGCGGTTGAGGTCGAGATTGCGCCAATCCCGCTATGAATCGAAGAGCCGTTCATGCTTGGAAGAAGCAGTAGCCGGCGTATCGTCGATGGAGCTTATCAATTTGGTTTTCGTGCTTAGGGCTTGTGAAGACCAAAAGAATTATGAGTTGTGGGCTCGATACTTGGAGGCATTGGTTTCTTGCGATCATGACCTTGCCAAGAGCACGTGGTATTTCATTTCATCGGCTCGTCGCTTGAAGGCGTCTGGTGATTTAGATGGTTTGCGTTCTTACTTGTCGCAAATCGGCGCTGGCGATGGTTGGAATACGGATATTCTTGAGTTTGCCGGGGATGCGTATTGGTCTGATTTGCAGGACTACGAGCGTGCGATGGACATGTATGACGAATTGGTTAGGAAGCATCCAAAGACCGAGTCCTATCGTTTGCATTTGGCTCAATTGAGTTTGATACGCGGGATGAGCATGAAGGGCTTGGCAGCATTGGCTCCGATTCGCAGGGCTTCGGCATTGACCCGTGAGTTTCGTGGTCGCTTGCACTCGCAGAAGGGAGATTATAAATCTGCATACAATGAACTGGGATCATTGTTGTCTGATTATCACAAGAACAAACTTAAGCTAAACAAGGATCGATTGATTAGTATATATCACTCGTTCGTGAACGCATGTTATCAACTGGGGCTTGTTGAAGAATCCTTGAAGCACGTGAAGGAATTGCATGAGATTGACCCCGATAATGCAAGCGGCTGCAATTTCTACGGGTACTTGCTGGCAGTGTACAATCGCGAGTTGCCCTTGGCTGAAAAGCTGTTGCGAAAGGCTTTGAAGAAGGATCCCTTGAATGCGGCGTTTCTGGATAGCTTGGCATGGATCAGGTATAGGCAGGGGCGTTATGCCGAGGCGTTGAAACTGATGGCGAAAGTCATCGAATTGGGAGGCCTGAAGGAAGACGGAGATGGAGAAATCAGCGAGCATCTCTCAAAAATCCACCAGGCGCTGGGGAACGATAAACTGGCAAAATTCTACTGGGATCTCGCAGTGGAAAAGAATCCCAAGCTAAAGCATGACGAGAAATAATCGCGTGCTGCACAAATCCGCAGTGACTGGATCCTGGATTTGCCTAATCTTTCCTTGAAGCTTTCATTCCTGGCGATAAAAGTCCCATATCTTCTTCGTAAATTAGTGTACCGATTTAAGTACAAGCACCCAGGGTGCTCGTACTCAAGTGTTGTCGCCGCTCAAGCGGCTAAACATGGCGCATCCCTCGTCGTATAGGTTCTCCTTCTTCACAATTCATCATTCATCATTCATAAGGCACCCGGGGTGCTCGTGCCCAGTTTGTTGCCTTTGCTTCCATCATCATCTTCTAGGTTTTCGGCATTTACAATGTCCTTTGCATTTTTTGGTCGAACAACTCTTAAGCGAATTGTGTTTATTGGGAGGTCTGAAAAGTTGCAAGATAGGCAATATGGATTAAACTATAATATTCTACTTATAACAAGGGTAGACTTTTCGTTATTGTTTAAACTCAAGGCACCAAAGAACAAGGAGAATGACAATGAGAAAACGCAGTGTTGTGGCACCTGACTGGTGGGATTATACGACGATTAGTGACGAGTTGGTTTCGGACGTCGCCCGCTTGACGGTTGAAGACATGGCGCAGTTGAGCCGTCCTGGTTTCAAGGTCGTGATGTACGATACAATTGAGGAGTTCTATCTTGCCGAGGCATTGGAATACATTGATGCCTGGAGGCGGTCAACGCCCTCGAAGCCCGTTGGTGTTTGCGGGCCGATTGGACCAACCGAGCAACTCCCGCTGGTGGCACGCATTGTCAATGCATTGGGTTTGAACCTGGGCAAGCTGGGTGCGCATTTCTGGGGCATGGACGAATGGGTTGAAGATGGAGTCGCGGTTCCAATCGACCATCCACTCTCATTCTCAAAGTGCAATGACGAGCTCTGCTTTAACAAGATTCGTCCCGAACTCCGCATTCCAAAGGAAAACCTGCATTATCCGACGGGCGATCTGGCGGCTTACAGCAAGTCCTTTGACGAGTTCCACTGCGCCCTCATGCAAGGCGGGCAGGGCGACGTAAAGCACTGGGCATTCAATGACCCGCTGCGTCGCGAAGGCAAGTACAAAGACAACCCGCCAACCCCCGAAGAATACCGCAAGTTGGGTACGCGAATCGTTGACCTCCATCCGATGACGGTCATGCAAAATGCCCGTACCAGCGGTGGCGGAAATATCGCCTTGGTTCCGACCAAGGCCGCGACGGTTGGTCCCCTCGAGACCTGGAAAGCGGACAAGGTTTCGATTTGGCAGGCTGGTTGCCACGACAATGCGTTCGGCATGCGGCTGACCACGTTCATGATCTCCAAGAAGCTTCCGGACGCAGCGGTTCCGATGAGCTTGCTGGCCGACCATCCCAATGTCCAGTTCAACTTCTATCGTCCCGGCATTGGCAAGTGCGAGGTTGAAATGCACTAGTTTTTGTGCGAGGTTGAAGTATGGCGGGGTTCGGATGATTGCTTATCCGATCCTCGCCTGATTAAGGAACATGTTTTTGAGGGCAAGAAAACCATGAGCAAACCATCTGTATTGGCATTGGTAGCGCATCCTGACGACATTGAGTTCATGTTCATCGGGACGATGTTGATGTTGCAGCGCAAGGGCTGGGACATTCATTACATGACCATCGCGAATGGGAATTGCGGGACTGCGGTTGATGACAGCGAGACGATTATCGCGAAGCGTCGTGCCGAGAGCGAAGCCAGTTGCAAGCTGGCCGGTGCGATTTACCATCCGTCAGTATGCAACGACCTTGAGGTTTTCCACACCTGGGACATCATCAGCAAGGTTTTGAGCGTTGTACGCGATGTGAAGCCGAAGATTGTGCTGACCCAGTCGATGGACGACTATATGGAAGACCACACGAATTCGTGCCGTGTTGCCGTGACGGCGGCATTTTGCCGTGGGATGTTGAATGCGAAATGCGATCCACCTCGTCCTGGTTACCAAGGCGACGTGACGGTTTACCACGCGATTCCCCATGGTTTGATGGATCCGTATCGTCGTCGCATCGAGCCTGAGATGTTTGTGAATGTTGAGCCTGTGATGCAAATGAAGTGGGACATGTTGAGTTGTCACAAGTCTCAGAAGGAATGGCTTGACGTGAGCCAGGGCATGAATGCGTACCAGAAGGTCATGGAGGGGTTCATGGCCCAATTGGGCGAGCGTTCTGGCAGGTTCAAGTATGCGGAGGGGTTCACCCGTCGTTCCTGGCTGGGTTTTTCGGCTGAAGACATCGATCCATTGCGTGACGCATTGGGCGATGATGTTGTTGCGAATTCGTTGTACAGGTAGTTTTACGTTTGAAGCCTGGTGGATGATATCGTGTTTTGGAGCGGTTTCCACCAGGTTAATTTAATTTGAAACGAGTTGTTTTGGAGTATTAGCGATGAAACGGATATTGGTACGGGAGGCATTGGCCTGCCGTGAGTTTGGCAAGTTGGTAACGGTAGCGGGCTGGGTTCGCACTCGCCGCGACTCGAAGGCAGGATTTTCGTTCATTGAGTTGAATGACGGAAGCTGCCTGGCGAATTTGCAGATTGTGGCTCCCGTAGACTTGCCGAATTACACCACGGATGTCCAGAAGCTTCATCCTGGTGCTTCAATTCGTGTTGAAGGTGCCTTGGTTGCCTCGGAGGGGGCTGGCCAGGCTGTCGAGGTCAAGGCGTCGTCTCTCAAGGTGTATGGTTTTTGCGATCCACTGGAGTATCCTCTTGGCAAGAGCCGGATATCCTTTGAGCGCTTGCGCGAGGTAGCGCATTTGCGCTCCCGCACAAATTCCTTTGGCGCCGTCGCCCGTGTTCGGAACACGCTGGCGTTTGAGACTCATCGGTTCTTCCAGGATCGTGGGTTCTACTACTTCAACGCGCCGATCATCACCGCCAGCGACTGCGAAGGGGCTGGCGAAATGTTCCAGGTCACTACGCTGGATCTGGAAAACATCCCCAAGGACAAGCTGACGGGCAAAGTTGACTTCAGCAAGGATTTCTTTGGCCGTCCTGCCAACTTGACGGTCAGCGGTCAGTTGGAAGCCGAAACGTATGCTTGCGCGCTGGGCAGTGTCTATACCTTCGGTCCTACATTCAGGGCCGAAAACTCAAATACGACGCGCCATCTGGCGGAATTCTGGATGATTGAACCGGAATTCGCCTTCGCCGACCTGAATGATGACGCCGATCTGGCGGAAGACTATCTCAGGCACCTGCTCAAGTCTGTGCTGGAACAGTGCCCCGAAGACCTGAAATTCTTCAATGACCGCGTGGAAAAGGGATTGCTGGACAACCTGACCCGCTTGGCGAGTGCTTCGTTTACCCGCATTAGCTATACCGAGGCGATCAAAATCCTGGAAGGCGTGGCGGATAGATTCGAGTTCAAGCCATACTGGGGCGTCGATCTCCAGTCCGAGCACGAACGGTACTTGGCAGAAGAAAAATTCCAAGGTCCGGTGATCGTGATGAATTATCCGCGTGAAATCAAGGCTTTCTACATGCGTTTGAACGACGACGAGAAGACCGTCGCCGCAATGGACGTGTTGCTGCCCAACGTGGGTGAAATTATCGGCGGCAGCCAACGCGAGGACCGCTTGGATGTGCTGGAACGCCGAATCCGGGAAAGTGGAATGAATCCCGAAGATTACTGGTGGTACTGCGATTTGAGACGATTCGGAACGGTGCCGCACGCAGGATTCGGCCTGGGATTTGAAAGAATGGTTCGTTTCTGCACGGGAATGGGTAATATTCGCGACGTGATCCCGTATCCACGCACGCCGCAAAATGCAGAATTTTGATTTGGGTGCTATCTCCCTGCGAATCGGATTGATCTGGTCGCCTTTTTGAAGGCGACTGGAATCGCCAAGGATCGTATTAGAAAAAGGGGTTTTGTCAGATGGGCGGTTTTTTTGGTGTTGCTTCAACAGGTCTGTGCAATGCTGATTTGTTTTACGGGACAGACTATCATTCCCATTTAGGGAATCAGCGTGGCGGGTTGCTGGTCCACGGTGAAAAGGGGTTTATCCGATATATCCACGATATCAGGAACGCTCAATTTCGCAGTAAATTCCAATTTGACGTTGACGAATTGATCGGCAATATTGGGATTGGTTCCATCAGCGATACTGGCGATCAGCCGTTGATCGTCTTTAGCCACATGGGCACGTTCGGGATTGTGATGGTGGGTGCTGTCAACAATCTGGACAAGTTGGAGAAGAGTGCGTTTCGTTCGACTCGGACGCACTTTGCGGAGATGACTGGAGATGGTGTGAATCCGACCGAGATGGTGGCTTCTCTCATCAGCATGTCTGCCAACTACGAGGAAGGTTTTCGCCTGGTTCAGGAACGCGTTCAAGGTTCCTGCTCGTTGCTGTTGTTGACGCGTGAAGGGATCTATGCCGCTCGCGACCGGTATGGACGGACTCCCGTGATTATCGGTGAAAAGCACGGGATGGAAACCAGGACGGAAAGCTGGACAAGCGAAGACGGCTGTAGACACCAGAGGGATATCCAGGTGGAAAAACATTCGTACGCAGCAACTTTCGAGTCCTGCGCCTTCAACAATCTGGATTACAAGATCACGAAATGGCTGGGACCTGGCGAAGTGGTCAAGCTGACCCCGAACGGAATCGAGGAAGTGCTCCCGCCGACGGGGCCGCTGAAAATCTGCTCGTTCTTATGGGTTTACTACGGATATCCTGCGACTTCGTACGAAAACGTCAATGTCGAAGCCGTCCGTTATGCTTGTGGTGCCGCGCTGGCACGGCAAGACGTTGGAATGGAATTGGATTCTGTGGCTGGAATTCCTGATTCAGGAACCGCCCATGCGCTTGGATATGCGATGGAATCGAAGCTCCCATACCAGCGTTCCTTCGTGAAATATACTCCGACCTGGTCAAGGAGCTTCATACCGCAAGACAGGACGACGCGTTCGATGGTGGCGAAAATGAAGCTGATCTCGGTTCCATACTTCATCAAGGGGAAACGCTTGTTGTTCTGCGAAGATTCCATCGTACGCGGAACTCAGTTGGGCAATACGTTCATGCGATTGCGCAAGCCCGACTTCAGCGTGAAGGAACTCCATGTCCGCTCAGCATGCCCACCTATCCTCTTCAATTGCCCGTACTTGAATTTTACCCGGACCAAGGAATTGATGGAATTTGTGGCTCGCAAGGCGATTGCCGCCCTGGAAGGCGGTGATTGCGAGGCCTGTTTGGATGAGTATTTGGACGAGAATAGCGAACGCTACGCCCGTATGGTGGAGTGGATCTGCCAGGAGTTGAAGCTCGATTCGCTGAAGTACCAGAAACTGGACGATCTGCTGGATGCGATTTTGACGGTTGCCCGTTTGTCAGGAAACAACAATCTGCAACGGGAGTGCCTTTGCACATATTGCTGGAATGGGAAATCATAGGATATGGAGGCAGGATCAATGAGGTCAATCAAGTCAACATGTTGGATGGTATTATTGCTGATTGGGGTTTTGAGCATTCCAGGCTTGTGCCAGGAACAGGCGAAGCCTGCCGTGCGGACGGGGCGCGTGACTACCCGTTCGGTAATCATTCGTGCCCGACCCGGGACTCATTTCGAGAGCTTGGGCAGGTTTCAGCAGGATGATCAGGTACGGATTATTGAGGAGAACGAGGGATGGTATCGGGTCGAGGTTCCCGAAACAGTTCAGGGCTGGGTTCCTGGCGACGGGGTTGACGGCGATGGTATCGTCCACAAGGACATCTCAATTTTCGCTGGTCCTGGGGTTGTGTTCACAGCGATTGGTCGTGCGAAAATCGGCGATCGCCTGACCATATCCAACAGGATGGTTGATAATTTTTGGCCTATCAAGGCTCCTGCTGGCTTGTCGGCATGGGTCAGCAAGGCATATATCGAGGTTGATTCCGCAGAAGCGGCTCCGGTTGAAGCAGCCGTCGCGGCTGTGCCTGCCCCTGAAGTTGGTGATGCTGAAGTTCAGCGATTGCAGGCATTGGAGAAGGAAGCCGACGCCCTGCGTACGAATCAAGCTCGTGTTTCGGAGGCATTGAAGTCGCTTCGCGAAGAATCTGCTCGTTTGGAACGTGAGGCTGAGGATGCCCTTGCGAAGGCAGAGACCGCAAGAAAGCAACGTGAAGCCGCGGAAAAAACCGCAGCTGATGAATTGGCTAGGCTGGAGACTGAACGGCGTGAGGCAGTGAAGAAGATGTCAGAGGCTAAGGATGAGAAGGCCCAATGGCAGGAGCAAGTCGCTGGCAAGTCAGAGGAAGTCAAGAAGGCTCGTGAAGAATTGACAAAGTTGAAGATGGAAGCCGCCAACGAGGCGGGCAAGTTGGAACGTGAGAGGCAGGACTTCGAGGCTCGCTCCAAGGCGGCGAAGCAGCAGGTCGAGGCGGCTGAACGTGCTGCACAGACCAACGAGAAGAAATTGGAGGAACTGGAGGCTGCGATCAAGGCTGGTGCGGCAGCAAATGCGGAAGCAGAGAAAAAACTGGCAAGCATCCAACAGGCATCGGTGGAATTGGCGAAGACGCACAAGACAGAACAGGAAAAGCTGACTGGATTGAAGGCTCAAGTCGCAACATTGGATGCCGAAGCAGCCAAGGTGAAAGCAGAAGCTGAAGAACTGGCGGAAGCCACGAAACGGGAAAAAGAAGCGCTCGAAGCGGCAAAGGAACGGGAAAGCCAGGCAGTCGAAACATTGAGAAAGGAACGCGAAGCCCTGGAAGAAGCAAGGAAAAAAGTCGAGGAGGAATTGAAGAAAATCCAGGAAGCCACAGAAGCGGCCAAGGTCGCAGTGCAAACGCATCAGGCCGAGGCGGAAAAACTAAACGAACAGAAACTCGCCGCAGAAACCGAACGGAAAGAAGCAGAAGAAGCGAAAATTGCCGCCGAAAAGGCAAAACAGGAAGCGCAGCAAGCAGCGAAAGAACAGGAAGAAAAGCGGATAGCAGCTGAAGAAGCACGAAAACAAGAAGAAGCTAAACTCGCTGAACAGAAAACCGCTGCGGAAGAAGCGAGAAAAGCTACAGAAGCCGCTAAGGAAGCAGAAGAAGCCGCCAAAGCTGAATTGGCAGCAATGCCACCACCTGAAATCCCACAGCCTGCAACGCAGTCGGGACTGCTTATTTCGTTGCAGCAAAATGCGACGAAGAACGCAAGCCACGCACTCTGCGAAAGGCAAAACCAGCAGCTGATCCCAATTTGCTATGTTTTGAGTCCGGGAATGGATTTGACCCGTTGGGAAAACATGGAAGTCACGATAGCGGGAAAGGAGCGGAAGATTGAAGGTTGGACGTGTCCAATTGTGGTTGTCGAAAGTATCATGAGGAAACGGTGATAGTCACCAATAGGAGCGCAGGATGAAGTACAGCATCACGACAGTATCTCTTCCAGGTTTGGATATGGCTGGTCAATGCCAGTTCATAAAGAGCTTGGGTTACGATGGCGTGGAATTGCGCGCACGGCGTGTGTCGGATGAAGTCCGCGCCGCTGCCGTTCCAAGCAATTGGGGCTATCACGTCAATGATGTCACCCCCGAGAACCTGGCATCAAAAGCTGCTGAAATAAAGGGAATCCTGGCTGATTATGAATTGGAAATGGCTGGTTTGGCGACGAATATGACGTGCCTGGATCTGGAGCAGTTCAAGAATGCTCTCGAAGGAGCCGTCGCGGTTGGTTCTCCCTTCATCAGGCTTGGTGCTTCGGCGGGATTTACCGGCAAGCCAGGCGAAGACTACAAGGCGATCTACGGCGAAACGGTGGCTGGCTTTTCACGCTGCGTCGAGTTGGCTCGCGGCACGGGAGTGAAGCTGATCATCGAAATGCACGGGAATACCATTCATCCCAGCGCGTCTTTGGCATATCGCATCGCAAGCAATTTCTCGCCCAATCAGGTTGGCATTATCTACGATCCGCAAAACATGGTTCGTGACGGTTTCGAAACTGTCGCCATAGCCATACCGTTCCTTGGCGATTATCTTGCGCATTGCCATTTTGGCGGCCATCGTCCGATTCCGGGCGAGCCTGACGAGAAGGGAACCGTCCAATGGAAGTGGGAAGGTTGCAGGATGAGTGAAGGTTTGTTCCATTATCCTACGGCGATGAAGTGGCTGAAATCCATTGGCTACAAGGGGTTTATCAGCGTTGAAGATTTCCGGAATGTAGATAATCGCGAGAAATTCTCGGATGCGATTGCGTACTTGAAGGGGCTTGAAGGCTGATGGTTCGCGGGATTGGATTGAAGGTATTGCTTGTTGCTGATGGAGCCGGTGTGCTATGCCATACGGCTTCGTTGGTCACGTCCCTTGTCAGAACCGGGCTGACTGTGCGCTTGTCTTTGACGGCATCGGCGCAGGTGCTGGTCGGTCCTTATTTTGGGAGCATGCTGAGCGGTCATCCTGTGTTGCCGTTTGAGGAGCTTGACGAGAATGGATTGTCTGGGTATGACGCGATTCTAGTTGCCCCTGCGTCTGAAAAGGCGATCAAGGAGATGTGCGAATCTCCGGCATGGAATGGTGTTCGTTGCCCTGTATTGGTTGGGCCTGGGCTTTTGCCTAAAGACGACAATGCCGACGCTTGGGACGAACTTGATGCGACGATCAGCGCGAAAGGCTGGAAGCTGATTCCTGCGGGTATCGAGACCTGCACGATGGGAGCCTTGGGCGAACTCAGGGTCGCCTCGACCGAACGATGCTTCGAGGAAATGATGGTCGCAATCGGGAAAAACGACCTGAAAGGGAAGCGGATCTTGATTACGACCGGTCCGACGGCCGAGGACGCTGATCCCGTTCGTTTCGTCACCAATCGCTCCACGGGGCGAATGGGTGTCGCCCTGGCTCGGATGGCGGCATGGCGCGGTGCTTTTGTCACGCTGATCCATGGTCCGATGAGTTGGCCGATCCCGCCGATCAACGCCATTCGTCCAGTGCCAGTCAGAAGCGCCAACGACATGTACATGGCGACCATGGAACTTGTCCAGGAGCAACATATTGCCATCCTTTGCGCGGCTGTCGCCGATTATACGCCGGTGGAGTATTCCGATATCAAGATCAAGAAGGGGCAGGATGCGACCTTTGCGCTATTGTTGAAGCGCACTCCTGACATTTTGGATGCCGTCGGGCACATGCCTGGCGAGCGTCCGTTCCTGGTGGGCTTTGCCGCCGAAAGCGATCATGTCCATGCCAATGCCCAGTCGAAGCTGCAAGCCAAGAATTGCGACATGTTGTGCGCCAACGATGTGACGAAGCCCGGGAGTGGCTTTGCGGTGGGAACCAATCAAGTCACTGTGTTTTTGCGAGGTGGCGAGGTGCGTGAATTGCCCCAAATGAGCAAGGAAGACGTGGCGGGGAAGATTTTGGATATAGTAAGTGAGCGAATGAGTTTGCAATAAGGAGGCCTGACTATGGCGTTGAGTCAAATGGAGAGTACGATTTATCCCAAGTTGATTCGCAATGTGAGCGAATTGGTTGCGGCAAAGCCCTGGATGTCCTTGGATTGCACGGACGTGTTCGCGATCCAGGATCCCGCAGAAGGCAGCGAGGAGGTCCTGTTTATCCAGGTCAGTGGCGATGGCGAGCAGGAACCATTTATGCTTACAGCCTACCGTGGCGCCAGAGGGCTTGAAATCCTGTGGGAACTCAACAACAGCCCGGAGGCGGACTTTGTCGCAGACCTGAACTTCGATGTTCCCGCGCTTTTCGTGACATATGTCCCTGATGAAGCGTTGGACGAAAAGGATAGTGAAGCGCTCTCGGATTGCGAAGGCTTGATCAATGACAAGCTGGGATACCCAGTGTTTAGGCAGTGCAAGCCCGGCTTCCAGCCCTCGCATCCTAGCTGCGCGGATCTCCTGCTTCTCTCCCATGTCATCAGGCAAACCTACGAGGTCGTCCAGAAAATCAGCCAAGGCACGCTGAGCCTGGAAGTCGAGGAAGGACAAGAAGACGACTACTATTTGAGAAAGCCCGTCCAAAGCGATGGAGGACTCGCCTGGGAAGACGCTAGAATCAATATGGACTTGGATGAAAAACTCCCCAAGAAGCCGCCAAAATTGAAGCGCGCCGAACTCGCCACGCTCAAGGAACTCCCGCTGGGAACAAGACAGCTAAGAATGGATCTTATCGTCTCGGAATTCACACGGGACGATTCCGAGGAGATCCCCGCTACATTCCTGTTTGTTGTCTCCGATTTCGAAAGCAATGACATACTGGCGGCGCGAATCGAGGAGCCAGGACAGAAATTGGTTAAATTCAGGGATTCGCTCCTGACGACCTTTTCAGATGTCGTGGTGCGCCTTGGCGAACGTCCTAGCACGGTTCATGTGGAATTGTACTCGCTGTGCGACATCATGGGCGATACGCTAGCCAAAACAGAGATCAAGCTGTCCCATCATTCGCTGCCGCCGATTCGTGAAAGTGAAATGGAGGCAATCAATCGCCGCCTGGAACATCGTAGCGAGCAGGAAATCGTCGGCGCATCGAAAATTTACTTCTAGCGGAAAAATTATTTTTTCCGCGGGACGATGACGATGGTCACGTCAGGGTACTTGACGGGTTGTTTTTTTCCGATGTAGACCGAATGCAGTGTATCGTCTTCGCTGTCGGGGTCTGGGGAATCAAGAACTGTCGCTCCTACGGACCAGTTGATGACGATGTTGCCTTCGGCATCCGCTTGGAAGACTCCATTTTGAATGGTTGAGCCGACGAATACCCACCCGATGCGAGGCATCGGCTTGCCGGTCTTGTTGCAGGCTATCCAGGATTCAATGGGGTCGCGATGTGATTTCCCTTCGTCGTCCTTCCATTCAATGTCAATATCGACAATATCGCCTTGTTTTTCGAATTGCGCCTTGAGTCGCGGTCCGTTATTGGCGTCCAGGAGGTAGAGCAGCGTTTGTATTTGCAATGCGCTTGACTTTGTGACGAGCAGGGTTTCATGGAGTCGTCCGTCTGGTTTGGATATAATGACCTCGAGCGCTCCTTCCTGGAGTTCGAATTTGGCAGGGAAGGCGAGTTCTCGTTGTTTGACTCTGAGGATGATATCATCGACCTGGAGGTCGCCATTTTCGAGTTTTTTGATGCCGGGCGGCAGTTTTTGCTGAGCGAAAGCACTGAGGCTGATGCACGTTGCAGCGATGAAAAGGATGATGTTTTTCATGATCTGGTCGTTGTGCTGATTGCTTATTTTTTGATTTCGAAGAATGAGTTTTCCTTTCCTTCCTGCAATCGCTTGATATTTTCCTTATGCCTTACGATGATGATTATTGCGAGGATAAAGAGAAGCGTGACGGTAATCCAATCTGGAGCGGAGCGGAAACCGAAGAGCTTGCAGACGAAGGCGGTCAAGGCCATGATCAATACCGAAAGCATGCTGGCAATGGAGACGACGCCCCGGAAGGCAAAGTAAAACGAAAGAAGCCAAATGACAATGCCGACGAAGAACGGGAAGGGAGCGAGTCCGACGACTACGCCCAGGCTGGTGGCGACTCCCTTGCCACCATGGAAACCAAGCCAAACGGGAAAGACATGACCAAGAACCGCGCCAATAGCGGCGATGATCCCACTATACTCCATGTTGCCAAATGACCTGCCGATAAAAACGACAGGCACAACGCCCTTCAGAAAGTCAAGAACGAAACATAAGATCCCCCAGTCGCGACCCAAAATCCGCCTGACGTTGGTGGCGCCAATGTTCTTGCTGCCGTGATGACGTATGTCAAGACCGTTGAATTTGCCGATGAGATAGCCGTTTGGAATGCTGCCGACAAGATAGGACAGAGCTAAGACGATTAAGGCATTGACCATTGTATCAACCTCCAGGGGTTATCTATGGTGTAGTGGATTTTTAATTCTAGCTAGTAGGGATTCCGTTCTTGCGCAAATCGTAGCAATCGAGACAACGGAATACCTCTAGTCCGAAGACAGTAGTGGAATTGTCTGAAAGCCTTAGCCGAACTTGCGCATTGGTATCGAGTTCGATAAGCTTCGGGTCATTGTCCGTCATCATCACCGCCGGGCCGCGCAGGAGCTCGACGGTGATCTGGGATGTTTGGTCGATGACGGAATAGCGCTGAAGATCCATTGCGTTGTTGAAAGCGAGCCCGATTCCAGTGAGGAAGTTGCCGTTCGTGATGCTTTGGAAGTACCCTGTGCTTCCGAAAGGGGTTGAAACGACGAGGCTGTCTGCGACGACTTGCGGTCGATGGAGTTCTCCGTCAATCCAGATTCTGTATCGGATTGCGCTGGAGACGACTTTTCTAGTGATGACGATGTCGTTGATACCCGTCAATTGGTCTCCGTTGGGTGTTTCGGCGACGAGTTTGAGCAGGTTATCGGTTTTGAGTTCGCCTGCGAATAGCTTTTCGAGCGTAGCAGCTTCAGTGTGCTTTGGGCATTTTGGGTTTTGCCTTGCGTCTCTGAGCGGGAATTTAGGGATTCCCGGGAAGTCCCTTTCTGCCCCGAGCAGCGCTCCGTCCCCACCGTAGGTGATGACCAGGTCTGGATCCTTGTCCACCAGGTTCACCGGGAATTGGCGTAAAAGGGGAAGCAGGTCGTCGAGATTTCTCCCCACGACCTTGACATTCAAAGGCTTTTTCGAAAAGATGCTGGTTGACATTATGGAAATCGCTTGTAAAAAATTAAGAAATTTTAATCAACATAATCCCAAATTGAGAAAAAAGCAACTAGCGAGATCAGGTTAGGAGTTGTTCAAAAATTGGTCGCGTCCCAAAGTTGAGACCTAAGGGCAAGAGCTTGATCTTCCGTTAGACCTGTAGTTTTTGTTTTGCTGTTTCAGAAACTCTATTTTGTGCGAATGGTCACTGGCGTTGGCTTTAGTC